>Ga0256914_1000225_pt1 | contig 54530 bp, 59 predicted proteins | sample HulkmetaG_FD_191571 | JGI IMG/M metagenome (GOLD analysis project Ga0256914, IMG submission 191571) | Hydrothermal chimney microbial communities from Main Endeavour vent field at the Juan de Fuca Ridge, Pacific Ocean - Hulk | ecosystem: Environmental > Aquatic > Marine > Hydrothermal vents ...
GGTAGGGACGTTCCTTTCATTACTGGCGGTCGCGTCGTTAGGGTTGCTCTTAGGCTCATTCGCCCCAAGCGTTAGGGCGTCCTCAACCTTCACAGGTCAGTTATCGTTTCTAGTAATGATACCTGGCCTCCTACTGATGTTCCTGTCGCTCTCCTCCCTAGGGCCAGTGGGTGTGGGGGTGTTAATCGCCTTGTCTCCCTTCATAACGCCGATAGTAGCTATGAAAGCATACATAGAGGGAATCACTTGGGCAGTGCCTGCGAGCTTAGGGTGGAGCGTTGCGTTCTCAATAATGATGATACTCATCGCGGCAAAGTTACTTGACTCGGAGAGGTTGCTGAACATACAATACTCGCTACTATCTAGGGGCGTGAGGAGGAAAAGGAAGGGCGCTCGTTTCCGGCTTAGGTTCAAGCAGTAAAAGTACGGGCGGGATACTCACTAACACGTTAGGTGAATTAATAATAGTACTTTCTTTCCCGCGTTAACGAGTTCATTGTACTTCCTGACGGCCCTCCTAGACTTATCGATGAACACCTTAACTCCTCTCCGCTGGAAGGCCTCAATAACGTCGTCGTCTACCCTCATTAACCCGTCATACCCCGTCCCTATGACTACCGCGTCCACGGGCTCCGCTAGGTAGTCCCTAACATCCGGTATCTGCAGTCTATGACCTTCGAGCCTCCACCAGTCAATTACCTTACCCTGAGGCGTTACCACCACGTCATGTGTGTACGTCTTACCGTTAATCACGATCACCCCGAAGTCGTAGTGGTCTATGAGTGGTTGCTTACTCATGTCGCATCACCTCCGCCACTCTCAGCACTTTCCTCACAGCATCTACCGCATCAAAGCCGAAAACGTTTATCATTGGCTCCTTACCGACATCGCCAGTATGGTATATGATGTCCGGAACCTTCCCTCCAGCGCGCCTCACCGCTACCTCAACACCCCAAGGTATCGTGCCTCCCTCGACAGCCTTGACTTCCTCGGGTTCCTCGGATCTGTCGTAGTAGGAGCACGTGAACCCCAGCTTCTCAGCTACTTGAATGAATTCCTTAGAGTACTTCACGTTAACAGCTCCCCTGATCCTCTCGTCGAACTCCATTGCCTTCAGTACTGCCCTAGCTAGGTGGGATGACGCACCAAAGGATGGGGGACCTACTGCCCTAACTGTTTTGCCGTATCTTACTACGCGTCCCTTAACTGCCGCAACGTCCTCCACACCCTTAGCGTATCTTCTTGAAATAGCGGTTACTACGTTCATCTGCACCTCGGGAACTAAGGGATTAACTAACTCACCGTTCTCTTCCAGTATCTCAACGGCTCTAGCTACCGATGCTAGAGCAGCCCATCTTTCGGCCGGGATGTCGACCCACGCCGAGGGGTTTACTGGGCAGTGTCCTCTCCCAACACGTGCACCGTACTCGATCGCTAGGGTTACGAACCGCTTAGCGACCCCCACCGAATCCTCCACACTTAACCCCTTCGCGAGGCAGGCAGCGATGGCGGCAGAGAACGTGCATCCAGTACCGTGCGTGCATCCACCTTCAATCCTCCTAGCCCTGAATTCCTTGAAGGAACCCTCATAGTAGAGAACATCGATGGATTCCGTGCCAGATAGGTGCCCACCTTTAACGACCGCGGCCTCGGCCCCCAGCTCCTCAACAATGTACTTGGCAGCTCTCTTAGCATCGTCTAGGGTCCTCACCTTGATGCCAGTGATTCTTTCGGCTTCACTTGCGTTCGGTGTGACTACCGTGGCTAGAGGTATTAGCTCCTTTATGAGGGCCTCGATGGCGTCATCCCTAAGTAGCTTAGCCCCGGACTTAGCTATCATTACGGGGTCAACAACTAATGGGAACCCGTACTTTCTCACCGTTGTGGCGACCGCCCGTATTATCTCGGCGTTGCTGAGCATCCCGGTCTTAGCTGCGTCAACGCCGATGTCATCCGCCACCGCCTCAATCTGCGCGGCGACGACCGCTGGGGGGACATCATGTATTGCCCGCACCTCAAGCGTGTTCTGTGCAGTAATGGAGGTTATTGCCGACATGCCGTGCACGCCTAATGCGGCGAAGGTCTTGAGGTCTGCTTGGATGCCTGCTCCGCCCCCTGAGTCTGACCCAGCTATCGTTAAGGCGCGTGGAATCTTAACACGCACAACGCACACCCATTAAAGGTGTTGGTCCGACCTATTTAACGGAGTGTCGGGGATGAGGGCTCCGAGTTTTGAGGCGGGTTTAGAGGGCTTACCGTATAAGGAACTCAGTGAGGATGCCTTACTGGCTTTTATGTTTGCACGCGCATTACGTGAGGCTAGAGGACCGGAAGTCCCTGCCGTATTCTTAGGCGAATCCTTTAGCTTATTGAGGCGCGTGGTGCGTAGTGCTGGATTACCTACCCTAGAATACCACGCTCTCACTGAGTCCCGCGTGAGGTCAGCAGCGCTCGTGCTTGTAAGTCACACCTTATGCATTAACGCTGACCAGCTAGGAGGTATGAAGCGTCTTCATGATGCTTTAGTCATGCTTCACGGTTACTTGAGGCATCTAAACACCTGCCACAACGCCTTCCAGGCACTCCGCGATGCTGGAGCATGCGTAGCCGTAATTCCTGTGGGACCTGGTTTCCTAGTAGCCGTGCTTGATGATGTGGGCAGTAAATTCATTAGTAATGTGACGAGTGCTTACCTAACTTCGCTAAGGGAGGGTCCTATGCCCGTGAGTTTCAACACCGCCAAGCTACTGTATATTCTCGCGGGAAGCTTAGGCGGGTTAATAGTGGAGGTAGGTACTGGCAGGGGCTTCTCAACTGCTTGGTTAGCCGCGGGAGCTAGGAGGTCTGGAGGTAAGGTGTTTTCCTTCGAGGCTAAGGAGGAGCGGGTTAGGGAGGCTAGGTCCCTTCTCGAGGAACTTGGTTTCTTAGGGGTTGCTGAGGTCATCAGCGGGGATTTCAGGGAGAGTGTGCACAGCATTGCGGGACAAAAAGCCTCACTCATATTCATTGATGGTGCTAAGGAGGAATACCTCGACTACCTTAGGGCACTGGAAAGCGCGGGAGTGGTGGGTGAGGGTACGTTGATTCTAGCGCATAACACCGTGTCCCACATCAAAACCATCTCCCCCTACGTTGAGGCCGTCTACAGTGGGGGTTACCTCTCACTAACAACGATGACTGACCGAGCCGGCTTAACTATTACGTTAGTGTTAAACACTACGAAGAGTCGTTAAGGTGGTGAGCAGTATGGGTGAGTGGAGTACTGGATTTGGGTGGGTAATCATTAACGGGGTTAAGTATGGGCATGACGTACTAGTGCTCCCTGATGGATCCGTACTTAGGCGAAAGAAGGAGTTATCTAAGAAGTTGCGGGAGGTGTACGGCCATACACCATTCTCCCTTAGCGAGCTTGAGGATCTATTGGGTGTTTGCGGCCGTCCTCCCGAGATCCTTGTTATTGGTTCGGGACAGTACGGTGACTTACCGGTGATGGAGGACGTTCTGAGGAGGGCGGAGGAGTTAGGCATCAAGGTCATTGTTAAGAGGACTCCAGAGGCACTCACTCTGCTTAAGGATTTGCTTGCTAAGAGGCGCTTAGTTGCTGGTGTGATTCACGTTACGTGTTAATGGGTTTAAGCCTGGAGAACCATCAGAGCCGCCACTATCACGAGTAGCACGCCGCCAGCTAAGCTTATGTGGGGGCTGTACTTGATTAGCTTATCCCTAACCCCGCTTAGCTTAGTTATCCCTAGCATCGCAACCAGTATTAGGATTAAGGGGGTCACGAACACTATGTTATACGCTAGGAGTAGCGCGAGCCTCTCGATTAGGGATTGAGTGGAGATTATCATGGCGAAGGCTATGTATGGCCCCGCACTGCAAGGGAGGAGTGTGAATGAGGCAAGCAACCCTATCGCGAAGGCCGCTAAGATACCTACCCTCTTACTAAACATCCTTGCTAAGCGCCCAGCCTTACACTCAGGATCGTCCTCGCGGCATACCTCCGTCCCACCGGCTCTCGAACCACGCATTAAATCGCGAACAGCACGGGCAATTATGAAGGCAGCATACGCGAACGCAATAATAAGAACCAATTGCCTAGGGAGGAATGAAGCAACCTCGCTCAGCCCGAGGCCAAGCATTAAGTAGCCAGACATCACGGCAATGACGAATGCCGCGCCAATAGCGGCGACCTTGCCTCGTGACCCGCTAATAGATACAGACACCAGCATTACGGCATACAGGACGAATGTGCACGGGTTAATCGAATCCGTCAGCGCGAGAGGCACTAGGAAGCCCAGCATCTCGATTAAACCCCTACTATTGCCGGAGGAGCCGCCTCTAGAAGTTGTTATGGTTGACGCTGTGGTTGCGGAGGGCGTTGACGATGTCGTACTAGTGGTCGCGGTTTCCGTTGTGTGAACGCTTGTTGACGTTATGGTCGAGCTTGTGATCGTGCTGATACTTGTGTGGGTCGCGAACCCTCCGTGGGTAACTACATCGTAGGGTAAGGGTATGTATTCCTTAATGAATAAGGACTGATTACTTAGTGAAATAACCATGTATCCCTTCTCTTCTATCCCTAGGTAAACAGGTATCTTGTCGCTCGCGCTACCCTTAATGAGGTTATCCCAGAACGCCTTATCCCTAACCTCACCTATAACTAGAGCAACGATATGCTCACCCTTAATGACTAGGGTCTGCGGTATGTACCCAGGTAATCCCGTAGCGTTCAGGAATTCATTGAAGTACACTAGGCAGGTCCTATTAACCGAGATATCGCAGAAGTAATGATGACCATCATAATTCTGTACGAGGAACTCGTGCAGGGGCACGCAGTGAGGGCACTTAGAACTGCCGTACTCGAAGAGGAAGAAGTTGTCGTCACCACTACTTTGTTGGGCAGACACCACATCGTATTGCGTGGTGAGCAACACTAGGAGGGCTACCGTCACCGTAACTACTAGGAGGAACCACCGTGACTTACTCCTACTCAAGACTTGCTCACTACTTCCTAAAAGGGAACCCGGGGTTAAATTGTTGATGTAGCAGAAAAACGATCGGTGTGCAGAAGCACATTAAAACCCCATTTACGGTACTCCTGCCTTTTAATGGGACGCGCGGCAACCGCAGGAGGCTGACCCGACACTCACTGTTGCTTCTGGGTACGCTGTCTCGGAGGCCTCGCCCTCTTTCGCTATCATCGCCTCTAGGGCTGGCCTTACTTTATCTATGTTCCTGCGCACAAGCGATAGGAACAGCTTCAGCCCAAGTCTTACTGGCGCTAATAGTGGTTCATTTATGTAGAAACTACCCATTATGTCCTCCACCCACCGCATACTATGCCTTAAGCACTGAACCAGCACGTCTATGTGTTCCTCCCTTAACCCGTGCTTCCTGAACCACTCCCTATTCTTGAGGGCGCCCATTGGGACGAAGAACATCGGCACTATTAGGCTCCTGTAGGGTTTGAGCCTATCAAGGAGCTCGGCAGTAGCTAGCACGTCCTCCGGCTTCTCCTCCGGGAGGCCAAGTATTATGGTTGCTGCGGGAACTATGTGGTTCTCATGCATTATCCTGAATGCGTCCTCAACCACCTCCGGCCACTGCTCCGGAGGGTAAGGAGCGGATTTTGCAGGCATTATGATCTTCGCCAGCCTTACGCTACCGGTCTCTATCCCGACCTCAACACCGACGTACTTCTGCCTAGGTATAAGCATGTCATTCATTAGCTTAGACACGAGCCTGTACTTCTCCTCGGCGTACTTTATCGCCGCTAGGCTTAGGTGGGCCCATGAGATCGAGCCGGGCGTTGCCTTCAAGACAGCCTCATGGAGCTTCAGTATGGGTTCCGGCCTAGGCTTAACACCGTCGGCATAGTAGAGGAATACGTCCTCACTATGTAGTATGGTGTTCTTCACCCCGGCCCTTACGTTAACCTCTATCTCCTTAATTATGTGTTCTATGGGCATGAACCTTAAGGGCCTTAAGGTGACTGAACAGAAGCGGCAACCCCTAGGACATCCCCTCATTATCTCCACTAGGCCGTTCACGCTAGCCCCCTTAATTATGGGGATCTGCTCCACAGAAGGGGTATCCGCTGGCCCGACGTACACGTAGTCCGGCAAAGGCTCGTCGTTTAGGGCAGCCTCGACAATGTCGGTGATCACTAGCTCTGCCTCACCATCAACTACGCACTCCACACCCCACTTTTTCCACTCCTCCAGTGCCCAGAGCCACTGCCACGCGGCAGGCCCACCAACTATTATCTTAACGCCCCTCTTTCTTGCCTCCCTGACGGCGGGGGATTCCATGAACTTACGGAAGGATACCCTGTTGACAGGTTCCTTGCCAGTCATCATCCACCATTCACAGCTTGGCGGCCCGTACGCGAAGAAGTCGTGGTGCCCTATCATCAATACCTTCATGGTGTCCAGGTGCTTGTGTATGTGGTCAGGGTCAACTATCGCCGCATCGTACCCGGCTTCCTGCAGTACTGCCTCAACCTTTCTGAGGCCGTAGGGCGCCTCTATGGGCCTCCCTAAACTATCAACCTTTAGCTTGGGCGCCGCTATCCACATCCACAACCACTCAGGTAACCCTATCGCCGGCCCGGTAGCCATGAATCCCAGAAATTCTTTGCCGTGATGATTGCTCATCATGGTTCTATCCGACGTAATGACTATTTCAAATCCCTTACGCGCACCCATAGTGAGTCACCTCCTCAGTACGAATTATCGTCACATTCTCGTAGCCGGCTTGATCCAGTGTTCGAATAAAGTCACTACACAAACCAGCCACGATTACGTCCGGATTATTTAGTTGTTTAATCAGCTCTAGCAGATCCTCAGGTCTAGAGCCAAAGTACCTTATACTCATGCTTAGCCCTATGTTCTCCTGAATAACGCTCCTCACTACCTCAAAGTACTCAGGTCTGCCTAGGGGCGTAACCACGTATATGAGCGACCTACGCCTGCCCTCGCTCACCGTCTTCTTGGCTACCTCGTTAGCTAGGGCCGTGGCTTCAGCTGAACCTACCCCCCTACAAACAACGAGCACTAGCTCCTTACTATCTCTCTCTACTCTTAACTTTGACTTAATTAACAACCGATTGACCATCTCCTCACACCTCCTCCAACTTGGTTAGGAGCGCGTGTAACTCGCTCTCGAGCAGACGCACAGTACTTAGAACATCTTCATCTTCAAGCTCGTCCGCTACCGACCTTAAGTACGCACGTATCTCGCTCAGGTGCTCGCGAACTAAAGCGACCACGCCCTCTGCTCTTGCTCGGAAGAGATGCCTTCTTCCACGAACCCTTATTCTCTCAATCAAGTACTTCTCCTCCAACAACCTTAATGCTAAGGAAAGGTGGCTTTTAGCATATCCTGTAGCCTCAACAAGCTCACTCAACGCCAGCGGTCTCCCCTTACGTATCAACGTGGACAGCACTAGTGCAGCGGCAAATGGTAATCTAAGCATCGTGAGTAGGTTCACCAACGGATCCATTGCTCTCCCCTATGTTCAGTATATTCCGAACATTCCGTATAAACATTACTCACCATACAATTAAGCTGGCGACGAAGGGTCCAGCACCCTATCCACAGTATTTAGCAGACCGTAAGACCTAATTACTCATTCTCAAGTGAAGGTGCGGGCATTGACGAGGATGATGCTGACGATCGCTGCCGCCATTGCAGCCCTAGTATCACTCGTGATATCACTTGGGTACCATATCCTAATATACATTAAAGCTAGGAGCAGTAAGGACTCCTGGATAGTTAGTCCTAAGGTGGGTAATCAATCCAGCGGAAGCGATAATAACAAGGTTAGGATCACTGTGATAGTTCCGACGAAGAACGAGCCCCTCGACCTGCTTGTCGAGGCTACCAAAGTACGTGCCCAAGCGCTAATGTCCGCGAGGCACTGCTCGGGCAATGTCCTTATAGTCTCAGACGATGATGAGGATTACGTAAGGAGATTGCGTCACGCACTTCATGGCGAGATTAACTCTGGTGTTGTTAAGATCTTGAGGAGAGAGAAGCCTACAGGAGGTAGGAGCGGCGCGCTAGATCACGGAGCTAAGATTGCTGACGGCGAGTACGTGATGATACTTGATTCAGACTCCAAAGTCACGGCTGAGACCCTCGACAGTATCTGTGTTGTTGCGTCCGAACTTAAGCCGCCAGCAATAATAGCTCCTTGGAAAGGCTACGCTAGGGAGCCGGGCCGTGTTTCTGAGGCAATGATCTTTAGCACTGATACGGTGTCACACCTCCTTTACAGGATGAGGGGTAGGGCAGGGTTCTTTGTTTTCCCGCTTGGTTCAGGGACAGCCATACGGAAGGATGTGCTTGAGGAGGTGGGTTACTGGGGTCCCAACATCATTCAGGACGATATATGGTTAGGCACTAAGCTAGCGCTGAAGGGGTACTTCCCCGTAGTGCTTGAGGAGGGTGAAACCGAGGTGCTCGTGCCGTCGAAGTTCCGCGCACTAAGAATCCAGCAGAGTCGCTGGGCATATGGGGCTTCCGAGGTTTTGTCGAGAACTCTTCACAGCATCATGGCCCACGCTAAGATGAGCTTAGGGAAGAAGCTCGAGATGATTCTCTACATGTTTCAACCCGCGTTAACACTCCTCATCCTAATAGCTACCCTCCTAGCATTCGCGGCCGCCGTGCTTGAGCCGGGCTGGAGTTTCTGGAAGGCACTACATAGCCCCGTCTTAGTTGCTGTTGCCTTAATCGCTGAAGCTGTGATCTTGGCTTACGTTATGCTACAGTTAAAGCTCTCAGATAAGACCGGGTGGATAACTGACGGGGCAAGCCTCTGGAAGTCGTTAGTGCAGTTAGGTAGGGCAGCGGCGATGCTAGGCGTGTTAATACCTGTCATGGGATTTCACTCGCTACGCGGTCTTCTCAGAATGAAGTACAAATACATAATAACGCCTAAGCGAGGGTCCGGCGTGGGGCGTGACTGGCTACCCTACGTCGTGCTCGTGGCATCGGCTATAGGAACAAGTCTCGCCTTGCTTAACCATAACATAGTGTCTCTCGCCATACTCCTCCCGTTCTTAGCTGTCTCAGCTTACTCCTCTGTAAGAATAGAGTAGCAACTAAACCAAGTACTAAGTACTAAACAGTTTAACCTCAGCCGCAATCCTACCTAGGGGTCAACGTTATGGAGTACGTGTTCACGGAGAAAGCCCCTAAGCCTGTCGGGCCATACTCCCAAGGCGTAAAGGTGGGTGCGTGGTTATTCATATCAGGTCAGATACCAATCGACCCCGCTACCGGTCAGATCATCAGAGACGACTTCAGGAAGGCGTCAAGGCAGGTTCTCGAGAACATTAAGGCAATAGTTGAAGCCGCGGGCGGAACCCTAGAGAATATCGTGAAGGTGACCGTGTACATGAAGGACATCGGTAAGTTCAACGAGTTCAACGAGGTGTACAGCGAGTACTTCAGCAAACATAAACCAGCCCGCGCCGTAGTGGGCGTCAGTAAGCTACCTAAGGATGTGGAGCTTGAAGCCGAGGCAATAGCGTACCTAGAGAAGTAGGGTGTGAAACCCAACACGCATGTATAGCACGGAGGGTTTTTTCGCTTTAACCCCATCACCTCCTATGACGGGATGTTATCACGTCATTAAGCGCGTAAAGTAGTTTACGATATAATTCAACGGCTTTCTTAACCTCAATAACCTCAACATACTCATCAGGCTTATGCGCCATGGACTCCTCGCCCGGCCCTAGACCCAGCCCGCTGACGCCCAGTACGCCGGAAACGTACGCTAGGTCCGTGCTGAACCTCCAAACATACTTCGTTGCGTACTGGTAGCTCCTCTTCAAGGCTCCCAACACCTCCTTAATCATTGACCTATCGTCATTCAGCCACGCTGGGAAGAACTCACGTGCACTCAGTTCCACGCCGGTCCACGTCCTGAGGGTCTCCTCCCTCAGCCTCGGCTGGCACGAGACGGCGTCACCAGCCTTAAGTAACTCCCCGCAAACCTTGCCGTAGAACGACAGCACGTCCTCAGGGTTACGGGACACGATGACCCTATGGTCGAGGGTCAAAACACATTGGTCTGGTATTTGAGGCACGTCCTCCGGCATACACGTAATTACGGAGGGGGTTAACGTCTCCTTACCTAGGGTAGGGTGCTCAGGGAGTCCCTGAGCCGCGTTCGTTGCGAGTATAGCGAATTCTGACGCACCAAGCAAAGCGTTCACGCCTTCCTCAGGCATTGATGCGTGTGCTGACCTACCACAGATCCTGACATCGACTACCGCCCTGCCCCTATGACCCACGCCGAGGTTCAGGCTTGTTGCCTCCCCAGTTATGGCTACCTCGAACCTAGTGCCCCTGAACACCGTGCCTAAGGTATGCGCGATAGCCACGCCCTCCGCCGTCTCCTCATGCACGGTGTATATGACGTAGAGGTCTATATCTACCTCCCTGAGGTCCTCCAGCGCTGATATCTGGGCCGCGATCCCGCCCTTCATGTCGGCCGCCCCCCTGCCGTAGAGCTTTCCATCAACCACTTTAGCGGCGAAGGGATCAACGTGCCATTGTTCTGGGTTCCCCGGGCTGACGGTATCCATGTGACCCTCAATGAGTACGGGGCCGAAACCCTTGCCGCGTAACCTAGCCACCACGTTACCAACCCTGTCTATGAAAACCTCATCAACACCCGCATTCAGCAGGAAGTCCTTAACAACTCCAGCAATATCGCCTTCAGCACCCGAGGGACTGGGTGTTCTGATTAGTTCCTTAAGCACATCGACCACATCCCGCCTCGACAACGATTGATTCACCTAACCCATTATTGGGCGTCTCCCCTCAAAAATTACGTGTTGTGTAGTTCTTTGAACAATTTATTTACGCTAATTACTTAGTACTCATAATATTATCAATATTTTTACAACATTTAACAACCTAATTCTCAGGCAATTAGGTTATATAAAGCGATAATTTTTGATACATAATACTAGGCGGTGTTGGAGTGCGTGATAAATACAACTGGAATGCTGAGAAGAAGCGATACCATGACTAGTAGTAAATCACGAATAAACATGAGGTCAGCCGCCCCTGGCATGTACATGGTACTCGACCTTCTAGCAAGAAGCAAGTGCGGGATGACGCTTTCAGAACTCGTAAGTAAGAACCCCAATAAAGCGGTTGAGGTGCTTCAAGAGCTTTACCCAGGGATCCCGAAGGTGCTTATAGATTCGTTAATTGCTTCAATAAGTGAGAATGAGGGAAGGACCAGGGGGAGGGGTAACTTAGTTTAGTCCCTTCCCCCAGCCCCTGTCACGTTTGCTCACAATGTAAGGCTAGTTGCGTGTACGAGTAACTGCTCCTAGTGAGCTTAAGTATTAAGGTTGGGCTGGGAAGATCATTCTAGGGTTGAGAGCCTTGAGTACGTGCCCATTCGAAGTTATCAAGGGCGACATAACCAAGGTTAAAGTAGACGCTATAGTCAACCCAGCTAACTCGTGGATGATTATGGGTGGTGGCGTGGCTGGCGCCATAAGGCGTGCAGGAGGGCAGGTAATAGAGTCGGAAGCGCGTAAGTATGCCCCTGTTCCCGTGGGTAGAGCGGTAGTAACTAGCGCTGGCAGGCTACCCTGCAAGTACGTTATCCACGCACCAACAATGGAAAGACCAGCCATGCGTACGACCATTGATAAGGTCAAGGCAGCTGTGCGGGCAGCACTAAGGGCAGCGGACGAAGTTCGCGCTAGGTCGGTAGCCTTCCCGGGAATGGGTACAGGGGTTGGCGGGCTTAATCCTCGTGAGGCGGCACTAGCCATGGTTGAGACCATAGTTGAGGAGATATCAAAGCTCAGTAACGTAAACAAAATTCTTCTTGTAGCTTTCAATGAGAGTCTTTATCATGCCTTCAAGGAAGCTATCTCTAAGAAATGTTTAGGAGAGCTGCGTTAAGAAAACCTAGAGTCGCAAATACGTGACTAACCACGTAGGCTGGTTGAATTTTGAGTTCTATATATGAAGTATTGCATAGATAAACAGTTGAATTATTGTTCTGTACTTAATGAACGTAAATTTTTTAGCTTTTCTAACAGAAAATATCTTTTAGGAGATAATAGAGAATAAGAAGGTGAGGTGATGTATAGAATGGCAATAAAGCTCTCTAGGACGGCCAGCGACCTCCTTCAAGAGATATTGGATAAAGTAGTTTCTACGAAGGTAGCCACCGCTAGGGTTGTGATCTGTGGTGAACTCCATGAATGCATGCTAGTAGAATTAATGGCCTGCGATGAACCCGAACATATATGTGTTGGCTTTAGATATGGTGGTGTATTGACTGGAGAAAACATGCGTAAGTTGCGGGAGTTTCTATTCCTTGAGTTTGACCTAGTACCCAAAATAATAAATTGCAGCCAATGGATACGGGGTTCTAGGGATGAGATGCTAGCGGTGCTTAAGGCTGTAGCCGAGAAGTTTCTTACAAGCACGGACTATGAGGCTGGTGCGGTTGCCGACATTAGGCAAGGTAGAGAGAGTTTAATATATATCTTAGGGACTGATCGGAAGGTACGTAAGTACGTTGTTAAGGGACTAGTCGAGCAATTAAGGCTTAAGAGGAAGTTCTTAAAGAAATTCCTAGAGCTCAAGCTCACTGGGGGTAAGACGGTCACCTTACCCTTGAGCGATAGTGAGGAACCCCTAGTAAAAGCCATTGTGGAGGGGGAGTTTCTGACGTAGTGCTGAGTGAAACGTGAAACGCTATGTGACTAGGGAAAAAGCATCGCCTACTTCCTTGTGAAAGCCGCAACCACTCCTAGGATAAAGCCCACAGTTATTGGGGCCACGGTCATTATGCCGAAGGTTGCCAGAACCCCTTGGATTACAGGCCACAGCTTCACCGCTTCAGTTCCGAGTTTAGCGAGGAACTCGTTGACGTTCCCACCTATGCTCCACACCGAGAGCACCGAACCGAGGACTATGATCGCTATCAGCGCTAGTACGTACTTCACTACCTTAGCTGAGTAGTAGCCTAGGGCGAAGCCTAGTAAGAATTGAATGAGTATCACCACTAATGCCTTAGGGTTGGTGAGTAGCTTCCCTATAAGCTCGTTAATAACTCCCTGCGTGCTGGCACCCGCGCTGGTTGTTGAGGTATTGCTTACCGCCGCAACCGTGGTTGCTGACACGACAAGGAGCACTACTACGAGTAGACCCGTCAATAGCGCTCTCGGTGAACCATCACCTACCAACTAATCATCACCGTGATTATCTGTTGTTTTGACTATTTAACTAATAGGTACCCCTTTCACTCTCGAGCATCCTTAAACCTAAAGCTACCGCTTTGCAATAGTGTTAATGCCTCCCTCCTTAACGCCTCATCCTCCCTGAAAACCCCCCGTACCTCCATAGTCGTTAGGTACATGGGTTCCTCAACACCCCTCACTAGCGCACAGGTATGTATAGCATCCACAAGCACCATTAATCCCTTGGGCCTTAGTTTTTCGTAGAGAAAATCCGCGACCTGCCTTGTCAACCGTTCCTGAACCTGCAGCCTCTTAGCGAAGGCATCCACGATCCTTGCAAACTTGCTGAATCCTAGTATAGCTCCGTCCGGCACGTAGGCTATGTGCGCATATCCAAAGAATGGCAGAAGGTGGTGCTCACATACTGAACGCACTGGTACGTCCCTCACAACCACCACACCGCTCTTCACACCTGTGTCAGATGCTCTGAACGTCTTCAAGTGCGTGGCGGGATCCTCCCTATACCCTGCTGAAAGTTCCTCCAACCACATCCTAGCGACCCTGACTGGCGTTTCTCTAAGCCCCTCACGCTCCGGGTTTTCACCGATGAGTAGAAGGAACTCACGAACCAATTCCTCAAGCCTCTTCGCCCTCTCGTTCATCATGACTTGCCGCCTCCAGCGCTATGGTCACGTCGGCGTTGAAACGTTCCTTAATTACGCGTTCTGCCTGAGCTATTAAGTGATTAACCTCATCCACCCTCGTGCCCGGAGGAACCCTTACAACCACATCACCATGTAATGTGGCGTCATCCACCATCCTCAGCCTTACCCTCACAGGCTCCAGCCCTAAGTCTCTTAACACGGACACTATACCCTGCACAGTTGGTTGCGGTGGCGCTGTATCACTAACTATCTTGATCACATCCCGCGTGATCAACGCTAGCTCGTAGAATATGTACGCAGCAAGGATCCATGCACCAGCATAATCGATTATGTAGGAGTACAGCGCACCAGCTACTGAGGAGGCTATCACAACGCCGCTCTCTATTAACTCACTGACTGTAAATACTGAGTACGGCAGGAATGCCCTCCCCCAGCGCCTAGAGAGAGCTATTACTACGGAGTACGTTGCGAAACCCAGCACAGCAAGTATCGGCGCGTTTATCGAAACGCTGTAGGGTTTTGGACTCATGAGTTCAGTGACGGCTATTCCAGCCACGAAAGAGTATGACATTAGCGTGAGTATCGTGCCGCCATACGTTAGCCTCCTATGACCGTAGTGATGATCCCTGTCAGGGGGCCTTAAGCTTCTCGTGAAGTACGTTATCGTAGCTGCTAGTGCCGCTAGGTTGGCAATCGACGTTAATGCATCAACCAGCAATGACTTAGAACCATAAACTACACCACCAACTATCTTGAACGTCGCAGCTAGCGTTGAGAGACCGAACAGCACAGCCAGCTTTAGGTTCCTGCTAGTCACTCCGCATCCTTCGTGATTGTTAGGTGGAGGCTTTATGATTTATGGGGGTGAGGGTGGGGGTTGGGGGTAAGGAGAGGGTTAGGAAGCCACGAGGGTAACGGTCTTCAGAACACCTGGTAGTCTCCTTATCTTAGTTATCACTTTGTCTAGCTTCTTTATTGACGGCGCCTCTATCACGGCAACTATATCGAACTCACCGAACACTAAATCAGTATATACCTTGACGTCATCGTCAATTTCCTTAATTTTCTCCGCGACTTCGTGGTCGGACCCTATTTCCACGACCATTAGCACGTATGCTTTGATACCTCTCTCCTCCTCGCTCAAGGGTGGGAACACCTCGGTATTAGTGTGTCTAGTGATATTTAAATTTATTTTTCAGTCTCCAAGTAACTGCTAATTAATAATTATGGAAATCATATTAACATTTAAACTATAATTTTAGGATTTGCGTTAAATCCTAACGTTTTTTCCTAGGATTGACGAGAGCCGCTTCTTTAGTTCCGAAGCCCACGCACTGACTCTTATCGATGATGGGTCAGGTATTGAGTCGGGGTCAAGGGGCCTTAAGTCGAGGACTGGGGTTCCGTTGAAGAGGTCGAGGCCCTTTACCTTAAGGAGCCTTCCGTCACGTCCTAGGAACTCGACGATATCTATAGCTATTGGGTTGGGACGGTCGGGGGAGTCCGTGGCGAAGACCCCAACTAGGGGTAGTTCCTTTAAGGGGATGCCGAAGCGGGTAAGCAACCTTGGCTTGACCCTAAGTACCTTTCTATGCCACGGCACTGCCCTGTGAAGCCACGCAATAATTATTAAGTGGGAGAAGCCCTCTATTCCCTCTAGCCCCGGTTCGTATTCCGGCAGTATCTCTATGATTCCCTCGACACCTCCACTTATCCATGCGTTTCGAACTTCATCGTCACTCGCGTTAATGCGTACGTACCCTATGGGTTCTATCTCTATTGGGATTTCCCAATCACGCTTCAACGTAACCACCCTAGAGATTGGTGCCCAAAGCTACTCATTAATGCTTTCCGCACATGACTTACTACCGTAAATGAAACTAGTACCATTGATTCAGAAACCTTGATTTCCCCGGCAGGCATAGTTTGCTGGGTGCTTAACACGTACGGGGGACGTGTTAAGGTAGTGTTCTTGTTTAAGCCACATAGGGTCGCACGTGAGGTACTGATTAACGCGGGATTCATTGTTAAGTACTACCGCGGTAGGGATGCCTTAACTGACGAGGAGTGGGTGACAAGCGAGCTTAAGAATGCGGACGTTGTTGTTGTCACACCATATCAGACGGTTGACGATTCGCTGCTCGCGGTAGCTCCTGAGTTAAAGCTACTTATGGTTCACGGATCGGGGTACGATCGTCTCGACCTCGAGGCCTTAGGTAGGCGTTGTGTGTGCGTGGCTAACGCACCCGACTACGTTGCGGATGCTGTTGCTGAGCACGCACTAGCGCTGACTCTCGCAGTTCTTAGGAACGTGGTTACGGGGGACAATTACGTTAGGTCTGGCGAATGGCGTGAGGGCGCAGCCCCCCGCAAGTTCTTGGGCCTCCAACTTGCGGGAAGGAAGGTCGGGATCGTGGGGCTTGGGAGAGTAGGTGCTAGGGCAGCAGCTCTGTTCAAGGCTGTGGGCGCCTCAGTCACGTACTGGAGCCGAAGGAGGAAGGTTGAGGTTGAGCACGCCTTAGGAATAAGGTTCGAGGGTCTAGAGGAACTTCTCTCAACCAGTGACGTGGTCGTGATTTCCGTCGCGCTAACGCCTAAGACAAGGGGCCTCATTGGACGTAGGGAATTGAACCTTATGAAGGAGGGGGCCTTGCTAGTCAATGTTGCTAGGGGTGAGATCATAGATATGGACGCGTTAATTGAGGCCCTCCAGGAGGGGCGGATTAAGGCAGCACTAGATGTGTTCCCTGAGGAACCCCTCCCGAAGGATCACCCATTGACGAAGCTAAGCAACGTAGTATTCACGCCTCACATAGCTGGCTACACCCTAGAGTCCGTCATATATACTGGGAGGTACGTTGCTGAAGCCATAATAGGGTACTTCATCGAAAGACGAGTACCTCCAACCGCATTAAACGCTGAGAGATGTGTTGAGTGCTTAAAGAAGCGTTTCAGTAAGTGATAAAGCGTTCCTTCCTTAAGTGAAGAAGTATAGGGCTAACGCAACAGCAAATAGCGCGACCCACTCCCCCGGCGCCCCCCTAAGTACCTTGAAGCCGTCGAGCGGCGGTATCGGGATGAGGTTGAAGAGCGCTATCCATGCATTGACGCTCCCCACAGCTAAGGCGTAATAATGCCATGGGAAAGGCAGCGCGGTTGATACTACTAGGGTTATGATGGCTACAGCTATGTTCGCTAAGGGACCGGCCTCGGCAACGCGTATCTCTGCCTTGGGGTTGCTGATGGGGTATAGCGCCATTATATAGACTGCTCCGGGGGCCGCGAACACGAATGTTCTCCCAAGGAACTTAGTTGAGAAGAGAGCCAGCGCTAGGGCCAGCGCTAGGCCGGCGTACCATGCCCTGTACTTGGCGTAGAGCCCATACCTCCTAGCTACCTGCCTGTGTGAGAGTTCATGAGCTATGAATGCCGTCGCGACCGCGACGCCCGCGATAGCTAGGCCTATTAGGTGCCCTGTGAGGAGGGATGCGGCTCCGAATGCTATGGTTAGGACAGCCCACGAAATGATTAGGTCGATAACTTCCCGTAGATCCACCTTCTTTCTCTTAGGTGGTTGGATAACCACCCACCCGTACCCATATCCTCCGCTTCCGTAGTATCCCAACGCTGTGCACACCTGGTTAAACTGAGTTGAAGGGTTAAAAGCTAGGCGCTACGTGCTCACACCACTTAACGCTTCCCGCTCCCTACCGAGTAAGTTTATTGCCACAGGCTCCTTTACGTGTAAGTCCAGTTGCGGGAACGGTATCTCGATCCCGGCCTCATCTAGGGTTGCCTTCACCTTAGCCACTAACTCCATGTAAGTCTCGAACCACATGCTTGTTGGCACCCAGCACCTCAGCTTAAGCACTATTGCTGAGTCAGAGTAATCCACGACATATACCTTAGGAGGCGGGTACACTAGAACTAGTGGGTGCTCCTCAAGCATCCTGCGTAGGGCCTCCCTAGCTCTCTCGATATCTGACTTGTAGGAGATACCTATGGGTATGTCTATTCTCCTAGCGACGCTCTTGCTGTAGTTGCTTATGTCCGAATTCATTAGTTTCTCGTTAGGTATCCTAACTAAGACACCGTCCCAAGTCCTTATCTTGGTTGACACCATCGATATGTCCTCCACCCTCCCAACGTAGTCTAGAACCTTGATCGGGTCCCCTATCTTAAAGGGTCTCTCAATGTACAGCAATAGACCGCTGAAGAAGTTCGCGAAAACCGTCTGGGCCGCAAAACCTATGACTAAGCTCGCAAAACCGCCTACCATCAGTAAGCCCGTTAATTGTATACCGAACGGTGAGAGGGCCGCCACAACACCGATTAATATTATGCCGTAGACCACGATCTTCTCTATGCCCACGTATATGTGTGGTGGCACCTTAGGTCTTAAAGACCTTCTGAGCCAGTACCTTATGAACACTGCTACAGCTACTGTAACTCCTATGGCGGCAGCTACCCCTACGTATAGAAGTATTTGCCTTTCAAGTGCCGGTAAAGCTTCAAACATCGTGCCTAACTTATGAAGCATGTCCTGCGGGAACATCTTAAGGCCCCTCCCTAAACTCCATGTGGAAGTACCTCGCAGTATTGTGTTCGACTAGCCCGCGAACCTCCCTCAAACCTTCGGCAGGAGGGCTCTCCTCAACGCCACTTACGTACACGATGTTATCCCGAACATGTCCTTTCATGGTGCCATAGAAAACCTGGAGACGTGGACTCTCCCTCACGTAAAGCTTGAGCATGTTTAACCTAACGTAGATTCCCTTCACGACCTCCGGGGTAGGGGACTCGACAAGGATTTTACCTAGACCTTCAGCGCGATCCCACGAACTTGGGTTCGAGATAACGGCTGACTTAAACCACCTGCAGATGATACCCTCATATGGGGTGCCCACAACAGTATGTTTAACTCTGAAGGGTGATAGGACCTTCAATACTCTCTCCCCCGCAGCCACCCGCAGTTCGTATGGGATAGTGACCCACATACTAGTAGTTCCGGAAACAACTACCGGGGTCCCTAAATCGAGGTAGACGCACTCAGCTAACCGCACCGGTACGTGGGCAGGTAACGTAGGTTCAACGCCTATGGGTATATCGTCAACTAACACGAACTCCTCCTTAACGTAAGGATCCTCCACTAAGACCCTCCCAACCCGCCTCATTACTCTAGCGAGACCTACCCGTAACTCATTGTTCACTAACACTCCTCCCCCCTTAATTCCCTGCTAGGGACGAGTATGTTTAAATGAGGAGAGCCCTTACGGTTCAGCCGATGCATAGGAAGAACTGGTTGTATCAATTAACGTAACTGAATTTTACATTTCTCAATAAATTTTATACACGTAAAAACCTGAGTAAACTAAATTAAGCCTAGTATTACAGGATAACAGTACGTATCGAAAAAACTTAGAGAATAATAGGTGAGAGTCGTGCCAGGAAAGCGCTACGGTCTTCTAACCGAGAGGCAGTACACAGTCCTCAAATTAAGGATAGCGGGCAAAACCCAAGAGGAGATAGCCCGGATGCTCGGAACCTCAAGAGAGAACATATCGATCATAGAGAAGAGGGCTTGGCGTAAAGTCCGCCTAGCGGAGGAAACCCTAAGGTACGTCAAGGAGTTACTCTCAGTAGCTAAGGTCACCATACCGCCGGGAACCCACCTAGTTCAGGTTCCCGGAATGCTGATAGCCGCTGCAGATAAGGCTAGTGTGAAGTTAAAGGGCAACTTCACGAGAATATACGATGAAATACGATTCAGAGCCGAGGACTGCATCAAGGGAACCCACGTAGTTAAGCCAGTAACGGTCGTGATTTACAGGGACGGAACCTTCGAGGTTGTATCCGAGGACTCCCAGAAAAGCATAAGGGAGAAGGTCAGGAGCACCATACGTGTAGGGAACAGCCACTAGTGAATCACGTTTTAAACGCCCCTTAATCTTTTTTCAAAACACCTGATCGCTTGCTGGGGTATGTTACGATGATGCCTACTGATTTGCTAACGCTTTAGTGTCCTGGAAAATAAGTTGCCCTTACTCTCAACCACCTGTGCACACGTCCTCAACTTTTTCCTTGGCAAGCCGGTCCTTGAGCTTCACTATCGTCTTGAGCACCTCGATGAACCTATCGACCTCCTCCACGGTGTTATAGATGTAGTAGCTCGCCCTCACAGTTCCCTTAATGCCTAGTCTGTAGTGTAGAGGGTGTGCGCAGTGCCCTCCAGTCCTTACCGCTATTCCGAATAGATCGAGTGCCTTACCGACGGTATGGTAATGCAGACCCTTCACATTGAAGGAGACCACGCCGCCCCTTACCTCAGGGTTCTTCGGGCCGTATACGTCGACATCGTTCGCTAGCTCTTTGAAGCGTTTTAGCGTGTGCCTTACCAGTTCCTTCTCATGCTCCCTTACGTTCTCCATGCCTATCCTTGTGAGGTACTTTACCGCTTCGGCTAGCCCTATTGCCCCCGCTATGTTTGGGGTGCCTGCCTCGAAGCGCCATGGTAGGTCATGCCAGACCACGGAGTCCAGCGTGACGTCCTTTATTGTGTCGCCCCCTGACTTGAACGGCTCTAGATCCTCTAGAATATCCTTCCTGCCCCAGAGTATGCCTGTCCCTGTGGGGCCCAGCATCTTGTGCCCGCTGAAGGCTAGGAAATCGATCCCTAGGTCTCTGACGTCCGTGGGTGCGTGCGGTACCCATTGCGCACCGTCAGCCACTACTATGGCGCCCACGCTGTGGGCTATCTTAACTATTCTTTTCACGTCGTTCATCGTTCCGAGCACGTTGCTCATCATTGGGAACGCCACTACCTTCGTTCTCTCGCTAATCATTTCCTCGAGCATGTCGTACCTTAGTAGCCCGTCACCGGTTATGTCAACGTACCGTATCTTTGCCCCAGTGATTTCAGCAACTTTCCTCCAGGGTAGCATATTGCTGTGGTGATCCATTACCGTGAGTATTATTTCGTCTCCCTCACGGAGGTTCTTGAGGCCCCAGGTATGCGCGATTATGTTTATGCTCTCGGTTGTGTTGTACGTTAGTATTACTTCCTCCCACGAGTACGCGTTTATAAAGTGAGCTATGACTTCATGTGCTTCCTCGAACGCCTCGCTCGCTTCCTGTGAGAGGGTGTGGAATCCTCGGTGGACGTTCGCGTTATATTGCAGGTAAAACCTAGCTATGGCGGCAACAACCTGGATCGGTCTTTGAGTGGTTGCCGCGTTGTCGAAGTATATTAAGGGATTTCCATTCACCGTGCGTCTAAGTATTGGGAAGTCCTTCCTTATCTCCTCGACGTTAAGCCCCACCCTTGCTCGCCTCCTCTATTAGTTTCTTGAGTAACTTAAGGAGTGTATCCTCGTCCTTGATAGGCTTCCTTACTGGCTCACCTCTCTCCGCCTTCTCGGCACGTTCCTTGAATGTCGGGACGGCCTTCTCTAACTCGAGGTCAGTGAGAACCCCCTCGTACTTCTCCTTATACTTTATCTCACCATTCTTTACATGGACTAAGTACGTAGTTGGCGATGCATGCACGTCGAAGTACGTGAATGTCGCTGCCGCTGTAGGTGACACGCATTCCCTAGCAAACCATCCGCACAGCACTATCACGAACCTGTAGTCGTTAAGCCTCCTTGCGTGCTTCCTCACGAAGGGGTACCAGTAAATGTCGTATCTACGGCAGGCTGGACACTTAGTATTATCGAAATAAATAGTGTAGTAACCGTCATCCTTAGGGACGTACGGATCTGGGTCGTCCGAGGGCAACATCACCCACATATCGTCCTTGGGGTCATACAGGTACACGCCTTGCGGGGATGTTGAACCCACTTCCTTAAGTCGCGTTATCTTCTTCGCCACGGCTTTCCCCACATTATCCGTTAGCAGGATGTTTCAAATAAACTTAAACTTGATCCAAGTACAATACCTCAAATAATCATGATTATCTTTATACAACAGTTATGACCTTATAATAATTCACACACACCTGCCAATACGTAGGCGTAAGTTTAAGCAGTTCTAACATGATTAAATAATTTAAACAGGAAATGAAATGCTTATAAGCCTCCCCTCCCATTACAGAGGCTGAAAATAAATGGGATAAAGGTGATGGAAATGGCTGGACAGAATTTGAAGGTAGTGGTAGCTGCAATTATAACTTTGATAGTGGGTATAGGCATAGGGTATGGAATATCGTTAGCCACGTCAACGGGAGGGGGGCAGGCCTCATCCCCATCAACCTCGACTGGAGGGACAACCACCGTAACGGTAACTAAGACCGTGACCTCGTCCACTGGTAGTGGGACAAAGGTGTATAAGATCGGGTTCACGCTGCCGTTGTCGGGCGAGCTGTCCTCAGTGGGTAAGATGTGGGAGCAGGTAGCTAAGATGGCAATTAATGACCTCAACAAGGAGGTGCAGGCTTACGGCTTCAACGTTAAGTTTCAGGCCGTGATACTGGATGACGCCACACAGGATGAGAAAGCCCTGCAGAACGTGCAGACATTCGCACAGCAGGGTATTAAGGTCGTGATAGGGCCTGCCGCGAGTTCTCAGGTTAAGGCTGTGAAGAGCTACGCGGACTCGAACCACATAGTCATAATATCCCCGTCATCGACGGCCCCCACACTCGCGATACCGAATGACTACATATTCAGGACCGTGGGTTCCGACGCACTTCAGGCTAAGGTGCTGGCCGCGCTGGTCGAGCACGAAGGCATAAAGAAGGTCGTGGTGTTCTACAGGAACGACGAGTACGGTAACGCCTTCGCAGAGTTCTTCAAGAAGTACTTTGAGGGGAGCGGTGGCACCGCGATCCTGCAGTCCTACACTACGGGCCTCTCCGACTACTCATCCGAGGTGAACGCGTTAGCGCAGAAGGTGCAATCCAGTGGTGCCGAGGCCGTGGTGCTCATCTCATTCGATACTGACGGTGCTAACATTCTGTCGCACGCCGCCAACAACCCCGTGCTCTCGAAGATAAGGTGGTTCTCATCGGAAGGTGTGCACGGAGCGTCCGAGCTACTCCAGCCAAGCCTAGCCAAGTTCCTGATAAGCGTTAAGTTCATGGGTACTAGGCCGCAGACGCCTCACAACGTGCTGTACGAGCAGTTCGCCAAGAGATTCAAGGAAATGACGGGCAGTGACCCGCCCGTGTTCAGCGAGAACCTATATGACGCGGTAATGCTTGCCGGGTGGGCCATACTTAGGGCAGGCACCTACGACGGCGCCGCCATAAAGGACGCACTACCTAAGGTGGCGGCCCACTACTACGGGCCGAGCGGGTGGACGTACCTAGATGAGAACGGTGACAAGGCGTTCCAGCAGTACGCTATATGGTCGATAAAGCAGGTGAACGGCAAGTACGAGTTCAGCGACATAGGCGTGTACCAGGGAGGCACGGTGACCCTAACGTCACAGCCAGGCTAATCAAGAACAGCCCCTACTTTTTGATTGAGTCCATGCTCTCCCTTAACCTCAGCTTAACCTCTCACCCGCCATACGCGTAACCACGGTCTTCAGGAGGTGATGGCGATGGTGAATATGGATGCGTACCAGGTGCTGACCGCCGTGCACATCGCGTTAATATACGCGGTACTGGCGGTTCCGTTAACGCTTAGTTATAAGACCACCAAGATAATCAATTTCGTTCACATAAACTTCATTACGTACGGTGCTTACGTCGCTGTGCTATTATACGTATTCCTAGGTATTGACAACGTGTTCGTGGCTATCGTAGCGGCATTTGTGGTCGGCGGCATTATGGGCGTTATGGATAACGTTGCTGTCTTTGAACCCTTGAGCAGGCGTGGCGCTAACGTAGTGATATTGATGATAGCTTCGATGGGTCTCTGGATATTCTACAAGTACTTGATGTACTCGGTGCTCGACGTCCTGTCTAGGTTCGCTAAGGCTAACCTAGTGTCGGTGTTACTCAGGTTCGAAACCCTGCCTAGGGTCGTTGTCGGCGGGATACCTATAACGAGCGCTTTCCTAACCGCCGTCGTGACCGCTGCCGCGTTGGCGCTCATGCTTTACTTCGTTCTTGAGAGGACAGCGGTTGGGAAGGCTATCAGGGCGATAGCCGATAACCCGACCCTAGCCGAAATATCAGGTATTCCGAGGGGTAGGGTAGTTAATGTCATGTGGTTCATGGCTGGCGGGATGGCTGCGGTTGGAGGAGTGCTTTGGGCGATATTCGCCATAGCCACTCCCGAGGTCGGCGACACCCTAATACTGCAGGTATTCGCGATAGCCGTGATAGGTGGTTTAACCTCGCTTTCCCGGACGGCGTTGGGTGCCTTCATAATCGCGTTTGCTGAGAACCTCGGTATGGCGTTCCTTAACCAGGTCTTCGGCGTCCCCACGAGCTTCAAGCCCTTCATAACGTTCTCCACGCTACTGATAGTCATCATAGCGTTCCCGCCTCTAGGTGCCGGGGGTGGGTTACCGTATAGGTTCCTAAGGAAGAGGAGGTGAGACGGTATGCTACCCAGCTTCGATATCCTCGGGTTCCTGGTCTCGTGGGGCACGTTCCTAGGCATCTACGCGATTCTAGCAATATCCCTTAACCTTGAGGTAGGGCTGACCGGCATGGCTAACTTCGGTAAGGTGGCGTTCTACGGGATAGGGGCATACTTAGCCGCATCTCTCAGCGTGTACACCGTGCTCGCCGTGTATCACGTGGCGGCCGCGCCCTACACTACTGAAGGAATCATAGCTCTAGGCAAGTACGGTGGCGCCAACCCCGCCCTAGACTTAGGGATATTTGCAGCGTCACTCGTGCTTGGGTTCATCATCGCTGGGTGCGTAGGGTACTTACTGACGTACCCAACACTTAGGGTAGGTCCGGCGTTCCTCGGCATAACACTACTGGCGTTCGGGGAACTCCTGAGGATATTCCTGCTGAATTACCAGCCGCTCGGCGCTAGTAAGGGGTTAAGCGGCATACCGCACCCCTTCCTGTGGATCCCTGACCCCGTGCTTAGGGAGAGGCTCTACGTCCTCGTAGTGTTGGGGTTCCTAGCGATAACGTTGTGGTTCGCCGAAAGAATAACTAACTCCCCGTTCGGCAGGGTGCTTAAGGCTGTTAGGGACGATGAGGTGGCGGCTCTCTGCATGGGTAAGCATGTGCCTAGGGTTAAGGCAACAGTTCTCTTCATAGGCTCGGGAATGGCTGGCATTGCCGGCGTCCTCCTAGCGTTCTACATGAGCTCAGTGAACCCGAACATGTTCGTGCCGGCGGTAACCTTCAACATCTGGGCCATGGTCATACTCGGGGGTATGGGGAATAATAAGGGGGCGGTGGTTGGCGCAGCAATAATCACGTTCGTGGACAGGATACTGACCTTCATAACCCCCAACCTAGGCATAACGATAATCACGCCTGACTACATCAGGTGGATGATCGTCGGCATACTCATCGTGCTTGTGCTGATGTTCATGCCCGGAGGACTAGTGCCGGAGAAACCCATCAAGACCCCGGCATGGGAGGCTGTGGAGGATCTAGAGAAGGAACCGGCTAGGGGAGGTGATGAGGCGTGACTAAACCTATACTCGAGGTTAAGGACCTAGCTAGGTACTTCGGCGGTGTTAAGGCGCTTGACGGAGTGACGCTGGAGGTACCGGAGAGAGGAGTGATAGGGTTGATAGGGCCGAACGGGTCAGGGAAGACCACGCTGTTCAACGTAGTTACCGGGTTCTACGTACCTACGCGTGGGGAGGTGTGGTACGCTGGGGAGAGGATAGACGGGCTTAACCCGAATGAAGTGTTCCTGAAGGGGCTCGTGAGAACCTTCCAGATTCCTAGGCTATTTCCCTCGCTAACCGTGCTTGAGAACGTCCTGCTGACCCCGCCAAGGCAGGTGGGTGAGAAGATCCTAGTCGCGCCATTCAGGAGTAGGTGGGAGAAGCAAGAGAAGGAGCTCGCCCGGAAGGCTGTAGCGCTCCTTAAGAAGTTCGGCCTCGGCGACTACGTAAGGGCTAAGGTGTCGGAGTTATCCGCAGCCCACATGAAGATGATCGAGACCATCAGGGGACTAATAACGGACGCTAAGGTCTACCTACTGGACGAGCCAGCCGCTGGCGTCGCATACACTACTGCGAGGGAGCTCTTCACGTTCATAAGAAGGTTAAGAGATGAGGAGGGCTTAACCTTCTTCATCATCGAGCACAGGCTGGAGGTACTCATGGACTTCGTTGACTACGTCTATGTCCTTCACAACGGCAAGCTACTCTCCGAAGGCAAGCCCGATGAAGTAATGAATGATCCAAAGGTAATTGAGGCATACATAGGGAGGTGATTAGAGGTGAGTGAACAGGGCGCACCAATACTTGAGGTTAAGGGCCTGAGGTCTGGGTACGGGAAGATGGAGGTGCTTCACGGCATTGACTTAGTGGTTAGGGAGGGCGAAGTAGTGGCGGTTCTCGGGCCTAACGGGGCGGGTAAGACGACCCTGCTTAACAGCATATTCGGGATAGCCACGATTCACTCAGGTCAAGTCGTCCTAGCAGGTAAGGACGTGACGGGGTTAAAGCCTCACCAGATAGTGCGGTTAGGCGTAGGGTACGCGCCTCAAACAAACAACGTGTTCCCTGAACTCACGGTCGAGGATAACCTAGTGATGGGTGCGTACATGCGTGGCAGGGACCCAAGCATCAAGGATGACATTAAGGAGATGTTCAAGCTATTCCCCGAAATAGCTAGGAGGAGGAACCAGAAGGCGAAGACATTGAGCGGTGGGGAGAGACAGATGCTAGCCGTCGCTAGGGCGCTTATGTCTAGGCCGAAGCTCCTCCTACTGGACGAGCCGACCGCCGGGCTAGCGCCTAAGGCTGCAAGCACCTTAATGCGTAAGGTCGGGGAAATAAGGAGCATGGGGGTAACCATACTCCTCGTGGAGCAGAACGTAGCTAAGGCATTGAGCGTTGCTGACAGGGGATACGTGCTTGTGGGTGGGCGCATAGTTAAGGAGGCCTCAGCAGACGAGCTAAGAAGCATTGAGATGGAGAAGCTATTCTTCTTGGGAGGGGAGTGAGTTCTCTGCGATGACTTGAACAATAGTCTTAATTTTTAACTCTGTGTAAACCCATTAATCAGGTGAGCAACTGAATGGTTAAGCTGGCAATAGTGGTTTCGGAGTTCAATTACGACGTGACCTACTTAATGCTTCAGAAAGCCGTCAACCACGCTAAGTTCCTCGGTGCGGAGGTCACGCACGTCGTTAAGGTGCCCGGGGCGTTCGAAGTACCTATCGCGGTGAAGAAGCTTCTCGATAAGGGCGACGTCGACGCCGTAGTGACTATAGGGGCTGTGATTCAAGGTGCAACGAAGCACGATGAACTCGTTGCTGGGCAAACCGCGAGAAAATTAATGGACCTCGCGCTCGAGTACGGTAAGCCAGTAACGCTCGGCATAATAGGGCCCGGCGCATCGAGAATGCAGGCGCTCGAGAGGGTCGAGGACTACGCTAGGCGCGCGGTGGAGGCAGCCGTCAAGATGGTGCGTAGGCTTAAGGCCGTTGACGAGCTAAGGTATGAGGGCGAAACCCTAACCATAGAGTGATGTAGCACCAACTAAGCGACGGCACCCCCTAGCTAACTATGTCCCGGTAAGTGAGGAAGCATGGTACTTGTAGGGACGGTGGCGTTCGAGGGATATAGGGAGTGGACGGAGTCCTTAGGACCTGACAGGGAATGGTTCATACAACTCGTGCAGGCTAGGACGTACCAGGTGATTCAGTCCTTCACTGCTGAGCACGATGGTATGGCTTTACCCCTCAGGTACGATATCCAGTTAGTGCTCCTGCCAGGTAGCGTCGACCCGGAGGCATTCATTAACGGCGTTAAGGAAGCTCTCAAACCATACAGTCCCACACCTGTCCGGGTAGCGTTACTCTGCGGTGAAATACCTTCGGTGCTCAGCAAGGTGCGCAAGTACTTAGAGCTAGGTGATTACTACGAGGAATGCGAACCTAGGGAAATCGCGGTAGCGCATGCTGACCTAAACTACTTCACACACATGACCTCTAGGGACGGGCCCTACTCAGCGTATGTCGAGGTGATGAAGCTCATCAACACCTACGTGGAGTCCCTCGCGGACATTGCCGTCGTTCAGTACTTAGGAGGCGATAACCTAGTTGCAATTACCGAGCCCTCAAACCTAGATGCGGTCATACAGGAACTCATTAAACCGAACCACATTAAGGTGGGGGTCGGTATATCGCACATACCTAGGAAGGCCTTCTCAGCCGCGGCTACGGCCCTAACGAGGATTAGGGAGGGTGGCAGGAGGATCAAATACCTTGTGCTAAGGGAGGGGTGAGGGCCGCCAGAAGCAAACCACCTTTAGGCGGCACGCATTTTAATGTGATTGAGACTTTCCCTTGGTGTGATGTGTGGTATTCAGTCTAATAGTGACGCATGAGCCAGGCATAGACAACTACCGTTGGGCCAGGAATCAACTCAGGCAAATAGCTGGTACTAAGTTAAGGTACGTTTCTTCCTACCAGTCAGTGATCCTCTATGACCTAGATGAGGATCCCCATGAGGTGGCTAGGGAGATAAGGGAGGCATTAAAAGGTGTTGGAACGCCCATCATAAGGGTCATACCTATAGATTACGTCACGGACCCCTACATAAGCGACGTTGTGGAGGTTATTAAGGAGAGCATAGCCCCCAAAATACCTGAGGGGACTAAGTTCCGTGTGACCCTCGAGGGACATCTTTACGTCGTGAGGGAGGACGGCTCCAGGGTGAGGATGCACACCATAGACGCCGTCAGGGAGATAGCGAGGTACATTGACAGGCCAGTGGATCTCGAGAACCCAGAGTTAGTAGTCCTCGTTAAGGTCGTTAAGTACATGCGGGGAAGGAGGAAGGCCGGCATATCCTTGCTCAAGCCTGAGGAGCTGAGGAGGGTCTCCGTATGAGGAGGCTCTTCGGGACAGCCGGTATTAGGGGCAGGTACTTGGAAGAGGTCTCACCCCACCTAGCGGTCGAGGTGGGGATGGCGCTAACAACGTACGTGAAGGCATCTAAGGTAGTTATAGGCGGGGATGGTAGGCTAACAACGCCTGTTCTCAAGCTAGCCGCGGCGGTAGGCGCTATGACTGTGGGGGCCAACGCGATCGATGTGGGGCTAGTTCCCCTCCCGACCCTAGCATGGTCCGTGAGGAGATACGGGGGCGACGGAGGCATATACATCACGGCATCGCATAACCCACCAACGGACAACGGCATAAAAGTATTCACCGCTGAGGGGATGGAGTTCCCCGAGAGGGATGAGAGGGAGCTAGAGAGGATAATCCACGAGAAGTCGTGGAGGCTCGCCGACTGGGACTCCGTAGGTAAGTATGAGGCAAGGCTAGGTGCGTTGGAGGACTACATAGAAGAAGTGAGTTCTAGGGTGATGCCAACCACGATTAAGAGAAAACCCAAGGTACTCATAGACACCGCCAACGGCGCCCCCTCACTAGCCACACCCAACGTGCTAAGGAGTATAGGTGCGGACGTCGTGACGCTAAACGCTAATGTCGACGGGAGGTTCCCGGGCAGGACACCTGAGCCAAGACCCGACGTGCTAGAGCCCTTCCTCCCCGTTGCTAGGGACGTGGGCGCGCATGTTTTCCTTGCGCAGGACGGTGACGGGGATAGGTTAGCTGTCCTTGACCCGGCTAAGGGCTTCATAAAGCAGGACAGAATCATAGCGTTAATAGCTAAGAGGAAGCTCGAGGAGAAGAAAGGAACTATCGTTGTGTCCATAGATGTCGGCAACGCCGTAAGGGATGTAGTCGAGGAACTCGGCGGTAAGCTCTACGTCGTGAAGCTAGGGAAAACACATGAAGGCCTACTCAAGAACCCTGACACGTTAATAGCTGCTGAGCCGTGGAAACTCATCGACCCGTCCTGGGGGTCATGGATCGACGGGATCTATCAAGCTGGATTAATAGTTAAGTGGATGGCTGAGGAAGGTAAGGACATAGGAGAGTTAATGAGTGAGGTGCCTAACTACCCTCAAGCTAGGTACTCACTTAAGATGCCTAAGCACGTGCGCGACCAGGTGTTCGAGGCCATGAAGGACGAACTAATGGGGATGGCTGGCGAGAACTCCGAAATAATAACGATTGATGGGTTAAGGGTGAACTTCCCGGACAGGTCCTGGCTACTCATAAGGAAGTCCGGGACAGAGCCCAAGATAAGGATCTACGGTGAGGCAGGGAGCCCACAAGCACTGAGAGACATGGTCAACAAACTCATCCATACCGCCACATCAACGCTCAGGAAGTTAGGGGTAAGCGAAGTTAAGGTGGAAGGCAAGATAATACCATAAAACGAGGGAAAATCCGGGAAAACAAGCACGTGGTTTTACACTTCTTAAAAACATGAGGGGTTCTGACCACCGCGTTAGAAGTTCTCGGCGGTGGCCTCTGATTCGCCACTCTTCGAAGCGGTCGGGACGGCGGGTAGGGCTGGGAAGGTCTCCTTCATGCGCTGCTCCGCTATCACCTTTGCCTCCTCTAGCACTTTCCTCGCATCCGGGCTCGTGTAGATTGGTGACGGGCCTATCCCTAGCATCTCACCCGCTTCCATCACGGTCTCCTGAAGTATGTCATGCACCTCACCAAGCTCAATACCTATCTCGGGGAGCACACCCCTTATCGCTGCCCTTATATCCTTAACCACCCCCACCACGGGGCCAAGCATAGCGGCAATGTCACCTATTTCTCTTATGGACTCAATCCTCAGGGATATCTGTTCGAGCGCCACCTGCACCATCAGTAGGGACTTAGCCACCTTCCTTAACTCCGCCACCTCATTAGCGTACATGGACGCCCTAGCCATGTCCTTACTTATGAGGGCATCTACAACCCTCTCAAACAGGTCCTTATCCCTAGCCTTAAGCCTCTCTAAGTACACCTCAAGCCTCCTAACCATCGAGTTAATCTTGTAATGAGCCATAGCTAGCCTCATCCTAAGGGGCTTCTCCTTCGTGAACGCGCTCTTAATCATCTGACCAACGGTTTTCTCCTTTCCCTTCCAGGCTTTCTCAAAGTCCTTAAAGCTGGACATAGGCTTACACACCGATAACAGACTCCCCACGCAGATTTACTTAAAAAGGAGGAACCCAAATCCTGTAGAGGCGCATACAGTATATCGATTAAACTCTATAAAGGAATTTCTACGGGTATCTCACACGTAACAAATACGAATTAAGTAGTTGCACTAGACCATTCAGTCAATTTTTAATTTACTAACTAATAAAATATACGTGAGGTGAGCCACAAATGAAGGCTCTAAGAAAAGGTATATCCCCAATAATCGCAACGGTCCTACTAATACTCATAGCGATAGCGACCGGCATAGTAATCTACGCATTCGCAACAGGCTGGATAGGAGGACGACTAAACCAAGGCTCAGGACCCCAAGCAGTACTGGTAGTGGAGTCAGGGTTCTACAATAGTTCCAGCGGTAATTTCGTATTGTACGTCAGAAATGATGGTGGGGTAGTAGCCAACATAACTAGGGCATATGTTACTGCACCTAACGGTAGCGTGATTTTCATTAACCTCGGTAAGGGATACACCGTAGATCCAGGTAGTGTAACCAAAGTACTTGTACCGTATCCCTCAGCAACTATTGGCTACGCTTACAAGATAACGCTAGTGTCAAGTGACGGTGCAGAAGTATCATACACAATAAGAGCCTAACAGGGAACCAATTAATTTTTGATCTTTTAGGGAAAACCACAACATCACACAATTTCTCCCTTTCTGTTTTCCACTGTTTATCACGAAGCACATATGAGGAAGGATAAAATGTAAGTATGTGGAGGAAAGTAAATTTGTTGATGTAAAGTAATTAAATTAGGAATAAAGTAAAGGTGCTAGCTATGCCTAAGGACGAAGGAATAATTCACAATGATGCCAATCCCAGCGTCATTCTTTCTGAGAAGGATAGTGAGAACTTTGAACTTAAGGAGGAGACCATTGAGGAGTACGAACTGGACGAATATACTAAGGTACGTATTGTTAGGTCTCCTATGGCTACTTCTTTTGGTGGTTCGCTGCAGTACGTTGTTGATACTCCACAACCAAGTGATGCGGAGAGGGAAGTTCTTGATTTTGTTAGGCGCTGGTTTATTGAGGAGTACCCTAGGCCTGAGCTCGACATCGATAAGATGTCAATAGTTATTGAGGAGGCCATAGAGAGGTTCGCCCCTAGGATCCTGAGGAAGAAGCTTAAGCTGAAGCGGAAGGAGAAGATAGATGAGGCCGTAATTGACCGCATTAAGTACATGGCTAGAAGGGACATTGTAGGGTTCGGTAAGCTCGAGCCTATGCTTAAGGACCCGAACATTGAGGACATACACGTCCTCGGTATCGGTAAGCCTGTATTCGTGTGGCATAGGACTTACGAGAACTTACCGACGAATGTCTTCTTTGTCGAGCCTGAAGACCTTGAACGTCACCTGCAAAAGATGATGTTGACTACCGGTAAGTTCGTGAGCTTGAGTCGACCGATAGTTGACGGCACGCTACCTATGGGGTACAGGATTAACGTGGTTCATTCCGTCGTTTCCGAGTTAGGCACCGCGATCACCATCAGGAAGTATAAGGAGATACCATTCACCGTGATCGACCTAGTTAGGTTCGGCACCTTAACGCCCGAGCTCGTCGGGTTCCTCTGGGTGGCTATGGAGAATAAGCGCTCCGTGTTCATTGTCGGTGAGACTGCCGCTGGTAAGACCACCCTGCTAAACGCCGTGGCGACCCTAATACCACTCAATATGAAGGTAGTCGTCATTGAGGAGGTTAGGGAAATTAGGTTGCCCCACCCTAACTCAGTATTCATGGTTACTAGGGAAGGCGTTGAGACCCTCGGTAAGGTAACGCTCTATGACCTAGTTAAGACTTCACTCAGGCAGAGACCTGACTACATAATCGTCGGTGAGGTTAGGGGTGAGGAGGCGTACGTGCTCCTCCAGGCTATTTCCCTAGGTCATGGTGGCTTAGGCACGATGCATGCTGAGGGTGTTGAGGCCGCTGTTAGGAGGTTAATGGCTCCGCCCATGAATATTCCTCCATACCTGATGCAGTTACTTGACGTCATAGTTCACGTGTCTAAGGTGAGGATAGGGAGGAGGATAAACAGGTACGTGCTAACGGCTGCCGAGATCTCCCACATAGACCCTGAGACTAAGGAACCCGAGCTTAACGTGATATATAAGGTGTCCGTGGACGAGCGAGAGGGCGCTAGGTTAGAGAGGTTCGCGCCTGAAGCCTCGATAACGTTGAGGAAAATCAGTGAGATACGTGGTTTAAGCATAGATACCCTCATAAGTAAGGTGTACCGTAGGGCGGACTTCATTCGAAGGTTAGCACTGGAGAACCCGCCATACGAGGAGGCGATACTCAGGCTAACTAACTACAGGGATTGAGGTGAGCTTAGGGGTGCTTAACACTCTCTACATCGGTAAGTCCAAGAGGGTTCACTACGCTGTTTCAGCCGTGCCGGCCGCCTTAGGAGCCGTGATTGCCGTCTTATCGTACCTTCAGTTCCTGCCCCTGAGCTTAATACTTGCAGTCATTTACACATTGATAATGGTTTCCATATCAGCATCCATAGCTTTCCTGCCTAAGTTCAAGGTAAGCTCAATGCTTGAGCACCTAGAGCTTAGGCTACCTCACCTTATACTGAGGCTGAGGACGCTCATAATGGCTGGTGAGTCCCCTCTCGAAGCCTTTCTCTCGGCCGCTAGTGAAGTTCGATCCCCCATCCTTGATTACTTAATAAAGCAGATAGCGTTAGGGGTAACCCCTGAGGAAGCCATTAGTGAGTTGCAGAGAGCCCTTAAGAATAAGCCCGTGCTTGACACGCTTAAACGCATAGTGCTTTCTCTCGGGATGGGCGAGGAGGCGATAAACTACCTTAAGGAGGAGTTCGACGCGATAATGGCTGAGAGGGAGTCAGGGCTTAGGAAGGCTATAGAGAGTCTATCAGTGATTGTCGAGATGTACATGTCGATAGGCGTGTTCTTCCCGGTCATAGCGATAGTGATGCTGGCGTCACTCTCAATACTCGGTAGTGGGTTCGACATCAACGCGTTAATAGCCCTCCTAATATTCGTGGCGATACCCCTATTCTCGGCGTTCTCCGCAATCATGGCTAAGAAGATCGTTGAGAGGGCATTACTATGAGGCGAAAAATCAACGCCAGCATAAGCAGGAAGGACCTCCGGATCCTGCTCCTCACGCTCCCTGCTTGGGCCGCGGTGCTCTATGCCGTATACTTAATAGTTATAACGAAGAAAGGATTCAGCCTCTACGACCCCTACGAGGCCTTAGGTATTTCCTTCATAATAGCTGTCTCACTGATACCGTCGGCACTCTTTGAGTATAAGTGGGAGTGGGAAACGTCTAGGGCGGAGGCTGAAATACCCTTGATACTGTCAGCGCTGGAGAGCGGTTTGAGGGCGGGTCTTAGCTTACCTGAAGCACTCAGGGAATCACTGAAGTACTCTAAGTACTTAAGGCGTGATCTTGTGAGGGTGCTTAATGCCTTAGCTGCTGGCGAGAGCATAGATTCGGCCATAAGGTACTTGAGGAGGGAGACGCCGCTCCTAGCCATAACAGCTGATTACTTGAAGGTCCTTGCTAAGGGTGGTGAAGAGCTATTCCGGACGCTTAAGGACTTTCGAGAGTCTGTTGAAGTGATAGTTGGGTACACGGGTAAGCTCAAGGAAGCCACTCGATCTTTCCTAGCCACGGTGTACATGGTGCTCATAGTTTACTTAATAACGACAGCAATCTTCCTTCAGACATTCCTATATCCGCTGGCCAAGGAATCAGAGAAGTTAACGATGCTCGGGAGGATAGATCCCTTAGCGCTCACGTCACTCATAATTTATGGGGCCCTAATAGAGTCGATACTGAACGGCATAACGACATCCTACTTCACGGGCTCCAGGTACCTCTCATCACTCTTCCACGCCTTAATCCTTCTTTTCCTCTCGATAATGGTGTACACGGTGCTCCTCTTTACCCAAGTGCCGCCAGCGTAAGTATGTTTAGTGGCGTCGTTCCCTAGCGAGGCTACCTTAACATCCCGCTTCTTGGGGTAAATTTTTATCATTATTTGTATGTATTTTACATTGGATGGTAATGTAGTAATGATTTGGGTGAGGAGGCTCTCCACTAGTGGTACTAGTGGCAACGGAGATCAAAAAGGGGAGGCACCCATGCCGAAGCCAGAGACCTTGCAGGAGATAGAGGAAGTAATCAACAGGATAATAACCCTGCTCGCGGGCTCCAAGAAAGCTAAGAGTACGTCCATAAAGTATCAGTACGTTACTGGTTCTAGGATGTCTGAACTCTTTATAGAGAATCCCGACGAATTCAGGGAGATACTCTACATGGATTACGGGCAATTAAGCGATGAAATCATTGCAAGGATCGTGGAGGCTCTAGCGGAAATCGTGCAGAGCGAGGAGAAACCTCCTTCAATGGACTCAGAGGAGTTTAAGGAGTACGTAGCCAAGCTAGCAATGAAATTAGAGAACCGTCTAGAGAGCACAACATTTAACATAACCAGTAAGCAGGGTAGCAACAAGGAGCATAAGTGAAGGAAATCTAGAGTACCACTAAACCACGCGGCATTCACGGAACATGAGGGATACGGGGGGTTAAAAAGGGCGTGATGTAAAACCCTCTCCTAAGTTGCGATTTATTTAATTAACGTCGCAAGTAAGCCTATAGTTAGGCACGGGGTGATCGCATGAATGACGTGTGTCCCACAGGGATTAGCGGACTCGATGAGTTTCTTAATGGTGGCATACCGAGAGGTAGCATAGTACTTGTTGCCGGTACGCCAGGGGCTGGCAAGACCACGATGGCTGCTAGGTTCATCTACGAGGGTTTAAGGCACGGGGAACCAGGTGTTTACTTATCGTTCCTTGAATCTAAGGCGGACTTCCTTAAGTTCATGAAGCTCTTGGGCATGGATTTTGAGCCGTACCTGAGGAACGGCATGTTTCAGTATATTGAGGGACTTCAATCCACTACTTTCGAAACGGCTAGAGAAAACCTCATAGAGTTCCTTGACGCCGTGGCTAGGATAGGTGCCAAGCGCGTCGTCATAGACTCGATAACCGCGATAACGCAGATGACTACTTTAAGGGGGGCTAGGGAGTTAATCAAGAACGCCTTAGTTCTTGGGCTGAGGCCCTACGAGGTTACGGGCCTCATCGTGGCCGAATTACCGATAGGATATGAAATCGTAGGGTATGGTCTCGAGGAATTCATTTTCGACGGCGTCATAATACTTAAGTCAGAATTTAGGAACGGCATTCTACGCAGGACGCTTCAAGTAAGGAAAATGCGCGGAACCGTAGTGCCTGAGGTAGAGCTTCATTACGACATAGTGACTGGGGACGGCATACGTGTTTACGCGCCAGTAAGGATTGAGGAGGTGGGGAAACCTAAGAAGGTTGAGACGATAACCCCTTTAGAACCCATTGACCGCGTGTTTCGTAACTTACGCAGGGGTTCACAGGTGCTCTTGATAGTTGATAAGTACGTACCTTCCCTCGCTGTGGGCATCCTCGCAGGTTTAGCGTTCGCCTACTCCAGCGGAGGCAAGCTACTTATAAGGTCATTCAGTAAGCCACCAGACATCGTTAAACATGTCATAGATTTAATAAGCAACGCCTTCCCGGGGAAGGCTAGGGCCCCGGCCGAGATAATTATTGAGTGCTTGAACCCGACGCAGGAGCCCTTGTACAGGTTAGCTCATAGGGCAAGGGATAATGAGTTAAGGGTTAGGCCGGACTACCTAGTCATAGATCCGGTGAGTCATATACTCAAGCTTTCAGGGAGCATCCATGAGTTCTATAGGGACCACATAAATAACATACTAATGCGCAGGAAACTAGGCATAACCACGTTCTATTCCTACGCGGACGCTGAGGTTAAGGGTCTTGAACTGCCGGTGGAGCTATATGACGTCGTCGTAAGGATAAAGCGTAAGTGGGGTAGGGTCGGGAGATGCTACAGCGTAGAGGTGTACGGCATATTGAAACCCGTTCCTCCAGGCCCCCTGACGTTCTGCGTGGATCCCGAGTGGAGGTTAGTGGTTGCGGAGGAGTGATATTGTGAGGTCCAGCAACGTTGACAGTAAGACTGAAGCGATGGTTGCTAGGTACCTAGCCAGCTTAGTTAATGAGAGGTTAAGGAAGCACGTACCAGGCCTTCAACTGTCGCTGAACATGTTCATGTACAGCATGTACGGCAGGTACCCGGGCGAGCTTATCTATAGTGACCCTAGAGCATTCATGACTGCCCTCAGGAAGTACTTCCGTGACCCAGACGTAGCCATTAGGTTGGTTAAGTATATACTCAAGCCACTGGAGGACTGCGGTGAGGAAGGTAGGGAAGCCCTACGTGCTTTACTTGATGGTAGGTGGGATGACTTTAAGCGCTTAGCCACGCTTGCCCTAAGGAACAAGGCTAAGAAATGGGCTAGGACGTGATTATCTACGTGCACCCATTTCTTTCCTCATCACTATCACTTCTTACGTTAGGTACGGGTAGCAAATGATGCAATACCTAAACAGCATGACTTACGTTATTAAAGCCACATTACCCTTACTTAACGGTGCTACCAAATGAGTATGGAGCGTTTTAAGGGGTTCTACCTTGACTGGCGTTCACTAGCTGAGAGAACCCTAAGCACTCAGGTCGAGAATCCTGGAGGGAGGGAGAGGTACGGCGGTATCGCGTTAACGGGGATGGGTGGTTCAGGCATTATAGGGGACATTATACATGTGCTGGCGTTCGAGTTAAGCGACGTACCGACGGTCGTTATTAAGGATTTCAGCCTACCTAAGTACGTTAAGGACGACTGGTTAGTCTTAGCAATAAGCTATTCCGGAAACACCAAGGAAACGCTAAGCACCGTTCACGAGGCCTTGAGCAGGGGCTGTGACGTCGCCGGGGTGTCCTCTGGAGGTAAGCTTGCGGAGATAGCTAGGGAGAAGGGATTAACGTATCTTCAGGTGGAGAGCGGAAGGGTGCCACGTGCTTCTATGCCTGCGTTACTTATAGGCGCGTTAAAGGTATTGAGGGTAAAGGGCATGGACTTCCCGCTACCCTCCCCGGAAGGGATCGCTAAGCTAGGTGATGTAGATGAGGCTGAATCCTTAGCGGAGTACCTCGTTGAGGGGCTTACTGGGAGGATCCCTGTGTTCCTGAGTGATGTGAGGCACTACCCCCTCGCGATCAGGGCTAAGAACGAGTTCAATGAGAACGCGAAGATACCGGCGAAGGTTGAGGTGCTGCCGGAGTGGGGTCATAATGACATCGTTGGGTGGGAGAAGTGGTTGGGGCCCTTTACAGCCATAGTACTTGAGCTTGGTGAGGGGGACAAACTCTTGAAGTTTGCAGCCAATTACCTGCGGGAGGTTAATGTGCCTGTTAAGGAGTTAGTAATGTCTGACTCCATGCCCTACGTGGATAGGGTGCTATGGTACTCGCTAGTGCTGGGCTTAGCCTCGCTGAAGCTCGCCGAGGTTAGAGGGGTGGATCCCGGAGTAACTGAGTCGATATCAAAATATAAGACGTTCCTTAAGTCATGGAGCCCTAATCCGGAGGAAAGTTCAAGGTAAAGCTAAACACAGCTTTTAACCTAGGTTACGCTGAGTAATAAAAACCCTTCACACCAATTCATTCACGGTGTTTTAACGTGGTTAAGACGTCGCGACTGCCTGGATTCCATAAGTTGACGCTTAAGGAAAGGTTAGCTAAGGTAGCTGAGCTTGCTGGCTTGAGCAAGGAGGATGTTAAAACATTAACAAAGGAGGGGCCACTACCCCTTGACTTAGCTGATAAGATGATCGAGAATGTAATAGGAACCATGCCACTACCTTTAGGCATAGCGACTAACTTCCTGATAAACGGTAAGGACTACCTAGTGCCCATGGCTATTGAGGAACCTTCGGTTGTTGCTGCCGCGTCTAACGCGGCGAAGATGTGTAGGGCTGGCGGAGGCATTAAGTCCTTAGCTACGGAGTCATTAATGATCTCGCAGATACAACTAGTGAATGTACCCTCACCGCATACCGCGAAGTACGTCATACTTGAGCGTAAGAAGGAGATAATCGACCTAGCGAACTCAACGAACCCAATACTCCTTAAGGTCGGTGGGGGAGTTAGGGACGTTGAGGTCAGAATCCTTAACTCGCCTGTGGGTCCAATGGTAGTGACTCACTTAATTGTTGATGTGCGTGACGCGATGGGGGCAAACACCGTTAACACGATGGCTGAGGCCGTAGCTCCCTTGCTGGAGAAGTGGACTGGGGGGAAGGTGTACTTGAGGATAATCTCGAACCTAGCTGACAGGAGGTTAGTTAGGGCGTGGACTAGGGTGCCGAAGGACGTGCTTGGAGGTGAGGACGTAGTTGACGGCATCGTGTACGCTTGGGCTTTCGCGGCTGCCGACCCGTATAGGGCGGCGACGCACAATAAGGGGATAATGAACGGTGTGATAGCGGTAGCGTTAGCGACAGGGCAGGATACTAGGGCGCTTGAGGCTGGAGCCCATGCCTACGCGGCGAGGAACGGTAAGTACGAGCCTCTAAGCGTGTGGGAGAAGGACAGGAACGGCGACTTAATCGGTTACCTGGAAATGCCGATGGCTGTCGGTACAATAGGTGGCGCGGTCAGGGTTCACCCCGTAGCTAAGGTGGCGTTGAAGATACTCGGCATTAAGACGGCTAAGGAGTTGGCTGAGGTGATGGGTGCTGTCGGGCTAGCCCAGAACCTTGCTGCCCTCCGTGCATTAGCGACGGAGGGGATTCAGAAGGGCCACATGAAGCTACATGCCAGGCAACTGGCTATAACGGCTGGTGCGAAGGGTGACGAGGTTGACGAGGTTGTTAAGGAAATGCTTAAGCGCGGCGAAATACGGCTCGATGTTGCTAAGGAGATACTGGAGGCTATTAGGTCCAAGAGGTAAGGAGGGCGCGCGTCACTAACCCGAGGGGCTTCACCGCCTTAAACCTTTAACGATCCCCACGAGTTTTTCCACGCGATTCACTGAAATCCTGCCACCTTCCTTGAAGTAGGTCCCCACTATAGCCCCGTCAGCCACGCTTAGAAGTTCTGCAGCATTTTCGGGGGTGACGCCGCTACCAACTATGACAGGTGCCTTAACCGCGTCCTTAACGGCCATGACCTCCTTAACGTCCGGCGGCGCTCCCGTCCTTGCACCACTTACTATTACGGCATCAGCGCCCCCTCTCTCAACGGTTTCCCTAGCCACTAATTCAGGGGGTCTCCAAGCTAGCGGTGCCGCGTGCTTCACGTGCACGTCCGCGAACACAGCGACACGAGCCCCAAGGTACCGCCTGTACCGCATTAACTCGTACGCGATCGGCTCAAGAATCCCCTGATCCGAGACTACGGTCTCGGAGAGAGCATTAACCCTTATGAAGGACGCACCGCAAACATGCGCTACAGCCAACGCTTGTAAACCGCAGTTCCTTAGTATGTTTACCCCCACAGGTACCGAGACCCTCTTCACTACCTCCTTAGTTATAAGGGCCATGGACGCCACCGTCGCAGGATCTGCCACGTTCTTAGGGTACGGGGCGTCGTAGAAGTTCTCAACCATGATACCATCAACGCCTCCCTCCTCAAGTGCCCGTGCATCCTTAATGGCGGTCTCAATGATGTTGTCAATACTGACTCCCGAACCTGAGGGGGTCGAGGGTAGGGGCCCAACGTGAACCATGCCGATTATGAATGGCTTAACGCTGAATTCAAACACCCGCAACGCGTTCCCCACATCAAGTGACGTTATTGTAAGTATAATACCTTGACCCGCCCTACAGCGTTCATGCTAGTTCATTTAGCTAACCCCTCAAAAACGTACATTAACCCTTTATTGGTTAGATGCTAAAGTAAATACAAGGTGACATTAATGAAGGCTAAAATATTAGTGAAGGTCCCTACGCCCGCGGTGCTTACTGTCCTGCTGGCGCTCCTTACAGTTTCCCCGTTGCTAGGAGCGCAAACACTAGCAACTGGAACTTATGTCTATGCCTTAGGAACTGACGGTAGCGCCGACGTAAATATTATAGTAAGTAACGTGACCGGTCAAGCAATAATTTACGTGAAGGTGGATCCGGGCATACTACCGGAATCCTTAGTAGCGGTGGATGAGAAAGGCAATATCGTACCTACGAGCATCATAGGCTCAACAGTGGTGCAGGCAATACCGGCTAATCAGTCGACACAACTGTTCATAAGGTACGAAGCAATCGTAGGCGAGTCCTCCGGTGGCATGGTGAAGGACATCATATCTCCTGGAGGTCCGGCAACCATCAGACTACCAGCTGGGGCTGCTCTCCTATACTTCAATGGAACTCCTTCATCCATCAAAATGATCGGCAATCAAATCGTAATTGAGTACTCAAGCGCAGGCACCTATGAGATAGAGTTCACTTTACCACCACCGACAACGTCAACGACCTCCGCAACAACCACAGCAACACCAGCAACGACTACTACTACCACAACTTCGTCCACTGTAAGCACCACTACGCAAACAACATCGACAAGACCAACAAGCACGACTACCTCCACAGCAGTAACAACCACGAGCACATCACGACCAGCAACGAGCACCACCATACAAACAACAGTACCCAGCACAACCTCAAGCATCATAACACAGTCAACTTCAACTACAGGTGCGGCGACCAAAACCTCAACCACGTCTAGCACAACGCGAAGCACACAGGCAAGTTCAAGCACCACCGCAACTAAACCCATGTCAGGTCAGAGCAACATGACGTGGGTGTACGCGTTAGTAGCGGCAGTAATCGTCATAGTCATCATTGCGGCCGCTGCTTTGAGATCCCGTAGGACGCCCCGTGGCGGGAGCCCGGCTACGGGCGTGGGTGAGTTAATCCGTGCTGAGGAACTTGACGAACGCGACTACGAGATCCTGAAGGCGCTGAAGGAGGGCACGGAGACTATATCCTCGCTTGCGAGGAAATTAGGGCTGAGCAAGTCCGTCGTGTGGAGGAGGGTTCAGAAACTACTGAGGTTAGGGCTGATAAGTAAGGAGGATAAGGGAGGGAGAACCTACCTCAGCATAACTGAGGAAGGATTAAGGAAATTAGGTGAGCAAGCATGAGGAGACGTTCTGTTCCGAACCCCGTGGAACGCGGAACGTTCCTTAGGGGGTTTTTAATATCGAACCACTCCGCAAGGTTTCACGGAGGTGTGCAGGACATGACGTCAAGCCTCAGGAAAACCGTACCCGTAATATGGGCCCTGATAGTGGCGCTAGGCGTGTTAAGCCCCGCAAGCACCACGTTAGGAGCCCTAGCCCAAGACAGTTCGACCTCAACCACCGTGACACTAAATGCGAACGTTAACGTCTCGGTAGTGATGATAAGATCACTTAACATTTCAATACAGGTAGCGATTAGCAAACTAACGAGCTTCAACGTAAGTAAGAACAGCACTGAGTGGCAGCTGGTGAGGGAGGCAAACCAATCACTAAAACTCGCGCTTCAAGCAAACATGACCGGTAACTACAGCGCTGCCGTGAAGTACGCGCAGGAGGGTCTAGCGAAGATCAGAAAGGCCCTAGAACTACTGTCGCAGGAGTACAGCGTAAAGGCCAACGAGAGTATCATAGAAGCGATAAGGTATGAGGGTAAAGTAAGGGCCCTCAATAGGACAGCGCACGTGCTACTGAACGCAACCATAAGGGCTGAGGAAAAAGGCACCATCAACGTAACGGTTGCTGAGAAACTCAAGGCAACTCTCCAGAATGACATTAGGGCTCTCAGCGAGCTAGCTAAGTACCTGGCTAAGGTAGTGAATAGGTCTGAAACACTTAACGCGACCTACGTAGCCGATGTGCTGGAGAAGGTGGCAAAGGATCTAGCGAGCGTGCGTGAGACTCTCAACAACTGCGCTGCTAGGAGACTTCAGGAAATGGTGAGGATTAGGGTAATGGAGCAACTTAAGGCGATGTGGGAGGAGGTTAAGAAGATAACTCAGGTCGCGCAGGAGGCTCAGGAGCAGAACTTAACGGTGATGGCGCAGGAGTTAATGAAGATCGCACAGAACCTAACGCAGAAGCTGATGAAGATCGAGAAGGAAGTAATGAATGCCACTACGCCCATGAACATCTCTGAAGTAGAGAAGCTACTAAACATGACCAACCAAGTGAAGGTGCTGGTAAGTATGTCACACGAAGTTAAGTGCTGTGGCAAGCATGCAATCGACTTAAGGGCCGTAATGAGCGACTTAGCGAAGTTGAAGATGACTATAATGCAAGTAAACATGACGTACATGGAACTTAAGTTCATGACCAAAGGCATGAGCAGCGATATAATTAAGGAAGTCAATGACGTGGGTAAGCTTATGAAGGCACTGCAGGGCAACTACAGCGAGCTGGAAAAGGCGCTTGCGAACGGCGATGCAGAGAAAGTTAGGGAATGCCTAAACGCTATTAATGCAACAGCAACCCAGCTCAGTAACATGGTAAGTAAAATGATGCAGGAAAAGATGAGCGGACCTACCGCAAATCAAGTAAGGGTTATGCTGAGGAAAATGGATGACGATCTCAAGGCAGTAATGGAGCAGGTTAGGGAGAGGCTCCACTCAATGGAGAAAGTGGCTCAGCAGGCTCAGGCAAGTAAATCCGCGACCATCGAAGCCGAGCTGAAGACCGCCGTGAAGCAATTGGAGAGGGCGTTGACCATAGGTAAGGCAAGTAAGGCGCTGACGCCAACCCAGATAAGTAAGATCCAGAACGTTCAAGCAAGCCTAAGCAAAGTAATGACCCTCCTAAAGAACGGTAACACAGAGGAAGCATCGAAGATAATCAAGACAAGCATTGAGGTACTGAAGGAAGTACAACATGAGGTAAGCGTGAAGGCCGGCAAAGGCGGTGCAGTAGTCAGCACGGAGATTGAGGTAGTTATCGAGATACTCCATACTGTGCAGGCCATGATTGAACACTGATGAGGTGAGAACACCCAAACAAGGATGGGGCGGTGCCGCAGGGCCCAAACCCCCTTTTTCCCTTTCGGGAAGCAGGTTCCCCAGCTTAAAAGCCCCACGGCACCAGTACACTCATTTTTAAAGATTCACCGTATTATTTAAATGTGTGTAGCGCGTATTCAGTTCCTCTCAAGGAAGTCGGAGGGCGGGGTTCTTGTGGCTCTCTGAAAATGAGAAAAGAAAGAGATACGTTGAAGGTGCGGTGATCTCGGCGTTAAGGCTTTACAGGCACTGGAGGAAAAGAGGTGTTGGTTCTAAGGAAGCGTTTGCGAGGGCTGTTAGGCAGGCCCTAGGAATGATTGAGGCCAGCGGCATGAGGGAGGAGGAAGTTAAGGAATCTCTTGAAGAGCTGAAGAATATTATCGACGCCATACTCAATGCTATTAATAGGGAAAAACGTGAGGAGGAAAGGTAACATGCTTTTAATTAGCCTCGTTAAAAAGTATTGGCGTGTGGAGTTATGGCTGAAATAGGGGAATCCCTGCTATTGAGGGTGTTCTTCGAGACGGCCGATGGTGGTTACTACTCACCAATGTTCGAAGGTTGCTTTGAGGCTCTCCCAGTACCTGAGTTTAGGGGCCGACTCATAAGGCCAGAGGTAGCGGAGGAGTTCCGCTATGACAGAATACCATGTAGGTGTTTCCCGGACGATCTCTCAAGGTATTTACCCAGCGACTACGTCTTAGTTGGGGGATCCAGCTACCACACTAACGAGGTGGTCGCGCACTGGGATCCCAGACTTGACATAGGGGTTTACAGTGATTACTGGCGCTCGGCAGGAGGAAGAATACCCAAGAGCTTCAGGGAGTATAAGAAGAAGGAATGCTACATATTCTTCGCGGCAGGCTTAGCTAGGTACCCACGTGGATTCTTCAACATTAAACACGGGTTCACCGAGATCAGGAGGGCATTCATGCGTGCGGATCGAGGAGTCTACGTTGTTGCTTACATGAAGGTGGATGAGATAGCTGACTTAACAGCCATCGCCTCTAGGGAGAACATAGATATAGGTAAGGAGGGCACCGACAGAGTCTGGGAAATAGCAGTGAGGGAGTACGGAGAGAGGGTGATTAAGACTCCACACTATGCGCGCGGAGGCGACCTACCTGTAGTGATACTCAGTGAGAAAGGACACTATGGTTTCTTCAAGAGGCCTATACCGTTAATAGAGTGGTCAGGTAAGCGCAAGTTACTAAGCAATTACTCATACATGTTCGGGGTTAGGGGGCTGGAGGACAGGGTTCGTCAGAAAGCATTCGACAGAAGGAAGACCGAGGAAATCATAAGTACCTTAAAGGAAGAGGGTCTACTCTGAGTGCCTTCAAGGTAAAAGGATGCTGAACCTAACGCTTCAACCTAGCTAGTGACGGGTCGAAACCGAAGCGCCTTAAAACACCCTCAAGCCTTGCCCTAAGCTTCCCTCGCTCACCCCGCAACTTTATCAAGTACATTAGGGAGTAGCACGTTGTGAAAAGCGCGTGCAAGTACATCCCCAGGAACCCTAGGACACCTTGAAACCTCCTTGGCTCGCTGTAAGCCTTAATCGCTAAGCTCTCTAGCTTAGCGATGAGCCATGCGACAGTTAAAGCAATCGCACCTAATAGTGAGTAGGGAACCACATTCGTCGGGGGAGGCGTCATCACAGCAGCTATCGCAAGAGCAACCACGGCTAACGGAAATAAGGCGAATGCGGTCCAAGGAGGTAGGTCTGGAGGAAAACTCATTCCTATCATGTACGCACCTTCAACTAACCCTTTAACCCTAGACCTCTGCCACGCCTTAACCTCCTTGAAGCTTGATGGCATAGTGACCACGACCTCAGCGTCCGGGCAGTGACGGAACCTCACTCCACGCTTCATTGCTAGCACACTGAAGTAGAAGTCGTCGCTTCTTGCTGAGGGCGGATACATGACCTTACTAAATACGGTGATTTTCGTGAGCTTATTATTGCCTGGTGCGTGGCGCTCCTTAACGTAGCTGAAGAGCATGTGGTAAGCGTGGTACCAGAAGAATAACCTAGACCATGTGGACGTGTGCTTAACCTTAGTGAAGCCTGAGAACACCTCGTGGTTGTTGTCCACGCACTTAACTAGCGAACCAACGTATTTTGGCGTGTAGATGTTTTCTGAGTCTCCCCAAATTATGTACTGGTACCCGTGTTCCATAGCGTACCTCACAACCTCAGCGCGTGCCGGACCGACACCGCCCTTGACCGCTTGCTTCACTAGCTTGACGCAGCCATAGCGCTTGCTGAATTCCTCCACGACCTTGTCGGAGCCGTCTCTCGAGTGCCCGTCCATTACTAGGATGTCGAAGCATTCACATAACCTGCACTCCTCTTGATTAGCTAAGGTCTCTAAGCACCTCTTTAGTCCTTCGGCGTTGTCCTTATTCATTAGGACTAGCAACGCCTTACCTGCTAACGCGCTACACCCCCGCTACCTCAGTGGTCTTGCCTCTCGTTTAAGGATAGGGTTCCGCCGTGTTAATAAGGTCTTGCCCTCTAAACCGTTTCACGGATTCACGTATTCCTTTGCCTATTGTCAGTAGTTTAATTAGGTTCCTTATTGAGTACTTTGCCAGCACCTCTCTCTTGTAGATCCCTGTGAGCTCTATCGCTAAGCTAGGGGGGACTCCACGAATAACCGTGTTAATGAAGAACTTAACAGGTTCTGTTAAGCGCTTGAAGTTAATCCACAGCAAAGCATAGAGAGCAATCTCAGTGAGCGCTAGTAAGGTTGTAAAACCCAGCAACGCGATGGAAAGGATCGCGACGATCTTAGCGAGCGTTACTCTCCATTCCCTTAATTTCAAGATCTCCCACCTGTGAGCTTCACTCCATGCTGACTAAGACCTTCTTTCCAGCTTTCCTAACCTTCACTAATCCCTTATCACTGAGCTTGCGTATCCGTTCGGTCACTATCCTGCGTGACGCCATTCCCCTCACCTTCCGCACTCTCCTAGTAATTTCACTCACGGTTAGCGGTTTGTCGGAGACCGCTAATACCTCAAGTATAGCTATACTTATTGGGTCACTAATGCCAGCAACCCTGGCCAGCTCCATTACCTTCGACGCCATTCTCACCGCCTTATGGGCGGGGAGGAAGAAAAACATGGCTAGTTCCACAGCCAGCGAGGCTTCCGGATCTGCGCCGGAGGTGATTAGATATTCCTCAAGTACCTGAAGCTTACGTAGTACCGTCTCTAACAACCTCTCTATCCTGACAAGCCTCTCCTCAGGACCGCCTCGTTCACCCTCCCCACCCAACATCGTTTCCCCATAGCACCTTCTCTAACTAACGAAGGGAAAGATTTACATTGGTCTAGCCCACTAGTTTAACACGGGTAAATCCAGGTTTGACGCCTGGGCGGGTTCCCCGAGGGGGGTTACGACTCCCCCTCCCTTTCTTCCTCGGCTTTCCTCTCCTCTAGGCTAGGTTTTCTAGCGCTCATGAATCCCCTACCCTTAGAGAACATCTTTATTAGCATGGAACCTAGGTCAGCCATAGCTGTCCTCTTCCTGAAGTATTCTAAGGTCATTTCACGTGCCAATTCTTTGTCGATCCCTGCCTCGATTAGGTGTTTGTAGAACTGAGCCACGTCCTTACCTATCTGATCCCCGCTGAGCCCGCCTGTTATGGCTTTAATGAGTTCCGTTATGGGTTCCTTAAGATCCCTTAGGAACTCTGATACAGCCATCAGTGGGGCCTTAACGTCCCAGTATCCCTTCATTACATCCTCCATTCCTCTGCCTGTCATGCCGTGCTCCTCTAACGCCTTCCTAACCTTCTCTTTTATAATCTTCTTGGTTTCCTCGTCCATGTCTTGAGCATCCACTTTTGTAATCACTAGCTTAGCAATGCTCTCCGCTAACTCCTTTTCTGCGTCCTTCACGCTCTTACTCTCTTTCTCCGACATATTATTACCTATGTAAGTCTTCAATGCTCCCAGTATAATATGTTAACCGCCTCCTGGTGGGCAGGAAGTGAACAACGCATGACTGCACTGATTTCACGGTAGTGCTTACTCTTAATTAACGGGCTGATTCTTGTTTGATAAAAACGGTTAACTTATTCACGTAATAATTTTAGCGTAGCCCATCCCTTAAGTAAGGATTTAATACTCCATCATCGGGTTCAAACATTTTTTTAAAGGCATGCCTTAATTACATCTCTTGGTGAATACCAACCTTGTCAAAGACGGCCTTAATAGCCGGATTCGTAATAGCTGTAATAATCGTTGGTATTGCTGCCTTCTACGCCGGAATGAGTATGGCACCAAGTAAGACAACTACAGTTACCACGACTGTTACTGCTAGTAGTGGTGGGGGAGGCACTGCAGCTACTGTTACTAAGACCGTCACCACGACTGTGAGTACTAGCGGAACTACTCCCTCTTGGACACCACCAAGCAAGATAAAAGCTGCTTGGATTTACGTAGGCCCTGTCGGTGACTTCGGTTGGAGCTATATGCACGACCTTGGCAGGAGAGTTGTAGCGGCTCTATATAAGGACTGGCTCAAAACCACCTACGTAGAGAGCGTCCCCGAGAGCAAGTTAAAGAGCACTATCGAGTCACTCATTCAGAAAGGGTATCAAGTATTCTTCACCACGTCCTTCGGTTACATGCAGGGCACACTTGATGAGGCTAAGCTACACCCGAACCTGATGTTCTTCCACTGCAGCGGTTACTTAAGATACAAGAACATGGGTACGTACTTTGCCGACCTATATCAGATATACTATCTTGATGGATTAATTGCCGGGGCTTTAACTAAGACTGGTCATATAGGGTATGTGGCTGCGTTCCTCACGCCCGAGTTAGTTAGGCACATTAACGCATTCGCCATAGGAGCTAAAGAAATAGGTGAGCAACTAGGTAAAAACATACAGGTTTACGTAATCGAAATTGGTGCTTGGTATAATCCTACAGCAGCAAGACAGGCAGCAGAGACCCTTGTTAATCAGTACAACGTAGATGCAATAGCATATACCGAGGACTCAACCGCCATACTTGAGTATGCCGAGCAGTTATACAAGCAGCAGCACAAGCAGATCTGGGTCTTTAGCCACTACAGCCCAGGATACGTGTATGGCCCCGATGTAGTAGCTAGTGGACAGATAGTTAGGTGGGAAGTAATATACGCGGACATACTAGCTAAGATCAAGGCCGGCGTATATACACCATATAACCTAGAGAATGTGGACTACTGGGATCTCCTTAACTCAGGCGCTGTAGAATTTGGATGCTGGGTCTTCCCGAACGGCACCGTAATGCACATCAATCCTAAGGTCATACCAATCCTGAAGAACATACAAGTAACCGACAAACTAACCGGCAAGAAGATGAGCGCCTATGAACTAATAATGGAGAGATACTACGAGATGAAGAACGCACCCATGCTAAACGCCCTTGACAGCCTAGCAATTACCCACAAATACATGAACATAACCAAGGTAAGCATAGGCGGCAAGGAGAAATACTACTACATAGCTCCAATATTCGATCCATTCACTGGTCCACTAAGTGGTTATAACATAAAGACCCATGCTAAGGTAACTGTGCCGGCTGGCGAGAGGCTGGGACATGACGCACTGTGGACTATGCAGTGGTTCGTTGACTGGGTACATATAGTCGGTAAGAAGTAATTCAAGGTATGGGTGAGAATCCCATGGCAGATGTAATAAATCAAACTAGTTTTTCACAATCACAACCCCATTTAGGGGGAGAAATAACTATTTTAGTTAGGAAACTAGTTAAAAGATTTCCTGGAGTTTTGGCCTTAGATAATGTTAAGTTCGAACTCCGTAAAGGGGAGATTCACGCACTTCTCGGGGAAAATGGAGCTGGAAAAACCACGTTCGTTAAGATACTTTATGGTATTTACATTCCAGACAGCGGCGAAATAATAGTAAATGGTAAGAAAGTAATCTTCACATCCCCACTAGATGCCATAAAGCATGGAATAGCGCTAGTGTCGCAAATTCCCCAGATCATAGGCTCGCTCACGGTTAGTGAAAATATCATACTTGGCCTTGAGAAATACGGTATGATGGCTAACGTACGTAAGATTGAAAACTACATCAGAGAACAAAGCAAGGAAATAGGAATTCGTGTAGACCCGAACACTGAGGTGTGGAAACTCAGTTACACACAAAAGCAGCTGGTAGAGTTGCTACGCGCAGTCATACTTGGAGCTAAGGTGCTAATGCTAGACGAAGCAGTCACGTTCCTGCCTATTCGAGAGAAAAGAAGGTTCTTCAAATTCATGCGCAGATTCGCTGAGCGTGGAGGATCTGTTATACTAATAACACATAAGATCCCCGAAGCACTGGAGGTTGCTGATAGGATATCCGTGCTTAGGAGGGGCAAGTATGTAGGTACTGTCGAAGCGAAAAATGCGTCAGTTGATACTATAAGGAAGATGATGTTTGGTGAGCGTTCATCGCAGATAACCTACGAGAGATTGCCTCTATCAAAACCTAGCGAGAAGGTTGTTCTGGACGTGAAGGACGTGTGGGTGATGGGTGATTACGGAGCCTTCTCTGTGAAGGGTGTTAGGCTACAGGTGCGGGCAGGGGAAGTATTGGGTATAGCTGGTGTTGCTGGTAACGGTCAATTGGAATTAGTGCAGGCGATCATGGGTCTCAGGAAAGTTAGGAAAGGCAAGATCCTGATCAGGACTAACGGAGACGTTATAGACGTAACTAACAAAGGCACAAGCAAAATTAGGAGCCTTGGCGTAGGTTACATACCCGACGAGCCGTTAAAGTACGGCGTGTCTATGGAGAACAACATCGAAGAAAACCTAGCGATGCTCCCATTAATATCTAAAGGAATAATTAAGTGGGGACAGATACGTAAGAAGGCTCAAGAACTGATAAACGAATTTAAAGTAGTAACTCCTTCTAGCCGAACACCAGTCAAGCTTCTATCCGGCGGTAATATAATGAAGGTATTAGTCGGTAGGGAGCTTTCGGTCGCTAAGAAGCTCTTAGTGGCTTATAACCCTACGAGGGCCTTAGATGAAGTGACCGCAGTAACTGTTAGGAAAATAATTAAGGATAAAGTACTGAAACATAAGCTAGCTGTACTACTAGTCTCAGAGGACTTAGACGAAATATTCCAAGTGAGCGATACGATAGCCGTTATGAGTTCAGGAAGGATAGCAGGCGTATTCCCGGCTGAGAAAGCCGATCGTGAACAAATCGAAAAGTTAATGGTGATGTAAGATGAGGGTTATCGTAACTAAAAGGGTTAAGCCGTTAAGATTTGGTGGTATTATAATTCCGTTTTTATCTATAGTTATAGGCATATTCCTAGCTACCCTAGCCCTCTACGGGCTAGCCCGTGTACCTCCCCCGCTAGTATATGGGGCAATAGGGCAATCCCTCATATCTCCTCAGATGCTTCAAACCTTCGTTATGCTAACCATACTTGGTGTAGCTCTCATAATACCATTCAGTGCAGCGGTGTGGAATATTGGTGCAGAGGGACAGATCATCTGGGGTATGATAGCCTCTGCGTTTATAGGGTTATCCGTTGCTGTTAGGTACATAATGGTATCGCAGGCGGAGCTACCTAAATATACTAACATGCCTGGGATGTTCGTTCTCCCAACACCTACGGTATCGGGCGCATATGCTGTTGAAGCACTAACTATGAGCCCTGGGGCCGCAATAGCGTTGATGCTCATATTAGCTGCCATCTCAGGGGCTGTGTGGGCACTAATAGCGGGTTTAATGAAGGCATACCTAGATATAGATGAGGTTGCAACGACATTAATCATGAATTACATAGCATATTACGCGTATAATTATATAGTATATGGTCCTCTTCAGGGAATCACGATATCCACTAGCGGGTTCGGCCTCTCCAATGCCTTACATCCAGAGTTAAGGTTTGCTAGGATAAGTACAACCACGACAGCCACTTGGGAAGGAGTAGGGCTCATGATTGCCATATTCGCCATCGCATGGTTTGTATTGAGGCACACCACTTTCGGGTTAAGGCTTAGAATACTGGGTTCGAACCCGAACGCACTTAAGGCTGCGGGTATAAATGTCCGTAAATATATAGTCCTAGCACTAACCATTAGTGGCGCTATAGCTGGCTTAGTAGGCACAATACTCTTCGCTGGCAACCTTTATCAGTTAATAAAGATAAAAACGATAACAACGCCACCCACGCATAACATAGGCTACACTGCTATCCTAGTGTCATGGCTCTCTATGCTTGACTTAAGAGGCGTCCCCATAGCTGCTTACATTGTAGCGAGCTTATTCCAGGCCGGTATAAACCTGCAATCCTCACTTGGTGGGGTTAGTGGTGGTAGCGCTATGATTAGCAGCGGTGCGTTAACGTACGTTCTAATAGGATTCGTACTGACCACATTCACCATACTGAGGGTGTTCTCAGAATATAGTATAAGAATAGTACGTGAAAAGAGGTGAGCCCGCATGAACCCCGCGTTAGTAACCTTAATATTGGGTGTGGGTCCGGCTTTCGCCGCATATTACTTAACAGCTATAGGGCATGGACTCTTCGAAAAATCAGGCATACTTAACTTAGCCATCGATGGTGTATTTACCGTATCAGTGGCTGTGGCATATGTGATTGCACTATTCGCTGGTACGGCTATCGCCGGATCTGTGGCCTCCCTAATAATAGCTGCCGCGTTCGGTGTATTTATAGCGTACCTAGCAACCAAGTTACCTATAAGTCATGGAGCCATAGGCTTATCAATAATGTTCGTTGGATACGGATTAGCCGCGTTAATAGCCGTACCTATAAGAAGCCAAGTAAATGCTGTGGTGTCGTACCCGCTAAGCGTGGAAACAGACGTAGGTTTCATAGTGTTCTCCATAATACTGGGTATACTAGTGCACCTAATGCTCAGCAGAACCAAGCTAGGTGCAGCAATAAGGGCAGCAGGTGAAAACCCACACGCAGCATCAGCCCTAGGAGTTAACGTGCTTAAGGTAAGGGTCATAGCAGGCATACTCGGTTATGCACTAATAGGGTTAGGAGCATCATTCTACTTCCTAGCGTACACGCCAGCACCCTATAGTGAAGGCATGGGGATGGGGCAAGGATGGATAGCATTCGCCATATCGTTATCGGCAGGGAGGCACCCCCTGCTAACGATACTTTCGGCGGCCGTCTTCGCAGAGCTTCTCTATAATAAATTCGTCCTTCAGGGGTACCTAGGGCTATCAGTGCATGTAACAAAGATGATACCGTACCTAGCAGCGTTAGTTGCTATGGTGATATTCATGGTAACCCCATTGAAGAGGAAGTTAGCACCGCCGCGAGCCTTAGGGAAGATCTACTTCAAGGAGGAGAGAACTGTCTAAGTCGGATAAAGCTAAGGCGATATTACTTTTTATTTGGTTAAACTATTAAGGACGAATGTTTTTGAGCAATAAACTAACTTCATCCGCGAACTGTTTTAAGTCGTAAAGCCCCGACGCCTGTAGCGGCGCTACTCGGAAATCTAGGATAACTTCATTATCACTACCTACGTACAGCAGTAAGGTCACAGGTTTTTTACGCCCTAAACCGAACATACTACCGCGAACCAATATAGCGTAAGTACTTGCTATCTCACGTTGTTTATATCCTAACTCATTACTCAGGAACTCAGTTGCCCTACGAATAAACTCAGGTACGCTCATTTCCGTTAAGTTCACGCGGCATATATGTCGAGCTAGGCTTAACGACCTACATACAGTGCCTTCATCAATAACATATTTCTCCATTAAGTATTCTTCTTCATTGGTCTTAGTTCTCGTGATACACCAATACAGTATACCACCGCCAAGTAGTACTAAACCCGCACCGATTAACCAGTATAGAATGCTGAACGAACCGACCCTCTGAGGATAACATATGATAATACTTGCATTCTTAGGTAACGAACCCTTTATACAATATACTCCAACCTTGTTTACAGCATATTGAACAGTACATCCGCTAATAGTAGATGAGTTAACCTTTCTTAATTGAGGTATCGAAACACCAGTACCTTTCACACATATAATCCCGGGCTTACTTACCACGAAACATGAATTACTCACGAATTCCACACCAGCACACTCTACAGCACTATAAGTCAAGGCAGCATAGACTGTTACTATAATTCCTGTGATTAGCAATACTAATCCAATACGTAACGCAACCCTAGGTTCCACCTCAATCATCACGCCTTTAGACAGAGCCCACGAATTTTAAGGTTAGCCTACTTTTGATCCTGGTGTGATCCCTTGAAGGCAGTTGTGTTTGACCTTTTCGGTACGTTAATAACAAGTGATTCTGATGAGGTGGCGCATGAGGCTCTCTCTAAGGCATTAGCGGAGATACACGCTAACGTTTTTGATTGGGAAGAGCACATGAGGATATATAGGGAACTAGTTGGGCAGGGCGTCTCATCCCTTGACGCTACCTGGGAGGCCCTCCTAAGATCTCTTCACGGAACCATGTCAGAACCGCTGGTGAGTAAGGCTGAATTAGTTAGGATGCATACCGAATTCCAC
>Ga0256914_1000226_pt1 | contig 54309 bp, 55 predicted proteins | sample HulkmetaG_FD_191571 | JGI IMG/M metagenome (GOLD analysis project Ga0256914, IMG submission 191571) | Hydrothermal chimney microbial communities from Main Endeavour vent field at the Juan de Fuca Ridge, Pacific Ocean - Hulk | ecosystem: Environmental > Aquatic > Marine > Hydrothermal vents ...
AACACCACGGTTATAAATATGATGAAATCCTGCACTTTCTATCCTTTGTCGTCTTGCCATTGAAAACTTCTATTTAAAGGAGAAATTATAATAAGAAAAAGTCAAAAGTCAAACCCTGACCCCTGGCCCTTTTGACCCCTGGCCCTTTGTTAGATTTTTTTCTCCATAATAGCTTCAAATATCTTTGTACTTAACTCTATCCTCTTTTTAAAACTGCTTTTTAAAGCTCTCTCTTTATCAGTATGATCCCCATCTCCAAAAGGTCCCATACCGTCAAGCACGACTGTACCGCTTGATGAAACTATATTTGCATCACTCACTCCGCCTCTTTTTTCGGTTTTTAATTTTATCTTGCAGTAATTTTCAATATCTTTTAAAAATTTCTCCTGTTTGCAAGTCGGCTCCATAACATCTTTTTGAATACCTCCACTCAAAAATGACTTGCTTCCTTTAACATATGAAGTACTTACAATTTTATCTATCTCTTTTAAAATCCTGTCTCTTTCACTTGTTGAAGTATATCGTGCTTCGAAAGTAAGTTTTGCATAAGGCGAAATGGTATTTGCTCCTACTCCTCCTTCTATTTTGCCTACATTTACTGTTGTACCTTTGTTAAAATCACTAAGTTTGATCAATTTTTGCAATTTATAACTGGCTTCAAGGTTGGCATCAATTCCAAGAGTGTAGTTATTGCCGGCATGAGCAGGTTTGCCTTTGATATCTATAAAAAATGTTCCCGCACCTTTTCTGCCTGTAACAACCTCCATATCTTCTCCCGCAGCTTCATAAACAAGAGCATAATCATATTCTTTGGATAGTTTGGCAGTTATAAATTTTGAATCATTGCTTCCGTCCTCTTCGTCACTCACAAGCAAAAAATCTATATTTTCAATCTTTTTATATTTATAAAAATGTTCTCTGAGTGCTTCTATAGCTACTATATTGCCGCCTTTCATATCACAAACTCCAGGACCGTAAACCCACTCTTCATCTTCTTTAAAACCTTCAAAACTGCCTTCAGGAAATACAGTATCCATATGTCCTAAAAGCAAAAGTTTTTTACCGGTTTTTTTACGGGATTTAAAAAGTATATGGTTTCCTATATGTTTACGCTTAAAAATTTCATACTCAAAACCAAGCGGTATCATCTTCGTAATATAAATTTCTCCGTTTTTATCAACACCTTCTTTATTCATTGTATATGAATTTATCTCTACAAGCTGTTTTAACTCTTTTAAAAATTTCATTTTAAAATCTCCTTTTTGCCGAAAATGAATTCCGGCAAAAATTCCTATCACTTTGGGGTCCCCACAAAATTTTAAAATTTTGTGGGGTAAAACTTATGCTACGCCTGTCGGCGAGAGAAACAATTTGTCCGCCTTGTAAACTCCTTAAACTCTCATCAAATTACAATAAAACTATTTTACCCTCTTAAGTACTCGTATAATATGAAGATGAGTGTATAATTATCTCTTTTTCATTTTCGTTACTGCCATTTTTTCTATCTCTATAGTTTTGCACAGCAGCCTTGTACGCATTCATCACCAATCTTGGCTTTTCTTTATCTGGTGTCAAATCAGCCTCCAACTCTTGAAGCAAATCATCACACAATTCTATACCATCATCCAAAGAATACCCTTTAACTGTTTCTGTAAACAATGATCCTGTCAGCAAAGTACTCTTGCATCCCTTAATTAAAAATTTTATATCTTGTACAATTTCATTTTTATCCACTTTTAAAAATATAGTGGTTTTTGCTTTTTTTTCAGGGTTTATACATATACCTTTGGCATCATAATCCAACATTTTTCCAAAATTTTTCGGATTGTTAAAGTGCTCTTTTAACTCTTCTTGCTGCTCTTTTGTCATTTGTATCATATAAACATCCCTTTAAGCATAAAAAATATCATAGCAGAAAGCAAAGCCGCAACAGGCACTGTAACTATCCAAGCGGCGATTATCTTTTTAAGTGCATCTCTTTTTATGTATTTTTCTTTTTTTATATTTTTTATGGCCTTTTTCTCTTTTTTTATCCTTTTCTCTTCATCTCTTATCTCTTTGATCAATTCTACAATTTTTTCATAATCTTCCAAAACCTTTTCTTCTTTATTTTGAAGCTCTTTAAACTCATTTTTTATTTCATCTAAGTGTGTTTTTTCTTCTTCAAGGTTAATTCTCTCAATTTGGGCTTTTTCTTCAAGATTTTTAACTCTATCTAACCATTCTCTTAAAAAACCTACTCCGAAAACACCACCAATGGCAATATGAGTCGAGCTAACAGGAAGCCCGAGCTGACTGGCCAATATAACTGTTATAGCTGCAGCAATAGCAATGGAAAATGCTCTTATCTTGTCAAGTTCGGTTATTTCACTGCCAACTGTTCTTATAAGTTTAGGCCCGTAAAGAGCCAAACCTATAGATATACCAAAGCCACCTACCGCCATAACCCAAAAAGGAATACCGGCTTTTGGAGAAATTGCATTATTTATAACCGCATCACTTATAGCGGCAAGAGGTCCTACCGCATTTGCCACATCATTTGCACCATGTGCAAAACTTAAAAGTGCGGCAGCAAAAACTAACGGTATGGTAAAATATGTACTTATACCTTTTCTGCTGTTGTCACTCATAGTAGTATTTTGAAGTTTTTTTCTTGTATAAAAATAGACAATTACAGCTACAACTATACCGATAATATTGGCAGTTAAAAATGTAGGCTTTTTAGTTTCCGGCAATATGGAGATTATAGAATTTACAAAACTTACTATATTCGGCCAAATATGCTTAAAACCTTTCAAGGTTATATATGTTGCAAATGCCCATGCCATTATGGCTACATAAAAAGGTATCCAACTCTTTGCACTCTTTATCCTATCCTCTTTAAAAATAATAGTTTTTTTTATGCCGTATAAAAACAGTGCTGCTATAGCTCCTCCGATTAACGGCGAAATAATCCAGGAAGCCACTATGGCACCCATCGTCCCCCATGAAACTACCCCAAATCCAAAAGCTGCGATTCCGGCTCCCATTACACCGCCGACTATAGAGTGAGTAGTTGAAACCGGAGCCTTAAAGTATGTAGCAAAGTTCAGCCATAAAGCCGCAGCCAACAGTGCAGCCATCATAGCCCATACAAAAGAGTGGATATCAAATCCGAAAGAGTGGATATCAATAATCCCTTTTTTTATAGTCTGCACAACATCTCCACCTGCAATTAAAGCACCGCTTGCTTCAAATACAGCCGCTATTGCTATAGCTCCTCCCATAGTAAGTGCTTTTGACCCGACTGCCGGTCCGATATTGTTTGCAACATCATTTGCTCCTATATTCATTGCCATATATGCACCAAACAAAGAAGCAATTATCAAAAATGTACTATTTTCAACTCCACCGTTATTTATATAAACATATAAAAAAACGGCAAATATAAAAAATAGGGCAAATCCCAACCTAACAAGACTTAGTCTACTTGATTTGATAGCTTTTTTTTCTATCTTTTTTATGGCATTTATCTCCAAAGTTATCCTTTATCTGCTGATTTTATTGTATTGTTATCTGTTTTTTTAAATTTTTTATGATTTCTTCCTGTACGGATTTGACATAATTTAAAATTTTTACCTTGATAAAACTGTTGGGTTTTATCAAAAAAACTATATCGCTTCCAGATATATTAAATATTGTTGCTCTAAGAGATATATTGTCAATTGCTATACTGTTTTTTGCAAAAAGTCTGAATTTCAATATAAATTCTCTATTTTTTAGCATAAGTATCCTTTTAAGTCTGTTTCTATCAACTTTTACTACAAGCGAGTCTGCTGAAATTGACTTTATCGCACCATCACAGACAATACTGTTTTCATACTCTATCATTACCCTTATATTTTTTGGTGGCGTAATCCTTATACTTGCTCTGTCAACTACTGAAATATCCTGAAATTCAAGATTTTTTACACAAATAACTTTATGATTGAAATCATACTTATAAATATAACCTTTGATAATATAAGGAAACTCTTTATGTCGCATATAAACAAATTCTTCATTTTTTTTCAAATACAGCAATTCTTCATAAGTAGTTTCAAGACACATTTTGTCTTCACTGTATTGCACTATGGAAGCTTTATTTTTTATGGGTATTCCTTCATACAGACTATGCAGTATTACATCAGGATTGTTTTCTATGATATTTTTTAGTGTATTTTCGCGTTTTCTATCATTATAAAAATCAAAAGAACTTGTTCCGTATATAATTTTTCCAATTGGCAATCTTTTTGAAATCACAAGGTATCTATTGACTCTTTTAAGCAAACTCTCTACAGTGTCATCTTTAGACATTTCCGTAATTCCGACTCTATCTATCCTTAAGTCATGCATATTAAGAAGATCATGTTGGACTTTCTTGAATATTGTTATACTTTCATGAAGTCTTTTGTTTTGCAAAATTACCAAAAAACTCTCTTTGTCATTATAGAAAATATCGGGGTAAGAAAGAAGTGTATAAATTTCACTCATAATATTTTTAAAGAAAAAAGCATTATCAAGATCAATATTGTATTTAAACAGTATAACACTCAAAGGCAAATCGTCATTTTTTGCTTTTTTTAAATTAGATTCTACTATGGCCATATTGAGATAATTATTGATAGCCTTATATCTTTCCATAAAAAACCTGTTTCATTCTTTTTAAGAATATCTCAAAATCTATATAGTTATAATCCCAAAATATTGATATGATGCTATTTTTCATAACTAAAAAAACTCACAATGTTATAAACTATAAGGTTTCAGAAATACCTCTTGCATATTATAGTATAATTTGCTTTAAATTTTAATGGGAAATAAAAATTATGAAACAATTAAAAGAACTTTTTTTATATGATTTGGAAAAAATATATCTCATTTTGCAGGACAATCAAAATGAATTAAACAGTTTTTATGAAATTCTTCATAAAGATATACCGACCAAAAAAGAATATATAGATAATTTTTTAAATGATATAAAACTGCCACTCAATCAAGAAACAAGATTATCGGCCATCAACAGGCTTGTCTCGCTAAGAGATGAATCTTTGATACAAGAGTTACAAAAAGCGAATTTTAGTGAGGAAGAGATAGACAAAGTCAAAGAAAAAGCATATCTTTGGGCTAGTAATTATCATATAAATCTTCATAAAAAACTTTTACGAAAGATAAATTCACTCAAGCTTTTAACACAATTTTACAGAACAATTTTAGAAGGTGTTCATCAAGCAGGTATCGCTTTTACCAAATGGCAATCTTCATGGACTTCCCATATTATAACAGGAATAAACAGGGAACTTTTCAAACTTTTTAACGGTGATGAGGAAAAAATCTACCAAATGCTGCATCAAAAGAAACTGCTCGAAATTGATGAGGATGGAAAAACTGCCGATAGGTCGTACTCCGTATTGATAAGAAACGGTGATGAATTTCGCTCACTTAGTTATAAAGATGCATTTGCAAAAGAAGTTGAAGAAGTAAGCAAACCCATAGAAACCCTTGTTTTAAAGCTTTCTGTACTTGATGATGAAATTTTTGGTTTAAAAGATGAGTATATAAATTATTTTAATGCTATCATAAAAGCTCTTAATGAAAGAAATACTTCAAAACTTATAAAAAGATGGGCTGATGTGGATAGATACTGGATGAAGATAACTTCACCTTTGCAAGTAGGTCATCCTCTTGAATACTATGAAGATCATTACAGAAAGGCCGTTGCACTTGAATGGGATGTCAGAATTGCAAATCCCAAAGAAATATCTCAAAGCAATACAAAAGAGAAAATAAAAGATACTTTTTTAAAGATATTTGATTCTCTTGCTTTGCCCGCTCATAAAAATATCAAAATATCCACCATTGCCAATTTAAACAAAGTACAACTTTATATAGGAAAGCCTATGCTTTACTATGGGGCGGAATTTTGCGGATTGTTTTCAGCACAGGTCGTACCAAACGATGAAAAAGTAAGTTCACAATTCGGTAAAAAAATCTTTGCATTTGCAGACAGTATCCTTGAGGCTCAAAGGGCAAAACCCGTTATGAAAATTACACAGAGTATTTTTGGAAACAATTTTATAGATGAATATAAAGATTTGCTCTTTAACAAACCTGAAATTTGGCATAAAATTTATGATATAACCACTATCGGACATGAATTTGGTCATATTTTATGGATGGATAATACAACCGAAACCGCCATGAATAAAACCGGTAACTTTAAAAATATAGAAGAATTCAAAGCTACTGCCGGTGGACTTGTTAGCTTTTTTTACAATGAACAGGAAAAATTAAAAAATTATATTTTAAAAGATATTACCAAAAGAGCCGTTTCTCTTATAGCCTGGATGCATACAGGTGAAGTTGAGCCTTACTATTGTGAAGGCTTGATTCATCTTGATATACTTTTTAAAAGCGGTGTTTTAAGATATGAAAAAGAAAAACTGCATATCAGCTTTGACGATAAGGTTTATGAAAAAACCGTATCGCTATACAAAAATACTTATAATAATTTGGCAAAACACTATCTTTACAAAAAAGATGCAAGTGAATTTTTATATATGTTTGCCAAAAAAGAGAACGGATACTTTTTACCTTTGGATAAAAAAGTAAAATCTTTTGTTGTATATTATTGGGAATTGTACAAAAAAATAGGTAGAGAAATAGCATAAAGTGAAATTATGCTATTTCTATTTTATCAAACTCTCATCAAGTTTCAAAGCTTCATTATCCATAATGCCTATACCCTTTTCCAATACACCTTTTGCTATCTCCTTGGCATCATCAAGCGAATGCATAAATGCACTTCCACACTGATATATGTTTAATTCCGGTATATCATCTTGACTCTTAACATTCAAGACATCTTTCATTGATTTTTCCCATGCCTCAACAACCCTCTTTTCATCAGGGTCGCCAATTACACTCATATAAAAGCCCGTTCTGCATCCCATAGGAGATATATCTATAATTTCAACATTATTGCCATTTAAGTGTTCTCTCATAAAACCGGCAAAAAGATGCTCCAATGTATGAGTACCTTCAGGTGACATAATCTCTTTATTGGGTTTGCAAAATCTAAGATCAAATACACTAACAATATCACCGCAAGGTGTTTTCATATGTTTTGCCACCCTCACTGCAGGAGCCGGCATTTTGGTGTGATCAACCATAAAACTGTCTAACATAGGCATTAAATTACCCTCCATTATTTTTTATATACATTATAGTATAATATCTATAAAATTTGAATTTAATAAAGGATTTAAATGAAATTACTACTTATAGGTGCGGGCAATATGGGCGGAGCTATGCTTGGCGGCTTAAAAGAGTATGATATAACTGTTGTTGAAAGCCATAAACCAAGAGCAGAAGAATTAAAAAGCCTTTTTACCGACTTAAAAATTACAGATACCATTCCGAATCTTGACGGATATATAGTCATACTTGCCATAAAACCTCAGGCTTTAGAGCAGTTGCAAACAAATGGAATTGCAAAAGGTGTTATCTCCATATTGGCCGGAACAGCACTAAAAAAAATAAAAGACAAAATTAAAGCAAAAAGTTATATAAGAGCTATGCCAAATATTGCCGCACTCAAACAAAAAGCAGTAATCTCGGTATGCGGAGATGAAAATTTGAAAAATATATCTTTACAAATATTAAGCACTATAGGAAAATGTTTTTGGCTAAAAAGCGAAAAAGAGCTTGATATAGCTACGGGGATAGGCGGTTCCGCTCCGGCATGGATAGCATTGGTAGCAGAAGCTCTTAGTGACGGGGCAGTTAAATTGGGACTTTCAAGAGAGATAAGCTACAAATATGCCGCTTATATGCTCGAAGGAACGGCAGAGCTTTTAAAAGAGGAACATCCTGCTATTTTAAAAGACAAAGTAACTTCTCCGGGGGGCACAACAGCTGCCGGAGCAGCCAAGCTTGAAGAAGGTAAGGTAAGAGATTCTTTTATAAAAGCCATGCAAGCCTGTTATGAAAAAACTCAAAATTTATAGGCCGCTTCTAATAATCTAAAGCGGGATTAAGATTTTTTCAGTATAATTTTTGCTTATTTTAAAAAAGGAGAGGAAAATGGAAAAAGTAGTATGCCATGTATGTTTAAGCGAATCAAATGAAAACGATAACAAAGTTTACCTAAAATCAATCTGCAGAGGGGAAGAAGTATATGTTTGTACATCTTGCATACCTCAAGTTATTCATGGTAGCGGCGAAGTTGTAAAAAGCAAAGACGAAGTCGAGAAACTTACAAATAAATAAACCGGTTTTTACCGGTTTATTCCCAATCCTACTTTCAAGAGAGACTTTTCATCAATTCCTGATTTAACAATATTGCCGTTTTTATCTCTTAGCAAAAACATTGGAGGTGTTCTCCATCTAAGAGCTTTTAAAAGCAACATATAAAAATCCTTGTTAAATTTTAAAACTTTTATATTGGTTTTGCATCTCTTATATGTATTTATCTTTTCATTATAATTTATCATAAAAAGGTATCTTGTATCTCTTTTGGCCAAATGGCATAATTTGCTATAAATTTTTTTGTTGCCATAGATAAAAAGTATCTTTTTGTCATCTAATGATTTATCTTTTATATGAAAACCTTTTTTTGTCAAATTCATAAACAATGCTCCATTTACACTGTCAAAAAAGGCAAACTTGTTTTTTTTATCTGCATAAACTTTTTGCAGTATTTTTTCATCACCGCTTTGAACAGCATAATCCAATGCACTTTTGCCACTGTTATCTTTAAGACCTCTTTTTGCAAATCTTTCATCAAGCACTCTTACCATCTCTTCATTGGCACTCTTTGCGGCAATCATAAGAGGAGTTTTTCCATCTTTTTTTGAAGGTTTGTTTATATCAGCTCCTTCATTTATGAGAAATTTTGAAAAATATATATCCTTGTCTTTTCTTAAAGAAACTATCAAAGGGGTATCTCCTGCTTTATCTGGCAAATCTATAATATCGGAATTATCTATAATAATTTTTGCCAAATCTTGATTGTAGTAACAATTTGACAGGGTTTTGGCAATTTTTGTCAAAAGAGTATCGCCGTTTTTATCATACATATCAAGTTTATGCCTGTTTTTAAGTACAGTTTTTAAATTGTTAAAATTTGACTTTTTGCAACTATTTAAATAATTAAATATATCCCCGTTAGAAGCAAACAAAACAGTTCCTGCAAATACTATAGCGATAATTTTTTTCATAAATCCTCCTACAACATAAAAATTATACTTCTTAATGCATCTGCTCCCAAATTTTTAGGCTCTACCCCTACAGTTTTAAGAGCATTTTCATATACAAAAAGCATTTTAGCAAAAAGAGCCTCAAATGACAGATTGGATGCGGAAAGTAAACTCTCTTTTTTATTTTTAATATATGTTAAATTTTTTATAAGTTTTACAGATAATTTTCTTCCTCTTCTTAATTTTTTACCAAGTTCTATCTGCCAATTGTTTTGCCATGTAAGATAAAGATAATCTCCCTTTTTATCTTTAGCAACTTTTATTTTCCAAGCTATAGCCTGTAAAATTTCATATGCAAGCTGTAATTTTTTCCCATCATATTCCAAAGCACTAATCTTGTGATAACTGCTCCCTTCAAAACTCCAGTAAAACATTTTATAAAGTCCTACCAAAAGATAATCACCTCTGTTTTTTATTTTTTTGGGCAAAAAGGCTACTCTTAGATACTTTTTAAACTCCTCTTTTTCTTTATGGCTCACATAAGGCAGGCTAATGGTGTCAGTATGATTTTTTATATCATTCATTATATAAAAGAGTATATTTTTACTAAAAATTTCTTTATTTCTTTTGATTAGTTTTTTACCTAATTGTAGTAAAAAATCATCAAGTGTATTTTCATATTCTTTCATTTTGGTAGCACCGCTTGTTTGAAAAACGGTACTGACAAAATTATTATTTTTAGAAGCACATCCTCCAAGAAAAAAAACCAATAACGATAAATATATGTATCTCATCAATTGTTTAATTCATATGTTATATCAAAATCATAGTTTGTATGAGCATTTAATTTCATCATATATACACTATAACCGCTTTGAGTATTTGTCTCTTTGCAAATTCCTCTGCAACTGCTTTTTAAAGAGTAATTGCCATATATATTGTAAAATACTTTTATTTTTACATTTTTTGGGCTTTTATCTGCATTTGACAACAGCACTTTTATTTTTGTATATATGTATTTTCTGTTTTTTGTTGCTTTAAATATCAATTGTTTGACTTTAGCTTTTATATCAAAATATTTTCCGATATCAAGATATATATCACTGTTTTTTGGTGTATGGGCTATACTGCTCTCTCCTATAAAATGATTTTGCAAACTTTTGTCTTTTTTAAAAACTCTGATTTTTCCTTTTGGAAGAGGCAAGCCGAGATTGGAAGATTTGTTGTTTTTTATATGAATAATATGTGAAAAATTAAATTTTCTCATTCTTTTTAAAGGATACAATGGCAAATTAAAATCCAATTTTGCATATTCATCATATTTTATATTTTGTTTGGATAAAAAATTTATCTGTTTTGAACCTTGTTCTATATCCTCCAAAAAAGGTATTTTATACAAATGATAACCGCTAAAGGATTCATTTGTTACTGCTGTTTTATCGCTCCGTACGGATATGGCTCTTTCAAACATTATGCCCGTACGGGTATTTCTTTCTATATGGACATTGCCTGCCATACAAAAGATATTCATTTTTTTATAAGATATACCGCTACGGTTATCTATCGTTATCCAGCCGTCAAAATTAGCATTTTTGTTTAAGTTTAAAGTATAGTTTGCATTCCAGCTCAATCCTTTTGCAAGATATGAAAGCTTAATACTCTGTTTACCTTTTATACCTTTTACCCTCCATTTAAGACTTGGTTTTGAAAGAGAAAGTTCTTTTGGCAGAGTAGGAAATACAATATCTTTGTAGGATATGGGGTATATTTTTGAATTATTGTCTCTTATGGTTATAACATTTCCAAAATTTGACAATACATATCCTTTGGACAAAATTCTTATATCTGCTTTATCGGTTGGTTTAAAAAATTCGATTTGTATATTGTTTTTCTTATAGTAAGAAATAAGTCTTTGTATATCAACTCTATTTTTTTCAAATGTTTGAGAAAAAAGAAAAGTACCCTTTTTTGAAAACTCGGGTATTATACTATCTTTTACAATAGAATTGGGAACCCCTTCATAAACTATATAATTTTCACCACTTTTTGCAAGTGTAAAATTTTTTTTCTCTTGGATAAATGCTATATTGTTATTATAAATTGTAATACTTCTTTGCCGAGCCTTTTTAGTAAATACATTACCTGCAAACAATTCAAAAACTAAAATTACTGCCAACATAAAAAATTTCATATTTTTCCTTTTAGTTTGAGATACATTATGATACAATATTTTAAAAAAAATTAGGATAAACCGTGACATTTAAATTGATAGGTATTGTAATAATCGCCGTGGGAATTGTTGCTTTTTTCATAATATCTTTAACAAAAACTCCAAAAAAATAATAAAGTTTTGAAAAATATCTTTAAAAACCCTTTAAAAATTTATCTCTTGATAAACACAAAGTAATATATTACTCCATTTCCAAACTCATCAGATACATATCTTCTCCGTCAAGAACTTCGAGATTTGCACTCTGGCAATATGGACATATATACTCATTCTTCTTTAATTCACTCTCTTTGTGACACTCTTTGCACCGTATCAAGATGGGTTGAACATTTACGATAAAGACAGCATCTTCGCAGATACCGCCCTCTTTAAAAGTTTCAAAAGCACTCTTCAAAAGATCCACCTCCACTCCGCTTAAAACTCCTATCTTTACAACTACTTTTGTTATTTTTGTAGCATTGTTTTGTACCGCTTGTTCTTCGCACTGCCCTATCAATGATTGAACTATACTGTATTCATGCATACATTTCTCCATTTTTGTCAACATACAAATGATTTTTGCGGATTATAGGCAAATTATCATCTCTTGTCAAACATACATATATTTTTCAAAGGACAACTTTTACAGAGTGGATTTTTCACCTTACAAACACTCTGCCCAAAAGCTACCATATAAAAGTTTTAGGGAACCTCACCACCAAACTTTTATGATTTGACAGAAATTTATCTTGTGGTAAAAAATTTTACTCATCCGGTTCTCTTTAAGATATAGTAACTTCCCTTTGTTTTGCCTATTTTTTTAAATTCATTGTAAATAACATCCAAATCCAAACTATCTAAATCAAATTCAAAATTCTCCTCTTCATCAAATGTTTTGTTAAATCTTTGTCTTTGAAGCTCTACTATCATAGATTTATTTGATAGCGATTTTTCTTTTAGCTCAAGCTTTTTGCTTTCACCGTTTTGGATTTGTTGTTTTAGCATTATTATTCTCCAAAATTCATAAAACTATCTTATAATTAATAATTTTTTACATAAATAATATTATCAAGTTTTTTATGTGCATATGAAATAATAGATAAGATTTCAATTGCTTCTTCTTCCTCTATTTGCCAAATAATTTTAGCTTCATGTGCAGTTGTATTTCTAAACATTGAAAATATACCTTTTAAAAGATTCATAAATCCTTTTTGCTCACTTTGTAAACTTGGACTATCTAGCTTATTGATTGCAATTAATGGAATTTTCTGTTTATCAAAATTAAAACTTAATGCTTCATCTATAAGTGTAGAACCGTCACTTTTTAAATTAGATATTTCTCTAATGCGTTGTGCTAAACTTTTTGTAGCTTCAAAAACTAAATGAAAATAATTTTCACTTACTATCTCTTCATTGCAATACTTAAAAATTTCTTTATGTATATTTCTTGTTTTCAATTTCTCTTTTAATCTACTAACTCGTTTTTCTGCTTCTGCTATCGTTTCTACTTTATTAACTTTTCTAATATTTCCATCATCTTTTATTTCATATCCATAAAAAATTAATATTTTATTCAACTCTATTTTAAAAAAATCAAATTGTTCTTTATTGTTTATATATTTTGTAGGAATCATAACTTGTTTTATAAAATATAATATTGCGTTAGAACACCTATCTTTATTTTGTTTTTGAGCAAAAGCATTAAATAATCTCTTCCATTTTGTAATGTCTGGATCAGTATTTTCTATTTTGCACTCTTGTAATAATCTATTAATTTCTGTACCAGTAAGCCCATCTGCTGTATTGCCCAAGATTTTCGAAATAGATTCAATTGTATTTGAATCAAAAGGTTTATGTTTTTCTACACTCATAAATATTTTTTCAAAACCCCCTCTTTCTTCTCTTTACTATCTTTGATAATCTTATCATTTTTTTCAATCTGTTTTTCTAACTCTTCTATTTTTGAAACTATTTGTTTTTGAAATTCATAATCTTTTGGTGCTTTTATAGATAATGCTTTTATCCTTGCAGTTGATGCTCTGTTACTTCTGCTAAATCTTTGCTCTTTTCCAACCTCTCTTAATGACCAAGCTAAATATTTAGGCTCTATAATATTTTTTTCTTTTACTCTTATAACTCCACAATGATCAGTCGGATAAAATGGTATATCTTTTTTAAGATGATTTACCATCCAATCACCATCTATACCCCAAAGCACACTATCAAGGCTAAAATCTTTTAAAAACTCTTTTTTTGTATATCCAAAAGGCTCATAAACATTTGCACTATAAACTCTTATGCCATCACTGCTATTTTGACTTATATCTTTTGCTAAAACCCTTTTACCTATAAAAACATCAAAAAGATTTTCATCGTTTAGTTTATATGTAGTATTTGATTTTTTATAAATCTCTTGAAAATAGTTTTCTATCTCTTGTTTTAACTTATCATTTTCTTTTTTTGCACTCTCTACCTTTTTATCAACGGCTTCACACTCTTTTACTATCTTTTCTTGAATATCCATAGGTGGAAGTGGAATTTTCAAATCTCTTAATTTGCCTAATGCAATATATTCTCTATTTGTTCCCTTCTTTTCCTGATTTATTTGAGAAACTATCATTTCACTTTTTAAAAGTTCTTTTAATACAGTATTTAAAAGTAATTTGCTTTGTTTAAATAAAGCAACATTTTTTATTGCAAACTCTTTATCTGTATTAACTATTACAGGATTTCCAATTGTTCCTATCATAGCAAATAAAATATCACCTTTATCTACTTTAGACCTTTTATTGATTTCATCATAATCTTTTTTAGAAATATATTTTATATTTTTAAAATCAATTTCATCATTTATTAAATTTTTTGATGTTATAAGAGAATAACCTTTATCATAAAATTCTGGACTTTCATGTGTACCATCTCTTACATCAACAATATCTCCCAATCTTACCAATTCCCACCGACTTTTTATCTCTATTTTTCTATTTGGATTTAGATTTATCGCTTTATTAAAATCATTTCTTTTAAAATCTATCATATCTACTAAATTTGCACGAGTAACAAACTCTTTTAAAGACTCTGGCACATCATAGCTTGTATCCTCAAAATTATCTTTTATGATTTTATTTATTTTATTTTCATCATTTTTGTTTTGTGGATTGTATAGTGGTGTATTGATATGTTTTAGTCCTGTTAGGTTTTCTAAAACCACTTTATCTTCTTCGTCTATCTCTTCATCTATATCTATTTTTGAAGATGTAAGATATTGTATCCCCTCACTTCCTTTTCTACTGCCCCACTCATAACCTAAAAACTTTTTGATTTTATCTGTTTTATTTGGTGATTTTGCTATAACCACATCATTTTTTTGTTTGTTTGCTAATGCAAAATACAAGAGTTTTTCTTTCTCTTTTTCTTTTACATATTTTATAAACTCTTCTTTTTCTATTTGTAGTTTTTCTTTGTCCAAAAGCTCTTTATAAGATTTTTTCTTTTTTCTATTTTTTGTGTTAGTATCTTTTTCAAAAGCTATCTTATACTCTTTTAAAATTTCTTTTATCATTTTTGCCTCTTGAATTTTTATTTTTTTTATGTTATAATTCTATTGAATTTGACCCATTTACTGGGACGCCCCTATTTTTATAGGGGAATATTTATCCATATAATTTTAAAAACCTATCTTTTAGTGATTTATAATCGTCTACCGAAATTTTTCCAAATTTATTATTTAACCTTTTTACAGATATAACTCTTGCTTGATTTAATAGTGCATAATTTACTGTTGGTTTATTGATGGGTTGAAATTTAAAATAAAAATTTCCAATTTTTTCTTTTGAAGTTAATGGAATACCTAAAAAACTAAAACTACCTAATTTTTTATATATCAAAACTGGTCTTAAAAATTCAACTCCCTTACCATAAGTTTCATAACCTATATTTTGACCTAATTTTGTCCAGTAAATTTCTCGTTCTTTAAAATATGTAATAATTTTATGTTGTTCTGTTAGTTTTTTGACTTCATTCCACTCATCAAATCTCTTCATATTCAAACTTTCCTTTAAAAAAATCAAGATATTCATCATAATCATATTCTAAATAATTGCAATAATTTTTTACAAGATTTTCATCTTTTAACTCGCTTGATATTTTATATTCACTAAACCATTCATCTACAATATTTATAAAATGTTGTTTTAAGTTAATAGTATTATCTGTTTTTCTTAAAAATAGTGTTACGGTATTTGTTCCGGTTTTGCCAAATGTTCCACTTCCAAACTCACAAATAGCAACTATATCAAAGTTTTGGAGTATAATTTCTCTTGTTTTTGTATAAAGTTTCGGAGTATCTTTATTTAGTATGCTACTTGGAACTATTATCCCTACAAAGGCATCTTTTGTTAGTAGTTGTTTTGCTTTTTCGATAAAAAAGCACTCTATCGCTCCTGTTTTTGAGTAGCTTTTGGTATCTACTTCATCTATCAATTCAAATCTATTTCTATCTTCATCGCTTAAAGTTTGTAAAAAACCTTTTACACTATATGGTGGATTTGCTATTAAAATATCAAAACTATCATCTTTTATTTTTTCATTTTGGCTTAGGGCATCTGCATAGATTATCTCTATATCATTACCATACATAAAAGAGCTAACTTTTGCAACTTTACTAAGTCTATACTCTTTTTCAACTCCTACAATCTTAGCTTCTTTATTTTGTAAAGCATACTCATTTAAAAAGTGTCCTGCACCACAGGCATAATCTATAACATTTGGGTTTTGTTTATAAGGGAGTGAATTGATGATAAACTTGACTATTGGCATAGGGGTAAAAAACTGCCCCTCGCTTTGTTTTACTCCTTGGTCTAAAAACAATTCAAACATATCACCTAAAAATTGGTTTTCTTCGCTATTGGTTAGTTTTATATCTTGTATCATTTTAGATACTTTTAAAAGCACTTCAAAATTTTGGTAAAAAAGTTTTTCATTATGCACATCTATAAAAGCAAAATCATTATTTGTAAAAAATTTAAGCTCTTTTATAAACTCTTTTATCGCTTCTTTTGTGGCATTTGGTTTATCTTTAAAAACTCCAAAAGCATCATCAATCTTTTGATTTTCGATATAAACTATCTCATCATCTAAAAACTTATCCATACCTATTTTATAAAGCTGTTGAAGTCTATCTTGAAAATCAAAAGGATCATCATAAGCTTTACCTCTCCAATAAAACTTCAATTTGCTTGGATTTTCTTTTTCATCTGTAACTTTACATAAAAACAGATTTACAAGTTTATCAAAAGCATTTTCTCTTCCTGAGACATTATGTTGTCTCAAAATCGTAGCAAACTCGTGATATTTGCCTTGAATATCTTTGCTACTTACTGCTTTTAAGTCATCTAAACTAAACTTTGTTTTACCTATTTCATATGGTTTATTATCTTCAAATAGTCCGATAGTTGCATACTCTTTATCGTAAGTTTCACACCATACTTGATATTTTTCTTGTGATGTTGTTGCTTCTTTATAGCTTTTTAGTTTAGGGTTGTTTTTAAGCAATTCTTCATTATCTGATACATTTATAAGATAGTAACTTGACAATACTTTATCATCTATAAAATCACTCGTATAAAGTGCTAAAAATTTAGCAGATGTTGCTTGTTGAAGATATGAAAAAAGCTGATTGTTACTATCGCTCTCAAGTATATTAATAGCTTTTTTATACTCAGCTCCTGCAGTTTTACACTCAATAATTAAAAGTGCATTATCATCATTATCTTTTATATAAATATCTGCTTTACCACTTTTTTGAGTATGTCCAAGTTGCCACTTTTTTTCTAACTCTATATGATTTGGATTATATCCTTGATTTAGTAATCTATGCACACATTCAAATACTACAAAATTTTCAGGACTTGAAAAATTTGATGTAGTTTTATCATTTACTATCAGCCCTTTATCTTCAGGGTAAATAAGCTTTTTATTTTTAAAATCAACTTTTAGTTCACAATCATTAAACTTTTTAGTGTAAATATTATTATCATTAGTTGTAAATTTTAATATTTCTAAAACTTTTTTAAAATTTTCTTTTGTTATCACCCAATACCCTTTAATTATACTTACATAATTATAACCAAAAACATTTATACTTCCTGCCCCTTATCCTTGGCATAAAACCAATTTTAAACCTTCAACAACTCTCTATCTATCTTACTAAACCCAAACACCTTTTTACCCAAATCTTTTAAACTATCTCCTAGATGATAAGCTTCGTCATCAAGCAATAAAAATCTATCATGATATCTGTTTGAAGTTTTAGTAGTTAGATTATTGTATTGTGCATTGTATTTTTGTATATCTAACTTTAACTGCTTTGAGATTGATTTTGTTATGATTGTGTAGTTTAGGTTTTGATATTTGCTAAATATCGTTAGCACACTATCATCTATATAGTTATCTATCAAAATCACATCTTTTTTAGCACTTTTTAAAAGTGAGTTTATAAACTCATAAGCATCCCAAATCTGTCCATCGTAAAATATGCCTTGATTTAATTGAATATGTTTTTTATCCTCTTTTAATTCTTTTATCTCTTGTTGTAAAGTTTTTACATCATTTTCAAGATTTATAAATCTATCAACTGTTATTTTTTGAGCATTTATAGCATAACCGTTATAAATGTATTGTTTTAAAACTTGTGTTGCCCATTGACGAAATTTAACCCCTCTTTGAGACTTTACTCTATATCCAACTGAAATAATTACATCAAGATTATAATATTCTGTTTGATAAACTTTACCATCAGAAGCAGTTGTCGCAAAATTTGCGACAACTGAATATTTTTCCAATTCACCCTCTTTAAAAACATTATTTATATGTTTTCCTATGGTTTTTATATCTCTATCAAAAAGTTTTGCTAATTGATGCCTATTTAGCCAAACACTCTCTTTTTTGATAGATACTTTTAACTCTATCTCTCCATCTTGAAAAACTACTATGTTATTTTCTTTTTTTAGCTCATTCATTACAAATCCTAATCAATTACATATCCTCTAAACTAATAATTTTTAGATGGTACAAATGTTCATTATGTATAAATTTTCCTATTTTTTCGACATATTTTTTTAATATATATAAATTTTGACATTTTTACTCATTTATAACCTTTTTAAGATATTTTCTTTAAAGGCAAACTAAACAATGATACTCTCCATACTATTTTTGACATTATATCAAAACTAAAGCAATACTCTTTTATACTCACTCAACTTTTTTTCAAAACTGACACTGGCATAAGCAGGACTCGGACTTGGTAGGTAAAAGATAGGTAGTTTTATATCGGAAAAATTTTTCTCGTAGAGTTTTAAAGCTGTTTTACTTGTAAAACATATCTTTTTTATAGACGGATACTCTTTTAAAAAAGCTTTTATATCGTTTAGTTTTATATCTTTTAAGTTGCTATCAAGAGAGTTTTTTCTTTTGCAAGAGTGTATCATATCCCATAAAGCGATATTTTGTTGTTCTAAAAATCTCTTTTTTTCATCTATACTTTTTGGCTCATCATAACCGAAAGTTTCACCCAAAAGCCTCCAAAACTGATTTTTAGGATGTGCATAGTAAAAGTTATCCTCAAAAGATTTTATACTTGGGAAAGTTCCGAGGATAAGTATTTTTGAAGTTTTGGTTACAAAGGGGTTAAATGGATGAGTAAATCTATCCAACTATCTTTCCACTTTCGTAAAACCACTTTCCATCTTTTTTTATAAACCTACTCTTTTCAGTAAATGATGCATCACTACCTTGACAAAAAACAGTAGCTCTAAAAGCTACATATGCTTCCTCATTGCCATCAACAAACTCTAATACTTCAAGTTTTTTAAACTCGCAACCATCACTAAAAGCCTTTAACTCATCAAAATCTTTTTGAAAAGTGGAAGTTTTTATGATGTAGTCTATTTTACCTACTGCAAAAGCGGAGTATCTGCTCTTCATCAAACTTAAAGCATCTTTTGCATTTGCTCCATCATGATAGGGTTTGCAACACTTTTTATACTTTTTTTTACTTGTGCATGGGCATGGGGAGTTTGGGGATAGTTTAGACATTTAACAAATCCTTGGAAGCAATTCTCCCGTAGGACTCTCAAGAAATCTTTTTGTTCCCCAAGATGAATATAAAACAACTTTTTTATCATACTGATGAGTAACATCGGCAAGATAGGAGGCATTTTGATTGAATTTTTTTAAAATATCCAAAGCTTTTTTTGCTTCATTTTTTGGAAGTGCAATCAAAAATGTACCTTCATTTGCCAACATAGCAGGTTCAAATCCAAGCATTTCACAAATACCGTTTACCTCTTCACTAACAGGTATGTTTTCTTCTTTGGCTTCTATGCAGATTTTTGATTGTTTTGCCCATTCATTAAGTACTGCCGCAATTCCGCCTCTTGTAGCATCTCTGAGTGCCGTTATCTTTACTCCCTCATCTATCAAAGCTTTAACAATCGGATACAAAGAGGTACAATCACTTTTTAATTCACTCTCAAGCTCTATTCCTTCTCTTGCGGCAAATATAGTAGCACCATGGCATCCTATATCTCTACTAACAAGCACTACATCATCGGTTGTTATGGCATTTGAGCTAATCCCATCAACTAAAACTTCACCAACTCCCGAAGTGTTTATAATAAGCTTATCTACTGTTCCTTTTGGCATCACTTTCGTATCACCGCTTACTATCAAAGCACCATTAATTTCTAACTCTTTTTTCATAGATTTTGTTATCTTTTCAAGATCTCTTAAAGAAAATCCCTCTTCTATGATAAAAGCAACTGTTAAATACTTCGGCTTTGCTCCCATCATAGAAAGATCGTTACAAGTTCCACAAATACTTAATTTTCCTATATCACTTCCCGGAAAAAAGATAGGACTAACCGTAAAACTATCGGTACTCATAGCTGTTTTACCACTAAGAGTAAAAACCGCAGAGTCTTCACTTCTTTCTAAAATATCATTTTTAAAAGCTCTGTAAAAAACATTTTTTATAAGCTCATTGTTTTCCTCTCCACCATTTCCCATCGATAGAGTTATGTTTTTAGTCATATTCGACTCCTAAAAATTCATCGTAATTTACTATTTTTATACCACAATCGGCAAACTTTTTATCACTTGTTAAAAATAAAGAACAACCATTTTCTTTAGCACAAAAACATTGCAAAGTATCTTCTAAATCCAAATCATTTTCTAAAGAAAAGTCAAAAGCTTGTTTCAAAACATTTCTACCAAAAGGCACTATCTTCCATTCATCTAAAATCCCTTTAAAAAATCTAATGCTTTTATTTTTATTTGGTATCAGATAATAAACCGTACCAATCATGTCTTCGCTTATATGTATGGCAAAATCATCATCTATACATTTTTTTAACACTAATAAGGCTTTATCATGATTATTTCTTGTAGGCTCTACTAAATCTATGACAATATTTATATCTAAAAAGATTTTATTCTCCATACTTTTCCTCAGCTATCATCTTTTTTATCTCTTTATAATTTTTGTCTTTAAATCTATCCTCTATTTCAAGCCCATCTAACAAACTTAGCATCTTTTCAAACTTTCTCTTTTTCTCCTCTTTCTCTCTTTTTTCAATCAACTTTTTAACATCATCAAGATATTTGCGAGATACAAAAGCACCTTTTAATTTTTTGGTTTTTTTATCTTCAATCTCTACATAATCTACATTATCCAATATAGAACTATTTCTTGTTAATTCTCTAATGCCAATAGGTACTGCTGTCATTCTTGATTCCTTATTGTATTTGGTATATTATACGACATTAACAAATATATGTCAAGATAACAAATTCCCATATTTATAATAAGCCGCACAAGCTCCTTCGCTGCTTACCATACAACTACCAAGGGGTGAGTTTGGCTTACAGGCTTTTCCAAAAACTTTACAATCCATAGGTTTTGCTTTTCCTTTAAGTATTTCTCCGCAAATACAAAGCTTATGGTCGTCTATCTTGTTTTCAGGCAGTACTTCGCCATAAATCCTCTCCGCATCATACTTTGCATATTCATCTTTCAATCTCAATGCACTTTTGTTGATATCACCTATACCTCTCCATCTAAAATGGTCTCTTTTTTGAAAGTATTTATCTATAAGTTTTTGTGCAGTCAAATTTCCTTCTCTTGAAACAGCCCTACCATATTCATTTTCAACTTCGCATCTGTTCTGGACAAATTGTCTAATTATCATTAAAATTCCCTGCATCACATCAACAGGCTCAAATCCGCTCACAACCACAGGTGTACCATATTTTTTTGGAAATTCATCATAAATTTTACTACCTGTTATAACACTTACATGACTTGGTCCTATAAAAGCATCTATTTTGCACTCTTTGTCATCAAGTAAAACTCTCATGGGCTCCGGAACAACTACATGATTTATATGAAAAAAAAGATTTTGTATATTTTGATTTATGACTGTATTGAGCAAAGCTGCAGTCATTGGTGTTGTAGTTTCAAATCCTATAGCATAAAATATAACTTTTTTATCCGGATTTTCTTTAGCTATTTTTATAGTATCCATAGGAGAATAAACAAATCTCACATCAGATCCCCCGCTTCTTGCATCTTGTAAACTTCCGTAACTTCCCGGAACTTTTATCATATCTCCCAAAGTTACAAGAATTACATCTTGCTGCTTGCTTAAGATATAGGCATGATCAATTCTTTCTTTCGGCATCACGCATACAGGACATCCGGGACCATGTATAAAATCAATATTTTTTGGCAAAAGCTGAAGTAAGCCGTATTTCATAATAGTATGTGTATGCCCTCCGCAAACTTCCATAATATTTATATTTCTATCAATCTTCACAGCTTCTTTTTCTATCTGTTTTGCCAATGATTTTATAGTTTTTGCATCTCTAAAATCATTATAAAGATTTTTAAGCTCAAGTTTGCTCATTTACTCTGTCCTCTTCTTCCATTTTTTGAACTATTTCTTTATAAAGTTCAAGGCTGTCAAGTGCTTGTTCTTTATCTATCTTATTCATGGCAAATCCGACATGAATAAGCACAAAATCCCCGACTTCAATCGGTTCATTTATCAAATCAAGGCTAACCTTTCTTTTTACTCCCATTGTATCAACAGTAGCTATATTGTTTTCATCTATATGTTCAATTTTACTCGGTATCGATAAACACATTATCTCATCTCCATTTTAAATTTTATCCAATTTGCCACTTTTTTTAGTGATTCTTTATCTTTTATGCTGACTTCAAGTATATCAACACCCGGTTTTAATTTTCTTGCTGCTTCTTTTTCTTTTTCAATATCATATTCAAAATACGGCAATAAATCAGTTTTTGTAAATAGTATCAAGTCTGCTTTTCTAAACATTACAGGATATTTTTCTATCTTGCTCTCACCTTCGGGGATAGATACCAATACTATATTTAAATGTGCCCCTACATCATAACTTGCCGGACAGACAAGATTGCCTACATTTTCTATAAAACAGACATCCAAATCTTTAAGTGGCAAATGATGCAATCCTTTATGCACCATAAATGCATCCAAATGACATGCTGAACCTGTTTGTATCTGCTGAGAGGGTATCCCTTTTGCTTTTAATCTATCAGCATCCCTGTTTGTCTCCAAATCTCCCTCAACCACACCAAATTTAAACCCGGCAATATCGCTCAAATGCTCCAAAAGTGTGGTTTTTCCACTCCCCGGACTACTCATAAGATTTATAGCAAGAACACCGTTTTTATCAAAATGTATTCTATTGTGATTTGCTTCATGATCATTTTTGTCAAGTATCTTTTTTATAACCGCTACAGTTTTTGTATCGTTCAACTGTGGATTGGAAAGTATTTCTTCATGAGAATGCTCATGATTGTGTTCGTGTTCATGTTCAGTTATACTGCATCCGCAATCTGCACACATATAAACTCCTTTAAAATTAAAAATGTTTGTGATAATGAGAATGACTAAAATCTTTATGTTTATGTTTGTGCTTATGAATGAGATTTGCTCTTTGTAAAATATCCAAATCTCCATAAAGTTCTTCTATATTCCCATCATATAATTTTTGATGTTTTTCATCTATAACAATTGCTCTATCACTTATCTCATAAGCCAAAGACAAATCATGAGTAGCGACCAGCACACTTTTATCAATATCCAGCATCTTATCTATAAACCAGCCGCTTGTTTTTGGGTCCATAGCCGCTGTTGGCTCATCCAAAAAAAGAATTTCAGGCTCATACACCAAAACGGAAGCCAGCATAACTTTTTGTTTTTCTCCGCCACTTAAAAAAAGCGGGTTTTTATCAAGAAGTTTTTCTATACCGAACTCTTTTGATATTTGCCATACTCTCTCATCCACACTACTTATATCAAACTCTTTTAGAGAAAAAGCTATCTCATCTCTAACGGTTGGATTAAATATCATACTTTCCGGATTCTGAAACAAAATACCCACTTTTTTTCTAAACTCTTTATTGATTTCTTTCTTTTTTATTTTTTTGCCTTCAAACCAATACTCTCCTTTGTTTGCAAAGTAAAGTCCGCTAAGAATTCTAAGAAGAGTTGATTTGCCACTACCATTGCATCCGAGCAATGCAACTTTTTCATTTTTCTCCAAATCAAAACTTATGCCATCAAGGACTTTTTTGTCTTCGTAAAAAAACTCTATATTTTTTAATTTTATCAAAAAGCTCCCCTTGCTTTCATTGCCATTGTTCTCTCTTTGGCATCATTCATAGCTTTTTCAAGAAAAAATCCAAAAACAGTTGTGATAAAACTTTTTTCCCTTTGTCTGAGTTTTTTTACAACTCTTGCTTTAAAGGCATATTTAAAGTCATCAAAACTTTTTTTGTAAGATATAATCTGCGAAAGAGCAATACTCAAAAGAAAGCTCAAATTTTTTGAAAATGAAAAAAACTGCACGATATCTGATTTTGTAAAAAACCAGGCTACAAAATAGCTTAAAACATAAACTTTAAGATTAATGTAAATTAAAAATTCCCATATAGCTATATCTTTGATACAGCCCATGATGATATAACCCAAAGAAATACCAAAGTTAAACAAAACTATAGATTTGAGAACTTTTTTATTGAGTTTAATTATATTTTTATATGAAATACTCCACAGCAAGAACAATGCAAAAAATAAAATATTTATATCTTTAATCATAAGCAAAATTAATAAAAAAGATATAAAAAGAATTCTAATGAGATTTTTCATTTTTATTTACTTTTGCTATGATAAAAAATATTCCAAAAATCAAAGTCGCACCCACAACAGCAGATATATAGTATCCTGCTATGTCACTTAAACCTTTTATACTGTAATCACTCATAAAAGCATTTATAGATTTTGCACTTTTTATACCTTTGGGTACAAAGCCTAAAATTTTTTGATAATACCCGCTGTCCCACTCTCCCCAAGCGGGAGCATCAGTCAAAAGTCCGATAGGAACAAATAAAAGCATCGATAAAAATATATACAGCAATCTTTTTTTATCTTTCATGGCTAACCACCTTAATTTCTTTTTTTTGTTTTATGTAAGAATAAACCAGCATAGTAAAAATACCCTCCACAACACCAAAAAAAAGCATATGAGACCCAACCAATGCTATAAAAGTAGTTTTCAAATCAAACGGAAAATAAAGAGGATGCCCGTTTTCATTCCAAAATATCGGCTCAATACCAAGAAGAAAAGATGTCAAAACAGATGAACTTACTATCCCTGTCCATCCCGCTATAAATGGAGCAAATTTTATCTTTTTAAAAAAATTGAATGCATAATAACCTGCAAATGAACCAACAAAAGCCATAGAAAGTGCATTAGCCGCATAAGTTGATACACCTCCGTCGCCAAATATAACAGCTTGTATCAAAAGAACCAAAGAAACGGATATAAAGGCTATCCACGGATCAAAAAGTATCGCAATAATAACAGCACCTACGGCATGTCCGCTTGTGGCTCCCGGTATTGGGATATTGAACATCATTATAATAAAACTCATAGCTGACAATACACCAATGAGCGGAAGAGTTTCTTCATTGAGTATTGTTTTAAGTTTTTTAAATCCATAAATCCATAAAGGTGTAGCCGTCAAATATGTAGCTATAGCAATTTCGGGTGAAAGGTAGCCATCAGGTATATGCATATTCACTCCTTATAATGAATTTTCATTCATATTTTACTTATTTTAAATAATGATTTTATTAAATAGCTCTGTTCTTATATATTTTTGGGACTAAAAATGATATAATAAAGTATGAAATGTATATACTGTTCTTCTTTAAATCTTTACAAACTTAAAAACGGGCATATAAAATGTGCAAAATGCAAGAGAAAATTCTCTCCATTGAAAGTAGAAAGAGAAAAAAAGATAATTGCCTTGTTTTGCAAAGGATTAAATACTCTTCAAGCTTCAGAAGTATCCGGATATTCATATATAACCATACATAAAAAATTTATGAATTATAGATACAAAATTGTTTCATACGAAGATGAAAAATTTGAAAAAAAAAGAAAAATAAACGAATATGATGAATACATTTATCTTGAAAAAAAGAAAAGAAAAGATAAAAAATACATTTTTGATGCAAAAAATTTTTTAACCTTTGACTATGATAATGGCAAAATTTACAATATGCTTTTACCGGAACTTTCTCGTTTTAAAGATAATTTCTTAAGAGATAATCTTGACAACACATATTATAAAGAGTTTTTAAAATATTTAAAATGGCACAGAGTATCAAATCTAAAAAAACAAGAAAACAATATTGTAAAATTTTGGAATTTTTTTGAAAATCAAATTATAAAATACAAAGGCATAAAAGAAGAAAATTTTTTCTTTTACTTAAAAGAGATAGAATTCAGATACAATTACAATAACTTAGAATGTAACAATTTTTTAATTAGAAGTATCCTTAAAATTTTGCATTAAAATTGCTTTTTGCAATCATCTTATATTTATCGTTGAAATTTTAGACATCTTTCCTTCATGCAAGTCAGGCTTGTTGTATACAATTTTATAACTAACCGTACCTTTTGAAGGCACATCGCTATCTACAAAAAATGTACCTTTTAAATTGGATGCTTTTTTTACCCAAAACAAATCCTTATCATTTTTACAATAGATTGTAACTCCAAGATTTTTAGGTGCCTTTTTAAACTCAATTTTTATATATTCAAAAGGTTTTTTCAGATATTTCAATCTTGGCTTTTCAGGAACGGGAAGATTTTGCATATCAACCTTAATCAGATATTTTTGTCCCATTTTTGATTTTGTCATACCGGTTTTTTCAGAAGATAAAGCATACCAATAGGTTTTACCGGATATCACTTTCGAATCCGTATAACTTGTTGACTCAGCAGGCAGAATTGCTATAATTTTTCCTTTTACATCTCCCATAAGTCCTCTGTGTATCAAAATCCTGTCCGGTTTTTCTCCAATTTCAGAGAGATAAAATTTCATATAAACTTTATTTTTTTTCAAATCTATACTCTTTAAATTTGGTGCATAAAGAGGTAAATGGCCGGGAAGTTTGACTTTTATCGTTTTAGAATAGCTACTTCTTTTTCCATTTTTTCCTACATTGACAATTCTATAAAAAACATAGCCGACACTATTGTAGGAGATAAAATCATTATAAAAACCCTCCTCTATCGGCCTTTCATTTAGTACCACCCATTTATCATATCCTTTATATCTCTTTTCCACAATAACTCCGATACTATCTCTATCGGCTCTCTTCCAACTCAATTTGATCATATTGGGATAGACTTTCGCTTTTAAATCTTTAGGAGTATTCACAAGAGTATCATCCTTGATAGTTGCATTTACCAATCTACTCGCCTTACCCTTCTCTCCTCTGAAATTAACACTTCTTATTTTATAGATATAAGTGATCTCCTTTTTGGCACTTTTGTCTATATATGTCGTTGTCTCTCTTTTTAAGGGTTTTGGTGTGACCAAGGAGAAAAAACCCTCGCTCCAAGTTCCTCTCTCGATTATGTAACCCAAAGTAAGAGGATTGTCGGATTTTTTCCAGCTTAGTTTTACTCCATCTTTTAAAGCTTCTGCTTTAAAATCCGAAGGAGGCGTCAAAGCTTTTATATCCGGATGAAAAATCGTAACGAAAGATGGTTTGGATTCTCTTTGAAATATATCGATACCCACAACTTTATATGTTACCTTTTTTTCAAGAGGCGCATAAGGATCGCTAAAAAGTCTCTTTTTCTTTTTCCACTTTACACCTGTTAAAAGATACGGTTTTGTCAATTTTTTCCACTTACCGTCAACCCTTTTTCTATATATTTTATATGCAAACGGTGCAAATTTCTTATCTTTAGGAGGACTCCAGCAAAGATCAATGCTTCCTTTATCATTTTTGGCTTTTAAATTGTAAGGAGCTTGAGGCAATTTAGTCGCTTTAAAGGCATCTATCCTATCGCTTTTTAAAATTACTCCGTTTTTTCCCAAAACACTTAAACTATAAACAACTCCACCTTTTTTAGAAACTTTCAAAATCGTCGCAAAACCATCCTTTTGAGCCTTTTTAAAATCAAGAAACATCTTCAAAATAGATAGATTCATAGCCTGTTTTGCATTGTTATTCGTTCCGGAAGTATTTAGCATATCAAGATATCTTATCATATCTCTACCCAAAGGTACAACCTTAGATACCCCGCCCCCTTTTAAAATCCAACCCTTTTTCGACCAATATTTCGGAGGTAATATCCATCTAAAAGAAAGTTCTCCTTTACCGTTACTAACCACGATTAAGTGTTGATATCTCTTTGGAAGAGAGGAGTTTGCAAAAAGAAAACCGGAAACAAAAACAGCTATAAAAATATTAATAAACAAATTTCTCACAACATCCTCCTCTTGCTACCAATGTATATCCACATCAAGATATGTTTTAGGAGCTATTCCCACCTCAGCACTTACACTCGGAAGCGGGCTAAAATCCAACTTGGCTCCTGCGATAATTTTAACAGGTGAACAACACCCCAAGATATAATATCCGTCCGCACCGGCTCCCATACAAGCCGTTCCTATATACTTACCGAATTTTATACAAGCTCTTGCATGAAAACTGCTATCGTTTCTCATATAAAACGAGAATGGATCATAATTGAGATTAAATTCAGCTCTTTCGCTTATTCCTAAGGATGCACAGTTTGCTTTTGATTTTTTACACTCTATTCCATCTCCAAGACTGCTAAAACCCAAAAATGTATGAAAACCTACCTCCAGACCCTTTATATCGCTTCCGGCCATCATATATCCTTCACCGTTAAACATAAGCATTTTAAGCTTCAAAGGATCATTTTTAGTACCTATATGAAGATAGTAGTCATTTCCCATATAAAGATCTATCTTTCCGTTTTCGCCGCCTGTGGCATCTGCTTTTATAATCTTTTCGCCTGGCGGAAGAGCCACTATGGCTCCGAGAGTAGTTTGAAAGTGGCTTTTATAAACATATTCTATCTTTCCCTGTTTTATATCAACCTGTTTAAGCAAAGTTCCTCTTATATCATAAAATCCTACCTTTTTCTCAGTAGGATTTATCACCATAGTGGTCTCCAACCTCAAAAGTTTCTCATCCGATACTATCACTCCCGCACCCAAAGCAAAACCCAAACCGTAACTTGTATCAGGCTGGGAATTGCACCCGGAACCATTGACCATATCATCCGGATCGAAACGGTAGCAGACTCCTCCCTTTATCATATCTAAAAAAACGCTCGGGAAGATAGGTATATGAGTATGATCAAGTTTACAATAGACAAGCCAATAAGCTTTATTGTCTAAAGTTCCGTATCTAAAGGTCGCCTCCACGGATGGTGCTCCCGGGAAAAAGCTGGTATTTACATGAGCACTGAATGTATCGTTTTTCATAGCGGAGCACTCACCGCCTCCGGCATTGACACTCAATCCCGCTATATGAGGATATAAAGATATATCGCTTTTTGGAGCATAAGGATTTTTAAAATATGCATAATGAACACTTCCCGTAGGCTTTTGGATATATTTTAAATCCTTTAAAGTACTCTCATTCATCGGTTTATTTAGAGGATATAGTCTCCTTACCGGCTTAAAGGCGGCTATTTTCAATTTTGAAGCCCTTAAACTGCTTTCTCTTTTTAACTCATATAGTAGATGGGTTGAAGTTTGACTCCACTTCTCAAGAGTGATAAATGCACTAAAATCAGCCTTGAATTTTCTATCGGAGCCATGTTTTTTATACGATTTCAAAAGAAGTTTCGCTATATTTAAGGTAGAGCCACCGAGATTTATAGTCTGATTTTTTACAGGAAGCTCTACGGAATCGCTATTGTCTTTTCCAAAACCGACAGTTTCATATATGGTAAAAAAGGCATCTTTTACTTTAGTTACTATTCTCTCCTTTTTACTCACATCATAAAAAGTAAATTTCACATCGGCAAATACTCCCCAATCATAATTTATTATCGCAAAATTTTTTATTTTTAATACCTTCATATCTATAAAGCCGTATCTCTCTTCCGGTGTTTCGCTACTGCTTAGATCGATATTGGCTTCTACACCGTTTTTATCGGACAAAGTATAATCCAAAGCTACATCTTTACCCTTTAGTTTAACTTTCGGCCAAGGCATATCAAGATAAAATCCGCCGTATTTTGCCTTTAGGGTATTGTTTTTGGCCTTGACAAATAGAGATTTCCATCCGATTTTAGCCTTTGCAAAAACATGAGAAAAACCACTATCATCCCTAAATTCTCCGCATACTCCGCTTCCATCTATGATCCATCCTCTTATAGGAAAACTTATACTGTTTGCAAGATGAAAAGTGTATGGATAGAGTTTCGCCTCTTTAAGATTGATGCCGACCCATCTTCTGTTTTTTAAACCCCCGCATCCTCCCTCTCCCTCTTTATGGCTCAAATCTATAATAATATTTTTCGAAGATATGTTAAAAAGGCTCCATCCGATTCTCGTTACAGGCAGTTTCAACCCTGAGATATAGATATCTCCCTCATAACTTAAAGGTGTATCTATATCTCTCCAGGTTACCGGGGATTTGGAGTTTGCTTCAAATAAAGAGTTATTGCTAAGTGTGATATCAAAGCTTATTTGTACTCTTTTACCGATATTTGCTCTCAATTTCTTAACCAAAAGTTTCACTCCGGCATCCGTCATTATATTGATTTTTGAAGATGCAAACAATTTACCTTCGGTTATTATCGCATTTTTATCACTCTTCCAATTCTCAAAATGAAAGGGCATATAATACTCCCCGACTCCGCCGTAAGAGTTTGCTATATGAAAAAGCACTTTCGCATCACCGCTGTATTTATCGCCGGTCTTTTTTAGATTTTTTATATCAAATATTTGCAAATATTTTCCATTTTCAACGGGAAATTTAAAAAAACAGATTTCACCTTTTTTTGATTTTTTCACATCATAAGAACCGCTTGAAAACAATCTATCCCTTTTAAAACCTATCGAAGAGATTGTAGAATTCATTATAGTATAGAGACTTTTTACGGATTGGTCCGAAACATCTTTTGTTTTATCGGCTATAACTTCCGCTTCCACCTTTATGTTATGATGGGCTATCTTTGCAAGAGGAAGTTTTGAAGAGAGTAGATACAAAGTCTCATCAATCGGCTTTTGCCAAGATGAGGGGTTGTTGTAGTTTAAATTCTCTCTATTTTTCGTCGGACCCAACTCCATCTCCTCTTCTTGCATCTTCACTCCGTCAACAAACCAAGATACTCTTACATATCCATGACCGTGATATAGAAGTTTGGCTTTTGCAAAAAGCACTTTTTCGCAAAGAGTAACATTCGTATGCGAAGCATAATGCACAGCACTCAACAAGCGATTTCTCTCTTTATCTTTTTTATCCGATGAAAAACCGGTTATCTCAAGAGAGGTTAATTTCAAAGGACCGGTGGCATCCGGATCTTTTACAATATAAACATCCAAAGGATTACAGTAAACTTCAAAAATTTTATCGCTTGAAGTGATACTTTTTATCATCTTATTTGCGGATGAAAATGAGGAGATTTGATATGGTTTGTGTATATCGCTTTTGATATTGCCGGCCATTGCATAGTAGCACAATTTACTTTTTTTATCGACAAATGCCGACTTCATATCGTTTTGCCTATTGCTTTTTGCTATTTGAGAAGCATTTTGAAGCTCGTCAACAGGCAGAACATAGACTCTTATCTTAAATCTTCCGGCCTCTTGATATATATGTTTCTTTCTTAACTTTATCATTTGATTTTTACCGCTGTTTTCAACATTGCAAGTACAGCTTGGAGTATTTAACTGTTCGCAAGTTAGAGCTTTGTTTCTGTCATAACTACCCAAATCAACCACATCAAATTTGCCATCACCCCAATCTACAACGATATTTTTAGGACTCCATGGGGAATTTTCAAGGCTAAAGCGACCTTGTAACTCCAGTGTATCTCCCGGAAAAATCGTTTGGTCATTGCCTCTTCCTTTTACCTTCGTTACGCTTAAAAACTTATTTTTATCATCACAAACTACACCGGTAGGAGCTTTGCCCATTCTTAGTATTCCGAATTTCGATTCCGCCGTCTTTTGTATCTTTATACCTTTACAACCCATTATCGAATTGAAAGCTTCAACTCTCCAAAACAAAAATCTCGCTCCCGGATAATTTTTCGTATAAAAACTAAGTATATACTTCTCCTCATTTTTTTTCGGATCATTCTCGGGAGTGAACTTTTCAGGAATCTCTTTGTAGATTTGATAGAGTTGATTTGGCAAGAGGGTTAAAGAGCCGTATGGTTTATCTGATTTTATCCAAATCGATTTTATCTTTTTCTTATCCACCGTATAAAATGTTACTATATAGTATGAGGGTGAAATATTTGAATTACTATCCCACTTCAATTTCGTCTGATCGTCCAAAAAGGGTATAAATCCCACCACTTTGTCTCCATGAACACTTTGTGATGTCGGGGTATCTTCGTTGTGATAAAGTGTCTCTTTTATTGATTTGGGCTTGATATGCAGCTTTGAAACTTCACTTTTGGTTTTTTGTTCACATTTTAATTTAAAATCTTTTGCGATTTTCGGCACATTTACAAACCATAAATGAGCAATACTTTTTCTCCAGCCCTCTTTTTTAGAATTTCTAAAAAAAAGTGCTGAAACATCCATATCAGTTTTTTCAGGAACCAAAACTTTAGCTTCAAGCCTGTTTTTATCGATAAACTTTACAGATAAAATCTTTACTTTTTGGGATTCAAGGGACAATAGCATATTTTTAGTAAAATTTTCTCCCTTTATAAGAAGTGTTTGAACTGTATTTTTTTTAAGTCTATCCGGTTTTATAGAAGCTATATATGTAATTTTTCCCCTGATAGTTTTTGGAATATTCTTTTTAAAAAGACGCACTACCCTCAAAGAGAGTTTATAAGTTTTTCCTACCAGAGGTTTAAAACTCCATTCCCATTCGCTGTTTCCTTTAACTCTATTCCAACTTTTTCCTCCATCAATAGAGATTTCTACTTGAAGATTTTTTACAGGAACTTTTTCACTTTCACTCTCTAAAATTCCCCCAATAACAACTTTTCCATCCTGTAAGTCTTCCGGATAAAACTCTATACTCTTAGGAAGAGAGTCAAATTCTCTGCCATTTATGGTAACTTCATCTATAAAACCTATATCATTGGCACTTTTTTCAATAAATGTTACATTGGCAAAAGATAGAATTACAGAAGTTAAAATTAAAAGCAGAGTTCTCATAAATGACTCCTTGGGAAAAATCAAAAAGCTTTAAAATAAAAAACAAACTTATACTACATAAGTATATAATTATACATAATATTTTCTTAATTGATTCTTTAAGATATATTTATTAAGAATTGTTTCAATTATATTTTAAAAGGTATGATATCGACCAATTTATGAATGGTTGATTGACAACTATTGATTGGCAATGGAATTAAAATTTGGTTCTAAATAAATTTTATTGCCAAGTGCTTTAAAAATTTTTATTTTTCTTCCAAACTTAACATATAAATCTTTGACATTTTATTTTAAAAATTATATCATATATTTAGATATTGAGCTAAATGGCTAAATATCTATATTTCAGTGAGAAGGGATAGTTTAAATGAAAATATTGGTAATTTTTAATCATCAACCATATGATGGCAGTGATATTGCTTGGAATGGATTAAGATTGGTAGAAACTTTGTTGAAAAAAGGTGAAGAAGTAAGAGTTTTTTTAATGAACGATAGTGTAGATTTAGCAAGAGAAGTTACAAAAAAGCCTGATTTTTATGAATTTGATTTAGTTCAAATGTTAAAAGAATTGTATGAAAATGGTATGAAGCTAAAAGTATGCGGAACTTGTCAAGCAAGATGTGGATTAAATAAAAATCAACCGTATTTTAGCGATAAGATAAAAGCTACTATGAAGGATTTAGCCGATTGGGTGATAGAATGTGATAAGGTATTGACTTTTTAATGGCAAAAATAGAAGCTTTTGAAAAATATTATTTAGAGTATGAGAAGTGGTTTGAAAAAAATGCCGATTTATACGAAGAGGAGTTAAAAACTTTAAAATCATTAGTCAAAAATGCTAAAAATGGAGTAGAAGTAGGCATAGGCACAGGAAAGTTTGCCATACCGATAGGCATCAAAATAGGGGTGGAACCATCTTCTAAAATGGCTAAGATAGCAGTTTCTAAAGGTTTGAAAGTTATAAGTGGCATTGCTGAGAACCTGCCGTTTGAAGATGCTAAATTTGATTTTGCAATAATGATTACAACTGTTTGCTTTGTTGATGATGTTTTAAAATCTTTTAAAGAAGTTTATAGGATTTTAAAACAGGGTGGATTTTTTATAGTCGGATATGTTGATAAAAATTCTAAATTAGGAATAAAATATCAACAAAAAAGCAAAAAAAGCAAATTTTATAAAAATGCAACATTTTATTCTACTGATGAGATTATAAGATATTTGAAAAAGGCAGGGTTTTGTAATTTTGATAAAAGATATGTAAAAGAAACGGATTCGTCATTTATATTTTTAAAAGCAAGTAAATAAATTATAAGATTTATAAGTACCTAACCAAACACTTTAGAGTATAAAGGGTCATAAATAATGAAGCATAAACTTTTTAAATTTTAAGGTGGCAATTGACCCCTATGTTATTTTACAGGCTCAAAACAACACTCTATTGATAGCATTGGCTATATCATGCGTATATAAAACCAACTCTTTTTCAAGTGCATTTTCTCCTTCAAGATATGTCATTGCACAAAGAATACCCATTATAGATGAAAAAACAATACAGAAGCTATGCTCTTTAAATTCATTTTTTTTCACACCATCTTCAACCAATCTTCTAACTTCATTTACAAATTCTTTTGCCAAAGCAAATCCGCAATCATCCTCATCACAAAATATTTCTCTGTTGGATAAGTAAATTCTAAAAAAATACTCTATCATTTCAGGATTTGCTTGAGCCAATAAAAAATAATCTTGAACAAATAATTTAATTTTCTCTTTTTGAGATATATTTTTATCGTTAATCTCTTTCAAACTTGTTGCCAATTTGTGAGTTGCATACTTTATACAGGCTTTTGCCAAACTTTTTTTTGAAGTGAAATAATCATAAATACTTCCGACGCTTATATCCAAATCTTTTGCAATATCAGCAATTTTAGTACTATGATAACCTTTTTTTGCAAACAGTCTCAATGCAGACAAAAGTATAAAACTTTTTTTTGTACTATCCATCGTTAATCCTTATATTATCTATGCAATTTTATATTGCAAAACAATATAAGAAAATTAATTTTATGAATGTTTATTCATATATTTGCACGATATCTATTTGCTATCCACCAAGCCTGACCCAAAGAGATACCACCGTCATTGATGGGTGTATTTTGCTGAAAATATACTTTTTTGTCTAATTTTTCAAGTTTTTTGACTGCTTTGCTTAGTAATGTTTTGTTTTGAAAAACTCCACCGCACAGCACCACGGGCAAATCATATCTTTTTGATATATCTGCTATAATTTCAACCAAAGTATTGATAAGCATTGAAGATATTTTTGATTTTTTAATATTTATATTGATATTTTCTCTCATTATTTTTAAAATATCCTCCGAAAATCCAAAAGTATCTATCAACCCGTTTTCTATATGATATTTGAAATTTTTTATAATATTTTCATCATAATATGATTCTATCCTAAGACCACTCTCACCTTCATATCCGTTTATATGTAAAATATCACTCAAACTTGCCACCATATCGAAAATTCTTCCGACTGAACTTGATTTTAAATTTGTATTTTTCCAAATTTTATAAAAATTTTCTATCTCTTTTTCATACATATTTGTAAGCAAAGGGAGTTTTAAAGTTAAAATTTTACTAAATGAATAATTTTCAAAAAGATAACTAAGAGCTACTCTTCTTGGCTCTTTTATAGCTTTTTCTCCTCCTATTAGTTTTAAAGGTTTAAAGGAAAATACTCTATCGTAGTTTTTTTCGTCACAAACAAATACTTCTCCACCCCAAATACGGCCATCATCTCCATAGCCGGTTCCATCCCAAGCAAATCCCAAAACCTTTTCTTTTAAATTAAATTCTGCCATAGCTGAAAGTATATGTGCATAATGATGTTGAACTTCAAAAATTTTTAACTTTTTATTTTTGGCTTTTAATTGTTTGGCCCATTTGGTCGTTTCATATCCGGGATGCTTGTCATGTACTATAATGTCAGGTTCAAAACTATAAAATCTTTTAAAAGTTTCTATGGTTCTTTGAAAATACTCCATAGACTCTATATTGTTAAGATCGCCTATATGAGGAGAGGTTACCAGTATATCTTCATATGCTAAAGTAATTGTATTTTTTTGATTTGCCCCGATACACAATATCTTTTTATCAAGTCTAAATGAAAGTTTTTGATACCTTGGAGCATAACCTCTTGCCAATCTTAAAGTCTCTTTTTTATCATTTATAGCTTGAACTACGCTGTCATCACATGCATTTACAATCTCTCTGTCAAAATCAAGCACAAAGTCAACAACATTTCCTAATTTTTTACAAAGTTCTGTTATATCCTTTATGATTGGCTCATCACTTAAGTTTGCACTAGTTGCCACCAAAGGACATTCAATATATTCAAATAACAAATGATGCAATGGAGTATAAGGCAAAAATACCCCAATTTTATCTATTGCGGGGGCAACAAAAGAAGTTATGGGAATCTCTCTTTTTCTTAATTTATGGGGTTCTTTCTTTTTTACTATAACTATGGGTTTTTCTTTGCTTAGGATTAATTCTTCTTCTTTTTTTGTAAGATATGCAACTTTTTTTATCTCATCTATATTTTGAAACATAACAGCAAATGGTTTTGTCGGTCTTCTTTTTCTTTTTCTTAAGAGTTTTACACTTTTTGGAGAAGTTGCACTACACATTATATGAAAACCGCCCATTCCTTTTACCGCAACAATATTTCCTCTTTTTATACTTTTTGCACATAGTTTTATGGCATCCAAGTCACATTTAAGAAGTTCTGCTGTGCGAACTTTATAAAATTTTGCTCTCGGTCCGCAGTTGTGGCAAGAAATTGGCTGAGCATGATATCTTCTATCAAGAGGATTTTTATACTCATTTTCACAATCTTCACACATTCTAAAGCTATTCATAGAAGTATTGATTCTATCGTATGGTACTTTTTTTATAATGGTATATCTTGGTCCGCAGTTTGTACAATTTGTTAAAAAATAATTATATCTCCTGTCGGTATAATCTTTTAACTCTTTTAAACACTCTTCACATATAGCAATATCAGGTGAAATGGAAGCAAATTTAACATTTGTATTTTCACTTTTAACGATATCAAAACTACTACTATTTTTGAGAGATACCTCTGTTTTTATAGTTTTATCTATTTTTGCCAAAGGAGGAAGAGTACTGTAAAACTCATTCATAAAACGATTTATTTCACTCTCTTTTGCTTCTATCTCAAGATATACACCTTCGCTTGAATTATTTATAAAACCATTTATATTGTGCTTTAAAGCAAGTTTATAAACAAAAGGTCTAAAACCTACACCCTGTACGATACCTTCAAATTTGTATCTATACCTCTTTTGTAAGTCCACTTATGATTCCATATCCAAGATTTATATCGTCTAAGGTAAATTCAAGATTGGTAAAAACAGTATAATTTTTATTTGTTATGGTATAAAATTTATTTGTAAAATTTTCCATTGAAAAAAGAGAACCCCCCATACAAACACCTTCTATCTCATAGTCACCGCTTATCTCATCTACAAGATTGGAAACAAATTCGGCAAAACTTTCCATAACCCCAAAACAAAGAGTTGGAGCATCAATTCCTGCAAGTTTAAAACTCATAGAAGTTTTTAAAGCCGTTAGCATATCAAGTTTTACCTTGCTTCCTTCCCTGATAAGCTTATAATCAATCCTCGGACCTTTTTTTCCTTTAAACGAATAAGCATTATCACATAAAATTTTAGCAGAAGATTTGATATCTTCTCCCTCATAAAACCCTAAAACTATTCCGATAACACCCCATAACTTATATATGTCGCCCATATTATCAAATTCAAATTTTTTCTCATCTATATCGGAAAATTTTGCCCTATAATTTGCAACAAGTTTTTTTGAAGTTTCATTTTCACTGCTTATCAAATCCAAAAGCTTTTTTACATTTTCAGGATATTTATAATCAAATCCAAGATAATCCACAAGTCCGAATTTCTTGGAATATATCATAATTTTATCACTATTTTCTTTACTAAGATAAATACCGCTTACAACTTTATCAAACAAGTCATTTTCCGCAATACCGGAGTAAAAAGCTCCATGCGAAGCTTCATAGGTATTGTCACTTGTTTTTTTATCTTTAAGATAAAAGGTATTTAATACTTCAGGAAGCTTTTTAAACTTATCATATGTTATGATATATTTATCCGTATTGATGCTGACATAGTTTTTTGAAAAAGCTTTTACAGGAAGCGGTGAAAAATTTTGATTTATTTTTGGCAAAAGTGTTCTATCTCCTTCACTAAGCAAAATACGCCCATCATCCAGTACGATAACTTTCAAATCATCTCTTGGATTGATTTCTCCTTCAAAATTTAATGATATGTTAAATTTATCCCTATCGTTTACATCACCGAGCAAGACAAAACTAACACCTATTTTTTTCAAATTATACATTATCAATTCCAGCATCAAATCATCACTAAGCTTAACATCAACATGATTTGTTTTATCAAAAAAAGGATACATTTTAAGTAACTCTTTGCTAACCCAAAAATTAACAAAAGGTTTTTCAAAACTTCCTATTGCTAAAATTTCGCTTTTTCTTAAAGGAAATATTTCATTTATGCTTTGCAAATCATAAAAAAGCAATTTAAAATTATCTGCAAATTTTTTAAAATTTTTTTCATTAGGCAATGAAATTTTTTTATATCCGTTAAATGTCTTTACTTTTACAATTGCTCCGTTTTTAACTGCATTTGCAAGATTTTCAAAAATAGTGCTATTGTTTTCTTTTATCTCTTTTGCAAAATTTTTATAAACAATTTTACTTTTTTGCACATTATATCCGCAAACTTCACATTTTACAAAGGGGTCGCTATTTTTCAAGGCTTCTTTGTGGCATTTAGGACAAAACGGTAACTCTCTTCTTGGATAATCAGGCAATATATAATTATCAGAAGGCATATTTGATACGACTTCTACACTACTGTCTTTTAAAAATAAAGAGTGTGGCAACTCTTTGCTTAAATATTTGGCAAAATTTTCAAGTTCCTCTTCACTTCCCTTGACATATAAAAAAATATGCAAACCGTCTTTCTCCAATTTTCCTTGGAGTTCGGACTCATCTAACGCTCTTAAAAGTATTTTTTCATATACTAATGAAGTGGAAATGTATTTAAAACCGAATTTAAGTATCATATAGCACCTTCTAAAAAACTTTTTTTTGCTATTTCTTCTATTGGAATATTATTTTTTTTTACAGATTTTATCCCATATTTTTCTAACTCATCAAGTATAATTTTTGTCATTAATTTACTAGCTTTTACAACTTCATCAGTCATATTGAATGTAGAATCTTCACCTATGACATAGGGGATCACTCCGACAATTTTTGTCGTAGGCAAATCCCCGTACATCTCTATCATCTGCAAAGTTTGCAACATTTCAACTTCATGTGCACTTCCTTGCCATGTTATATAGGAAGGAATATGGCTATAATCAAAAAAGTACACATCTCCTATGTTGCCGTCTTTTACATTGACACAATCCATGACGATAACCAAGTCATATTCGACTATGACAGGTATGAGCCTTTGGGCCAAAGTACCGCCATCGACTATATCAACCGTATGTTCATTGCTGATAAATTCATAATTATTTTTTAAATAATGCGATAAGTGAGATCCGACACCCTCATCACCAAAAAGAACATTACCAATACCTAAAATCAATATTTTCATATAAAAACTCCGATATATTTTGAAAAAGCGGGAATATCCCCGCTTTTTCAGTGTTTACTATGCCATTTAAGTCCGCTAAAAATAGCATCCATTGAACCCTCTTTACCGTAAATGGCATTGAAAATAGCCATATAGATATGAACTGTTACAAAAAGGATAATACCCCAGGTCAATATATGATGAATTTGCCTGACAACGGCAAGTCCTCCCACCATTTCAGTTAATTTCATCATTGGTTCATATAAAAAACCTGCGAGTCCTTCATGGTAAACTTGCACATAAAGCATAAGTCCTGTTATAATGATACCGAATATCATAAGATAAAATCCTATATATGCTGCAAATTGAACAGGATTGTAAGTACCTTTTAACTTTGGATGTTTGGTTATAAAAAGATAATAACCTATCTGTTTAGCCCAAACTGCCGGATTTACAAGATCAAGCAAAGATTTTCTCTCTCCGCTGCTATCTTTTACAAACAAAAATATATAACTTTTAAAAATTACAACCGATATAAGTAAAAATCCGAAAAACAGATGAAAAGCTCTCATATAACTCTGCAAAAATCCGGTTGGTGCGGGATGTGGAGTCGGAGTTATAAAAGGAACTGCTATATAAAATCCGGTTGCCACCAATACAACTATAGATACAGCTCTTAACCAGTGTTGCCATCTGTATGAAGAGGTAAATTCCTCTTCTCTCTCCATACATTGTATGTTATCAATTGTTGACATTGTATCTCCTTTTATACACTACATCCGCCATATAACGGATCAACTTTGTAAGCTCCAAGCTCATTTCCTTTTGTATCCATTACATGTACTGCACAAGCAATACACGGATCAAATGAATGGATAATTCTTATAATTTCAAGAGGTTTGCTTAAATCTTCGATTTTTAAACCTATAAGGTTGGCTTCATAAGGACCGTGTTGACCTTTTGCATCCAACGGACTTGCATTCCAAGTGCTTGGTACAACCGCCTGATAATTTTCTACCACACCGTTTTTAATCCTTATCCAATGGCTAAGCATTCCTCTTGGAACATCACCAATACCCAATCCTTTATACTCTTTATCTTTATCAATTTGATACGGAGTACATGTTTCTTGATCGACTTTTAAATTTTCTATCAAATTGTGAAAAGCTGTAAGTGCATTATCTGCAATTACCTTAGTTTGAAGCATTCTAGCCGCAGTTCTGCCTAATGTCGTAAATAATGCGGCAGCCGGAAGACCTGTTTTTTTCAAAAAATCATTTACAACAGGAACTACTCTTTTATTTCCTCTTGCATAGTTTACAAGCATACAGGCCAAAGGTCCTACTTCCATAGGCTTTCCGTCATACCTTGGTGCTTTTATCCAACTATATTTCTCTTTTTCATTAAACAATTTACTATCTATTGCTTTGCCATCGCTTCCTATACTTTTACCTTCTGCAAATCCTGTATAGTTTGGATTGGTTTTTCCATTATACGGATGAAGCGGTTCATCATCTTTATACCATGAATGGGTTGCTTCTTCGGTTATGAGATCTTTATTTATATCAAAAACTTTACTCAAATCATAATTGGTTATAAATCCGCTGTCAAAAAGATAATCATCTCTGCCTACTTTAAAATCTCTATAAGCCATAAAGTCCCCAATTCCAGCCTTTTTAGTTACAGATGGCTCTTTTGCATAAGCTTCTGCCGCCATAAGCAAATCTGCATAATAAGCATTATTGACAAAGTTGGCCATTTCTTGGAATTTAACCATATACTCACCAAGTCTTGCCGGATTCAAAAGATCCATTACGCAAGTAACCCCGCCTACTGTCAAACTTTGAGGATGAGGCTGTTTTCCTCCGAAAATCGCTAACATTTGGGCTGCAGTTCTTTGCATTTCAAGTGTTTTTAAATAGTGGGACAATGCTATAAGGTTTTGCTCCGGAGTAAAATGAAAAGTTTTATGTCCCCAATAAGCATTTGCAAATGGCCCCAAACCTGAAGGAGACTTGGCAAATTTTGCTACTCTTTCCTGGACAGCTTTAAGATCGTTTACACCTGTTGCCACAGGATGATCCGTGTATTTAAAAGAAAGTTCACTTGCTTTTTTAGGATCGGCACTTAAAGCTGAAACCACATCTACCCAATCAACTCCGTGAAGTTGATAAAAATGAACGGGATGATCATGCAAAAATAGTGCCGCATTCATTAATGTTCTTGTCAATTCGGCATTTAAAGGAGGTTTTATACCAAGTGCATCTTCAACTGCCATTGTACTTTTAAGATAATGAGAATATGTGCAAACACCACAAATTCTTTGCATCATAAACGGAACATCCCTCGGATCTCTTCCTTTTGCTATAACTTCAAGTCCTCTCCATAAAGTTGAGCCTACATAAGCCTCTTTTACAACATTATTGTCATCTACTACCACTTCGGCTCTTAAATGTCCTTCTATCCTTGTTATCGGGTCAACTACTACTCTTTTTGTTGCCATTTATTTCTCCTTGATTATTCTTTTGGTTTTTTAACTGCTGATATGGCGGCATGTGCGGCTATGCCTATGGCAGTAACAGTCAATAACCCCAATCCTATCTTGTCTGCTGTTGCATCTGCTCCCAATCCGCCAAATACAGTTTTATATAAATGATCTGCCACAGGTTCTTCATAAGGTCCCATAGTATCCCAAAAATCAGGTTCACTACAGCCGATGCATCCATGTCCTGCCTGAATTGGCCAAGATGTATGCTGATTAAATCTTTGGGCTCCGCAATTATTGAATGTATATGGCCCTTTACACCCTACTTTATAAAGACAGTAACCATTTTTTGCATTTTCATCACCAAATTGTTCTACAAATTCACCGGCATCAAAATGACCTCTTCTTTCACAAAGATCATGAATTCTATGACCGTATGCCCATTTTGGTCTATTGAATGCATCAAGTGCCGGAAGTGTTCCAAAAAGTATAAAATGCAATAGTGTTCCGACTATATTTTTAGCACTTGGAGGACATCCCGGAACATTAATAACGGGTTTGTTTATCACTTTACTAAGAGGCATGGCACTTGTAGGATTTGGGGCAGCTGCTTGTATGCCTCCGAAACTCGAACATGTTCCTATTGCAAATATGGCCGCCGCACCCTCTGCTGTATCTTTTACTATATCTTCTCCGGTTTTTCCGTGACCTCCTATAGTCAAAAAGTTACCGCCATTACCAGTAGGGATACCTCCCTCGGTCATCATTATGTATCTTCCTTTATACTTTTTGATAGAATTTTCAAGATTTTCTTCTGCTTGCCAGCCTGCAGCTGCCATAAGTGTCTCATGATAGTCAAGTGAAATATAATCAAATATCAAACTGTCTATAGTTGGAGTAGCTGTTCTTATCAAACTCTCACTGCATCCTGTACACTCTGCCATATGAAGCCAAATGACCGGTAACCTATCAGCCAGTTTTGCCGCTTTTGCAACAGTTGGTGTAAAAGTTGAAGACAACCCTAAAAATGCCGTCATAGCTCCTGCCCATTTCATAAAATCTCTTCTGCTTATTCCTTCTTCGCTTAAAATTGATGAAATTGATTTGTTTTCATCAATTTTTGGCAACTCTTCAAGCTTTTTAAGTCTTTGGCTAAAGATTTTTTTTAGCGACTCATCTTTTTTTTGCATGCCTGCCTCCTTATTGAATATTCATTTATAGAATGATAATTCATTCAAACTTATATTCCGTTTAAATTTACATAATTAATTAAAAAAATTTATATTTCTTTTGGTGATATAAAAATGTTATTTTTTTGTTAGTGTGTAGTACAAACAGAACACTCATCAAAACTTCTGAAAATCAAACTAATCTCATTTTCATTTCTCAAGCCGAGAAGTGCCTGCTGTATAGTGGATAATTCTTCACTTTTGGTACTGTTTCCTAAATTCCACTGTGTAGGAGTAATGATATTGTACAAATCTATTTTGCCCTCTTTTATCTTTATACTGTGATACAAAGAACCTCTTGCAGCTTCTGCAAAACCATTTCCCGTACCTTCAAGTGTTTCTATTTTTACCTTTGGCTTTATAAAAGATTTTTCATTTATATCAATACATTCCAAAGTATCTCTTACTTGATAAGACAAATATGCTATTTCCATTACTTTCATCACAATCCTGTTTAAAACAGAGTCTTTATAAACTCTGTGCAAACTTTTAGCCAATGTATTTGAAGCTATCATTGCCCTTGCAAGAGGTCCGACTTCATAAAATCTATCATTGTATGTAACATTTTTAGCATATGTAAAATCAAGGCTTTCTTCCTGTATGTATCTTGGGTGCACACCCTTGGCAACAGTTTTTATAGCTTTACCTTTTTCAAATATTGAATTTTCTCCAAAGGCTATAAACCTGTCATGTGCTTTTCCAAGATGAGCCAAATCATTTTCCTGTATTATATTGACGGTTTCTTTTAAAAATCCTTCAAAGTCCATCAACTCTTTTATATTTTTAATATGTACGATACTGTTTATATCGCCTTTTACTATCTCTTCTTCAAAAAATGATATAACTTCATCTATGTAGCTTTTTGCCTGATAAATCTCCACATAGGTTGGATCACACACTATCCCGCCCGGAATCATATATGAATTATGCGGCCACTGCCCGGCAAATGTTGCTATAATTTTATTGGCTTTTATCGTCGCATTCAGAGCTTTAAAACTTTTACTTTTTGGAAAAACTTTTCCTTTGATTTTATATAAAATAGGAAGAATTATAAAAAAATACCACTTCAAATGGTTTTGTATAATTTCACAGTCCAAAGTCAAATCTCTTATTTTTTTAGCTTTTTGACTAAGTTCTATTTTTATACCGCAATTTTGATAAATATCTTCAAGCGCATGAACTGAAGCCATTAATTGGGCATGTCCGCATATACCGCAAACTCTTGGAGTAAAAACAAGAGCATCAAGCGGATGCCTGCCTTGTATTATCTCTTCCATACCTCGGTAGCTAAAAAATTTTACTTTACTGTCTTTTACCCTGCCATTTCCCCATACAAGCTCAAGCTGTGCTTCACCTTCAATCTTTTCAATAATCTCTTTTGTAATTTTTATACTCATATTAGCTTCTCTTTCAATCTTTTTATATGAAAAGTTTTTGCTATACCGGTGACTGTAAGATAAGCTCTTTTAGAAACTCCGGTCGGCAAATCAGCCGGAATTGACATAAAAGTTTTTGTTTCAAACATATTTTTTCTGGGAAAAGAACTTTCGGTACATCCAAAACACGGGCTTCCTGATCTTGTTTTTGAACTTACTTCATTCCATAATATTTTATTGCAACTTCCATGTGTTATAGGAGCCCTGCAACCTTGGATATAAAAAAGACATCCCTCTTTTTCTCCAAAGTTTTTAGTATCCACTTTCCATTCAAAATACTCATTTCTCGTACATCCATGGTGAGTTAGATAACCATATATCTCTTTTGGTCTGCTAAATTCATCTACTTTTAGTTTACCTTTTGCCGATAAAGTTTCTATCGTATAAACTATCCATTCAGGGTGAGCCGGACACCCGGGTAAGTTAAAAACTTTTTTTCTGAATTCACTCAAAAAACCATTGCTTTCTTCTTTGTTGTAAACCACTCCTGTAATATTTTTTGGATCTTTTTCTTTAAATATTCCACCATAAGTTGCACAAGTGCCAACCGCTAAAATATATTTTGCATTTTTACATAAAAGTTTTACTTTTTCATAAAAAATTTCTCCTGCCCTTACAAACTCTTTTGATATAGCTCCCTCAATTATCAAAAAATCTATCTTTTCTTTATAATTTAAAGCTTCATTTATATCAAGAGTACTCTCAAGATACGGATGATATAAGAACTTATACTGTTTAGTAAAAATTTCAAGCCTGGGAAAATTTAAAAATGACTGAGTATTGCCATTGCAGGTAATCCCCTGAATCCACAAGATGCTTTTTTTATACACTCTAAGCCTTTAGTGCAAGATAAATATTTTTGCTTATATCCTCTATATAATCATCCAACGGTTTGTCCAAAACATTTTCTCCTTTTAAAAAAACCATGCCCCCCAAATATCCCATAAAAAGACCAAAAGCACTGAAAAAATCCTGATCTCTTAATTCTTTGCTTCTAACCCCTTCTTCAAAAAATATCATAATTTCAGTTACAAAAGCACTTACACATATCATTCCTTCACAACCCTCTTTAAATACATCTCTGTTTGAAAGATATACCCTTAAAAAATATTCAATCATTTCAGGTTTCTTATCGGCAATTTCAAAATACATTGCAGTTATAAGTTTAATTTTTTCATATACGCTTATATTTTTTTTATTAATTTTTTTAATTTTTTCGCCAAGTATATCCGAAGTGTACTGCATTATAGCCATAGCCAGAGCTTCTTTTGATTTAAAATAATTATACATATTGCCGACACTCATTCCGATAGATTTTGCGATATCCGGTATCGTAGTATTGTAAAAACCTTTGGTAGAAAAAAGCTTCAAAGAAGCCTCCATAATATTTATCTTTTTTTCTTCTTTTTTTAAAAAAGCCACTTTAAATCCTTTAATAAAACAATTTAATATATTTGCAACATTATATTAAAAAAAAAATATTTTTTCTATTAATAAACAACCAATATCTTTAAAATTAAATCAAATTATATATTATTGTTAAATAATCGCTTAAGTTTATATTGGATAAAATTTTCTTATTCTGTTTATAAGGAGAAAATATGAAAATAGTTTTAAGATTAGTTGTAGCGGCAATTTTGTTCGCATCATTCGGCTTTGCATACAATCCGCTTGACGGAGTTAAGGCTCAAAAACAGGAAGCATTGAAGTATGCCAAAAAATTCGTAACGGTTAAGGAACTTATACAGTGGAAGAAGAGTGGAAAAGCTTTCAAAATTGTTGATGTCAGAGAACTTGGCGAGATATATGCGGGGCAAATTCCTTTCAAAAGAACCCTAAATATCCCAAGAGGCAAAATCTATGCAGCTGTTAAAAAAGGTATTTTAAAACCGAATAAAACTTATATAATGGTTTGCAGAACTGGCCACAGAGCTCTACTTGCAGCCGCAACATTGGTAAAATTTTACGGATTTAAAAATGTTTATGTTTTAAAGGGAGGTATAAAGGCTTGGATTAAAGCCGGGGGACTTATATCCAACGGTTTACATCTTGGAAAAGTAAAAATTATACTAACAAAATAACCGTCATCACCTTTTGATCTCTTTTTTGGTCAAAAGGTGATAATTTCACAGGTATAACTGTCAAATCACTAAAGACGGTTTATGATATAAATATATCTAAAAAGGATAAAAGATAGCAACTATCACATTTAATGCTTTCTCTTTCATCAGAGAAAAACTTAAAAAAAACGGAATTGAAAATTTTATAAATGTAAAAATAAAAATACCGGACGGTTCAAGCATAATTGATATTATTGAGAAAATTATGAGATTAAAAGAGAATGATGTGGAGGCAGTATTTTTAAACGGTAAAGTGGTTCCATTTGATAGCAAAGTTAAAGATGGCGATAGAGTGGCTTTAATACCTCCCGGGACACCGGGGTCTTATAGATTGATTCTTGGTATGAAAAAACGAAAATAACATTAAAGAACACCCCCAATACTTTTGATCAGGTACTTATATCAATTTAAATCTAAAAGATTTTAAACAACTTAATAATTTTTTAAAATTTACTCTCAAACAATCCGGTTGCATTTACCTGATTTATTTTGCCTTGCTATAAAAAATTTATGAAAATTTTATGATAAATTCGGAACCTATATTTTTTGTGCTTTTAATTTCAAGTTTAAAATTATGAAGACTTACGATATTTGATACAATACAAAGACCAAGCCCCAAAGAGTTATTCCAGTGATTTTTTGAAATTCTGTAAAACTTTTTTGTTATATTTTTTATCTCTTTTTCTTCTATGCCTATGCCTTTATCTCTGATAATAATACTCTTTTTTTTTACTATTACTTCAACACTCTCATCTGAATACTTCAAGGCATTTTCAATCAAATTAACAACTGCAATACCAAGCAAAACTTTATCTGCTTGTATTGTTAATATTTTATCTCCAAGAAGTATAATATCTCTGTTCTTATACAGTTGCTTTAGGGATTTGACGGATTCTTTTGCGATATCGTAAATATTGCATTGTGTAAAAGTTAATTTTATATTATCGTTATCAAGTTTCAATGCCAATCTTAATGTATCAATCATTTCCGAAAGTCTTTTGCCGTTAAAGTGAATCTTTTGTAAAAATCTCTCTCTTATGGCTATATTTATATCTTTATCTTCAAGAAGTGTTTGGGTATAACCGTTTATAACCGTTATAGGATTTTTAAATTCATGACTTATGGCCGATATAATTTCATCTTTTTGTTTATTGGCCTGTTTTAATTTTTTGGTATATTTTACTTTTTGTCTGTCTCTTTTTTCCAATACAAGAGATACTTTTGTCAAAAGGGTTGTTATACGGTTAAACTCTTTTGAAAAAGTGGAATTTAGATAGGTTGTTTTTTTCTTTTTTGACAAACCTACTAAAAACCTTGTAATTTTATCCACCTCTTTTTTAACTTCATTTCCAAGTTTATATGTTATATAAAATATAATAACAAAAAAGAGGATTAAAACAATACTTACCTTAAAACCAATCCAAAAGATATGTCTGTATATATTTTTTACTTTTTTTGCAACTCTTATATATATCCTAACTCCGTTAACATTAAGCCTTTTTGCTACATACAGTAAATCTTTGCCGATAGTATGTGAATATCTTATGCTGCTTGCATATACATTTTTTCCTGCTTTGATAATCTCCGGCCTTGATTTGTGATTGTCCATTTTACTTTTATCCTTATCGGATTCTCCAAGCACCAAACCGTCATCTCTTATGAATGTAACCCTTATACCATTTGCTTTTTTTATCTCTTTGGCAAATTTATCAAGATTTTTTTCTTTTTTGATTTCCAATGAAATGATATTTATATTTGATAAAAGTTCATTTTTTATTTGGGATATGTATATATCTTTTACAGAATAGTAAACTATGGCTCCTGCAAAAACTAAAAGTACAACAAAAGGTATAAAAAGTTTTTTGATATATATTTGGTGAAGTTTTAGCAAAATATATACCCCTCTCCTCTTATGGCTTTTATATAATTCTTACTATGTGCGGGGTCTATCTTTTCTTTAAGTCTTTTGATTGCAACATTAACACTCTTTAACTGTTTGCCTGTATCATCATCCCAAACTTTTTCGAGCAATTCTCCCCTGCTTAAAATTCTATCTTGATTTTCCAAAAATACAAGTAAAAGTTTTTTTTCAAGTCTGCTTAAACCAATTTCATCATTATCTATCATAACTCTGTTTGCCTGCAAATCATATACTATATCACGAAATCTTAAAATATCAATCTTTCTTTCAACTCTTTTTAAAACTGCTTTAACTCTTGCAATAAGTTCTTTCGGATTAAACGGTTTAGTAATATAGTCATCCCCGCCTTTATCAAAACCATCTACAATATCGTCGGTACTGTCTTTGGCACTTACATAAATAACCGGGGTATTATACCCTTCTTTTCTCATCTCTTCCACAAAAATAGAACCTTCCGTACTTGGCAAATTCCTATCCATCAGTATCAAATCAATATCCTCTTCATCAAGAATATCTTTAACTTTTTTACTGTCTTTAAAACCTATTACATCAAAACCTGCTTTTTGCAAAATATACTCTATAAGTTCAAGTATATCATTTTCATCTTCCACAACGAGTATTGTACTCATTCTAAATCCTCTTTAATGTACCGCCTTCTTGGATATACAAAAGCAAATTTGCAATAGACATGGTTCTATCGGCTATCTTTTCACTTCTGCGAAAGACTCTTAATATATTATGAATTTTAGCAAAATCATTTATATTTTTTAAGCTTTCAAATATCTTTTTTTCCAATAGCATATATAATTCATCAGTTTTATCCTCCTCCACCATAACCGCATGATAAATATCTTTTAATTCATCCGAATTATCAAGTCCAATCATTTTGATACTATTTTCAATAGTCCTAACGGTTGAAATTTGAAGTGGCATTACATATTCATTTACAATACTCTCATCTAAAACGAAACAATTATCTTTAAAACCTTTTATAAGCTTTCTGCTGTTTGAAACTACTCTTAAAAGTTCATTATCAATTTTAAAGTATGCGACAACTTCTCTTAAATCTCTGGCTTCCGGAGTGTAAAGTGCGAGTATTTTTATAATTTCATTATCTATGGATTCTATTTTGGAGCTTATATTTTTTAAATATGACTTTGCTTCATCAAATTTTTGTATATCACATTTTTTTACAGCAATTAAAAATATTTCATTGGCTTTTAAAATACTGTTTAAAATATGCTTTATTGATTTTCTTATTTTGTCAATCTCATGTGTATAATTTTCAAGCATTATCCAAATCTCCCTGTTATATAATCTTCAGTCTGTTTCTCTTTGGGATTTAAAAAAATTGTCTCTGTTTTATCAAATTCAATCAAATCTCCAAGATACATAAAAGCCGTATAATCGCTTATTCTGCTTGCTTGTTGCATATTGTGGGTAACTATTACTATGCTTATATCTTTCTTTAACTCTACTACAAGCTCTTCGATTGCGGCAGTACTTACAGGATCAAGTGCACTTGTAGGCTCATCAAAAAGCATAACAGCAGGTTTGACAGCAATGGCTCTGGCGATACAAAGCCTTTGCTGCTGTCCTCCCGAAAGCATACTTGCATCATCTTTTAATCTCTCTTTTACTTCATTCCAAAGAGCAGCACCTCTTAAAGATGCTTCAACCCTGTCTGTGAGTTCCGTTTTGTTTTTTATCCCTTGAAGTTTAAGAGCATATGCAACATTGTCAAATATGCTCATAGGAAAAGCTGTAGGTTTTTGAAATATCATTCCGACTTTTACTCTTAAATCTATAAGCTCATTCTCTTTTTTAAATTTAAGTATATTTTTTGAATTTTTCCCATTTTTATCATATAAAAAAATCTCTCCTTGATAAGAGTTTCCGGGATACAAATCATGAATACGGTTTAGTGATCTTAAAAGTGTTGATTTACCGCATCCGCTAGGCCCTATCAAAGCAGTAACTTTGTTCTTTTCTACGGGTAAATTTATATTTTTGAGTGCAGGATTTTCAGCTCCGCTGTAGGTAAAATAAAAATTTTTTATATTCATTGCTTTTATCATCTTTTTTCTCTCTTTTGTGTTGCAAGCCTGCCTGACAAGTTTATCAAAAGCACTATAACAGTAAGTATAAATGATGCTGTCCAAGCCAAATTTCTTGCTTTGTCAGTCGGAAAATTTGCCAAATTATAAATACTGACGGTTATTGAAGGAAAAGCATTGTTCATATCAATCGTCCAAAAACTATTTGTTCCGCTTGTAAAAAGTAAAGGTGCGGTTTCGCCTATAATTCTTGCAAATGCAAGCAGTATACCAGTCATCAATCCTGTTTTTGCCGCTCTTAAAATGATATCAAGTATAACTCTATATTTTCCAGCACCCAATGCAATACCGGCCTCTCTTAATTCTTTCGGAACAAGACAGAGCATATTGTCTGTTGTATTGACTACTATAGGTATCAACATAATTGCCAAAGCAACTGTTCCTGCCCATCCGTTTATGCCACCCATCGGTACCACCAATACGGCAAATACAAAAGCTCCTATTACGATAGAGGGTGCACTCATCATAATATCACTTAAATCTCTTATAACATTAGCATATTTTCCGTTTCCGTATTCCCTTAGATAAATGCCCGCCATTATACCAATGGGTACTCCGATAAGTGTTGCAAGTGTCGCCATGACAAATTGACCTATTATTAAATTTCTAAAACCGTTATCAACCAAATCTTTAAAAAATAAAGACAAGCTAAATGCCGTTACTCCTTTTATAAACAGTGTCACAAGTATCCAAAATAAAAATATCAAAGCCAAAACAGCCGAGCTTACGGACAATCCCAAAATTATCTTATTGACTAAAAGTCTTTTGTTTCTTGTAAAATCACTATTGTTTATCTTTAAGTTTTTCATTTATCTTTTTTTCCTTAAAAAATAAAATTTTGCCATACCTATAATCACAAAACTAAATACAAATAAAACAAATGACAAATAATACAAACTACTTAACATTTCGTTGTTTGCTTCTCCAAAATTATTTGCCAAAACTACAGGTATGGATATACTCGGATCAGTTAAACTATGAGGCAATCTAAATACACTTCCGATTAAAAATGCAACTGCCATAGTTTCGCCAAGAGCTCTGCCAAGTGAAAGAATTATTGAGCCTATAATGCCGACTTTAGCATAAGGAAAAACAATATCTTTCACAATTTCAAATTGGGTAGCACCCAAAGCATAAGCTGACTCTTTTAAAACATTCGGGGTTGCATTTAAACTATCTCTTGTGATAGCGGACATAAATGGAAGTATCATAATACCAAGAACCAAACCCGCACTAAGAAGTGATATTTGAGATCCACCAAAAATCTTTTGTACAATCGGAGCAAAATAAAACAGTCCCCACATACCATAAATTATACTTGGTATTGCTGCTAAAAGCTCTATGGCAACACCAATGGGTTTTACAAATTGTTTAGGAGCAATTTCAGATAAAAAAACTGCTGTTCCCATAGACAAAGGTACAGCAAAAAACATAGCTATAAAAGTTGAAAGAATGGTTCCGACAATCGGTATAAAACCTCCAAAAACAGTATCTGTTTTAACAGATGTTTCATCTTGGTTTTCACTGTCAATACCGGGCATATCGTCATCTGCAAAAAGATTTTCATCTTCATCGATATCCATATTGTTTTGTATTTTTTTTGAAACAGAAACATTGATTTTACTGTTTGACGGATTTTTTTCTTCAATAATTACAGTCTTGTTCCAACTTTTATCAAAAAGAAAATGTATACCGTATTTTTCCATAGCAGGTTTGGCTTGTATAAAAAGCATTATAAATATACTTGCAAGTATAAACAAAATAAGAGTTGCACTTAAAAATGCAACTCTTTTAAAAATATACTCTTTGCTCAACACTTAGTAAACTCCATTATATTTCCAATATTTTTTTATCTTATCGGTTAAACTTTTTGGCAAAGGAATATATTTAAGTTTTTTTGCCATATTAGAACCATTGTCAAATACCCAACTATAAAATGCTGTGATTTTTTTATCCGTATCAATCTTTTCTTTGGGCATAATGATAAATGTACTTGCAATTAGCGGATAAGAATCTTTTCCTTTGGAATAGCCGATAACTGCATAAAAACCTTTTTTCGGATCAAAATTTGCCTCTGTGGCTGCAGCTTGAAAAGTTTTCATGCAAGGCTTTACAAAAAATCCGTCTTTATTTTCTACAGTAGCAACTTTTGCATGTGATTCTTCAGCATAAGCATACTCTATATATCCTATCGAATAAGGAGTCTGCTTTATAATTGAACTGACACCGGGATTTCCTTTTCCGCCAAGATTATTTCCCGGCCAATTTATACTCTTTTTAACTCCATATTTTTTTCTCCATTCTCTGCTAATACTTGATAGAAAATATGTAAAATTCCATGTCGTTCCTGAAGCATCACTTCTTCTGACAAAAATAATCTTTTTGTGCGGAAGATGCAAATTTTGATTGATTGCACCAATCATCGAATTATCCCAATATTGCACTTTTCCTTCTGCAATTGCCACAATGGCTTTATCAGTTAGTTTCAAATCACTGCTTTTAATATTTGGAAGATTATATGCCAAAACTGTTGCCCCGATGATTACCGGAAACTGTAATATTTTGTATTTTCTTTGAGCTTTTGGAGTAAGAGGAGCATCAGTTCCTCCAAAATCAACTAACCTCGCAACAGTATCTTTTATACCTTTGCCACTGCCGCCGCCATTGTATTGTACCTGTTTTCCCGTAGCTTTATAGTAAGCTTTCGCCCAAGTTTGATTGATAGGTAAAACAAAACTTGAGCCATCACCTTTTACCAAATCACTTGACATTAAAGAAGTGGTTAAAAGCATACCCGCTATTGTCATTGAAGCTATTGTTTTCATTGTTTTCCTTTTTCATTTTTTCAAAAAACAATGAAATAATAACAAGAATCGGTTACACTTTGGTAACAAATAAAATAGTACTCTGATTAGTTGCTTATACGATTAGATTTTTAATGCATTGTATATAGAATTACTTATCTCTTTAGAGTAGCATATAGGTTTTTTGTCAAGAACATTTTCTCCGTTTAAAAAAGTCATACCTCC
>Ga0256914_1000227_pt1 | contig 54247 bp, 39 predicted proteins | sample HulkmetaG_FD_191571 | JGI IMG/M metagenome (GOLD analysis project Ga0256914, IMG submission 191571) | Hydrothermal chimney microbial communities from Main Endeavour vent field at the Juan de Fuca Ridge, Pacific Ocean - Hulk | ecosystem: Environmental > Aquatic > Marine > Hydrothermal vents ...
GGGGCTACGGGGGGTAAACACCGCAACAAATTACCACGCTACCCTGAATAATACCCAAGGGAAGCCCTGGGCACAAATACACCATTCAACGATTTAACTATTCAACAATTCAACTTTCCCCGGCCACGGATCTGCACAGATTGAAATGAAAAAGGAAAAATGAAAAAAGAAAAAGGATAGGAGAAAAGAGCGCCGGTGCCTCGATACATCCCGACGAATCGGGACCACTCGGCAACCGGCTTCTTCCCGCAGGGCCGCAAACCGCCACACGCAAAAGGCCCCCCTTTGAGGGGGGCTACGGGGGGGGTAAACACCGCAACAAATTACCACGCTACCCTGAATAATACCCAAGGGAAGCCCTGGGCACAAATACACCATTCAACGATTTAACTATTCAACAATTCAACTTTCCCTGGCCACGGATCTGCACAGATCGGCACTGATAACCCTTAACCCTTACACCCTTAACTTAATTCCGCACTGAACCTCGCCGCCGGTGCCTCGATACATCCCGACGAATCGGTACCACTCGGCAACCGGCTTCTTCCCGCAGGGCCGCAAACCGCCACACGCAAAAGGCCCTCCTTTGAGGGGGGCTACGGGGGGTAAACACCGCAACAAATTACCACGCTACCCTGAATAATACCCAAGGGAAGCCCTGGGCACAAATACACCATTCAACGATTTAACTATTCAACAATTCAACTTTCCCCGGCCACCGATCCACACCGAAGAAGCACCGAATACACCATTCAACCAATAAACCATTCAACTTATTAAATAAACCGATCTGTACTGTTTACTAAAGGTAATACTTTACCCTTCTCTCTTTCCAAATACTCGAGTAACAATTACACCTTGCAATTCAAAATGACCCAAATCGCAATGCCTTCCGATTCTTCTTTAAAAATAAAATTGACTCGCAAAATTAATTTTCTGATAACGAATGTGTAATTTATTTCACTACCCTTCTGATAAAAAATACTTTATATTGTTTTTGACAAACGCATTAAAATATCAACGGAATAATACGGTATTATGTAATTTTAGAAATATCAAATTTTATCCGTTAATTATCGTTGTGCTTCATAGAAAATAGAAATAAAAAAGTGTCGGAACCATTTCCGAGGGAACAGACGGAAAATCTATGTAAAAATCGAATCAAAACGAGGATATTATGAGTAAAAGCATTCTATGGATTCTGGTTACAATTTTAATAGTCTCATTTTTTGGAGGTTGCAGTCGTCCCAATCCCGAAAAGAGAGCCCGCGAATTAAAAAGAAAACAACAACAAACCGCTCGCTTGCCTCAAAAACAAAAAATAAGTACCACAGATGAACGCATTCCGGTGGAAGTAATGCCCGTAAAACGAGGCGATATTTCCAAGTATTTATTGCTCAGTTCAAATCTGGAAACCGAAGTAATGGCCGATGTCTACAGCCGAATTCAGGGCATTGTGGATTCCATATTCAAAGAAGAAGGGCAATATGTTAAAAAGGGCGATGTCATGTTGACTTTGGAAGCCAAAGAATACGAATTAGCCGAACAAAAAGCCCGCGTGGAATACGAACAGCAATTGCGAAATTTTCAACGATTGCAAAAAATGCACGAAAAAAAATTATTGAGCGACGAAGAATACGAAAAAGCAAAATATCAACTTAAAGCAGTAGAAATTGCCTGGAACGAGGCCAAGCTTAAATTGGATTTTACCAAAGTCCGGGCTCCTATTAACGGCCGTGTTGGGCAACGATTGGCCAAAATAGGCGAACGTATTCAACCCACGGACAAGTTATTTTCGGTGGTGGATAATTCTCAGGTCATAGCCGTCGTTTATGTTCCGGAAAAAAACATGAACGAAGTGAAAATCGGGCAAAAGGCTTACGTTACCTCCGATTATTTCAAAGATCGGAAATTTGACGGTTGGATTAAACGCATTAGCCCGGTGGTCGATCCCTCCAGCGGTACTTTTAAGGTAACGGTCGGGGTGCGTAATCGCGGATCCAAGTTACGGCCTGGTATGTTCGTGAACGTGCATATCGTGTTGGATACGCACAAAAACGTGATTTTGGTACCTAAAAATGCCGTGGTTTATGAAAACGAGAATATGTATGCTTATGTGGTGCGCGATTCTGTGGCGCGTAAAATTCGTTTGCATACCGGCTACGAAGATAATGAAAAGGTAGAAGTTCTGCAGGGTATCGAAGAAGACGAGCCGATTATCGTTGTCGGTCAGGCCGGAATGAAAGACCAAACGCCGGTTCGTATTATTAATGTGCGCGAAAACAAGCTGGCCAATCATTAAAAGAAGCGTATAAATGGCAACAGAAAACTCACAAATAAAAAAAGGTCGAAAATAAACAAAATAGGACAACAGGGAAAAGAACCGGTAAGGATTTTTATGGCCGAACATAAAGCGAATTCGTCAAAAAGTATTTATCGTTTAACAACCGAACGTCCGGTGGCTATTTTGATGATTGTCATCGGCGTGTTTGTTTTCGGGCTGATTTCTTACAACCAATTACCGCTTAATCTCATGCCGGAAATGACCTATCCCAGTTTAACCGTACGTACCCAATATCCAGGTACGGCTCCGGAAGAGGTGGAAACAACCGTTTCGCGTCCCATTGAACAGGTACTGGGTGTAGTCGACAATCTGGTTTCCATTAGCTCTATTTCCAAAGCGGAGCAATCGGATGTTATTCTCGAATTTACATGGAATACGGACATGAACAAAGCAACGGCCGACGTGCGTGAAAAGTTGGATCAGGTTATACTGCCTCAGGGCGCCAAACGACCGATTATTTTACGCTACGACCCGTCGCTGGACCCCATAATGCGTTTAGGGCTTTACGGCGATGCCAGTTTAACCTATTTGCGCTATTTGGGCGAAGAACAAATTAAACGGGCCTTGGAAACCATTGACGGTGTGGCCGCGGTTAAGGTAAAAGGCGGCCTGCAAGAAGAAATTCGTGTGCAACTGGACGAACAAAAATTAACATTAATCGGTATCGACATTGAAACCGTGCGCGAGCGGCTGGCCGAAGAAAATATTAATATGGCCGGAGGCAAACTTAAAGAAGGCGAAACCGAGTATTTAGTACGTACGCTTAATGAATACAAAAATCTGAAGGAAATCGAAAACACAGTAATCGGGCGTTGGAACGGGGTAGATATTCGCATTAAAGATGTGGGAACGGTTACGCGTACGGCCAAAGAGCGGGAAATTATCTCACGCATCGGTGGCAAAGAGAGCGTTGAAATCGAAATTTACAAAGAGGCGGATGCCAATATTGTGGACGTAGCTCGTCGAGTAAAAGAAAAACTGTACGGAACACCCAGGCAACGTGCCTTTGTGGCTCGTATGAAGCAAATAAAGACGCACGAAAGTGCGCGGCAATTGCCCAATCGGGCCCGCGGAGCCGCAGAACGCAATTTGACGGTTAAGCGCATGACCGACTTTATCACTTACGGTTTACCGCAAGGCATTCACATCAAAACGTTGTCCGACCAATCGATTTTTATCGAGCATTCCATTAACGATGTTAAAGCAACGGCCATTCAGGGCGGTTTGCTGGCAATTCTTATTTTGTTTGTGTTTCTTAAACGTCTCTCACCTACGGTTATTATCGGGTTGGCCATTCCCCTTTCCATTGTGGCCACTTTTGCGCCCATGAAAATATTCCATGTTTCGTTAAATATTATGTCGTTAGGAGGGTTGGCCTTAGGCATCGGCATGCTTGTGGATAGTTCCATTGTGGTGCTGGAAAGCATTGCCCGCTGTCGGGAAGAAGGAGACGAACTCATTACGGCTACCATACGCGGCGTACAGGAGGTGGGCGGTGCGGTAACGGCTTCTACCCTTACCACCATTGCTGTTTTTTTCCCCATAGTTTTTGTGCAAGGTGTAGCCGGACAAATCTTCGGCGATATGGCCCTGACCATTGTCTTTTCGCTAATCGCATCGCTTTTGGTCGCCCTGTTTCTGATTCCCATGCTATCATCCCGTCAAGCTGAAACGTTTATTAAAGGAACGCAATTGGAAAAGTTGCCCGAACGGTTTATTTTGGATTTTAGCACCGTTCCGGAAACGGCCCGCAATAAACGCGGCATAAAGCGCCTGCTATCCGTTTTCATTCATAATTTGAGAATCTTTTTTTCCGCTTTATGGCGTTTGTTGGAAATTCCGGCGGCTTTTTTATTGGCAGGGTTAAAAGCGTTTGTTCTTATTTTCGGTTTGTTATGCCAACCGTTTTTTACTTTAGTCGGGTTTTTTAAAAAAGATGTTCGTTACGCAGATCGTCTCCGACGGTATGCCGAAAAAGGAAACGCTACCCGCCTGCATTTTGCCAACCGAATGTGGGTCGACTTTTTGAAATACAATTCCGTCCTGTTTCTCTATGATGATTTCGCCAAAATCAAAATGCGGTTTCAGCGAGGTTCCGTATTGTCCGCTTTGACGAAGGTAATTATTTTACCCGTTCAAATAACATTTTACGTGTTTAAATTTCTTTTTGCTTTTCTTTTTGAAATTTTATTCCGACTCTTTCACAGTTTTCTTTTGGAATTTGTGCTGTTGTTATTTTTAATTTGGGAAACGCTTCGCTTCGTTTTTGTACCTGCTGTTAAAATAGTTGTTGCCGTGTTCGATTGGGCCTATGCCAAGCTCGAAAACAGCTACGAACCACTATTGCGCAAATCGCTAAAAAATCGCTACACGCTTACTGCCTTGGTTATTATTTTGTTTTTGTTTACCGTATTTATTATCGGGCCGCATTTGGGTAGTGAATTAATTCCCCAAGTGCATCAAGGCGAATTTTTTGTTGAAGTCCGTCTGCCCGTGGGTACGCCTGTAGAAGAGACCGATCGCAGAATTAAACCGATAGAAGAACAAATTGCCAAACTGCCAGCGGTTAAAATGGTTTCTTCGGTCAGTGGAACCGATAAAAGTGCCTCCACAAAAACAGAAGAAGGTGAAAATACCGCTCGAATTACGGTTACCTTAAAACCAACCCCGAACATGGCACGTGCGGAAGAACATGTTATCGGCCGTATTCGGCGCATTTTTTTACATCATTCCGGTATGGAAATGGACATTGCCCGTCCGGTATTGTTCTCTTTTAAAAATCCGGTGGAAGTCCATTTAAAAGGTTACGATTTGGATAAATTATTGCAACTGAGTCGTAAGCTGGAAGATCGGTTGGCCCACATACCGGGTTTGGTAGATGTGCGCGCTAATATTCAGCGAGGCAATCCCGAAATCCAAATTTATTTTGACCGGCAAAAACTGGCCCATTACGGCTTAAGCGTACGCACGGTGGCTACCATTTTGCGCACCAAAATTCAGGGAGATGTGGCCACACGTTTCAAAGAAGCCGATCGGCGCATCGATATTTTGGTGCGTTTGCGTCCGGCCGATCGCAAAAGCATTAACGATTTGCGCCGTTTGATAATCAACCCGGGCGGACGTATTCCCGTGCCATTGGAATCCGTGGCACAATTACGCATTAAAGAAGGCCCTTCGGAAATCCGAAGAATCGATCAGCAGCGTTCTGCGGTGATTACCGCCAATTTGTTACCAGGATTCAAATTGAATAAAATTAACGAGCGCATTTATCGGGAAATTCAAAAACTGAAGTTACCGGAGAATTTTAGCTTTGAGCTGGGCGGGCAAAACAAAGAGATGCAAACATCGCTAAACAGTTTATTGCTGGCTTTGGCCTTGGCTATCTTTTTGGTTTATATTGTCATGGCTTCGCAGTTCGAATCGCTTTTGCATCCGTTTATTATTATTTTTACTATTCCGCTGGCCATAATCGGGGTGATTATCTATTTGTGGGTGGCTGGTATTCCGTTAAGTGTGGTGGTGTTTTTGGGGATGATTATGTTAGCCGGAATAGTGGTTAACAACGCTATTGTATTGGTAGATTACATCAATCACCTACGTCGCCAGGGCCTTTCCAAAGAAGAAGCCATTGTACAGGCAGGCAAAATACGTTTGCGTCCCATTTTGATGACTGCATCCACAACGGTGCTCGGTTTGCTGCCTATGGCTCTGGGTTTTGGCGAGGGTGCCGAAATACGCACACCCATGGCGGTTACGGTTATTGTAGGCCTTATTTTTTCCACCGTTTTAACATTAGTAGTTATTCCTACCGTGTACCATTTGATGGTTAAAGAAACCGATTCATCCGAGCGGCAGACGGCCAATGACGGGGAGAATGCGAATGCCTTTTCCTAATACCCGAAAAACGGGAGAACAAAAGATCGGATTTTTGCCCAAAATTGCTTTGACCAGACCGGTAACGGTGGTTATGACTCTGCTTGCATTCTTGGTTGTCGGCTTTATTGCATACAGTTACATTCCCGTGGAATTGATGCCCACCGGTTATTCTCCCCCGTTTTTGGGTGTGTGGATCCCTTATCCAAATGCCAATCCGGAAGAGGTGGAACAATTCATCGCTCAACCCGTGGAAGAGGTTATTCGTACGATTAAAGGCGTACAAAGTGTGGAAACCAACAGTTTTACGGACGGCTGCTGGACATTCGTACGTTTTAACCAAGGTACGGATATGGATTTGGCCTACAGCCAGTTGCGCGATCGAATGGATCGAGTAAAGGCCGATTTACCCGATGACGTGGAACGCATTTACATTCGCAAATGGAGCAACAACGATCAACCGATTATGTGGATCGCTTTAATTCCACAAAAACCTTTGGACGATCCGTATTATTTTACCGAGCAACTATTCAAAAAACCGCTGGAACGCATTGACGGGGTGGCAAATGTGAATATTTCCGGAGCCGATGAAAAATCGGTTCTTATTTACATCCGGCAAGATGCCATTCGCAGTTATAAGATCAATTTGTACAATGTTATCGAGTCATTGCGTCAAGATAACTTTTCCATGTCCGCCGGATACATTCGTTCAGGCGGGCAAAAAATTTACGTGCGTTCCATCGGTAAATTCCGTTCGTTAGATGATATTCGTAGCATACCGATAAAGGGTGCCAATATTCAATTGAAAGATGTGGCCGACGTACGATACGATGTGCCGGAACATACCTGGATTCAATTGATTAACGGTAAACCAGCCATTCAAATTGCGATTTATAAAGAATCGATGGCAAATACGGTACGTCTTTGTACCACCATCGAAAACAAGTTGCATCGGCTTATGAAAGAGCCGCGTTTGCGCGATTTTAAAATGCAAATCCTGTTCGATCAGGGGCGTTTTATCAAAGAATCGGTTGATAATTTGAAAAACACGGGGCTTTGGGGCGGGTTGTTTGCTTTTTTGGTTTTGTATTTTTTCCTGCGCCGGTTTCGCATGACTTTAATCGTTATTGTGGCCATTCCGCTTTCCATTTTAATTAGCTTAATGGCCATTTATTTTATTGGCTGGTCGATGAATATCGTAACCATGATGGGATTGATGATAGCTATCGGTATGGTCGTGGACAATTCTATTGTGGTGCTTGAGAATATTTATCATAAAAAAATGCAAGGCCTCACTGAAAAGCAAGCCGCCATTTCCGGCGCAAGCGAAGTAGCCTTAGCCGTGACCATGGCTACGTCAACCACGGTGGTTGTTTTTTTACCGTTGATTTTAATGAACGATAAGGCCGGATTTAGTTTTTACATGCTGCGTATCGGTTTGCCGGTTATTTTTTCTTTGTTGGCCTCATTGGTGGTCGCCTTGATTTTTATTCCGCTTGCTGCCAGTAGGTTCGTTGGCAAAGGGGCCATTTGCGAACCGGATTCGGTAAAAAAGGCCAATCGATATTATCGGAAGGCATTAACATGGGTTCTTACCCATCGTTTGGAAACATTTTTGATTTTATTGGCTACCTTTATTTCCATGCAGTTTGCAGCGGCACACGTGGGTCGAACCGACAATATGCGAGGGAATATCAATGATTTTCAGCTATTTATCGATATGCCGCAAAATTATTCATTACAGGATGCCAAGCGGGTGGTCGATGCTGTACAGGACAGTTTGAAAGCCAGAGCGGCCGTTTACAATTTGGCTACGCTCGATGTGCGCTATCGACACAATTCGGGCCGCATACATGTCTTTTTAAAACCGCAAAAAACACAAGCCTGGTACGAGGTAATTTTGAATTCGGTGGCTACTTTTGGGGGCAAAAAACAATCGGCCGTAATGACGCGCGATCAGGTAGTGCAAGATATTAAAGGACATTTGCCCGAATTTGCAGGAATCAAATATCGCACCACCTGGCAGCAGCAGGGCAGTGAAGATGCTTCTTCGCTTACGATAAGTTTGTACGGTGACGATACCCGTAAGCTTTCGCGTTTGGCCAAAGAGGTGGAACGACGTTTGCGTACCATTCCCGAAATCATTAGCGTAGAGACCGAACAGGAACAAGGGCAGGATGAAGTGCATATCCTGATTAATCGCCAGCAGGCGCAAAAGTACGGAATATCGCCCAAGGTGATTACGGGTACCATTATGTATGCCTTACGCGGAATTCAACTGCCGCGCTATCAGACAGCCGAAAAAGAAATTCGCATGCTTATTCAGTTGCGCAAACAAGATCGGCAGAACTTCGAGCAGTTGAAAAATTTGACATTTTTTACCAAAAACGGCAAAGAAATCCCTTTGGCTACCATTGCTCGTTTGGAAGTAAAAAAAGGATTCGGTGAAATTCACCGCGAAAACGGTAAAACCTATTTAAGCATAAAAGCTAATACCACCGCAAAAAACATCGCCTCTTTGTATCAGAAAATAGATCGCGCCATGTTAGGGTTTAAAATGCCTTACGGATACACATGGTCTAAGGGCAAGCGTTTTCAGCGACTTAGCCAAAGCAGTCAAAGCATGTGGTTTGCCGTTGTTTTGTCGATTACTTTTGTCTTTTTGCTCATGGGAATTCTGTTTGAGTCTTTTGTTTTGCCATTATCGGTAATCATTTCCATTCCGTTTTCCTTTGTAGGCGCTTTTTGGATTTTGTATTTAACCGGCACGCCTTTGGATATGATGAGCCAGATCGGATTTGTGCTTTTAATCGGCATTGTGGTCAATAATGCCATTGTTCTTATCGATCTGGTCAATCGTTTGCGAAGCGAAGGCAAGGATCGTTTTACCGCATTAATCGAAGGCGGCCAAAACCGCTTTCGTCCTATTTTAATGACCGCATTTACGACAATCGGCGGTCTGATTCCAATGGCAGTCGGCACAACCAAAATGATTGGCATTCCTTATTCGCCAATGGGGCGTACTATTATCGGAGGACTTATTTTTTCTACTTTGGTTTCGCTAATTGCCGTCCCTTGGGCTTACACGCTTTTTGACGACATGCGTCTCTATTTTAAACGTTTGGCTTTGGCCGCTTTCGGGGCGGGCGGAAAACGCGCCGACATCCGAAATAGCCAGGTAGGGCAAAACGGATAATGGCGCATTTGGTCGAATTTGCCTTGTTTTTTCCGTATTGAATGCAATTTGCGGAATTCCTATCTTAACTTCAAAAATAGGCGCCATTGCAAACAGGTGCTTTGTATTTTGCAACGTATTTTTCGATAGGTTGTTCGTTAAGCATACGGGAGCGTTACGATGAGAATAATCCTTTTTTTAAGTTTTCTATTTGTTCTGCCTCTGCAGGCAAAGAAAATACATTACCTTACTTTAAAAGAGTGTCAACAGATTGCCCGAAAAAACAGCTACCAAATGCGCAGCCTGGTCGAAGATTTTAAGATAGCACGCTATCAATTAAACGCTTCGCGCAATCGGTTTAAGACGCAGGTTAACTTTTATGCCCAATTGCCCGATTACAGTGAAACCATTAGCAGTTTGCAGGACAGCACGGGTTTACACTATTTTCCTGTTAAACAGGCCAATTTTTCCGGAAATTTGCAAATTTCGCAACCCTTGCCTACGGACGGAAATATTTATTTGGCTACAGGTATTTATCATGTACAGGATTATTTTCGCCATGAACAATCTTTTCGTCTGAATACCCGTATCGGTTTGGAACAACCCATCGAAGCATTTTACGCTTACAATCATTTGCAGTCGGCCTTAAAATTGGCCCGATTGAATTACAATCTGTCCAAAAAACGGCTGTTACGCGCCCAATTGGATTTGGAATATCAGGTGGCACAAACTTTTTACAATCTTTATTCCGCCATTGAACGGGAACGTATTGCCAAACAAACATTAGAGCAGCAAGAAGATGCCTATAAATTGGCGGTCAACAAATTCAAAGCGGGCGTTATTGCCGAGGTGGAGGCCTTGCAAATGGAAGTGGATTTGGGGCAGGCCCGGAACGATTATGATTTGACACGGGTTCAGCATCTTTCCAGTTCCGACGCCCTGAAGCAACTCTTGAATATCGATCTACAAGATTCTATTGTGGTCAATACGGATTTAACGTATCCCATCGTAAAAGTAAATCTGGATACGGCTATTGCCTTTGGGCTTAAGAACCGGTTGGAATTGCAAGAACAAGAAATTTCGATTGAGCAACAAAAGCTAAACATAGCCCAACAAAGAGCGCAGCATTTGATTACAGGGAAAATTTCCGCGTATTACGATTTTATCGGTGTTAATCAAGATCCGCGCAGTTATCCTTTGCAAACCACTTTTGATAATGCCTGGCAAGAACTAAAGCGCAGGCCCGGCAATCGCGGAGTGGCGCTTACCCTTAACATTCCTTTGTGGGATTGGGGAGTAAACAAAAATCAGGTTCTGGCCTCAAAAGCGCAATTAAAAAAGTTGGAACTCTCGTTAAATAATACCCGCATAACCATTATCCGCGATATTCGCAATACGGTATTGGAATTGAAAACCAGTTTGCGTCGCTTACTTTTGCTGGAAAAAAATGTGCGGGTGGCCGAAAAAAGTTTTGCCATCAGCAAAAAACGATTTGCCAACGGCGATATTAACAGCCAGGCTTTGGCGCTCGACCGCAATCGATTAAGCCAGGCATACAATTCCCGTTTGAATGCGCTCATTTCGTACAAGTTACAACTGGCCAATGTAAAACGAAAGACATTTTTCGATTTTGTGCAACATAAACCCGTTGAATTGGATATGTATTTAACAGAATAATACTAAAGCGAAAATTAAAACCGGCCACAGCCAAGGGGTGCAAAAAGCAAATTTTTTTATCGAATTTCTATTTTCAAGTTCTCTGTTTTTGTTTTCGGTAATCTCGTTATGCGGACAAAAAATTAACCTGCACACCTTCTCTTAAAAAATAAGTTCCTGTTTTTTGATTTTCTCCCCGTTATTTTAAAATTTCCTCCAAAGTTTCCGTTAACATAGTGCGAGTTTTCCTAACCATTCTTAAGCGGTAGCCTGCAAATGAAATCCGCTTTCTTTTTTGAACAGGCATCCGATAAAACGAAGCGGCTTGGAAATAATTCGCTCAAAATTGCGTGGTTAAAAACGTCCCCTTAAGTTCATATTCATAAAATGTACATCCCAAATATTTAATTAAAATTTTAATTAAATAATAGTGATTTCAGGACGGAAAAGTAATAAATTAGCCCATATTTGATATGAATCAATGCTTTTACACATTTAAAAAGTAATTTGAAAAATGTCTAATGATTAGGAGATTTGAATGCGTTATTTATTCTTTATTTTCTTTTTTCTGGGATTTTCATTATTGCAAGCAAAAGATATCGTTATTACGCATGATGTCCGGAAAATTGTTTTGAGTAAAATAGATTCGTTTGATCATGTTGAATATACGGGTGTTCTCAACGGTGCGCAGTTGGCTACCAAACCGGGAATGCCCGATTTACCTGTTTACATCTATCGCGTGGTTTTACAACCCGGCCAAACAATCCGTTCTTTTAAAATAACCGGAGTTGATCAAACCGAGCTTTCGGGAACATTTAATATTGAACCTTGCGCCAAACCATGGACACAAGAATCAACCCGAACCTTTGTGCCTCCCGATCCTGCCGTGTACCAAAGTACTAATCCGTACCCGCAAGTCGTGGTAAAATATTTGGGTGTTCAGCACTTTAATGGGCGTCCTGTTGCCCATTTTGCCGTCTATCCTTTCCAATACATTCCGGCCCACAAAAAACTTTTTTTTAATCAATCAATAACAATCGCCTATGAAACCGGCAATTCCCAAACCAAAAGCGTCCAACCGCTCCTGCAAACCGACAGCGCACCGGTAAACAACTTGCTTGGTCATCAAACAGGAAACCGTTTAATGACCAAGTTACCGTTGCCCGAACCAACGGATGCCATAGATCCGGCACTTCTTTCCAGCGGGTTGATCGATCGCTATGTAATTATTACCACCGATAAGTTAAAAGCGGCCTTTGAGCCTTTGGCCGAATGGAAGACCCAACGCGGTGTACCCACTGTTATTCGCACTTTGGGATGGATACGTTCCCATTTCCCCAACGCAACCGACGATGCGGAACGTATGCGCGATTTTATTCGTTGGGCCTATCAAAAACGCGGAACGCGTTATGTGCTTTTGGGGGGCGATACGGAAATTATTCCCACGCGTTTGATTCACACCGGCGATTTTACCTTTGCCGCGGATTATTATTTTGCAGATTTGGACGGTAGCTGGAATGCGAATCAAAACGATATTTTCGGGCAGGCGGCCGATGCCGTGGAGGCGTATCCGGAAGTGTATGTGGGGCGTGTGCCGGTTTTGCAACCGGATGATGTGCAAAGATTTATTTACAAACTATTTCGCTATGAAAAACTCGATTCTGTGCATACGCCGGGATATCCTGCCAATGCGCTTTATTTGGCCGCCAATTTGCAAAAAGTTGATGACAGCCGCGATTTGATTATGAAACATATCGATCCCCAAATCAATCCGAAGTTTGCCCGTACCTTGCTTACCCAAAGCCGCGATATCGGTAGCGACCCACAGGTGCCCTTAAATGCTCTGAACCAAGGTTACGGAATTGTATTCAGCGAAAATCACGGGCTGTACTTCACCATTCGTCCGGGTGCAAAAGGTTCGGATTTGTACAACTACCAAATCAAAAACTTAACAACACCCGATCCGCCTATCTGGTACATGGCCAGTTGTTACACTAATGATATTCTCAAACGGTCAATCAGCGAAGTTTACATGCGCAGTAAAACCGGTGGTGGGGTGGCTTACATCGGGAATTCCAGTTGGGAATATCCTTTTAGCGGTATTTATCTGGAAAAGGAATTTTTTAATCTTGCCTTCAACAAAGGGTATTACCATTTGTCCGAGGCACATTATTTGTCGCGATTACCTTATTTGGGCTATTTGAATTTTGAGGGGCCCTCCCGCATTATCGTGTTTTCCACAATCGTATTGGGCGATCCGGAAATGCCCATTTGGACGGATCGGGTAAAAAATTGCAAGGTTGTCTGGAAACTACGCGAAGAACGCAACAAACAACTTTTATGGGTTGATGTGACCGAAGCGGATAGTTCTGCATTACCGATTGCCGGTGCAAACGTAGTCCTTTACAAAAAAGGAAAATTGTACCGTATCTTGCGCACCGACAATTCCGGCGAGGTAAATTTTGATGTGACCGGCGTAAATTTGGACCGCGTTTGGTTAACTGTAGCCAAGCACAATTATCGTCCTTGGCAAGATACGATTAATGTGCACACCGCCAGCGGATTTGCCCCGCAATTATCCGGTTTCCAATTCGTACAAATTAAAGGAAACAATAATAACCAGGCAGAACCGGGCGAACAATTTGATCTTTATGTTACCTGGAAAAATACCGGCACGATGGTCATCCCGCGAGAATCGGCCGTTATCGTGCGAAACGATACCCCGTATTTTACCTTTAAGAATACGGAATTTTATTTGTCCCGTGATCTGGAAGCAGGAGACAGTATTAAGGCCGGACCGTTTACCTTTAGCTTGGGTACCAATATTCCGGACGATACGACGTTGGTTATCACAACCCAATTGGGAACACAAACGGGTTATGCGTTAAAGAAAACCATCGAATTTAACGTATTCGTACCGCATTTGATTGTCAACAGACAAGAGTGGGCCACTTTGGCAACGGGCGATTCTCTTACATCCGAAAATATTACGATGATTATTCCTTCGCTACAAAATACGGGTTTGGGGATGGCAACAAATATTTTTGCCCGATTAGTTTCGGACGATTCCTTGGTGACACTTGTCAAAGATACGCTTTTTATGGCCGGTTTGGCGCCAGGACAAACCAATGCCTTTGACGAGGGGTTTGTAATTAAAACAAAACAATCGCTGTCGGAGATTCGCCTGAAAGCAATTTACAGCGATCGTTCCGGATTGCAATGGTCCTTTCCCGTTGATTTCGTCCAACCCGACCCACCTGCGGGATTAAATTTTCGTACCGATAACGAACGCGGCATTTTATTAACCTGGCAACCCGATTCGGATCAAAGTATTCTGGGGTATAATATTTACCGGTCGGAAAATCCGCGCAAAGCGTTTGTCAAGATTACCGAAACACCGATCCCGTTAGCCGGATATTTTGTTGATAACGGAATTCGCACTGGTCAAAGTTATTACTATGCTTTGCAAGCCGTAGATTCGTCCGGTAATTTGAGTGCGTTAAGCGATACGTTGCATGCCTGGGCCGCATTACCGTATCAGCAGGGTTTTCCCGTACGCCCGAATGTAAAAGCTATCGGATCGGAAGTAAGTGGGGTAACCTGTTTTGATTTTAACGGGGACGGAAAAAAAGAGCTGATCGCATCTGGCGGCAATGGTCAGTTACATGTGTATGACGATCGGGGCAACTTGTTGTTTGCCGGCGGAGAAATGGTAGGCGACTTAACTTATCCCGCCGTGGGAAATGTAACGGGTGATGCTACTAAAGAAATTGTAGTTTCCGGTTTTAGAGAGGGCGAACCGGAAAACAACATTTACGTAATTGACAGTCGAAATGGCAATATACTCAGCCGTTTCGATTTGCATTACAATGTTCCCTCTCCGGTGGTCTTGGCCGATTTGGATCACGATGGTTTGGATGAAATTTTGGTTTTAACCCATGGTGCCAATGCCCCGACGCCCCCGAAAGAAAGCCGTTTGTTTATCCTGCGGGATAGTAGCGGTGTACTTGTGGGATTCAAAAACTGGCCGACTGCCGGCTTGCCTTTTAGCGGTGATAATACATCTTTGGGGAATGTTGCCGTTGCCGATTTGGACAACAGCGGCATGATGTCGGTTATTGTCCCTACTTTACGCTCCAAGCTCTATTGTTTCGATCCCGATACTTCCACCAATCCTGTTTGGGTAACCACATTGCCGGGCGGCTATTTGATGGCACCCGTTAGTGTGGCCGACCTAAATAACGACGGCTTTAAAGAAATGGTAGTGGCCAGCGTAAAAAATGATAAACTTTACGTAATCGATCACACCGGAGCGGTTTTTCCGGGATGGGAAGGCGGAAAAGATGTCCAAATTACAGACCCGTACGCGCACAGTTCACCGGCCATTATCGGAAATGTAGATGATGATCCGGACCTGGAGATCATTTATGTCGGGCGCCATAATATTTACGTTTTCGATGCGGACGGTTCGTTAAAAGACGGCTGGCCCATGCCCATAGATAACGGCGGCGGGTATTACGAGAACGATCGTGAGAAGTTACCTCCTTACAATAGCCCCGTATTGGGCGATGTAAATCAGGACGGGGTTCAGGATTTGGTTTATCTGGATGCTTACGGATTTATTCGTGCCATTAGTTTGGATGATCGGCACGAACTTACCGGCTTTCCGATTTTTACCAATAATGACCGGGTAAATGCCCAATCGCCCGTGCTGGATGATATTGACGGTGACGGTGATCTGGATATTTTGACGGTTAATCATGAGGGCATCTTAATGGTTTGGGATGCTCCGCAAAAATACGATAAAAAAACATTTCTGTTTTGGAATCAACCGTTAGCCAATCCTGCTCATACTGGAGAACTTGATACTTTGCGGCTTGCGGTCATTAGCGGTATTCAAAAGGATTCTCAGGTCAACCTACCGCAACGGTTTTACCTTAGGCCCAATTATCCCAATCCGTTTAATCCGCAGACCACGATAGAATTCGGATTAAAAGAAGCGGCAACGGTGCGATTAACCGTTTTTAACCTTTTGGGCCAAAAAGTAGTTACGCTGTACAATGATCGTCTGCTTAGCAAAGGTAGCTATCGGGTTCGATGGAACGGTAAAAATGCATTTGGTCGTGATGTGGCGTCCGGAATCTATTTTTTGCGGCTGACGGTTAAAGATCGAATGAGCGGACAAATCCGTTTTATGAAAACAAATAAGATGATTAAATTAAAATGAATTTTGGTTAAATATGGGATAAAAAAGGGGAAGAAATATTTTCTTCCCCTTTTATTTAATTCTGTTCTGCGACAGGCCTAATATAAAAACATCTATTTAATAAAGATCATCTTTCCCATTTTGCTATGTTTTTTGCTTACCAGACGGTACACATACGTTCCGCTGGAAACCGTATTTTGGGCATCATTGGTTGCGTTCCATTTAATTCGATGTTCGCCTGGTTGCATAAGTTCGTTATTCACCAGATGTTTAATCAAATTACCTTTTAAATCGTAAATCAGGATCGAGATACGTTCCTGATCCGGTAGCTGGAATCGCAAAGTGGTTTCCGGGTTGAACGGATTGGGATAGTTCGGATAAACGGCAAATTCCGTTGGTACGGGAATTTGTACGGTTTGTACCTTTTGGTCGAAAGTTTCGACGCTACCGTTGACATTAACGCTTTCCAAACGATAGGAATAGGTTTCACCGGCCACAACATTGTTATCGATAAATTGATATTCATGGGCCATGCTGGAGTTTCCGGCACCGGCAATTAAGGCCGAATTTATTTTTTGCCAGGTTCGATTTGTTTCGGAGCGACGGTAAATATTAAAGCCCAAATTATCCACTTCTGATTCCGTTTTCCATGTTAAAATAACCTGATTGTAAGAAGCCTCGGCTTTAAACAAGGCAAGTGTTACCGGCAGGGAATTATCCTGACCGTTGTTGGCATCATCACCAAAGGTGAAGTAGGAACCGGCGGTAGTGAAAACGGCCGATTGGATTGTACCGCCGGTGGCATCGCCGACACCGTCACCACCGATGCTTGTCCAGTTTGTTCCGTCGAAAATGGCCACGTCCAAAGCGCTGGGAACTTCAACACCATCTTGACTTCCCCAGGTGAGGGTAACTTGTAAGTTGGCCGGTGTGCCTCCGCTTCCCTGAATTTCCCAGTAATGAACCGTTGAAATGGCACTTAGGGTTGTATTGTCGATGGAGCTGCTAATGGCGTGCGGATCGGAATTGAATTGTTCTACAGTTACTGTGTAATCGCTGCCCGATACATCCGTAAAGGTAACGCCTACGGGTAAGTATTGGCCGTCTTTTGCGGTTTGGAAAGTAAAATCGGCGGATGTGCCAAGGGCAAATGTTTTGGCAGTGCGACCATCCACATAAGTGATGGAACTACCGCCTGAAAAGGAAGCGCCGGTACCCATAGAGAGCAAATAGCCTCCGGTATTAATAACGCCGGCCGTAAGGGTTAGGACACCATCTACCGTAATATCGTGGGCTAGCGTAACCCCATTGGTATTATTCATGGTAAAATTGTAAAAAGAAACCGCCGAGGTTCCGTCAATGGTTTGCGCCGCCGAGCCAGCAAAAGTAACGGTGCCTGCGGAGGTGCTGAAATTACCACCGTTTGTTGTCAGGGTTCCGTACAAAGTGGCTGTGGTCGTGGGAGTAAACGTACCCAATGCCAGTGTCAAAGTTCCGTTTACCGCAATATCTGCCGCCGTGCTTACACCTGCGCCATTGTTGATCGTAAGGTTATTAAAACTTGTCATACCCGCAGGGATGGTTTCGCTGACCGAACCGTCAAAAATCAGGTTTCCGTCTGTTGTGTAGGTATCGAATCCGTCGAGACTGGTACCGCCCGTGTAAAGCGATGCACCGGCGGCCACACTTAACGCATTGGTATTAGTCGCTGTAATTGTTAAAGTGCCACCGTTCAAATCGGCAGTACCGCCTTGAATGATCAAATCGCTGTAATTTCCGAAAACGATTCCTAATCCGGCCAAATCAAAAGAACCAGCTTCCAGCGTTAAATCGGCATTGTTTTGCAAGGTAATGGTACCCGTGCCAGTAGCCAAAGCACTTCCTGCGGATTTGTTAATTTCGATATTGCCGTAGCTGATGCCTGTGGGAATGTCTTCGGTAACCGTACCGTTAAGTAAGATTGTGCTGGATGAATCCAACGCGTAGGTGGTAAACCCTTCGAACGAAGACCCCCCTGTTGTTAACTGAGTCGATACAGCCAAGGTTAAAGTATTGGTTCCGTTTTTGGTGACCGACTGGCCGTTTAAATTCAATATGCCGCTGGCAACGGTCAGGTTGGCTCCGGTATCTAATGTTAGCGGTCCGGTTAATGTGGTGATATTTCCGGCGCCAGGATCGATTGTCAGCGTTCCCGAAATGGTAATATCCGAAATGGTTGCGCCGGTAGAGGTGATGTTCAAATTGTAAAAAGAAGCCTGCCCCGACGAGGTAACGGCACTGGTTGGGCCGTTAACATTTAACGTATTGCTGTTAATTGTTCCGAATGACCCCGATCCACCGACAACATCGCCGCTAACGGTTAAAGATAAACCGGATACGGAATAATCGACACTACCCAATGTAAGCGTTAAGGTTCCGGCCAAAGGAGCCAGTCCGGTAGCGCCCAAATCCAAAGCCGGTGCTGTGGTTGAGCTGTTGTTAATTTGCACATTGGTAGGGGCAACGGTGGACGACCATTCCGGTCCCACGGTTTGTTGGGCGGCGCCGTTGTACAACAAGGTAGTGGTTCCCGTTCCCCATGCATAAACACCGCCGCTTAATGAAATCGATCCGGCGGTAATGGTGGTTTGTGTGTTCACCTGAACCGTTCCTGAGGCAATGCTAAGTACAGCCGTATCGTTGTTCAGTTCGAGATAATTGGTTGATAACGTTACGCCTGCTCCTGGGTCGGCCGTTATGGTAACTCCGGAAATGAGCTGTACTTTGTCCGGAGCCAAAAGAGAATTGGTTGGCCATTCCGCGGAAACGGTGGTACCGGAACTGGTGGAATAGACAAGAGTTGCACCGCTTAGGTTTAGCGTTGTGGTTCCGTCCAGCAGCACAATCAGACTGCTGGCATCCCTGGTAAAGGTGTTGGAAATCGAAAATTCCACATCACCGGAAAAGGTTAAACTGCGGCTGGCGCCCGGAGAATGGGTTAAATTGTAAAATGTTAAATTATCGTTACTTGAAATTGTCTGTGTTCCGGTGCTGCTGGTACTAAAAATAAAGGTAGATGTTCCGGCTGTAAACGTTCCGCCCGTTTTGTCGAAAATTGTGCCCACGCCGAGAAGGTGGACATTAACGCTGCCCGCATCCAAACTACCGGAAGACAAAAACAGGTTTTGCGAATAAATTTCGGACAGAAGGGAGTAACTACCGGTCCCGTTGAAAATAAGGGTATCGAATTCAATGGTTGCCGTACCACTAATGGTTTGCGTAAGCGAACCACTAAAGGTAAAATTGGCCGCACCTTTTACATAATCGGTCAGTGTACCGTCCTGAGTAAAATCACCGTTTAGCGTAATGGTGTAACCGTTGCCATTGTAAGTGCCGCTGCTTTCGATGGTTAGGCTGTTAATGGTGTAAGCGGCATCAGCGGTAATGGTATGCCCGCTTTGAATGACAAAATCATCGGTGGATAAAATCGCCGTGGGACTGCTACCAGCACCTGCGGGATCGCTATTCCAGTTGGTTAAGGTACCAAAGTTATCGCTGCCTTGAGAATAATAAGTGGTTGCCAGCAATATAGCGGGCATTAAAATAACCGCAAAGAAGAAAAAAATAATATGCTTTGTAAAAAATTTTGGGATCATAGTATTTCCCCTTTATTAAACATGATAATTTGTTACTTAATGGTCGGATTATTTTTTAAAAAAATTAATAAAAAGATAAAATTGGAATGATATTATTCGTATCTTTAAAATGGAAGGATATTTCGCAAAAATGAACGTAATTTCCGGAATTTAGCCAGAAATTAAAGCGCAGAATTGCAGAATAAAAAACGGACTTCATCCGTTCACAAAGCGTCGCATTTTTTTCTTAATAATTAACGTTTAAAAGACAAAAAAAACAAAACGGATTTTATTTTAGCAAGTGTTATTTGATTTCCAGTAATTCCACGTCAAAAACAAGCATGGCTTTGGGAGGAATTACTGGTGGATAACCATGTTCCCCGTAGGCTAATTGATAGGGAATAAATAAACGTCGTTTGCCTCCGACATGCATGGTTCGAATTCCTTCTTCCCAGCCGGGAATAACTTGATGCGCACCCAAAACAAACGAAAACGGTTTGTTGCGGTCTATGGAGCTGTCAAATTTTTTCCCGTTCATTAACCATCCCGTATAATGGACAACCACCATTTGTCCGTTTTGAGGCATGGCCCCTTTACCGGTTACGATGTCAATATAACGCAGCCCCGATTCAGTAACCACAGCTTCGGCGGGAATGGAGATGTTTTGGCCGGCCTGAATTTCCTTTTTTGCCGAAGTCTTTTCTTTCGTTTTGGAACAAAAAGATAAAGAGACGGCCAAAATTAAAATAAAGATAAAATGTGCATAACGCATAAGGCCTCCTTAGCTTACATTATATTCATTTTGTTGGTAAAGAGGCAAGATAGTTTGTAAAAGGACAATTCATGGTTCCGGCTACAATTCCATGTTCCGAAATAAAGAACACAAAATGAATATAAGCGTCATTTATTGTTAATTTAAAAATAAATTAAGATGAGAAAATGTAAAATACAAATAAATTATGGTTTAATTTTAGGTAGTTATGATCTTTATTTGTGTTTGAATTTTAACATTTTTACGATTATTTTCCGTTTGGATAAATAATTTGCTAACGTTTTGTAAATTAATGTATTGATAAAATGGAGAAAGTAATGTTTGGCTTTGAGAATAAACATGTTCTGGTTACCGGAGGCAGTCGGGGCATTGGGGCTGCTGTTGTTCGGTTGTTTAGTAAACTGGGTGCCGGCGTAGCCTTTAATTACAACAAAAATGTGCATGCTGCCGAAGATCTGGCGGCGGAATGCCGGAAATTCGGTGCAGAAGTCTTTTTTGACGAATGCGATGTGCGCGATTATCACGAAGTAAATGTATTTACCAAGAAGGCAATTAACCATTTCGGAACCATTGATATTTTGGTTAATAACGCTGGCATTTGGGAATACGGTGCGATTGATCAAATGACCATTGACGATTGGCGCAAAACCATTCAAACTAATTTAGACGGCACATTTTATTTTACGCGAACGGTTGTGCGTCACATGCTGGACAAAGAAATCAAAGGGGCGATTATTAATATTTCATCGACTGCCGGACAACGCGGTGAACCGTATCATTCCCATTATGCCGCAACTAAAGGTGCGGTAATTAGTTTTACCAAATCATTAGCTGCAGAATTGGGCCCGAAAGGAATTCGGGTCAATTGTGTGGCGCCCGGTTGGGTGAAAACGGATATGTCCGAAGAAGCGTTGAAACGTGAAGGAGAAAAAATAATTGCCGGAATTCCTTTGGGGTTTATTGGCGAAGCCGATGATATTGCCGGTCCGGTAATCTTTTTGGCTTCGAATTTAGCGCGATATATTAACGGTGAAATTTTAAATGTGAACGGCGGAAATGTACTTTGTGCTTAAACGGAAGGAGTTAAAAACATGACCCGCGATGAAGCGTTGACTATTTTAAAGGAATACACAAAATCGGAAAGTTTGCTTAAACATGCTTTTGCCGTAGAAGCGGCTATGCGTGCCTATGCCAAAAAGTTCGGCGAAGACGAAGAACTTTGGGGGGTGGTCGGTTTGTTGCACGATTTTGATTACGAAATGTATCCGGATGAACACCCCATGAAAGGAAGCGAAATTCTCAAAGAAAAAGGCGTTTCCGAAGACATTCGGACAGCTATTTTGGGTCATGCCAGCTATACCGGTGTCCCGCGCGAAACATTAATGGCCAAAACACTTTATGCCGTGGATGAGCTCAGCGGCTTTTTGGTTGCGGTTACCTTAGTGCGTCCCAATAAAGCCATTAGCGAAGTAAAGGTTAAATCCGTAAAAAAGAAAATGAAAGACAAAAGTTTTGCCGCCAAAGTGAACCGCGATGAAATAAAAGAAGGCGCGGAAGAATTGGGAATTCCTTTCGAGGAACACGTTGAATTTATGATACGCGCTTTAAGCGGTGTTGCACCCCAATTAGGGCTCAATCCGTAAAATCATGTCCGATAATAACAGAATTATTGTCGTCAGCGGATTGCCGCGCAGCGGAACTTCGTTAATGATGCAAATTTTACAAGCTGCCGGTATTCCGCTATTGACCGATAACGAACGGCCTGCCGATTCGAATAATCCGAAGGGCTATTTTGAATTCGAACGTGTGAAATCCTTACCGAACGATATCGCCTGGTTGCCCGACGCACGCGGCAAAGCGGTAAAAATTATTTCGCATCTTTTGTACCATTTGCCCGATACGTATTCTTACGCGGTTATCTTTATGAATCGCGATTTGGATGAAATTATTCAGTCGCAAAATAAAATGTTGCAAAAAATGAACCAGCCGCTTGGTCAATTGTCCCGAATACGGTTGAAGGAGCGCTTTGCTTTACATTTGCAAAAGATTCATTGGTGGCTTTCGGCTCGGCCGAACTTCGTTTTTCAAGATGTCCGGTTCTCCGATCTGATATTTTCGCCCCACAGCGAACTACGTAAGGTTTGGCAATTTTTGGGAACGGAATCCTTAACGGAAGCGGTTTTGCCGGTAATCGATTCCGGTTTGTATCGAAACAGAACGGACGATCAAGGGCGTTAGATTTAACCATGATTATTTTTGAAAATTACAGTTTAAAGCGCTAAATTTCCGCCTGTTTCAAAATTGTGGGGAGCTATGGGCTATTTAATCTTCGTTTCCCTTTTGTGGGGATTTTCCTTCGGTTTAATTAAAAATCAACTTACCGGCTTGGATGCGAATTTTGTAGCGTTTGTTCGCTTGAGCTTGGCCTTTTTGTTTTTTTTGCCTGCGTTAAAATTAAAAAATATCCGACACAAAAAAATACTTTTGCTGATCGGTGCCGTTCAGTTCGGAATTATGTATAGCGCGTATATTTTTTCGTATCAGTTTTTGCAAGCCTATCAGGTGGCGCTGTTTACTATTTTTACTCCCCTCTACGTATCGTTGCTTAACGATTTTTTGCAACGCCGTTTTAATACCGTGCATTTTACGGCTGCCATAATATCGATTATCGGTACGGCTATTGTGGTTTGGAATCAAAGCTTGGACCGTGTTTTATGGTTTGGTTTTGCCTTGGTGCAGCTTTCCAATTTATGTTTTGCCGTCGGGCAAATTTATTATCGAAAATATCGCGGCAAACAAACACGGTTACAAAATGAAATTCAGGTATTTGCTTTGCTTTATTTGGGCGCTGTATTTGTAACGGGAAGCGCTGCTTTGGTAACAACCGATTGGACCGGTATGACCGTAAGTACATCGCAATGGTTAACGCTGGCATATCTTGGGATCATAGCTTCGGGAATCGGCTTTTTTTTGTGGAACTTCGGCGCAACCCGAGTAAATGCGGGTGCGTTGGCCGTGTTTAATAATCTCAAAATACCGCTGGCGATTTTGATTGCTTTGCTTGTTTTTAAAGAACATGCAAATATTTGGCGATTGCTTGTGGGCGGAGGAATAATTATTGGGGCCTTGTGGTTTAATGAACGAAAAGAGCGATTAACAAATACGAACTAAAAATTTTTGCGGTTTACTGCGGGGAATGCCCGAACAATGTTTTGTTTTTTCGCTGTTTGTCTTAAAAATTTTTATTTACTAAAGTTTTTATTAAATTAGCGCCTTTCTTTTTTAAAGAAAACGGGCATAACGGACGATAACCGATAAAATTAATTGCAGATATCTGTACTGTTTAATCAAAAAGACGGATTTTTTTCTTAATGCGTATCTACATTCGTTTCTCAAAACGTTGCCCCAAATGTAAGCGAGAAGAGCTTACCCGCATTCCAAGGCACGACTGGATGCGTTACATCCCGCATTCCCGGCTATATGAATGCAATTTTTGCCGTACAAGCTTTTTGGTAATCAAAAAGCATAAACGAAGCGATGACGAACCTTACGGATAATAAGTAATAAGCCGTTCGGATTTCGGAGATTGTAAGCTCGAACCGAGTCGTTTTGGTAAAATACCCGAAGAGTGATGTTGCTTATGAATGTACATTCTGCAGATTCTCAGACTACCGATCGATTTCCGTGGGGCACGACACATCGCTACAATCGTTACACCGATTATCAGCGCAAATTGTACGGCCAGCGCGTGCAAAAAGTAACTGTAGACGCCGGTTTTACTTGCCCGAATCGGGATGGCAGTAAAGGGTTCGGAGGATGTATTTACTGCAACAACGAAAGTTTTAATCCCGGTTATAATAATGCCACTAAATCCATAACCCGACAAATCGAAGAAGGTATCGAATTTCTCAAACGCCGTTACAAAAATCTGCATAAATTTATTGTTTATTTTCAGCCTTACAGCAATACCTATGCACCGTTGGATACATTAAAACGTTATTACGAAGAAGCTTTGTCTCACCCGGAAGTAATCGGTTTAACAATCGGAACACGGCCCGATTGTGTGGATGAAGCCAAAATAGCCTATCTGGAATGTCTGGCCCGGGAATTCGATATTACCGTAGAATACGGTTTGGAGTCTGTCTCGGATGCTACGCTTAAGCGTATTAACCGCGGGCATGACGTGCAATGTTATCTTGATGCTTTGGAAATGACAAAAGGACGTGGAATTAAAATATGCACCCATATTATTTTCGGGTTTCCATGGGAAAAAAAGGAACAGTGGTTGCAAACCGCAAACTGGCTTTCGGATAAGCCCTTTGATTTTTTAAAAGTCCACCAATTGCATGTGGTAAAAGAAACGGCTCTGGAACGTTTGTATCGAAAAAAACCGTTCGATTTTATGACTCCGGACGAATATATTGATTTGATCGTACGTTTTTTGGAGCGTCTCAATCCGCGGATTGTGATTCAGCGATTGTTTGGTGAAGCACCGCCAAGAACGCTTGTTGCCCCGCATTGGGGGGTGCGCAATACCCATTTGATACAAATGCTGGAAAAAGAGCTGCAAAAAAGAAATACCTACCAAGGTAAATACTTTTCCGATTCCTAATATATTTGTTTCGGAATGCCGAAACAAAAAACCTCCCCGAATTCGGAGAGGTTTTTCGTTTTAAATCGATTTTTACCGACGAGGAAATTTGTATTTGCTACAAGGCGTAATCGTAAAAAGATCTTGCGGTGTATTTAAAATGATTTTTTTAACCAAACTCTGAAATAACGCCCCCATCTCATCAATATCTTCCTCATTGGCCCGACCGGCGGCAAATCGTTTTTTGTAGGCGGAAATGACTTGCATTGTTTGCGGATTTGCCATTTTGGCCTTGTTGAAAACGGCTTTGACCATTTTGCCGGTATCCGTCCTTTGGAAGATCAAAATCAGTTTGCCTGGTTTTTTCGGTTTTAATTTAGGATCTACAATCAGGTTAGGATGGTTGCTTAAAAGGTTCATGGGCAAAATGCCGGTAATAAAAGCGGCCACATTGGCCAAATCGTTACCTGGCGAGGTGGCAATGCGGATTTTACCGCGTTCGGGAATTTGCTTCCCGTACAATTTTTTTAAGGCCATTTTGGTCAAAATAAATCCGGAAGCCGCGCCGGGACAAATATGACCGGCAAACACCCCCACATCTTTTAATCCGATTTGTAACGTTTGCTTGGGAGCAAGCGAGCCAACCATTACGGCTTCCGCATCTTTAATGCGAATGAACCCAGCCTGATCGTAAAAACTCGGTAACCACTTGGTTTGGGCCAAAGTAAAGGCGCTGCTCAACAAAACAAATGCCAATGCGGTCATATTGCGCTTAAGAAAAAATCGCATATCGTCTTCCTTTCCGTTTTTTAATTGGATATAATTTTTTGTATTCCGAAAAATTTACAGAATTTTGTGAGACGAATCCATGCTTTGTTAAGCTCCGGTTGGCGATCGTGCGCTTAAAAATCATAAAGAAAAACAGTTAATATTAAACTAATTGAGTTGAAAATTAAACATAAAATTGTTAGACTAATTTAACAACAATGATACGGTATACGGAAAGCAAGCATGGAAAGGTAAAAATGAAATTATTCTTTACGTCGATCGTGTTATTTGTCGCGGTTCTTTTAGAAACGGGGCATGCTCAAATTGGCGGTCTTTCTGCCTCAAAATTGTCTGCTATTAATTCGGAAACCGTTCCCAGGTTTACAATTGAATTCGAACCTTCCTTTGTCATTGGCTATGCAAAACGATATTGGGATCGTTACGGAAAAAACAAATCGTTATTTAAAGATACGGATAGTTTGCAGGTAATCTCGGAAATGGATTTTCGGTTTACCTATGGCGTAACGTCCCGATGGGAAATGGGGTTTACACTCCCTACGGGGATGAAATTTCTAAGTTTAGGTAGTAAATATCGTTTTCTGAAAAAAGATAAATATGCCTTGGCTGTCTTAAATGGATTTAATTTGCCGCTCGGTAATCATGTTTACCATATCACCTATCGGCACAATACCAAATCCGAATATGATGTTAATATATTGTTGGGATTAGCGGCAACGTATACGTTTAATCAAAAATTTTCCGTTGATTTGAACCCTGTTTTACAGAGCCATTTGGATCGCGGATTTTCCCATTTGGTGCAACATGTCGATGTGTTTTTTAATACGGATTTCGGCTATTATTTCACGGATGGATTTCAGGGGATTATCGGAGTATATTATTTTAAGACGAGAGGCGGATTAAATTCGAACTACGCCCAGAAATTAACCGTTAATCCCGGGTTTACCATTGAAAAGGCTCGGCATTTTATCATCGTAATGAATTTTCCCTTTGATGTGTGGGGCAGAAACAGTGAAATTCAGGTTGGAATGGGTTTTGCGTTAACGATTTGGATTAATTGATTTCAAGGGGGGGACCATTCGAATCCATGCGGGAAAGATAGCAGATTGCTGGCTTCTTGCCGTTTAAATCCATCGCCTATTCTTTTCCGACAATCTCTCAGTGCTTTAGCAAGCATACCAAGTGCTGGTAGACACTGTCTGCCAGAGCCTTCAAATTGTAGCCGCCTTCCAAAAACGAAATAATTCGGCCCTGACAATAGCGATTGGCAAAAAGGCAGGCCAATTCGGTCATCTTGTAAAAACCGGCCGTGCTTACCCGCATCCCGCCGAGCGGATCTTCTTCGTGGGCGTCAAAACCTGCGGAAATCAAGAGCAAATCGGGGATGAAATTTTGTGTAATTTCAATTAGCGCTTCTTCCAGAAGCCGCACGTATTCCTTATCGCCTTGCCCGTAAGTAAGCGGAATGTTTTTGGTAAACCCCAATCCCTTGCCTTTACCGGTTTCCGATTTTAAGCCGGTCATGGGAAATAAAGGATATTGGTGCAGGCTTAAATAGAATACCGCATCGTCTTCGTAAAAAGCATGTTGGGTTCCGTTTCCATGGTGCACATCCCAATCGATAATCAGAATTTTTTGTGCATAGCCTTGTTGCAGAGCATATCTGGCAGCAATGGCAATATTGTTAAATACGCAAAAACCCATTGCCTTGTTATATTCCGCATGGTGACCGGGTGGACGTACGGCGGCAAAAACTTTGTCAAAATTTTGCTGATAAATTGCATTTACCGCTTGTTTTGCGGCCCCGGCAGCTAACAAAGCGGATTCAACCGAATAGGGGTTTAATACCGTATCGCCTCCGTCCAGCACCACGTGTTCCTTACCGTTTTGTCGAAGGATAAAATGAATGTATTGAAGATCGTGGTTTAAAGATAACGTTCTCGCATCGATGGGTTCGGGTTGTATGCTGGTAAGGCGAGACCAAAATCCTTTTCGTTTAAGAAAAGAATGAATGGCCGTAAGGCGTTGCGGGGAATCGGGATGTCCCGGCCCCGGGTTGTGTTTTAAGAAGTCCGGATGGAACAGATAAGCTAAACGCGCCATGATTAGATTTTTTTAAAATAGATTTTAAAGGTGGTACCTTGGCCGGGTGTCGATTCGACTTCAATACGACCCTTGTGTTGATCGATTAAATTTTTAACGATGGCCAAACCAAGCCCAGTCCCTTCTTTTTTGCCACTGGTCACAAAGGATTCGAATAGTCGGTTTTTAATATTTTCCGGAATTCCTTTTCCGGTATCTTTGAGTTGGAATTCAATTTCATCGCCCGCATCCCGCGCAATGATCGAAAAAGTACCGCCTTTTTCCATGGCTTCGAGTGCATTTTTCATGATGTTCATGAACACGCGCATTATTTTGTCGGGATCCACATAAAGGATTGCAGGGGCCTTATTTACAATTTCCAGCTTAAATCCTCGACGTTTGATTTCGTTTTCAAACGTTTTACGAAAGGTGTCCAGCAATTTGTTTACCGGCGTTTTAACCGGTAAAATGTTCGTTTTGCCTTTGGCAAAATCCAGAACATCATGGGCCATGTTGTTTAACATTTGGATTTGTTGGATTATGATTTCCGAAAATTCCTTGCGCAATTCCGGGTCGTCTTCTTCGGAAAGCAGATCGACAAAACCGTAAATATTATTCATCGGCGTGCGCAAATCGTGTACAATGGTACTAAGCATATTGCCGATGGCGGCCAGACGTTCGGCTTTAATTTTTTCTTCGCGCAGGCGGCGCGCTTCGATCATTCGGGAGAGTTGACGGCTAACCGAAGCCATAATACGTTCGTCTTCTTTGCGGAAAATTTCATTGTGATTTTTTTTGTTGAAAAGCTGAATTATGCCGATGGGATTGCCGTTTATGATTAAAGGTGCGCAAAGCATTTGTCTGATTTCCAGTTTCAAACCGCGCGGTTGATTTTGCAGATAAAGAGGATCATGGGATGCGCAGTTGGTAACATAAATCTTCCCTTTTTGAAGCACATAGCCTTCAATTCCCAAATCAAAGGCAAGATCCAGTTTTTTAATTTCACTTAACGGGATGTTGAAAGAATAAAACGGGCCAAACGTTTTGTTTTCTTCATTAAAAAAGGCGATGAGCCCGGCCTGAACCTCAAATGTTTGCACCAGTTTTTTAATCAAACGTTTGTACAGCGCGTCTTCTTTTTCGGTGTAAGAAGCTTCTTGTTCGATATCGTAAAGGAGATTAAGTTCTTTGACCTTTTTCTCTAAAGAATCGTAAAGTCGAGCATTTACCAGTGAGATGGAAATTTGCGAAGCCAAACTGGCCATTAGTTCTTCGTCTTCGCGGGTAAAGATGCCGTTGATTTTATTAAGCGCCTGAATAACGGCTAAAATTTTCGATTTATCTTTTTGAGGGGAATGTACCGGTTCAAAAATAGGCATGCACAAAACACTACGCGTACGATAACCGGTTTTTTTATCGGTGGAAGGGTCGAAGCGCGGATCGGAGTATGCGTCTTTAATATTAACAACCTCACCGGTTTCGGCCACGTGCCCGGCAATACCCTTGCCTATGGGCAAACGGATTTCGTTTATTTCGGCCTTTTGAGCGATTTTGGACCAAATTTCTTTGCGCTCATGATCAACAACGTAAAAAGTGCTGCGTTCGGCTTCGATGAGATGGGTTACCTCGTCCATGATCAAAGGCAGTAACCGGTCAATTTTTAACTCGGAGCTAAGCGCCTTACCGATTTCGTGAATGGAAGAAATCGTAAGTTGTTTGTGTTGCAGTTCTTTTTCCAGAAGCGAAACGCGTTCTTTTAAAATATCAAATTCACTGCGTACCATAGCTACCCGTTTTTAATGATTGATCTTATATTACCCGACATCGAAGCATTTAACGAATTCTTGAATATTATTAACAATTTGCAGACACGTTTTACGGTAAAATACATGATTCGGGCTCAATGGTTTCCGAATTTAAAAAAACCTAGTAAGAAGGGGATCGGTGTATATTAAAAAAAGAACCGCCTAAGCGGTTCTTAAATTATTCTTTTAAAGATGCAATGGCACGATCGACCGTTTCGTAAGTTTCAAAAACTTTTATTAGTTGTGTGATCATAAGCAAACTATTTACCTTTTCGGAAACCCTAGCCAATACCAGTTTGCCTCCCGCATTGGACAGCGTGGTCATACAGGCCATAAGTACACCCATTCCGGAACTGTTGATCCATTTTACGTCGCCCAAATCGATGACCACTTTTTTGATCCCGTCCTGTAACAGGCCTTTGACATGATCGTGCAAAGCAATGGTTTCTGGCCCGCCCATCATTTTACCGGAAACTTCCAAAACAGCGATGTGATCTACAATTTTTTCTTTGATCTTCATAGGTTATCCCCTTATTTAGAATCGAAATCTGTAGAATTCTTTGCTTAAAATAATGATTTACACGGATTGAGTCAACTTAATCTAAAACAAACGGTCTGTTGCTTACAAAGGCAAAATTGCCATTTTGGCAAAAGCACTGCCAAGCTATGCGTAAACAAATTCGGATTATTCATCGGCATGCGACGCGGTGTAGACGCATTCTCCCGCCAGATATGTCCGTTCAACAGCCACAGACAGCAGATCGCTTTCCGGCAAGGAAAACGGGTCTTTGTTCATCACGATAAAATCTGCATCTTTACCGACCTCAAGCGTGCCTGTTGCCTTATGTTCGTTTCCGGCTAGGGCACTTCCAAAGGTAAAGGCTTTGAAGGCTTCTACAGTATTCAAACTTTCTTGCGGGTACCAGACGGGTTGCTCGATGGAAAATCGATAGCGACGATTTACGGCCGAAAAAATGCCTTTTACAGGATCCGGCTCGGCTACAGGGGCATCGCTACCAAAGGCCAAAGGTATACCCGTACCAAGCAAAGAATGAAAGGCAAAAGCCCATCGGCTTCGAGTGCCCCAGTACTTTTCGGCGAGGGGGATGTCGTCAGCGATATGAATGGGTTGTACGGAAGCGACCAATCCGTATTGCCGAAACAATGGTAAAAGATCCGCCCTGATAAGCTGCGCATGTTCGATACGGCTGATCAGATGTTGTTTTTTACGGCAGGGTTCGCTTTGTTTTAGTGCTTTTAATACGCGTTCGACAGCGTGGTCGCCAATGGCATGCACGGCAACGGCCAAACCGTGACATTCGGCCCGACGAATGCGCTCATTTAATTCCTTTTGTTCTAATAAGGCCAGTCCGTAATGGTTATCGGAACCGCGGTAGGGATGGGAGAGCAAAGCGGTTTGCGATCCCAGCGATCCGTCACTGAAAAATTTAATTCCGCCGATACGAAGCCAACGGCTGCCAAAACCGGAACGAAGTCCGGCAGCGATTAGGGTTTCTATTTCGGATTGTTGAAAATAAAGGGTTACGCGCAATGAATTCGGATGCTTTTGGTGAAACGATTGCCAAAAAGTAAAGGCATCCGTATTTCCCATCGAATGAATGCGTGTGATTCCGAATGCGTGAAGTTGCCTGATTAAGCGGATAGCCGCGGAGTTAAGTCGGGCCGTATTCGGCTCCGGAATGTGAGCGCTTACCATCGATGCCGCCTGGTCATAAAGGAGTCCTGTTGGTTCACCAGCGTTGTCTTTTTCAATGTAGCCTCCAGACGGATTTTTTGTTTGGGAATGGATATGCGCACGGCGCAGAGCTTGGGTGTTTACCCAGGCCGAATGGCAATCTTGCGACTGTAAAAAAACGGGACGATCGGGGAATAGGGTGTCCAGATATTTGCGGTGAGGTCGAAAATCGGGCCACAAATTTTTGTTAAAACCACGACCTACAAGCCATTCGGTGTCGGCGTATTCCGAATGCGCAAAATCTGTTAGCCGTTCAAAAACCTCGTTCGGAGAGCGTGTTCCGGATAGGTCGGCTTCAAAAAAGCGACGCGCCATCCAAAGAAAATGCAGGTGAGCATCACCGAAAGCGGGCAGAACAGTTTTTTGTTCTAAATCGTAAACATGGTCAATATTTAAGGAAGAAAATTCGTTTGATTTTTTTCCGAGAGCAATAATTTTACCGCAGCAAACGACCATCCGGTCGAATAGGCTTTTACCGTTCAAGGGATAAATACGGGCGTTTTTAAATAAATAGGTTTTCATGGTTCGATTGGGAAGGGTAAAAAAAAAGCCCCGCAGGCAGGGCTTCTATTTGATCTCGTTATTTGCGTTGGGGTAAATAGCGCGAATTTTGCCGTTAAAATATTCTTCCTGAGCGATAACCGTGGGATTTATTTCGCGCTCGAATTTTAGGTCTTTAATTAGTTCATGATCGTAAAGATCGTTTTCATCAAAAAAGTCTTTTACGCTATCTGCCATTTCTTTTTCTTTGCGCTCGGCAATTCTTTTGGCGTTAATTTGTCGGGCGCGGGCAGAAATGAGTAAACAGGCTTCGTAAATATTGGAAGTCCCTTTTTTGAATTTTCTGAGATCTATGGTTTTGATGGCCATTCAAACCTCCTTCAAATAAATTTATCTGATAAGTTTAAGAATTGAAATCATTTTTGTCAAATGTTTTTATTTCCTGTTAACGGTTGTCAATATGGCCTTGCTTTTTTAATCGACGCATAATCAGTGGATTTAGCGTACAACACGTTTTAGAATTCCGTAAGGAATGTGCGGAAGCAGCCAGTAAAAGGGTTTCCAGCGTAAAGAAATGACAGCTCTATTTTTTTTCTTTTTAATGACATTTAAAATGTTGTGTGCGGCTTTTTCTGGTGTAATTGCCCAAAACATTTTGGATTGATCTCGGGTCATGGGAGTACGCACAAAGCCAGGCATAATTTCGGTAACAATAATATTGTGTGGATTCAGTTTTAGGCGCAGGCCGTCTAAATAACGGCTTTCGAAAGCTTTGGAAGCCGTGTAAGCCGGATTGGGGCTACCTAAAAATTTTGCCAAAGAGGTTATGCCCACCAAATGACCCGTATGTTGTTTCTTAAAATAGTTGGCCGCCCAAATTAAGACGGATGCATATCCTGTAACATTTGTTTGCAATACATCGTTTTCAATATCGAAATGCAAATCGGGATTTTTACGTGCTATGCCGGAAGATACGACGCAAATATCCATTCCGCCCATTTTCCGAAGCAAGGCATTCAAGCGCGTTTGCAAATCCGATATTTTCCGCAAATCGGCCGCTTGGCAGACAAAATGTTCAGGGTATGCCCGATGCATTTGTCTAAGCGCCTGGTTGTTGCGTCCCACTCCGCCAACCCGAAAGCCCTGTTCGATGCATAATTCTGCAAGTGCTCTGCCAATACCGGAGGTAGAGCCAATAATCATGATTCGTTTCATCGATTTTCTCCGACAATTTTTTGCTTTTAAAACTGAATCATCGATATTTTAATTAACGCAAGAAAAATGCGTAAAACAAATTTTCGTTTTTAATCCGCAAAAGAAATGTGCGGAAATCCGAAAACAAAACGAGGTAAAAATGGATCGTATTTCGAATAGCCAAAAAGAAATTCGTGTCGGTACTTCCGGATACAGTTATGAAGATTGGCGGAATGTATTTTATCCGCCGTATTTACCCAAAGGGAAATTTTTGGAGTTTTATGCCCGTTTTTTTAATACAGTGGAAATAAATAGTACCTATTACGCCATTCCCTCGCAGCAAACGATGTTAAACATCACACAAAAAACGCCTTCGGATTTTGCTTTTATTGTCAAGACAAACAAGGAAACAACCCATGGACGTACAAACAACAAAGAAGCTGTCGAAAAATTAGTGCGTGCCTTGGCGCCTATGATTGAAGCCGGGAAATTTCATGGCTTTTTGGCGCAATTTCCGTATTCGTTTAAAAATACCGAAGAAAATCGTCGCTATCTTTTGCAAACGCGCAAGTTGGTTGCCGAATTTCCTTTGTTTGTGGAGTTCAGGCACAGAAGCTGGGCAATTCCGCCGGTGTACGAATTTTTACGTGCGAATGCGATCGGTTATGTAAATGTGGACGAGCCGCGATTGCCGGGCTTATTACCGGCGCAAAGCATTGCGACAACCGAAGTCGGCTACGTACGATTTCATGGTAGAAATAAACAAAATTGGTGGGAAGGCGATAATACAAGCCGGTACGATTATGAATACAGCCAGCAGGAATTAGAGTCATGGTTGGCAAACATCACCAACATTGTGCAAAGAACATACCGTACCTATATTTTCTTTAATAATCATCCTCGCGGACAGGCCATTAAAAATGCCACACAGATGGTGCGTATTTTAAACGAACAACATTCTCTTTTTTTGGGGGGGAAGAAAACCCAAAATAAAAGTTCGCAAAAATCGGGCACAGCGGGCAAATAGGCTGCTGTGCGTGTAAAGGCAATGTTTTGGGACGATTTGTCTTGTAGGGGGTAAAGTAAAAAAGGCGGGATGAAATTCCCGCCTGAAATTAGGGTTATTTAAAAGAAGCCAGTAACTTGTCCGCCTTTTCGGCAATATCCAAATCCAAAATGGCAATTGTGGGCAAGAGCCATGACAATCGAAAACGATCGTCACCGTCTTTGTTTTTACCGAAATAGACGATCGCCAATCGACCGAATTCGGTCTTTTTTTCGATTTTTTTGGCTTCCCGCAAAAAACGGCGCACCTTGTCGGGCAATTTCCCATAAGGAACGGGTTTCCCTTCCTGCCCCTGATGCATGGTCAATTCGGTGGCCGTTCCGATATTGGCCGTAGCGGCTGCTAGGCGGAACAGTTTGTGTTTTTTGAAATAGGCCATCAAAAGGGAAGCAACCGGCAATCGAATGATTTCGGTATTTTGCTCGTTTTCGCGTAATTGGGCAACCAAAAAGGATTGCCCGTTATTTGTTTCTACATGTGCGAATATTTTCTTTTTGGCTGGCATTTTGTCAAGAACATCGGTTACTTCGTAATGGTTTCCATCTTCGTGATAGCTTTCGCCTTTGGCGTGTTTGCCTGCTTGGCATGTAAAATAGGTTTCCACGCCCTGCTTTTTACCTTTCAGTAAATCCAGCCCCCAGCGCTTTAGCGTGTTAAAGCTAAAGTTTCGTTCTTTTTCCGGTTTACCCAACGTTTCGAACACCAAGGTGTTTAAGGCGATTAGTTCTTTCAATTCGGTTACGTTCATCTTGAAATCTCCTAAGCATTATGTGCTAATTTTTTGGCTTTCAAGGCGATAACGATCATTTGCCAGCCGTTTAAAATCATTTCGGTCGAAATTAACAACCCGATTACCCAAAGTGCGCTAATAGGCCATTCGACAATAATGTAGACGCCTAAGAATATGGCCAAAGCGCCGCCAATGGCATGTTGCAACCAACGCCAATGGTGCGTAGCCAAAAACAAAGATAGGCCGACGCGCATGGAGCCGATTAAGATGAAGATAACAGCTAGCGCTATGGTTAAAGCCGAAGCACCGGTTACAGGGTTAAAAAAGATAACCACACCGGCAACAATGTAGAGTAAGGCAAAAATAAAATGAGCGATTCGTCCGCTCCAAGTCGTATCCTTTTCTTTAAACCAATGGTACATTTGGATTAATCCGGAAATAAACATCAGGATACCGAAAAGGATGGTGGTGGTAATGGTTAACAGTTCGGCAACACCAATGCCAATCAAACCGAAGACCAAATCCATAATTCCGAGAAAGAGTAACCATTTCCATTTTTTAGGTAACTCTTCCACTGCCAGTTGTAATTTTGTTTCCATTGTTCCCTCCTATTACTGTTAATTTTGTTTTTTTCTGAAACTGCATTTTAAAAAATACAACTAATGTGCCAAATTAAAATGGAAGGGCGGTTTGTCTTTTTTTGGTTTTAGTTAACTAGTTAAATCACAAGATGTTGAGGCAGATACTGTTCGGCATTTTCCGTTGCGGATAAAAAAAGTGATTTAGCGCCATCGTTATTTTTGGCAGACGAGTATGACAATTTTTAGGTGTTTGTTTTTTGTCGTTCTGTTTGTGATTTTTCCGGTTTGCTCATTTGGAAATGATTACGTATTTTGTAACATGACCCCTTGCAAAAAAAGAACCGTACATTTTATCAGGAGGAGCAATGCGTTTGTTTAAATTTGTTACGGCCTTTTTGCTGATTTGGGGCCTTGGTGTGCTTTCGGCCGGTGAAATCGTCTATTCGGACAGTTGGGGCGCTCAGGGTTTCAGTTTGCAAAAAAGCTCGGCTACCGAAGCCGTGATTAATTTTTCGATCCGACATTTTCGGCTTGAAGACCGTGATTTCAACGGGAAAATTCGGCAGGTTATTCAATTGCCCGAGGCCCTTTTGCCGAATGATGCGGGTAAGCCCAATTTACCGGGGCTAAGCCGCTACATTGCCATTCCACGGGGAGCGCAAGTCCGATTGGAAATTATCGATTCCCGCACGGAAACGCTGGAGGGTCAGGATATCGCACCGGCTCCGCGAATTCCGTTTGACACGCAAGACGGACCTTTGGTTTATCAGGACGATCGTAATATATACGACAAAGATGCTTTTTATCCTGCTCAACCCGTCCTTATTTCCAAGCGATACCAAATTCGCGGTGTGGATGTGGTGCTACTGGGTGTTACGCCTTTTCAATATAATCCGGTAAGCAAAAAACTGATTGTCTACCGTGATTTGAAAATCAAAATCACTTTTGAGGGCGGCAGCGGTCAATTCGGAATAAATCGTCTGCGCAGCCGCTGGTGGGAACCCATTTTGCACGATATGTTGCTCAATTATCGGATTTTACCGCGCGTTGATTTTGCTGCCAATTCCCTTGAAAATAACGAACCGACACGGGATGACGAAGAGGTAAAGAATGTCGAATATCTGATTATCACACCGGATGACCCTACTTTTTTGGCCTGGGCCGACTCGTTACGTACGTTCAGGAACGAACAAGGGATTAAAACCGGTGTGGTTACCACAACCGAAATCGGCGGCAATACCTACGATGCCATCGAAAGTTACGTGCATCATGTTTATTACGATTGGGATACACCCCCCTCAGCAATTCTATTATTAGCCGATTACGGAAATGATAATATGACCATAACCTCGCGTGAAGAACCGCATCCTTACAGCGGTACGTACATTTCGGACAACTGGTATGCAGATGTGGATGGTGACAGCTTGCCGGATATCGTTTTTTCGCGTATTACCGCGCGAAATGACGAGGAATTGCGTAATACGGTGGGTAAAATTTTGGATTACGAACGCCATCCGCCGACCAATGAATATTTTTACGATCATCCGGTGACGGCTATGGGTTGGCAAACGGAACGCTGGTTTCAACTGTGTTCTGAGGTGGTTAACGGTTTTTGGGAACACAAATTGGGCAAACATCCCGTGCGCGAGAATGCTATTTATTCCGGTACGCCGGGCGATGTGTGGTCGACAGCGGAAAATACGGATGAGGTGGTGGATTATTTCGGCCCGAACGGGCTGGGTTACATTCCGCAAACGCCGGAGCATTTAACCGATTGGGGCGGTAATGCCACGCGCCTGAACAACGATATCAATTCGGGTGCATTTATGGTGCAGCATCGCGATCACGGCTCCGAAACCGGTTGGGGCGAACCGGATTACGACATTAACGATTTGGACGGATTGGACAACAACGATTTGACATTTGTTTTTTCGGTGAATTGTTTGACCGGTGAATTCAATTGGAGCAGCGAGTGTTTTGCGGAAGCGTTTCACCGCCATTCCAAACGTGCTTTGGGCCTGATTGCCGCTACGCAAGTTTCGTATTCTTTTGTTAACGATACCTACACATGGGGCATGTATGATAATATGTGGCCTCAATTTATGCCGGACAAAGACACCTGGTTTCAACAACGATTCATTTTGCCCGCTTTTGCCAGTGCGGCCGGAAAGTATTTTTTGCAACAATCGGATTGGCCATACAATTCCGACGATAAACCAATCACCTATTTTTTGTTTCATCATCACGGTGGTTCTTTTTCTATGGTCTATTCGGAAATGCCGCAAAATTTAACGGTGAATCACAGTGAAACCTTGGAAGCCGGAGCCACCAGCTTTTCCGTAAGTGCTGACAGCGGCGCGCTAATTGGTATTTCCAAGAACGGAGAATATCTGGGCAGTGCCGATGCCAATGGCGATTGGGTTGATGTGCCTATTCCGGCACAGGATCCGGGCGATACCATTATGGTCACGGTAACCAAGCAAAACTATTATCGATACAGCGCCTTAGTACCGGTGGTCAGTTCTTCCGGTGCGTACATAACCGTTCATTCCTATTCGGTTAACGATACGACCACCGGAAACGGCAATGCATTGGTTGAATTTAATGAGCATTTTTACTTGAATGTGAATGCTAAAAATATCGGTTCGCAAAAAGCTTTGCAGGTAAATGCGGCCTTAACGGGCGATAATACCTATTTGCAATTAATCGACAGTACGCATTTTTATGGCGATATCGATACCAATCAAATCGTTGCCGGGAAAAACGCTTTTGAATTACAAGCGATAAACGACGCGCCAGACCAATATGCGGCCGGATGCACCGTAACGTTTACCGACGATAGCGGACATACTTGGAAATCGAATTTAACCATTAAAATTCAGGCTCCGGATTTGGCAATAGGCGATTTGAGTATCGATGATTCACAACAAGGAGACGACGATCAGAAACTTGACCCTGGGGAAACGGCCGATTTTTATATCCGAACCATGAATAACGGACATGCCGATGCTGCAAACACCATGGGTTATTTGCGTTCGTTAACTTCTGGAATAACGGTGGACAAAGGCAGCGACACATTAGGAACCGTTACCGCGGGCGATACCGTTCAGGCTCAATTTACAGTAACGGCCGCTTCGGACGTGGCCTTGGGATCTTCCGCCTTTTTCGAATACAAAGTACAAAGTGCTTCTTACACAGCGATTGATACGTTTGAGGTGATTGTCGGCCAGGTACCTTCGTTTAATATGAGCAATTCTACGGAAACCATCAGCAACGCTATTTTTTATGATTCGGGCGGCGAGGATGGCGATTACATGCAACGCGAACGGTTGACCATGACCTTTATTGCCGAAGAGGGCTATTCGGGATTAACGGTGCACTTTACCGATTTTAGTTTGGGTTCGGGCGACGAGTTGCACATTTACGACGGTTCCACTACCGACGCCCCGGAAATTGCCGGAAGTCCTTTTACGGGTTCCTCGCTTCCGCCGGATTTTACTTCGACAAATGCGGACAAGGCGTTGACTTTTTATTTTACGTCGAACATTATTCAGAACGGACCGGGTTGGCGGGCTGAATTGAGTCCGCAGATTGCGGCGGACATCAACGAACGCTCTGATGCTTTGCCAAACGAATTTACGGTTTACGAAAATTATCCCAATCCGTTTAATCCCTCTACAACCATTCGTTTCGATTTGCCCGAGGCGGCGCAGGTTCGGGTGCGCATTTATGCGCTTAACGGCGCCCTAATACGCACGCTGATTAACGGTTCACTTCAGGCGGGCAGTCATACGCTACGTTGGGACGGCAAAAACGAGGCCGGCCAAACTGTAACCAGCGGTATTTATTTTTATTCGGTTAAGGCAGGGCACAAACAAAGCATTCGGAAAATGATTTTGCTTAAGTAGCGGAAACGAGAGATTGGTTCATGTTTTTCAAATCCCGTTTCGGTTTTTGATTCGAAGCGGGATTTTTTATGGTTAAAATCGAATGAATTGGTTGCGTTTGCCGATTGTGGTGAAAAAGAAACATTCCGCGCGAATACTTTGTTTAACTGAGGACGATTTTAGTGGAAAGGAAGTTTGGCATAGGAAGGAGAGCCTGTGCGCAAAGCACTTATTTATTTGGGAATCGTTTTCATTTTTTTGGGGTTATTGTGGCCGTATGCCAGCAAAATACCTTTCGGACGTTTACCAGGAGACATCGTTATTAACAAACCTCATTTTAAACTCTACTTTCCGATAACAACCATGTTACTCGTCAGTATGCTTATTTCATTCGTCCTCTGGCTCATCCGTCGATAGGGCGGCGAGAAGCGGCCGGATAATATTCCATGTAAAACCGCGTTGTTGCAAAAAGGCGGCTACTTTCTGTTTGCGTTTGGCAAGAGGGGTATTTTTCCCGTAGGAACGCCATTTTTTTCCTGCCAGTTTTTGAGCGATTTCCGTTTGCAAATTTTCTTTGTAAACCCGTGCCAAAAAAGCTTCGGCATCTGCGGCATGAATGCCTTTGGCTATTAATTTTTGTTTTAAAAGCAAAGGACCGTATTTTCGTAAGTGAATGCCGTCGTGAACAAATTGCTTCATTAAATTGGTGTCGTCCAAGTATTTTTTGTGGCGTAAATTCTCTAAGGTTCGTTGAATTATTTGAGAATCGTAACCTTTTTGGTGCAATTTTTGTTCGAGTTCCTGTTCAAAGTGCCCGCGCCTGCTTAAATAACGAATGGCTTGTAATGTACATCGTTGTATCTGATCGTAACGGTGAATTTCATCGAGAATTTCTTCGCTTAATTCCATACCTTTGTTTAGTTGGAAGCGGATGAGAGTTTCTTCCGTTACCGATAGCAGTAGCGTATCGTTGCTGTAAATATGATAAACGGGTTGTTGCTTTTTGGCGCGTTCCAATTTGGTGATTTTCATAATCGCATTTTTTAATATGTATGTTATTTGATAGAACCGTTAATTATTTTAACGTTAATTAATATCTTGTTTTTTAAGTAAATTGAGTTTGAGTTGCGAATTCTTTTTAAAGCAAAAATCACAAAAAAGGCAAGCCTCGAAATACATTTTTCCGAGGCTTGCCCACATTCGAAGCCGGAATTATGTTTTGCCGGTTACTTTTCGTTTGCTGTTTCTACCGGTTTTTCGCCTTCTTCCAATCCCAACTGAACTCGAACCTGTTTTTCGATTTCCTGAAAAACTTCCGGATTTTCCCGCAGAAAATTTTTTGCATTTTCCCTACCTTGTCCCAGGCGCATATCTTTGTACGAAAACCAGGTACCCGATTTTTGTACAATGCGGAAATCGACCGCTTTATCCAGTACGTCTCCTTCTTTTGAGATTCCCTGATTGTACATGATATCGAATTCGGCCTCGCGGAAAGGTGGAGCGAGCTTATTTTTTACTACTTTGACCCGTGTGCGGTTGCCGACCATTTCGTTGGCTACTTTTATGGTGGCAATACGTCGGATGTCTAGGCGAATGGATGTGTAGAATTTTAGTGCACGTCCGCCGGTTGTTGTTTCGGGATTGCCGAACATAACGCCTAATTTCTCGCGAATTTGATTGATGAAAATGACGGATGTATTGGATTTGCTTACGGTGCCCGTTAATTTGCGCAGGGCCTGAGACATCAAACGTGCTTGCAATCCCATGTGCGAATCGCCCATTTCTCCTTCTATTTCGGCTTTGGGAACCAGAGCGGCTACGGAATCGATGACGATAACGTCAATTGCGCCGCTGCGCACCAGTGTTTCTACGATTTCGAGGGCTTGCTCGCCGTTATCGGGCTGGCTGACCAGCAGATTTACCGTATCGACGCCTAATTTTTTGGCATAATTGGGATCGAGAGCATGTTCGGCATCGATGAATGCGGCGAGCCCACCGCTTTTTTGGGCTTCGGCAATAATGTGCAGGGCCAGAGTTGTTTTTCCGGAAGATTCTGGGCCGTAAATTTCGGTAATGCGGCCGCGGGGAATACCGCCGACCCCCAGCGCGGCATCCAACGATACCGAACCGGTGGGAATAACATCCACGTCAATTTTAGCCCGATCGCCAAGACGCATAATGGCACCTTTGCCAAAGTTGCGCTCGATTTGTGAAAGAGCGACTTCTACGGCTTTTTCTTTATTTTTGTCGAAATCTGCCAATGATAGCTCCTTTTTATTTTGTTTTTCTTAAATATAATCATGCTTTGCCTAAATTAAAACTTTTTACGTATTAAAGATCGTATTCCCGAATTGGTTTGTAAACGGCGCCTTGTGGTTTGAGAAAGCTTTGCATTAAAACGATTTTGTTTACTGTAAAGCGATAGGCTTGGAAGGGTTCGTCTTGTACGAATTTCCACAAATCGTTGAACCGCTCGGGCATTTTAATGCGGGCCAAAGTTAAATGCGGCGAAAAACGGCGCGTCTCTTTGGCAAATCCCAGACCTTGCAGATTGTTTTCCAAAAAATGGAAGAGGTCGGCCATGGCTTCCAAAGGATCGCTTTTAATGCCTAACCAAAAGACACGAGGATTGCGTTTGCTGGGAAAAGCGCCAAAATGATTGACGGTTACGTCAAAGGGACGAAAACCGTCGCTTATGGTTAATAAATTTTGACGTACACGATCGATTAGAGCAGGCTGCTGTTCACCAAGGAATTTTAAGGTGATGTGCAATGATGCGGGTTGAACCCATCGTACGCGACGCGCGAACGGTTTTAACCGTTTTTGGTACGTCTCAATGCGTTCTTTTAATTCTTGCGGTAAGTCAATGGCAATAAAACTGCGGACGGTTTCCATGGTGCAACCTTTAATCAATTTTTAACAATACACGTCTTAATAATTCCATGGCGGCAACGGCGCCACGTTTTTTATTTGTTATACGTTCCGTTCCGAAACGGAATTCTTTAACTCGTTCTTCATCACCCGCACGGGCGGCAATGTAACATAAGCCGATCGGTTTGTTTGCTGTTGCGCCCGTGGGCCCGGCAATTCCTGTTGTGGCAATGGCACAATCGCTGCCGAATAATTTCTGTACACCGCGTACCATTTCGCATACGGTTTGTCGGCTAACGGCGCCGTATTTTTGCAAAGTGGATTCCCGCACATCCAAAAGGCGTGTTTTGCTTTCATTGGAGTAGGTAACCGCATCGCCCAGAAAATATTCCGAACTGCCCGGTACATTGGTAATCATGTCTCCGATTAACCCTCCGGTAAAGCTTTCGGCCACAGATAACGTAAACGATCTTATTTTTAAAATTTGGCCGATAATTTCTTCGATGTCAAATTCGTCTTCCGTAAAAATATATTTTTTTAATTTTTGGCGTACGGCCTTAACCAGAGTGTCGAATTCTTCTAAGGTACGCGGATGGTTGTCCGGCGCGGTAAAGCGGATATCCACACCGCGAAAGCGAGGTAAAAATGCGATGCGGATGTGTTTATGTGCCTCTACAAGATCACCGATTTTATCGATAATGCGCGATTCAGGAATAGCGGTTGTGCGCAGTAAATGGGTTTTTAAGGGATGAAGTTCGAAAATTTCGCGTAGCATGGGCACAATATCTTTCTCCGTAAGGTGGTACACCTCGCTGGGAACGCCCGGTAAAAAGAAAAAATGCACGTTGTTTCGTTGGCAGTACAAACCTGGTGCCGTTCCTTTGAAATTACGTAAATAACGGTCGCAATGGGGAATAACCGCTTGTTCTCTGTTTACTTTATTCAAAAAGAATTTACGCGCAGCAACAAAACGACGGACATCTTCGAATACTTCCGCATTGAATTCGAGTTGTATGCCAAAAAATTCGCAAACCGTTCGCTTGGTGATATCATCAGGCGTGGGCCCTAAACCACCGGTAGTAACAACTACCTGCGCTCGTTGAGATGCGGTTTTTAATGCCTTAATAATTTCTTTTTTTTCGTCGGCAATGGTCGTAACCCAGCAGGTTTCAATGCCAATGGATCGTAGCTTTTCGGCCAGATATGAAGCGTTGGTATTAACCGTAATGCCTGCTAATAATTCGTTACCGATAGAGATGATTTCGGCTTTTACGGAATTCATGTCCAAAGTCCTGTTCTAAAGATCAACTGTAAAATAATATTAGCATAAACACCAGCTAAAACATCGTCAATCATAATGCCGTAACCGGCTTTGAGTTGTTGGGAGCGGTCGATGGGCGGAGGTTTGAGCACATCGAAAAAGCGGAAGAGCAGGAAGGCCAACACAAAAATTTTTAATGAGTAAAAGGGCAAAAAAAGTAATGCCACCCATTGGCCGACTACTTCGTCTATGACCACGAGAGAAGGATCTTCACCCTGTTCTTGTTCGATTCGAGTTGATGTCCAAACACCCAGAAAAAAAATAAGAACAAGAATGCCGATTCCCGGCCAGGTATTGAGAGGATATAAATAAAAAAGCAGCAGCCCGAGCAAACTGCCTGCTGTCCCAGGAGCAATGGGCGAATAGCCTGCTCCCAGTGCCGTTCCGATTCCGTATAAGAAGAGTTTACGCATTTATTTTTCCTTTTCAAAAATTCTAGCAATTTGTGAATAAGCGCGTTTTGCAAGTTCGGAGACATGGGAATGGTTGACAACTAAATAATGCACGCCACTCATTACAGTTAATATGACAACCAAAATCATGATCCATGTCGTCCACAGAAAATAAGGATTGGCCACCCGATCGATACGGATTTCGGGTAAATTCGGAATGTTGATGTAAATTAATAGAGTAAAAACAAATCCCATTTGAACAAAGGTTTTCCATTTGGCCAAATGGGAGGTGATGATAGGCTTTCCGATATAAAGGGCAAAACTGCGCAAACCGGTGACAATAAAATCACGTAAAATCACCAGCGTAATCATCCACCAATACAGATAATGCTCATAGGCCAAAACGATTAAAGCCGACGAAACAAGAAGTTTGTCAGCCAATGGATCCATAAATTGTCCCCAGCGAGTAACCATCTGTAAGCGTCGTGCCATGTAACCGTCGTACCAGTCGGTAACGGAAGCGATAAAGTAGACAATACTGGCGATGAGAATGTCGGTTGGTCCGCCCAACAGAAAAAAGACGATAAATACGGGTGTTAAAATCATCCGCAATATTGTTAATTGATTTGGACTGGTAAGACGCATGGCACCCTGATTCGCTTTTCTTAAGAATATGGAAATTAATAATTTTCTGCAAAATTTTCCAATCTTAATTGATTACTATTTTGGGGATACGGCAAAGCTCGCACAAATTTTTCGAACGGGAAACAGAAATTTACGAAGGGATTTTTGTCGCATGCCGGTTTAAGGCCGGATTATCGGACAGAGAATCGTACAATTTCCATGTTTTTCGCGCAATGGCTTGCCATGAGTATTTTGTTCGTGAAAGTTCAAGAGCTCTGGCGCCCATTTTTTTGGCGAGTTCGGGATTTTGCATTAGCTTTAATATTGCCTCGGCCAGAGCCTGTTTATTTTGTGCGGGAATAAGAATGCCGGATTTATTTTGTTCGACTACTTCCGGAATTCCTCCGACATTTGTGGCAATAACGGGCTTGCCGAATGCATAAGCCATAAAAATGACCCCACTTTGTGAAATGCGTTTGTAGGGTAGAACCACCACATCCGCTCTGATAAAATAGGTTTGTACTTCATCTATGGGGACATAATCGAGTTTAAGATTAAGGTAAGGCTCTAAAGCCAATGAAGCAATCAGTTGGCGATATTTGGTAAAGTCTTCGTGCGGTTTGCCCACAATGTGCAACAAAACTCGCGGATTTTGGTCGACTACAATTTTGAGAGCATGTAATAGCAAATCGAGTCCTTTGTATTCCCTGATATAGCCGAAAAATAACAGTTCGAAACGGTTTTTTTGAACCGTTTTTCTTTTTTTCGGGCTGATTTCCTGGGCGAATAAATAGTTGCCGTGCGGGATAACGTGCACTTTATCTTCCGGAATGGAAAATTGCCGAATTAATTCGGCTTTGTTTTGTTGTGCATGAACGATAAGTCGATCGGCCAGATGATAGATTGTTTTTAGGGTAATTTTATCGGCGAAAGACGATTCGTGCGATACGACGTTGTGTACGGTAACAATAATGGCCGGACGACAAAACATTTTTAATAAAAAGATTAGGCCAAGGACAAAGGGAGGGAAGGAACTTAGTTGAAAATGTACAATGTCCCGATGTTTGATCTTGAAGATAAAAAAATGGAGTAGTTTAAAAGGATCGGTTTTGAACCGATTAAATAGCCGAAAGACCCTGAAGCTTCGCGGTAGGTTTTCGAGTTCATATTCCTTGGCGGCAATGATGCCAATTTCCCGTTGAGGCCGTAGCCATTTTAAATGGCTTACCAGATTGTAAGTGTACTGTGTAATCCCGCCTTTACCGGCAATCTCCACATGATAAATCATGAATTTCCTTGTAGTTTGCCTGTTGTTCCAAGTGTTCGTTTAAAAGATCGGATGCCTTTTAAGGCATTTGCCCCGTCTAAATTCCCTTGACATACGAAAACCCATAAATGGGTTCACCGTTCAATAACAGCAATTTAAATTTAGAGGAAAATAGAAAAAGAGCCCAATTTTTTTCTCTCTTCTTCGTCTGCTATTCCAGAAAACCTTTTTGAAATAATTAATAAATTCAACTATCTTTGAAAAAATTTACTCTAAATTCAAAATAAGGTTACCTCAATGTTTGCAGACGCGTGTAAACTTCCTAAGCAATTTTATCTCCGATCCGATGTGGTACAAATCAGCCGCGAGTTGTTAGGCAAAGTGTTAGTCACAAATGTGCGGGGAAAACAGTCTGCCGGACTTATTGTGGAAACCGAAGCCTATGCCGGAATACGAGATCGGGCATCCCATGCCTGGCACGGCCGGCGAACCGATCGTACCGATGTGATGTTTGCCCAAGGCGGGCGGGCCTATGTTTATCTTATTTACGGAATCCATGTTTTATTTAACGTAACCACAAACAAAGAAGGCCTTCCCGATGCCGTGTTAATCCGTGCCATCGAGCCTCTGGAAGGAATAGATGAAATGCTTGTACGGCGCAACATGCAATCTCCGAGCCCAGCATTGAGCAACGGCCCAAGCAAATTGACACAGGCATTGGGAATCGATCTCTCGTTCTACGGTTTGTCATTAAACGGAAATACGATTTGGATAGAAGATCGGGGCATTTCCATTCCAGAACAAAAAATTGGCGCAGATACCCGCATCAGAATAGCGTATGCCGGAGAAGACGCCTTGCGCCCTTGGCGATTCCGGATTAAAGGAAATCCGTTCGTGAGTAAAAAGTAGCGCATCGGAATTATCCGCTGCGCAGTTGTGTTTGCTTTAAACGTCGCCATTCCGGTAGCACCATTAATAGCGTCACCAAAAACGAGAGACTGTCCGCCAGCGGAAACGAAAACCAAACCCCATTTAAATGCAAAAAATGCGGTAAAATCAAAAGCAAAGGCAATAAAAACAAAATTTGTCGCGAAAGAGCCAAAATAAAAGCCGGTAACGCCTTACCGACCGCCTGAAAATATGCCGCGCCAATCATCTGAAAACCGATCACCGGAGTTAATAAAATAATAATACGCATGGCATGGGCGCCCAGGTGAACCAAGGATCGGTCTTTGCTGAAAAGCGTAAATAACGGTTGCGCAAAAATCATAAGAAAAGCAAAAATCGCCACCACAATCAACGTGGAATAAATGACCGACAAACGAATGGTTTCACGTACACGTCTAAAATTTCGCGCGCCGTAATTGTAACCCGTTATGGGCAAAAACGCCTGCACCAACCCCACCAGTGGCATAAACGTCATACGCATAATACGGTTAATAACCCCGTAAGCAGCCACGGACAATTCACCGCCGAATGCATATAAACTATGATTCAAAATGGCCGCTAAAACACTGGCTGCTCCGTGTCGTGCCATGGAAGAAGCCCCGATCGCCAAGGTTTCACGAATAACAGCAAAATTAGGTCGAATGTATTTAAGCCGAAATTTCAGAATGCTACGCCCGCTGTAAAAATAGTAAATCAAAAAAAGAAGCGTTAACAATTGCGAAAGATCGCTAGCAATAGCCGCACCGCGCACGCCCAGTTTAAAAAGAAAAATAAAAATGGGATCAAAAATAATATTCAACACAGCGGCCATAACCATAGTAATCATAGCAATTTTAATATTACCCTCCGCACGGTTAATATTATTGAAAACCATGTCAAACATCAAAAACGGCGTACCGGCCATAATGTAAAGATAGTAATCGCGGGCAAACGGAACCATATCGCCTTGCGATCCGAATAAAAAGAGCAGCTCGTCCATGAACAAATATCCCAAAAACACAATAAGTCCGCTGCCGACCAGATTAAGTAAAATCACATTACCGAACGCAAGCTGAGCACCGTCAATATCACGCGAACCCAATCGCCGCGAAACAATGGAAGCCGCACCGATTCCCAGCGTTTGCGCCGACGAAAAAATGAGCATCTGGATAGGCATTACAATGGAAATACCGGCAATAGCCATGGAACCCAAACCGCGCCCCACGTAAATGGTATCCACCACATTGTAAAGAGCCATGGCCAGCATTCCTACCGTGGCCGGTAATGAAAGCCTGAAAAGCAAAGGCCCAATACGCTCCTCGCCCAGAGCTCTACTTCGTTTTTCCGGTGTGTTCATCCTCTGTTTCCCGTTTCAAAAAAGACAAAACTTAGTGATTTTTCACTAAAGAGCAAAATTTATTGCATTCGCGTTTGCTTCGAATGCCTTCACACATTAAAATCCGGTAACAAAGTATGTTTAAAAGAGAATAACCATGCGTTACATTGCCGATTTACATATCCATTCGCATTACTCCATTGCCACCAGTAAGGATTTGACGCCGCAAAAATTGGACTATTGGGCGCGGATGAAAGGCATTACCATTGTTGGGACGGGCGATTTTACACATCCCGGCTGGCTTAACGAGTTAAAAGAGCAATTACGGCAAGCCGAACCGGGCCTTTTTAAATTGAAAGACGAACTGCGGCTTCCAGGCGCTCCGGATCGACCCGTGCGCTTTGTGCTCAGTTCAGAAATCAGTAATATCTACAAGAAAAACGGTAAAGTACGAAAAAATCACAATGTGCTTTTAGCGCCGGATTTCGAAACGGTAGAACAAATGCAGGCCAGATTATCCAAAGTCGGTAACATCACCTCGGACGGCCGTCCTATTTTGGGACTCGACGCCTATGACTTGTTGGAATTGGCTCTGGAAGTCAACGAGCAAATTGTATTTATTCCCGCACACATCTGGACCCCTTGGTTCTCGGTACTGGGTTCCAAGTCCGGTTTCGATTCCATCGAAGAATGCTTCCAAGATTTAACCCCGCACATCTTTGCCGTAGAAACGGGACTTTCTTCCGATCCCCCCATGAACTGGATGTGCAGCTTTTTGGATCGCTACACACTGGTGTCTAATTCCGATGCCCATTCGCCCGAAAAATTAGGGCGCGAAGCCAATCTGTTCAATACCGAACTCAGTTTTCAGGCCATGGTACGGGCCATTCGCCATCCGCAGGAAGGATTTTTAGGCACGGTTGAATTTTATCCTCAGGAAGGAAAATATCATTTTGACGGCCACCGAAAATGCGGTATTGTTTGGGATCCATTGGAAACCATACGCCACAACGGCATTTGTCCGGTTTGCGGTAAACCGCTTACCATCGGTGTGTTAAGCCGTGTTGCCCAGCTTTCCGATCGTGATTCCATCGATCAGCGCCCCGAACGCTTGCCCTACCATTCTCTCATCCCCCTTAAAGAAGCGCTGGCCGAAATTCTAAATACCGGAGCTAAAAGCAAAAAAGTCGATCAGGCTTACCAGAACCTAATCCAAAAAGCCGGCTCCGAATTTGACGTGCTTTTGAATTTGCCCTTGTCCGATCTGGAAAAATTAACCAACGAAGTACTGGTGGAAGCCGTACGACGCATGCGCCAACGGGAAGTTATTGTCAAAGAAGGCTTTGATGGCCAGTTCGGTGAAATCCATGTGTTCGATGATCGGGAACGACAAAATTTGTCTACGCAAAAAAGTCTGTTCGGCACGTTAATACGCGAACCGCAAACGCACTATCATGTGATTAATCCCATCCCGTTCGATTTAAAGATGTTTAGGCGTTTGCAAAAAAAGACGGCCGAAAAAACACCCCAACAAACCGCCTTGTTCGATGCTGCGGGCGGTAATGTATTGTTAAAAGATTTGAATCCCGAACAACAGCAAGCGGTAAAACATTTTCGCGGAGCCGCGTTGGTACTGGCAGGCCCGGGTAGCGGAAAAACCAAAGTTCTTACAAGACGCATTGCCTATTTGATTCGCGACCGCCATGTGAATCCGAATGAAATTTTGGCCATCACCTTCACCAACAAAGCCGCGGATGAAATACGTAAACGCCTGCAACAATTGTTAGGCAAAAACAAAGGTGGAACAGAGGTCACCGTGACCACCTTCCACGCCTTAGGCTACTCTGTCTTGAATGAACATGCCGAACGTATCGGTCGACAAACACCGATAATGATTTTTGATCAACTGGATCGTTTGCGGATTTTAAAGGAAAACCCGAATTGGGATAGTGCTCGGGCTTCGACGATTAACAAACAGATAGGGGCATTCAAATTATCCGGAAAATTGCCGCAAAATGCTCCGGAGTTTATGCGTACCATACAATGGTACGAACGGTTTTTACGGCAACAAAATGCTGTGGATTTAGAAGACCTTATTGCCAAAACAATTGATTTGTTAGAGGCAGAAGCCGATTTGGCCGCACGCTATCGACGCCGGTTTCAATGGATTCTAATTGACGAATATCAGGACATTAATGCCGCACAGTATCGCCTGCTCAAGTTGTTAACCGATACTGCCCAGCCTAATCTTTTTGCCATCGGCGACCCCAATCAGGCTATTTACGGTTTCCGAGGTGCGGATGTTTCCTTTATTAAACAATTCGAGCAAGACTTTCCACAAAGCATTCGTTTTCAATTAAAAATAAGCTATCGCTGTACTAACCACATTTTAAAAGCCTCGGCAAAAGTTTTGAATCCGACGACCGATGACAGCTTTTTAAGCGGACTTAGCGAAGGCGTTAAAATCAAAATTGTTTCCGAGACAACGGAAAAAAGCGAAGCGGAATTCGTAGCCAGAACCATCGAAGACATGATGGGTGGCGTGCGCTTTTTTTCCATGGACAGCGCTGTGAGCGAAGGAGATCAGGCGGAACGTATCGGTTCGTTTGCCGATTTTGCCATTTTGGTGCGTTTGAATCGCCTAATTCCGCCTATCGAAAAAGCACTTAACGATCACGGCATTCCGTACCAAATTGTCGGGCACGATTCATGGCTGCGCGAAGAACCGGTGCGTTCGCTAATTGATGTATTGCGTTGTGCCTTAACATCGCAACGATGTTACCTTACGGATGCTTTCCGCAAACGGGGTATTAACGGGCAGGATTGGCAACTGGTGGCAAATTATTTGTCGGAAAAACGTCCCGTAACCGAATTGCTGGAAATAATTATGACCCATCTTCTGCCGCCGAAATCCACAAAAGACAAACGCCTCTTTAAAAAACTGGTCGACATCGCCGAGCCCTTCGGTAAAGATGTACAGAGTTTTTTGCAATGGACTTTTCTGGGGCAGGGCCAGGATTTGTATCGGCCGTCCGTGGAACGCGTAACCGTAATGACTTTGCACGCTTCCAAAGGTTTGGAATTTAGCAGTGTATTTATTGTAGGTTGCGAGCAGGGTATTTTGCCCTACCGATTATTCGAAAATCAACAAAGCGATCCACAAGAAGAACGGCGTTTGTTGTACGTTGGCATGACGCGTGCCAAACATTATTTGTTTTTAACCCGCGCCCGCAGACGTTTTTTGTTCGGCAGAACATACCAAAATCCCGAAAGCCCGTTCTTGCAGGCCATCGAAAAAGAATTGGTGGAATTGAAACGTAAGCAGCACAAAACGAGGCCCAAAAAGAATGATGGCCAGTTATCGCTGTTTGATGATTGGAAATAGAACCAGAAACGGTTACTGCTACTCATTACTTACCTTGTTTTTGCTTGTTTTGCTATTTATTTTGTGTGCTAAATGTAAAGGAAACAACATGCGCATTACACATTTTGTTCTGATTTTTACATTCACTTTGGCCGCAATGTTACCAGCGCAAACCGACACTCTGCATCGTGCAATGGAGTTAATGCTTAAAAATCAACCGCAAAAAGCTGCTATGCTTTTGGAACGCATGGTAGCCGAAAATCCGCAAACTCACGACGGGTTTGTTTTGTTGGGTCAGGCGCGGCTGGCATTGCAGGAATACGGTTTGGCGGCTAATGCTTTCGAGCAGGCAATTAAGTTGGAGCCTAATGACAGCATCGGTATTTTTTATTTGGCTAAGGCAAAAATACGATTAGGCGATTACGATAAAGCCCAAAAACTTTTGCGGGGCCTTTTGCAAATGCAACCGCGTCACACGGCGGCTAAAATCCAATTGGCAAAGGCGTATTTCGAAGCAAATGCATTCCGAAAAGCGTTGCCAACCTATGAGAAACTCATTCGGCAATTTCCGAAAAATGCTTTTTTTTACCGGCAAGCCGCTATGTGTGCCGCCAAAATCAATCGGATCAAAACCGCCGAAATGTACTTTCGCAAAGTTTTGCAACTCAATCCTAACGACCGAAAGTCCGCCGTTTTATTTTACAATCTGCTTAAAAACCAGCAGCGTTGGCAAGAAGCTCTGAATGTTCTGAATTTGGCTTTGACCGGTTATCCTAATTCGGCCAAGCTGCATTTGGCACGGGGCGATACCTATCTCTCGCTGCAAAAATATATCAAGGCACGACAGGATTATTTAAAAGCGCTAACTTTGGGCGACAGCTCGGCATATTTGTACAAAAAAATCGGTGTGGCCTATTATTATTTAAACGACTTTGCCGCGGCACTTTACGCGTTGCAAACCAGCGCGCGAAAAAAAGCCGACGATCCGCTGGTGTTTTACTTTTTGGGGCTGGCGCAAAAAAACCTGAATATGCCGGATAAGGCAATTACTTCTTTTAATACCGCCCTTATGCTAATCTTTCCAACCTACTTACCAGATCTCTATTTTAACCTGGCCGATACATACACAACGAAAAAGGATTACGTGACGGCACTTAAATATTACAAAAAGGTATTGCAGGTCGATCCCAAACGGAAAATCGTTCTGTTTTACATGGCTACGATCTATGATAAATATTACAAAGATTTGCAGGTTCCTTTAACCTATTACCGGCAATTTTTGGAACAGGCCGATAAGCAAATCCCCGAACGATACAAAACTTACGCCATGGAACGCATGAAGGCCATTAAAGAAAAATTACATTTTCAAAAAGGAAAAAAAAGGAGAGATCATGGGCAATAAATGGTTGTTCTTTTTCCTCGTTTTATGCGTTCCGCTTTTTGCACGGGCTCCGGCGGACAGTACGGACTGGTATTCCCCCTGGCAACAAAAAATCGAGCAATGCGCATCCGTAAAAGAATTGAATCACATTCTTGCAACGGCGGAACAGCAATTTCGCAACCAACCGCTACGACTTTTACGCATCGAATATTTGTACACACGAAACTATTACGATGTTCTCAGACGCAATATGCAAGCCGCCCGCAGCAAACAGGAACAGAAGAAGTTTTTGCAAACCTACGGCACCCGAAACCAATCATGGGAAAAGTTGATCCTACGCATTGATCAGGTGGCTGCGCGTGTCGATTCGATTCGGGATGAAGATTTGTATTATTTTGCCCGCTCCAATCACTTGGCGGCACAACGGATTCGATTTTACAGCCGCTTGAAAAAACAGGGCCTGCCCAATTTTGCCTTTGTGGATTTGCAGGGCAATAAACATCGATTTGCCGAATTCAAAGGAAAGTACATCCTAATTTTTTTCTGGAATCGGCATAGTGTTCCCTGCACGGAGGAATTGTCTTATCTGGTAAAGGCACAACAAACCTTTCCGCAGTTACGCATAATCGGAATTTATATTACCCTGTTGCAAAATCCCATGGAAAAAGAAATCGTATTGAACCTAATTAAAGAAAAGCAATTAAACTGGATTCACATTTACGGGGCACAGGCAACGGAGTTTAAAAAACAATTTTTTGTGCGTACGTTTCCGACGATTCTGTTTTTCGACCGGCAACAGCGTTTGCTCAATGAACCGTTGGATTTGAACGGTTCTTTTCAAAACGAAAAATTGCTCTCCACGTTAAAAAAGTACATCAAAAACTAAAAATATTGCTCATTCGTGCATTTGCAACTTCCGAATACGGTTGAGTAATGCAGGTGTGTTCGTTGCCAGGCGGATTTTAGTTGCTTTATTAATATATCTGTAATATATTACTAATATATTAAATACTGTCGAATCGGAACAACCATGCAAACGAACAAAAACAGAAGTCTGGCCGAACTGGCCTACGAAAAAATCGAAGAATTAATCGTTACCTTGCAACTGGAGCCCGGTACTGTTTTTACCGAATCCGAACTCAGCA
>Ga0256914_1000228_pt1 | contig 54243 bp, 41 predicted proteins | sample HulkmetaG_FD_191571 | JGI IMG/M metagenome (GOLD analysis project Ga0256914, IMG submission 191571) | Hydrothermal chimney microbial communities from Main Endeavour vent field at the Juan de Fuca Ridge, Pacific Ocean - Hulk | ecosystem: Environmental > Aquatic > Marine > Hydrothermal vents ...
CCGCCAACCCCTTCAACGATAGCACCTTCGTGATCGCTGCCGTCAATGTCGTCTTCCCGTGGTCAATGTGCCCTATCGTCCCCACGTTCACGTGCGGCTTGGTTCGCTCAAATTTCGGCTTTCCCATTTCTCATACTCCTTTCTGTCCAACCGGTTCTGCGGAGCCGCTCCTCCCGGCTCACAAAACCGCAGCATTCTACCCCAAAAGCGGGATCATGGCAAATTCTTAGGTGATGTTGGCAGACGTTAACGCCGCCCGCCCATCAGGATCCGTTCCAAGACATCGGGCGGGACCTGGGCGTAGTGGTCAAACTCCATGGTAAAGGTTCCCCGCCCCTGGGTCATAGAGCGCAGATCGGTAGCGTATCCGAACATCTCGGCCAGGGGAACGATGGCCCGTACCGCTTGCATTCCCACGCCACGCGGCTGCAAGCCCTCAATCTGCCCCCCCCGCGCGCTCAGATCGCCGATCACGGCTCCGCTGAATTCATCCGGAACTACCGCCTCTACCTTCATCACCGGTTCCAAGAGTACCGGTTCTGCCCGCTCAATGCCGTTCCGCAAAGCCATTGAGGCGGCAACTTTGAAGGCAGCTTCCGTCGACTCCTCCTCGTCGTAGCTGCCGTCTATCAGTGTAGCCCGCAGATCCACCAGGGGATACCCGGCCAACACGCCGCTATCCAGAGACTCGCGCAAGCCCTCTTCTACCGCCGGGACGAACTTCTGGGGCAAAACCGTTTCCGTCGTTTCGTTGACAAACTCAAACCCGGAACCGGCGGGTAGCGGCTCCAAGCGGATGACGACACGGCCATACTGATTGTGCGCTCCCAGCTGGCGAACGAATTCGCCTTCGCTCTCCACCGCTTTGGTAATCGTCTCGCGGTAGGCAACTTGGGGCTTGCCCACGTTGGCCATCACCCGGAACTCGCGCAGCATCCGATCCACCAGCACTTCCAGGTGCAACTCCCCCATGCCGCTGATGAGCATCTGGCCGGTCTGCTCATCGGTCCGCACCCGGAAGGTGGGGTCTTCCTCCGCCAGCCGCCGCAAAGCATCGTTCAGGCGATCCCGATCGGCTTCGGTGCGTGGCTCAATGGCAACGGAAATGACCGGCTCCGGGAACGAAATGGACTCCAGGATCACCTGATGGGTAAAATCACACAAGGTCTCGCCGGTGAAGGTGTCTTTGAGTCCAACCGCAGCGGCGATCCCTCCGGCTTTGATCTCCGGGATCTCTTGGCGGCGGTTGGCATACATGCGCAGCAACTTCCCGGCCCGCTCTTTTTTGCCCTTGACCGAGTTCAGGACCGCGCTGCCCACTTTGAGCTTGCCGGAATAGACCCGCAGGTACACCAACCTCCCCACATAGGGATCGGAGACGACCTTGAAGGCCAATGCAGCAAAAGGTCGGTTCTCATCGGGGTAGCACTTCCATTCGCCACCGGTCTTTGGGTTGATGCCGACCATGGGCGGCACATCCAGCGGGGAAGGCAGATAATCTACCACCGCGTCGAGCACCGGCTGGACCCCTTTGTTGCGCAAGGCAGAGCCGCACAGCACGGGGACGAGATCGCCGCGCAGGGTGGCCGCCCGCAATGCCCGACGCAGTTCTGCCGCCGAGATCTCTTCGCCCTCCAGGTACTTTTCCATGATGGCATCGTCGTACTCGGCGATCTGCTCCAGGAGGATCTCGCGCCGCAGCTGAGCCTCCGGCAGCAGGTCCTCCGGAATGGCCGTCGTCTCCTGGATGGTCCCCAGGTCATCGGCGTAGAGGATGGCCTGCATGGTCAGCAGGTCAACCAGACCCCGAAAGTCGCTCTCAACGCCGATGGGCATCTGGATGGCCACCGGGTTGGCGGCCAGTTGCTCGCGGATCATCGTCACCGTGTGGTCAAAGTCGGCTCCGATGCGATCCATTTTGTTAACGAAACAGATGCGCGGCACGCCGTAACGGTCGGCCTGTCGCCAGACCGTTTCCGATTGCGGTTCTACCCCGGCCACGGCATCAAAGATAACCACGCCACCATCCAAAACGCGCAGGCTACGCTGGACTTCGGCGGTGAAGTCAATGTGACCGGGTGTGTCTACGATGTTAATCTGGCAATCACGCCAAGTGCAGGTAACGGCAGCCGCCGTGATGGTGATTCCCCGCTCCCGTTCCTGCTCCATCCAGTCGGTGACGGTCGTCCCATCGTCCACGTTGCCCAAGCGGTGGGTCCGCCCGGTGTAGAAGAGGATCCGCTCGGTCGTCGTCGTCTTGCCCGCGTCAATATGGGCAATGATGCCGATGTTTCGGATGCGGTCGAGAGGATACTCCCCGGACATGGGACCACCTGATGATGACCAATGGCTTAATGTTTAATGACCAATGATCAAATGGGCCATTTCCTCATTGGTCATCCCCCATTTCCTCATTGGTCATTCTCCACCGGCCATTTCTACCAGCGGTAATGGGCAAAGGCTCGGTTCGCCTCCGCCATCTTGTGGGTGTCCTCGCGCTTTTTGATGGTCGCACCGGTGTTGTTGGCAGCATCCATCAATTCGTTGGCCAACTTCTCGGCCATGCTCTTACCCGATCGCTTGCGGGCCGTTTCCACCAACCAGCGGATGGCCAACGACTGCTGGCGTTCGGGCCGGACCTCCACGGGGACCTGATAGGTTGCGCCACCCACACGACGGGGCTTGACCTCAATGAGGGGGGTCGCGTTCTTGATCGCCTGCTCAAAGACTTCTAGAGCAGGCCGCTTGGTGCGCCGTTCAATGATCTCCATTGCATCATAAAAGATGCGCTGGGCCTTGCTCTTTTTGCCGTGGAGCATGATCTTGTTGATGAAACGCGCCACCAACTCACTGTTGTACTTGTAATCGGGTTTGACCTCCCGTCGGGGAGGACGGTTTCGTCTCGGCATGGTTGACTCTCCCTCTTACATCTGGGTCATTGCTTCGGTCGCTTGGCCCCATACTTGGAACGACCGCGCCTCCGGTTCTCCACCCCGTCCGCATCCAACGCCCCACGGACAATGTGGTAACGCACACCGGGCAGGTCCTTGACACGGCCACCGCGCACCAACACCACCGAGTGCTCCTGCAGGCTGTGCCCCTCGCCGGGGATGTAAGCCGTGACCTCAATGCCGTTGGTCAGACGCACACGGGCGATCTTGCGCAAGGCCGAATTGGGCTTCTTGGGCGTCATGGTCCGCACCTGGGTACAGACCCCCCGCTTGAGGGGGTTGCCCTTGCGCTGGCGGACCGTCTTGCCTTTCAGGGCGTTGCGGCTGTACCGCAAAGCCGGGGCCTTTTCCTTTTTCGGCTTGGGCTTGCGCCCTTTCCTCACCAACTGGTTGATCGTGGGCAAGTTACTCCTCCCTTTCCTCGGTCTTTAGACACATGAAGGGCCACCGCCAAACGGCCGCGATGGCCTTCCCAGATCCCCCGGCACTCACCGGGTCTCTATCCTACCTGAAAAGAAATCCGATTTGCGAAGGCCAACTGTAGCACAACTGACGGTAAAAGTCAAATCGGCTTTTGTGTTAGGTAGGGTATTCAAGGTTCCACACCGCAAAGGTAGGGTTCGCCGAGAACGATAAAGATGTTTGCCCCATCAAAAAGGATCCGCAGAGTGTATTTCGCGCCAAGAATGTGCTATACTTGGCCCTCGGTGGAGGTGCACATGGCGATCTGGAAGCGCAATCTTTACATCATCTGGGCCGCCGAGTTGACGGCCATTGCCGGTTTCGCGGTCATGGGATCCTTTTTGCCCTACTATGTACAGGATCTGGGCGTGACGGAGCCGAACGCCGTCCGCCTGTGGTCGGGTGCGGTCTTTGCCGCCCACGCCGTGACCATGACCATCTTTGCGCCCATCTGGGGCGCGCTGGCCGACCGCTACGGACGGAAGCTGATGGTCGAACGGGCCATGTTCGGCGGCGCGGTTGTTCTGACGCTGATGGGTTTTGTCCGAAACGTGCAGCAGTTGGTTATTTTGCGGGCCGTCCAGGGCGCGCTCACCGGAACGGTGACGGCGGCCATGGCCCTGGTGGCCGGCACCGCACCCCGCGAGCGGTCCGGCTATGCGTTGGGCTTGCTGCAGATGGCGGTATGGAGCGGTGCGTCGGTCGGCCCCATGATCGGTGGCCTGGTCGCCGATACGTGGGGCTACCGGGCCACCTTTTGGGTGACGGGGTCGTTGCTGTTCGTGGCCGGACTGACCGTCTGGCGTTTCGTCCATGAGGATTTTCACTCCGTCTCGCAGCAGGACGGCGGCCAAGATGGCTTTTGGGATGGGGTCAAGCTGGTGCTGCGCGACCGAGGATTGCTGAGCCTGTTTTCCATCCGGCTGCTGGTGCGGATGGCAACCCGGTTGATGGCCCCCGTGCTGCCCCTGTTCATCCAAGAAATCGCCGCAGAGACGGCACGCATCGCCTCGCTGACCGGCTTGGTCTCCGGTGTGCGGGCGGCCATGGGGGCCGTCGGTTCGGTCACGCTGGGGCGGGCCAGCGACCGTCTCGGCTACCGGCGGGTGTTGCTGGCCTGCACGGCAGGTGTGGTCCTTCTCTACGTACCCCAGTTTTTTGTAACCACGCCCTGGCAACTTTTGGTGTTGCAAGGAGCGTTGGGCCTGGTGATGAGCGGGGTACTGGCCGCAATCAGCGCCATGATGTCCACCCTGGCACCGGAGGGCCGACAGGGCGCGGTCTACGGTGTGGACGCCAGCGTGGTTTCCACGGCCAACGCCGTAGGGCCGATGCTGGGAGCATCGGTGGCGGCAGCGTGGGGGCTGCGCGCCCCCTTTCTCCTGGCAGCAGGGGCCTTTGCCCTGGCGACGATCATGGCCTGGCTCTTGGTCCCCAAGCCGCCGACGAAATAGGCAGCAGCGCAGGTCCCCAACCCGAAGGTTTGCACCACAGGGCGAACGGCATCCGCCCAGGCGGGCGCCCGGCCACAGGTCCGACCTGCAGATTCCTGACCGGCCAACCGCATAGGCGGCTGGCGTTCGCCCGCGCAGGGTAGTGCAAAAAGCCTCCCGCAGGCTCAAAGGGCCGTAGGCCCACCGCGCTGCGGGAGGCCGGGGTCTACGGTAGCGCAAACCCCGACCGCTACCGGCGGTTGATGTTGTAGAACGCTTCCTTCCCCGCAAAGCGGGCCGCTGTACCCAACTCCTCCTCAATGCGGAGCAGTTGGTTGAATTTGGCCACCCGGTCACTGCGGCAAGGCGCGCCGGTTTTGATCTGCCCGGCGTTGGTCGCCACCACCAGGTCGGCAATGGTCGTATCCTCCGTCTCGCCGGAGCGGTGGGAGACGACCGCCGTCCAGCCGGCCCGTTTGGCCGTCTCGATGGCGGCCAGGGTTTCGGTCAGCGTGCCGATCTGGTTGAGTTTGATGAGGATGCTGTTGGCCGCCCGGCGGGCGATGCCTTCTTTGAGCCGTTCCACGTTGGTCACCAAAAGGTCATCGCCCATGATTTGCACCCGGTCGCCCAGGCGTCGGTTCAGCAGCACAAAGCCGTCCCAATCATCCTCGGCCAGCCCATCCTCAATGGAGATGATGGGGTATTTTTCCACCCACGCTGCATAGAAATCCACCATCTCCTCACTGCTCAAGGTGCGGCCTTCTTTTTTGAGCACATATTTGCCGTCTTCAAAAACCTCGCTGGCCGCCGGGTCCAGGGCGATGAAAATGTCCTCGCCCGGCTCATAGCCCGCCTGTTGAATCGCCTCGACGATCAGCTCCACCGCCTCCTCGTTTGATTTGAGGGAGGGGGCAAAGCCGCCCTCGTCGCCGACGCCGGTGTTGTACCCCTTTTTCTTGAGGACCTTTTTCAAGGCGTGGTAGGTTTCGGCCCCCCAGCGCAACGCTTCGGCAAAGGAAGGTGCGCCGACCGGCATGGCCATAAACTCTTGCAGGTCCGGCCCGTCCTGGGCGTGTTTGCCGCCGTTGAGGATGTTCATCATCGGCACCGGCAGGGTGCGGGCCGAAACACCGCCGATGTAGCGGTACAGGGGCAGGCCCACCGCCGCTGCCGCCGCCTTGGCCGCCGCCAGGCTGACGCCCAAGATGGCGTTGGCCCCCAGCTTGCCCTTGTTGGGCGTGCCGTCCAGCTCAATGAGAAATTCATCCAACGCCGTCTGGTCCAGGGCATCGAATCCCAACAGTTCGTCGGCCAGGATGTCGTTGACGTTGGTGACCGCCTTGAGCACGCCCTTGCCCCCATAGCGGCTCGGATCGCCGTCGCGCAGCTCCGCCGCCTCGTGGACGCCCGTCGACGCCCCGGAGGGCACCGCCGCCCGGCCCACCGCGCCGCATTCCAGCAATACCTCTACTTCAACCGTCGGGTTGCCCCGTGAGTCGAGGATCTCCCGCGCGATGATCTCTTCAATTCTCGTCATTTTTCCTCCTCTTTCGGTAAATCGCCGAGGTCGGTTCCCGTCCTACCAACCAAGCAGTTTGTACAGGCGGTCAAAGTCAAAGCGATCCGCCAGCATCTCCTCAAAGCGCACGATCTTTTTCTCCTGGTGGAAGCGGGTCTTGCCGAAAACACGTTCAATGGTCTCCACCGTGGAGAGGGTATCCTGCCGGACCAGGATCATGGGCACGCCCACCTCTTCCGCCCGGCCCACGATGATGGGGCTGGGGCGCATGTTCCCGGTCAGGATCAGGCATTTGGTACTCGTTTCCAGGGCGGCCAGCTGGATGTCGGGGCGGTCGCCGCCGGTGATGACCGCTTTGTTGGGCTTGCGCCGAAAGTAGGTCAGGGCCGAATCCACGCTCATAGCCCCGACCATCAGGTGCTCCACCAGTTCGTCGGCGCACTCGGCGCAGCACAGAATCTCCCCCGAAAGGAGTTCGGCCAGCTCGCCAACGCTGACCGAGAGCAGCAACCGCTCTTGGGGCAGCACGGCCAGCACGGGGACGTTGCGCTTTTCCAGGGCCGGTTTGACCACTTCTTGCACAAAGGGCATCCGCTGGCGGGGGACGGCGTTCAGCACGACGCCCAGGAAGGACGGCCCCAGCCGCAGCTGGGCCGTCAGGGCATCATCCACGAGCTGGACGTTGTCGTTGTACTTGATGACCACCAGTTCGCGGGCGTTCAACAGATCGGCGACCTGGGGCGTGGGCAGGCCGACGAGATGGCCTTCCCGCAAACTGCCGCCGCCTTCCAAGATGATCACATCGCGCCCCTGGGCGATCCGGGCAAAGGCGGCCTGCAACCGGGCGGCAAAGTCGGTCTGCTCCTCATCCTTGAGGATGGCCTCCACCATCCGCTGGGTGATCCGCACCGGAGCCATATCGTCCAGGTCGTCGGGCAGGTCAAAGGTCTGCTTGAAAAAGGCAGCGTCCTCATCCACCGCCCCGGCGTCCAGGCGGATGCCGGTCCCGACCGGCTTCATATAGCCGATGCGATAGCCGTCGCGCTGGAACCGTTTGGCCAAACCCACGCACAATGCGCTCTTGCCCGAAAAGGTTTCCGTGGATGTGATGTAGAGCGTTGCCATCGTCCCCCTCCTTGCGTCTTTCCGCGCTTATGATACCGCAAAAGTACCGAAAGCGCAAAGTAATCCGGGCGCGAAATTTGACAGCCGGGCAGCCCTGTGCTAGAATAATCCCGATAATTTTGTCGGGATTAGGGACGATGCGCGTTTCGGCCAAAGAGATGTACGGGCTGCGGGCCATGGGCGAATTTGCCCGCCATTACGGGCGCGGCCCGTTGTCGCTTTCGGAGGTAGCCCGACGGCAGGACATCCCCCAACCCTATCTGGAGCAGATCGCCATTGAGCTGCGGCGGGCCGGGCTGCTGATCAGCAAACGGGGGGTGCAGGGGGGCTATTCCCTGGCCCGCGAGCCGGGGGCGATCACCGCCGGGGATGTGATCCGCGCCCTGGAAGGCTCGATCTTGCCGGTCCGGTGCGTGGCGGAGCCGCAAACGGTCCCCTGCTCGCTGGCGGAGGATTGCCGGGCCAAAGGGATCTGGGAGCAGGTACGCGACCGGTTGGTCGAGACGCTGGATGCGATCACCCTGGCGGATCTGTGAGACGGACGGCGGAGGGATGAGAGAACGGCTGCGCCGCTGGCGCGACCTGTTGCGGGAGGACATTGAGACGGTTTATGCCAAAGACCCGGCGGCCCGCAGTCTTTTGGAGGTGCTGACCTGCTATCCGGGCTTGCACGCGGCCTGGTTGCATCGTCTGGCCCACGGCCTGTGGAAACGCCGACGCCTGACTCTGGCGCGGTTGGTCTCCCATCTGAGCCGCTTTTTCACCGGCATTGAGATCCACCCCGGAGCGCGGATCGGGCGGCGGTTCTTCATTGACCACGGCGCAGGGGTGGTCATCGGCGAGACCGCCGAGATCGGCGACGATGTGCTGATGTACCAGGGGGCGGTGCTGGGCGGCACGTCCTCGGAGCGGATCAAGCGTCACCCCACCGTGGGCAACGGCGTCGTCATCGGCGCCAATGCGGTGCTGCTGGGCAACATCACCATCGGCGATGGGGCCAAGATCGGCTCCGGCTCGGTCGTCGTCGAGTCGGTGCCGCCGGAGGCGACGGTGGTCGGCGTGCCGGGCCGGATCGTGCGTATCAACGGCCGTCGCCTGAAGCGACGCGATCTGTTGGACCACGCCGATCTGCCCGATCCGGTGGTGGAAACGCTTCGCTGCCTGGTGGACCGGTTGGAGTTTTTGGAAAAAGAGGTCCGCGACTTGCGGAAGGTATCCCTCCGCCACCTGGGCGAGGAGGAAGTGTTGAGCTGCGCCTGGTTGGCAGAGGGGCAGAAGGAGCTGGGACGGTGAAAAAGGCCAAAAGCGTGTTGGAACTGATCGGCGAGACGCCCCTGGTGCGGCTCAATCGCCTGCCGCCGCCCGGCGCGGCCCAGGTGTGGGCCAAGCTGGAACGATTCAACCCCGGCGGCAGCGTCAAGGACCGCATCGGCCTGGCCATGATCGAGGCGGCAGAGGCGGAGGGGCGGCTCAAGCCGGGCGATGTGATCGTAGAACCGACCAGCGGCAACACCGGCATCGGCCTGGCCCTGGTTGCGGCGGTCAAAGGGTATCGCTGCATCCTGGTCATGCCCGATACCCTCAGCGTGGAGCGGCGGGCTTTGCTGCGGGCCTACGGCGCGGAGCTGGTGCTGACCCCCGGCGCGGAGGGGATGAAGGGGGCCATCGCCCGCGCCGAGGAGCTGGTCCGTGAGCACAACGGGTTCATGCCCCAGCAATTTCAGAACCCGGCCAATCCGGAAGTTCACCGCCGCACGACGGCCGTTGAAATCCTGGGCCAAATCGGCCGTCTGGATGCCTTTGTGGGCGGCGTCGGCACGGGAGGGACCATCAGCGGCGTCGGTGCGGTGCTCAAAGAAACGTGGCCCGATGTCCGCATCGTGGCCGTGGAACCGGCGGCATCGCTGGTCCTTTCGGGCGGGCAGCCGGGCGCGCACAAGATTCAGGGCATCGGCGCGGGCTTTGTGCCCGATGTGCTGGATATGACCGTGGTGGATGAAGTGATCCAGGTGGATGACGAGACGGCCTGGGAGACGGCCCGTCGCCTGGCCCGCGAGGAGGGCTTGTTGTGCGGCATGTCGTCGGGGGCAGCAGCCTGGGCGGCGGTCCGGGTGGCCCGGCGGTTGGGGGAGGGCAAGACGGTCGTCACCCTGCTGCCCGATACAGGGGAACGGTATCTGAGCACCGGTTTGTTTGGAGACCGCTAGCCAAGTCTTTGCAAAGAGGTGAAACCATGACGGAGAAAAAACGAACGGTGTATTTGGACCATGCGGCGACAACGGCAGTAGACCCCCGCGTGGTAGAGGCCATGCTGCCCTTTTGGACCACAAAGTACGGCAATGCGTCCAGCATCTACGAATTGGGGCGGGAGGCACGGCACGCCCTGGACGAAGCACGACAGACGGTGGCCGACATCCTTCACTGTGCCCCCCGCGAGATCGTATTCACCAGTTGCGGGACCGAGAGTGATAACCTGGCCTTGCGCGGCGTGGCTTTTGCCCGGCGGCATCGGGCCAAAAAGAACCACATCATCACTTCGCCCATTGAGCACCACGCCGTCGGCCACACCGTAGAGCAGTTGGTAGAGTATTTCGGCTTTGAGGCAACCATCGTGCCGGTGGACCGCTACGGCATGGTGGACCCCGCCGACGTGGAAAAGGCCATCCGCCCCGACACGGCCCTCATCAGCATCATGTACGCCAACAACGAAGTGGGGACCATCCAGCCCATCGCCGAGATCGGTCGGATCGCCCGCGCCCACAAGATCCCCTTCCACACCGACGCCGTCCAGGCCGGCGGAACCCTCAGTTTGGACGTGGAGGCCCTGAACGTGGACCTGCTTTCCCTTTCGGCCCACAAATTCTACGGTCCCAAGGGGGTGGGCTTGCTCTACGTCCGACGGGGCACGCCTTTGCTGCCGATGCAGACCGGTGGTTCCCACGAACACAAGCGACGGGCCGGGACGGAAAACGTCCCCTACATCGTCGGCTTGGCAACCGCCCTCAAGCTGGCGTATGAGGAGGTGGAAGAGAGGAACGCCCGCATCACCCGGCTGCGGGATCGGCTGATCTCCGGCATCCTGGAACGCATTCCCGATTGCCAACTTTCCGGTCACCCCACCCGGCGGCTGCCCAACAACGCCAGTTTCCTGTTCAAATACATTGAAGGCGAATCGATTCTGCTCAACCTGGACCTGATGGGCGTGGCGGCCAGCAGCGGCTCGGCCTGTACCAGCGGCTCGTTGGAACCCTCCCATGTGCTGACGGCGATGGGCTTTTCCCATGAGGTGGCCCACGGCTCCCTGCGCCTGACGCTGGGCCGGGAAAACACCGAAGAGGACGTGGACTATGTCTTGGACATCCTGCCCGGCATTGTGGAAAAACTGCGCCGCATGAGTCCGCTGTACAACGGGTGAGCAAAACCCACCGCTTTTCGGGGGAGGCGGCGAATTGACTTCCATCATAGACGCGCTCCAAGTGCTCCGCTACAGCCTGCAGGACCTGTGGGACGAGTTTGTGCTGTTGGTAGTCCTCAATGTCCTGTGGAGCGTAACCGCCTTCCTGCCGGCCTTGCCCCTGACGTTCCTGGCCGATAGCGAGAGCGTCGCCTTGGTGCTGGGCCTGACGCTGCTTTTGGCCCTCCCGTTGCCCATCGTCGGCGGCGGGCTGGCCTTCGTCACCAACCAGGTCGCCAGGGGCAAAGCGGTCGGTTGGGGAACCTTTTTCCACGGCCTGCGCCGTTACTGGGCCAAAAGCTTACTGGTGGCGGGGGGCAACCTCATCGCTTTGGTCTTGTGGGCGTCCAACGTCCGCTTCTACAGCATCATCCTGCCGGAGGAGTGGCGTGCCCCGATCCTGATCTTTTGGCTGGCGTTGGGCCTCTATTGGCTCACCGTTCAGATCTTTTGGTTCCCCATGATCCTGGAATTGGAAAAGGAGCAGGTCGGGGTGGCCCTGCGCAGTGCCCTGGCCATGGTCCTCATCACCCCCGCCTTTTCGCTGACGCTGCTCGTCATCCTGGCCCTGCTCATCATTCTGAGCCTGGCCCTGGCCGTCCCGGTCGTGCTGTTCACCGTTTCATTGCTGCTGCTCATCGGCAACCATGCCACCCGCAGCCGCCTGGCCTTCGTCCAAAAGAAACCCTATCGGCCCCGCAGCCACGCCCCATCGTAAGCGGGCAATTGCCCCGGACAGGCCATCTTGCCACGACCGCCGGGATGCGCTATAATGGCCGGGGGAGGCAAGATGAACGAACAAACCACATCGGAGGGCGGGCGATCCCGACTCACCCTGCACCCCATCGGTCGCGTCATTGCCGGGCGTCCCAGAGGGGCAAAGGGCGACCGCTGGGAGGAGCAGGAAGCCGAAATAGAGATCGCTCCCGCCTGGGCCGCCGCCCTGGACGGCATCGAGGGGTTTTCCCACATCTGGGTCCTTTGGTGGCTCGATAGCGCAGGGCCGCCGACGGCCCTCCACGTCCACCCCGAACGCCGCCGCGAACTGCCCGCCGTGGGCTTTTTCGCCACCCGGTCCCCCCAGCGGCCCAACCCTATCGCCCTGACCGCCGTGCGCCTGCTGGAACGCCGGGGAAACCGTCTCCGCGTGCAGGGTCTGGATGCCTACGAAGGCACGCCCATCTTGGACATCAAACCCTACCTGCGGCGGGGTGACTGCATCCCGGAGGCGGTCACGGCCCCCTGGCTGGAAAGGCTGTGGCGCATCCATGATGAGGAACGGAGAAAGGAGCAAGGCTAATGTCCGGCAAGTTCAAAATCATCGTCAGCGACCTGCACCTGAGCGCAGGCCGCGTCGCCGAAGGCAACCCCCTGGAGGATTTCACCAGCGACGACGAATTCGCCGCCCTCTTGGAGCAGACCGCCGCCGAAAGCGACCGCGACGGAGCCGATGTGGAGCTGATCTTCAACGGCGACACCTTTGAAATGCTCCAGGTCCCCCACCGGGACGAGTTTGACCCGACGGCGGCCTATCCGCCGGAGGCGTATCACTCCTCCTCCGAAGAAGATTCGGTCCGCAAAATGGAGATCATCATCGGCGGTCACCCCCGCTTCTTCGACGCCCTGCGCCGCTTCCTGCAGGTCGGGCCGCCGCGCCGCAGCATCACCTTCATCAAAGGCAACCACGACCTCAACCTGCATTGGTCGGGCGTCCAGGAACGCATCCGCCGCGAGTTGGAAGCCGTCGGCCCCAAAGCACCCCTGCTGACCTTTGAGGAACGGCGCATCAGCCGCGAAGGGATTTACGTAGAGCACGGCAACCAGTACGCCGAGCGCGTGGACCGCGTCCGGGACATGGAAGAACCCCACGACCACGACAGACCGGGCCAGCTGGCCCTGCCGCCCGGTTCCTGGTTCGTGATGGACGTGTTCAACGAGATTGAGCGGGAGCGGTACTGGATCGACGGCGTGAAACCGATCACGTCGCTGCTGTTCTATGCCCTGGCCTATGACTTTCCCTTTGCCGTCAAGGCATTGGGCATCCTGCTCCGCGCCTTGCCGGGGCTGGTGCAGGAGGGATTTCTGGACGCCCAACCGGACGAAGCGGAGGCGTTGGCCCGTCGGCTGGCGGATTCCGCGGGGGTGGAGGAATTGGCCGCCCGTTACGAAAGCGACGAATCCTTCCGGGCCGAATTCAACGGTCAGGTGCTGCGCCTGCTGACCCCGCAACCCGCCGACGCCGTGGCCGAGGCGGTTGTCCCCCGGTCCGTCGTCGCCGACCCCGTGGCCCTGGCCGACCGGATCCGAGAGCAGGTCCATTCCTCCCTGTACGAAATCGCCGGTCGGCGGGCCGCCGAGGAGGGCGTCCGCCTGGTGACGTTCGGCCACACCCACGACGCAGGCCGGGAACCGTTGCCCGACGGCGGCCTGTACATCAACAGCGGGACGTGGACCTGGCGGGCCGATTTCGGCGGCGCGGGCAAGGAAACGTGGAAAGACCTCTTTGAGCACCCGGAGCGGTTCACCGACGACCGCCGCCTGACCTATGTGCGCGTGGACTATGACGAAACGGGGCAGCCGGTGGGCCGGTTGCTTGATTTCGCCCCGGCCCCGGAACCGGGAGGGGAAATCCCCTCGGTGGCCGTGTCGCTCTGGCAGCGATTCCTCGCCTGGTTGCGGGAACTATTCGCCTGATGGACCTATCTCCGGCAAGCCCTTCCCAGGCCGGTCGCACGGAGGGTAGGTGCGCCCCATCCACCGCTCCGGGCCTCTCTGCACACCTCGGCCCGGCCCGCAAAAAGGCGATTTGGACCTGTTCCGCACCCGGCGGCTCTTTACCACCGGTCGTGCGTTGGGATAAACGTTCCCGGAGAGAACCATGTCTCTAGCAGCGTTGGACCGCACCCGCAAGCGGGTCCTCATGTTCGGCGGCAAGGGCGGCGTGGGCAAGACGACCACTTCGGCGGCGACGGCCCTCCATTTTGCCCAGGCCGGGCGGCGGACCCTTGTCCTGTCCAGTGACCTGACCCCTTCCCTTTCGGACATTTTCGAGACCGAGATCGGCGCGACGGAGACCCCCATCCCCGGCGTGCCCAACCTGTGGGGCCTGGAGATCAACCCCGATGAGGTGATGCGCCGCTGGAAGGTCAAGTTCGGCCCGGAGATCTACCAGGCTGCCCAGGTGTTCGTAGACATGCCCTACGACGAGGTGGTGGATTACGTCGGCATGGCCCCCGGCATCCAGGAAGAGTTCCTCCTTGATTTCATCTTGGAACGGGTGCGGAGCGGACGTTATGACTTGGTGGTGTGGGATACCGCCCCGGCAGGCGATACCCTGCGCCTGCTGGAGCTGCCCCACAAGTTCCTTAGCCACCTGCGCGCCGCTCCCAAAGTGTACCTGAGCGTCCGCGATAAACTCCACCTCAATCAGACCCCCTTCCTGGCCTTGATCGAAAGCTGGCAGGCCCTTTCGGGCGAGATCGCCGACTTTTTCCGGGATGGGACCAATGCCGAGTTCGTGTTGGTGACCATCCCGGAGGCGTTGGGCGTCTACCAAGCGCGGCGGCTGGTGGGCGAGTTCGCCCGCTTTGGCCTGACCATCCGCCACCTGATCGTCAACCACGTTGTGGCACAGGCCGATTCCGATTTCATGCGCCGTCGTCAGGCCATGCAGCGGCCCTACCTGGACCTGCTGGAGCGGGAATACGGCGGACGGATGACCATCACCCGGTTGCCCCTCCTGGCCGATGAGGTCAAAGGGATAGCGCGGCTACAGGAGGTGGCCGCGCGGCTCTTTGACCGCCGGGGCAAGGGGTGATCGGGGCAAACGCATTTATACCGGGAAAGGAGAGAATGAACGATGACTGACCTGCCGATTACCCACATGACGCTGTACAAGCACGGCGTCGGTTTTTTTGAACGACGCGCCCAGGTGAGCGGCGAGGAGGTAGATCTTTCCTTCCGCGTGGAGGAGATGAACGACATCCTCAAAAGCCTGACGGCCATTGATTGGGGCGAAGGACAGGTGCTGGGCGTGGATTATGCCACGCCGCGGAGCCGCGAGGAGCAGTTGGCCGGTTGCTCCGTGCGCCTGGATGATGACCGCAGCTTGCGCGATCTGCTCATCAGCCTGCGTGGGCGGAGGGTACGCCTGGTGCTCGGGGGAGAGGAGTGGACCGGTACGCTACTGGGCCTTGACGAACTGCCCGACCGCCAGCCCCTGGCCGAATCGCCCGTCTCCCTGCTTTTGGATGAAACCAACCAAGTGCAAATCGTCACCCTGGGCCGGATACAAACCGTAGACATCCTGGACAAGCAGGGAGCCGACGACCTACGCTTCTTCCTGAGCACGGCCCTCACACAAGAAAAGTACCGTAAGGTGACGATCCGCCTGACCCCCGGCGAACACGACCTCTCTGTGAGCTACGTCGCCCCCGCCCCTACCTGGCGGGTGAGCTACCGTCTGGTGACGGACGGAGACGACAAGGAGCAAGGCCGTGCCCTGCTGATGGGGTGGGGCATCTTTGACAACCAGTTGGAAGAAGACCTGGAAGGCATTTCCCTCTCCCTGGTGGCCGGAATGCCCATCAGTTTCATTTATGACCTCTACACCCCCTTTACCCCGGAGCGACCCGTGGTTGAGGAAGAGGTCCGCGTGGCCGCCGCACCGGTTGAATTCACCGAAGCCGAGGAACCCTTTGAAGAAGAGCCTGCGCTCAGAACCTTGGGGGTGAGGGCGGCCATGCGCGCCCCGGCTCCCGCCCCGGAGATGCTCCAGGCCGCACCCCGTGCCCCCAAAGCGATCAGCCGCGAGGCGCTGGCCGAGGCTGCTCCGGTGGCAACCGAAGGTGAAGACCTGGGAGAACTGTTCCAGTACGTCATCAGCACACCGGTTACGGTCCGGCGGGGGCAATCGGCCATGGTTCCCATCGTCTCCGCCGAGCTGCAGCACCGCAAAGACCTCCTCTACAACGGCTACAAACTCCCCACCCACCCCGTGGCCACATTGCGACTCAAAAACGAAACCGGCCTGACCCTGGAACGCGGCCCGGTGACGGTCATAGAAGGGGGCGAATACGTGGGCGAAGCGGTGCTGCCCTTTACCACCGTCGGCGGCGAGATCGTCGTCCCTTACGCCGTTGAACTGGGCATCAAGGTCCGCGAGGAAAGCGGCTCACGACGGGAAACCCACGGGCTGTCCATCAAAGGCGCGTACCTGCTCATTGAGGAATGGGACATCCTCTGGCGGGAATACCGGGTCAACAACCACACCGGCGAGGAGAAAACGATCCTGGTGGAGCACGGTCGCACGGCCCGCTACAAACTGTTTGAAACCCCCGACCCACGCGAACGCACCGACGAGCACTATCGCTTTGAAGTCCGGGTCCCGGCGCGGGGAGAAGCGACCTTCCGCGTCCAAGAACGCCGCCTGGTGAGCCGCCGCGAATCGTTGCAAAAGCAATCCTTCCAGGGGCTGCAACGCTACTTACGCGACGGCCTTTTGGACCGCCGGACCTATGACCGATTGGCCGAGCTGCTATCCCTGTGGGAACAAATCGCCGACAAGAAAAAGGCCATCGCCCGGATAGACAAAGAGCGGCAAAAGATCTACAAAGCCCAAAAACAGATCCAGGGCAATATGGGAGTTCTTTCCAAAGTCGGCAAGGAAGGAGCGTTGCGGGCGCGCTACGTAGCCCAGCTGGACGAGACCGAAGACCGACTGCGGTCGCTTGACCGGCAGGAGCGGGACCTGCAAAAAGAGATTGAACGGTTGGAACAGGAGATCAAACGCCGTCTGCAGGCGTTCGAATGACGATCACCCGGCCCCGGTCGCCGACGGGCAAACACGTCCGCAGAATTTCACACCGGAGGCGTAACAAACCCTCCCGCGGGCCTGAGACCTGCGGGAGGGTTTCTCCGGCACCGGCCTTTGCGGGGCGCATTTCAAGGGGATGTGGGCGCAGTCCGCCGAGTTTGCAAGTTACACTACTTTGAGGTAGAATAGACCGAGATGCACAGAAGCGTCACCGGAACTTTCTCCCGACCCACGGTCGCCGATCCGGTTTGATGGAGGTGAGGAAAATGGCCAAGCGACGATCCACTCTCAAAGGGCGCGGCGCGGAAATCCTATTCGGCGAGCCTGCCCCCGTCGAGATCGCACCGGTGGGCATCGCGGAACCCGTCCCCAAAGAACCCTTGCCCCCCCAACCGGAAAGCGGCGACCTTCCGGCAGAAGAAACGCCCCCACCCGTTGAGGAACCCGTCCTAGACGACGCCGACCTAGACCTGTTCCTCGCCGAAGAGATGGAAGCCATCTCCCCCTCCACCGCAGACAAGGAGGCAACAATGACTTCCCCCGCAGAAGAGGAACCGACCCTATCGCCGGAGGATGAGACGGCCCTGTTCCACGAAGCAATGGTCGCCGAGGAGCCGTCCGACCCCGCCGTCGAGGACATCAGCCCCCCGCCGGAGGTAACAATGGAAGAACAGGAATTGCAAGAAGAGGTCGCCATTTCGGCCCCTCCCCCTGAAGAGGAAGAAGTTTCCGAGGACCTGTTGCCGGCCCGCACCGTGACCGGCTATTTTGACATGGGCGATCTTGAGCCGCTGGCCACCTACGATGTCCAAGAGCCGGAGGAAGAGGTCGAACCCCTGGAGCTGCCGGAGATGGATCTCAGCCCGGAGGAGGAAGAAAAGCTGCTGCGCCGTTGGGGGGCAGCCCGGCTCCGGGAGATGGAAGAGGAGATCGCCAAGACCTATGAGCAGGTCCTCTCCAAAGTGGGGGAAAACGAAGACATCGCCACCGACTGCTATAATAAGCTCCTCAAGGCACGGGATATTCTCATGCGCCGAGAAGCCGCCCGTCTCCCCCAAGCCGAATACTATCTCGCCCAGGTGCGCGCCCGCCTCAAACGGGCGACGGAAAGCGAGGTCAAAGCCAAGAAATATGCCTGGAAGATCACCGCCTGGGGGTTCCTTTGGGTGATCGTCTTCCTGGGGGCCTTGATCACCCTTAACCTCACCGAAGTTATTGCCAGCGCAAACTCCCTATGGGGTCTGCAGGCGGATATTGAGATCGGCATTTTTCTATCGGCCATGCTGTGGGGCGGGCTGGGGGGCGTGGTCGCCGTCTGGTACAGCCTGTTCAAACATGTGGGGCGGCGCGATTTTGACAGCCAGTACAACCTTTCCTACGTGGGCAAACCGTTCCTGGGCTTGGTCCTGGGGGCAACCGTCTACATGCTCTTCCACCTGATGATGACTTTGGGGATCCTGCCCGCAGGGCTGCAACAGGAAGGGGGCGATTCCCTGGCCCTGGTGACCCCCTGGATCATTTACCCCGTCGCCTGGGCTGCCGGGTTCAAAGAGAACCGCATCTTTGACCTGGTGGACCGGGTGATGAAACGCATCTTTTCCGGCGAGGAAAAGGAAGAGATAGAAGCTCCGCCACCTCTGGAACCGACGACCTGATCGGGCGGGGAAAAACGGCAGCGATCAACCCGATTGTCGGGGCCGATACTGGATTGCTTCGGCCAGATGCACCGTTTGGATCTCGTCGCTGCCCTCTAGGTCGGCGATTGTACGCGCCAGCTTGAGGATGCGATGATAGGCACGGGCACTCAGGTGGAGCTGCTTCATCGCCGCCCGGAGCAGGCTTTGACCCTCCTCACCGACCCGGCAATACTCGCGCACTTCCGCCGGTCCCATATCGGCGTTGGCAAGCAAGCGCGTACCCTCAAACCGCTTCCGCTGCCGCTCCCGCGCAGCCTCCACCCGCGCCCGGATGGCCGCCGACGGCTCTCCCGGTCGCTCATCCGACAACTTCTCATACTCAATGCGCGGAACCTCAATATGGATGTCAATCCGATCCAGCAACGGTCCGGAGATGCGTTTTTGGTAGCGGCCGATCATGCTCATCGTGCAGGTGCATTCGTGGACCGGATCGCCGTACCAACCACAGGGGCAGGGGTTCATCGCGCCGATGAGCATGAAATTGCACGGGAACGAGACGGAACCCGCGCTTCGGGCGATGGTCAACCGTTTGTCCTCCAACGGTTGGCGCAACATCTCCAACAGGCGTGTGCCGAATTCGGGTAGCTCATCAAGGAAGAGAACCCCCCGATGGGCCAGCGAAATCTCGCCCGGACCGGGAACCTTTCCCCCGCCGACCAAACCGGCGAAGCTGATGGTATGGTGAGGGGCACGGAAGGGCCTCTGCCTGATCAAGGCCGTGCCGGGTGGGAGCTGCCCGGCGACGCTGTAGATTTTGGTGACGGTGATCGCTTCCTCAAAGGTCATGGGGGGCAAGATGGAGGGCACGGCGCGGGCCATCAGGGTTTTGCCCGCTCCCGGTGGACCGGTCATCAGCACATTGTGGGCGCCGGCAGCCGCGACCTCCAATGCCCGTTTGACATGTTCCTGCCCCTTCACATCACGGAAATCCACCGGATAAACCACAGGGGCGTTATCATCGGGCACGGCGTGCTCGTAGGGCGCGATAGGAGCGTAGCCGTGCAGATGGCCCACCAAACCGGCCAAGCTGGCTACCGGGATCACCTCCAGACCGGCCACCAGGGCTGCTTCGGCGGCATTGGCCTGGGGCACATAAAGGGTGCGCAGCCCGTGCTCCTGGGCGGCGACGGCCATCGGCAGCACGCCGGTCACACCCCGCACATGCCCGTCCAGGGAAAGTTCTCCGATCAATCCCGCATCCGAAAGATCCGCGCTTACCTGCCCCGAAGCCAAGAGGATGCCAACGGCGATGGGCAGATCGTAAGCCGGGCCTTCTTTGCGCAGATCGGCGGGAGCCAGGTTGACCGTCAGCCGGGCGCGGGGATGGATCAAACCGGAGTTGACGATGGCCGCCCGCACCCGCTCCGACGATTCGCGGACGGCGGCATCGGGCAGGCCAACGATGGTTTGGGAAGGCAACCCCCGGCTGATGTCCACCTCCACGTCCACCAGGGTGCTATCCAAACCGATGAGGGCAAAACTGGTGACTTTGGCTAACATGGCGCGACTCCGGGCATCGGGACGGTGGAAAGATTATACTCCACTCCGCCGGAAATGTCCAGCAATGCCTGCGGAAGCAACAGGCAAGGGTCACATCGGCCATTCCCCGACCTACCGATCCTCAACCCGGTAAATTGTCACCTCTTTGTTGCGGAACACCACCTGCAACAGGCCCATCTCCACCATCTGGTCGAACTTTTCCAACCCGGCGGCCTCATAGTAGGCCCGCTCCAACGGCCCGACGATGATGTAGCGCACTCCATATTGATCCAGGATCGCCTGGGCGTGTTTGGGGTCCAGGGTGTTGTAGGCCATCGCCACATCGTTGGCCCTGGCCCAAACCTCCTGCTCCCCGGCGGCGGCCCGCTGCTGCCGCTGATGCCAATTCCACCCCAGCACCGTGGGCAACCCGGTGTTGATCGCATAGCGGCTCCCCCAACGGTATTCCGGCGTTTGCCCCTCCAGGATGACCGGCGTGCCGGATACATTGTCCAGCAGCCAGTAGATCGCTTCTAGATCCCACTTGAGATCGTACTGGGCGTTGTTCGGGTCCCAGTAGTGGGCCGTGGTCATGTAGGCCCAACCGTCCAGCCCCGGCCCCAGGGAGGGGTCAAAGCGGTCGCGGATCTTGGCCGAGGTTGCCAACGGCGGATAGAGGGCGGCGCAGCTCAGGAGCAGGGTCAGGATGCCCAGCCACAGCCCCCGCCCCACCTGCCAACGGCGCAGGCGGGGGACCAACCAGGCCAGGGCCGCCGCCGCCGTCACGCCCCACAGGAGCCAGACCTGCAAATAGAACTTGAAGACGGTGTTCATCCGCCCGATGTCGCCTTGCAGGACGATCACCTCCACACCCAGGGTCATGGCCAGGCCCAGGAGCACCAAGTAGGTCCACAACCGCTTGACGGGCGAGAGGCCGGGCCGGAAGAGGAGCAACAACCCCGCCAGGGCGATGGGCAGCCCCAGGGCCAGGACGCCCAGGCCGCGGTAGGCGTAGGCCCCCTGCTCCAACGCCTCGGCATTGGGGCGGGTGAAGGGGATCAGGCCGGGGACGATGAAAAGGATTTCGGCCAGAAGCAGCCCCAGGCCCAGGAGCACCAGCAGGAGTTGCAGCGATTCGGCGACGGGCAGGCCGCGCACGCCGACGATGCGGGCGGCGCGGGCCAGACGTTCCCTCCGGTGGCGATAACGCCACGTCAGGGCCAGGCGGCGCAGGAAGGGATCGGCGGGGCGGCCAAAGGTCCGGGCCAGCAGGTAGCTGACGATGAGAAAGAGGAACAGGCCGTGGACGACCAGATACGCCCACAACGCCGTCCGCGTGCCGGTCCACAAACCGATGCTGTTGTAGAACGCGCCGTAATGGACCCAGAAGGGCCGGTAGAGCAACGACCACCCCGGCAGGAACACCAGCGCAAACTGCCAGGCCACCGCGCCGAGCAGCCCCCAACTCCACCGCTCCTGCCGGGCGTATTCGGCGATGACCAGCGTGCCCAGGACGATGAGCAGATGGGGCGGCACATCCCAGGTGTTGGTCGTCCGCATGGCGCCGATGACCAGCCCCCAAAAGAGCAAAAGCAAAGCCCGGCGAAGGACCGACGACCGATGCCCCACGCCCGGCGACCGCTCCCCGCCCCCTTTGCCCCGGATGACCGCCAGGGCGACGGTCAGGGAGAGGAAGGTCAGGGGCATGGCGATCAGGTGGGCGTGCAGGTCGGCGTAAAGATGGGTAAAGAAGGGAAACTCGGTGATGACCGATTCGTAAGGGCCGCCGGGGATAATCCGGCTGGCGTTCCAATACCACTCGTTGATGCTGATGGGCAACGCCTTGACGCCGAAAACCACCTCAAAGGAGCCGATGGCCGTCCGCACCAAACCGGCCAGGCCGGGGATGGTACTCTCGAAGTTCTCCAGCACTCCTTCGCCCAGCTTGAGCAAAAGCAGGTGGATCTCGCCCAGGTTGCCCAGCACCGCCACAAAGACCGCGCCCGCCAAAGCGAACCAGAAGGGAGAAAAAGAGGGGGCGTTTTCCCCTTTCTCCTCTCTCCTTCCCCTGTCTCCCCTCTCGACCAGGTTGTAGGTGACGCTGAACGCCCCCATCGCCGTCATGGCGAACCAGGTGGGGATGGCCAGGTTGTAGGCCACATTGGGCACAATGCCGATGAGTTTGATCAGCGTGCCGACCATCACCTGGCCGAAATAGTAGTAATTCAAATAGCCTCCGGCGAACCAGGGGTCGTAGGGTGGGAATTCGACGCTCTTGATGACGGCGTTGAGATAAGCCAGGTCCATCGGCTTCTCGCCGCCCATCCAGGGATGCCATAGGTCGGGGTTGCCCCGGCGGATGAACCAAAAGAGGAAGAAGAAGGCCAGGAACAGGGCCTCCTCAAGGAGGACAAACCGCTTGCGCGTGCGCCACAACTCGCGGAAGCGGTCGCGCCGGGCGGGCCGGGCCAGGGTCGCGGCAGAGGCCAGGGCCAGCAGCCCCAGGGCCAACAGGATGGTCCCCCGCGTGTAGTGCAGGGGCGTCAGGTTGGTCAGCATCCAGGAGAGCCAGGCCAGGAGCAGGACGCCCACAGGCCGGGCCAGGATGTAGCCCCGGTCGGGCAGGAAGCCAAAGAGGGCGACGGTCAAGGGCAGGGCGGCCAGGCCGATGACGGCCAGGAGGAGCAGCCAGGAAAGGGTCGGCAGGCGGTTGGTCAAGCCGTAGCGGTTAAAGATCAACCCCCAAGTCCCGCTCTGCTGCTGCAACCGCCACTGTTCCTCACCGAGCATCAAGGCGTTCTGCTGCTCCTGCGTCTCCTGCTTTTGGGCCTGTTCCCGCCGCCACTTGGGCACGTCGCGGGGGTTGAGCCAGTGGGGGATGCTGTCCCAGTCAATCCCCTCGCTGAGCATGGCTTTGACCTTCTCCCGGTCATAATCCTCCGTTTTGCGGTAGATGAGCACCTTGGGGTGGTCATAGACGGTAAACTGCTCTTCGGCCCAAGTGTCATCAAACTCAATGCCGAAGAGGCGGGGGTAGGAATGGAACTCGGCGACCTTTTCAAAGCCCAGTTTCCCGGCAAAGAGGAGCTCGTAGTAGCGGGTCGTCACCGGGTAGCGCATCGGCAGGCGGGGGATGGATTGCCACAGCCGCCCGCTGCTCATGCTGATATAATCGGCCTCGTCTAGGGTGTCCAGTAGCTCTTCCAGCTTCTCCGGCGTGTCCTCGTCATAAAGTTTCAGCTCCAGGCCGCGATAGGGTCCCGCGCCAAAGGCAATGCGCCCGTCCATGCTAAAGGGCAGGGGGTCGTCAAAATGCTCGTTGGCGATGGCCGCCCCCTGGCTGACCAGCGGCGCGCCGCGCACCGCCCGGCTGTGAAAGTAATAGGTTTTGCCGCCCTCCAGGGGGGTATCGGGCAGGTCAATGACGTGACGTTTGCCACCTTCGCCGCCAAAGGTAGCAGCGATCCGGCCCTGGGCCAACAGCTCACCCCCTTCGCCGGTGATTTGGACCTCAAATTCGCCCTCACGCGGCCCTTCCAGGCCGGTCAGGTTGTTCATCACCACGGCGGTTGCGGTCACATCCTCCGGCGGGGTAAAGGGTGTGACCTGCCATTGGCCGTTGGCGGCGTAAATGTAACGCGACGGCAAGGGAATCTGTATCTTGCCGGGCCGTCCATCGGCGGTGCGGGTTTGCAAGGTGGCTCCGCTTTCGATGTTTTCGTACATCCAGCGGGTGGCCTGCACCCGCGTCACCGGCTCGGTGTAGATTTGGATGAAGGCAAAGGCCCAACCCAACGCCCCCAGCAGGACGACGGCGGCCAGCACCCCGGCGGCGATCCGCACCCGCCGCCGTTTCGTCTCGGCCCAATCCCAGACGGCGACCACGAGATAGGCGGCGAACATGGTCAGGCAGGGAAAGATGGGCAAAAAGTAGCGCACCGATTTGACGTATTGCATCCCTTGCCAGAAAAAGGTGAGCAGCACCCAGGAGAGGGGGATGATAACCAATGCCCAATGCCCAATGCCCCGCTTTTTGCGCAGCCGGAGACGGACGGTCTGGACCACCGCCAGCCCGACGCCCAGCCAGGCGGCGATACCCAGGGGCAGGCCCATCCCCCATTTGACCATGTTTTCCAGGGGCCAGAGCCAGGGCGTGCGCTCGGTCCACTGGCGGCCCCAGGGCAGGTCGGCCTCGCCGGTCTGTTGGGCGCCCGCCTCGGCGATGTCGGCCAGCCAGCGGGGGTTGGGCATGAGGAGCGGTTGCAGCGGTTCGGGGATCTTTTCCAGGACCCGCAGCCTGGATTGCCACGGTTCGGGGATGCTCTCCCAGCCGTCATAATCGGGACCGGCCCAGGCGTAGGGTTGGGCGACGCGGAAAAGGGCCAGGGCAGCAACGACGGCCAGGGCCAAACCCGCACCGGCCTGCCACAACGCGCCGCCCACGCTCCGCCCGGCGAGCACCTGCCGCCGCACCCACAGCCAGACCCCCAGGGCGACGACGACGGACAGCAAAAAGACGCTCACCTTGCAGGCCAGGGCCAGGCCCATGGCCGCGCCTACGCCCAGGTAAGCCGACCAACCCTTGCCCTCCACCACATCCAGGGTGAACCAAAGGACCACCAGGACGAAAAAGGTGAGAAAGGTATCCACGACGAAATAGTGGGAACCCTGGATGTTGAGGACGGTCAGGGCCAGGAGAAAGGCGGCGATAAGGCCCACCCGCCGGTCAAAGATGCGGCGGGCCAGGAAAAAGAGAAGCAGGACGGAACCCAGGTCAAACAGGCCCGAAAGGACACGCCCCACCAGGTGGATGCGGTCATAGCCGGTCCAGGAAGGATGCCGGGCCAGAAACTCTGCGGTGTCGGGGCGCATTTCGGCGTACATGGTCTGCAAGACGTCCAGCTGACCGGCGACGAACTTGGTCAGAAAGAGGGGAAAAGTCCCGTAAAAGTAGACCATGTCCACGTTGCGGGCGTTGAGGGGGGAACGGCTGGTGTCAAAATACTCGGCCAAGCTATCCGGCCATTGGATGCGGGTGATGACCATGGTCGTATAGCGTTCGTCGGGGTGGATGTGGTAGGTCCCCTTGTCCCAGTTGACGTTGTAGAAGCGAAAGACCGCACCCAATATCAGGATGGCGATCAGGGCCGGTCGGGTTCCCCGCCCGGTGCGACGGTCCGATGACGTGCCTGTCGGTTCCATACAGTCCCTCTGCCTGCTGCGTGAAACAGGGGCAGGCCGCAGACCTGCCCCTACGTCGCTTGGTGGGCGAAACAGGACTTGAACCTGTGACCCCTTCCTTGTAAGGGAAGTGCTCTTCCAACTGAGCTATTCGCCCGCCGGGCACACATTATACCCGGAAAGGGAACGATTGTCAATTGACAGATGCCCGGTTCCATGCTATCCTCAGCGCAGGGTGAGGCCGACGGCGGCGATGACGGTGGCCAAAGCCAGGAGGAGCAGCCACCGGTTCGCCTTGATCGCTTCTGTCCAGCCAACCGTCGGTGCGGGGGAAGCAGAAGCGGACGCGGGGAGCGATTCCCCCTGCAGCATCTGCGCCCAGGCCGCTACGGACGGAGGACGGTCGTTGGGATGGAGGGCCAGAGCGGCCAGGATCGCTTCTTCCACGGCGGGGGCGATGGCCGGGTTGGCCCGGCGGGGCGGCACCAGGGCCTCCGGGTCCAGGAAACGCTCCTGGGCACTGGCCGGGGGCCGACCGGTGAGCAAGTGGTAGAGAGTCGCCCCCAGGCTATACAGATCGCTGCGAACGTCGGTGTGGCCTAACTCTCCGGCGTACTGCTCCAGAGGGGTATAAGGCAGGGAGCCGACGCCCCGCAAACCGGTCAGCGTCTTGGGATCATCGGGGTCCAGGGGCTTGACCAGACCAAAATCTACCAGCTTAATGCGCCCGGCAGGGGTCAGCTTGATGTTGGCCGGTTTGATGTCCCGGTGGAGGACCGGCGGCTCCTGGCCGTGAAGGTAGGTCAAGGCGTCGCACAACTGGGCCATCCAACCCAGGACCTGGGCTTGGTCGAGAAAACGTCCCTCGCGGTTGGCCTGCCGGACCAATTGCTGCAAATCCCGACCGGGCACATAGTCCATGACCAGGTAATCGCGGCTGATGTCGCCGTCGGGTGTCTCTTCCGGGGGCAAGGTGAAATAATCGGATACTTTGGGTAGGTTGGGGTGGTCCAAGCGGGCCAGGGTACTGGCTTCGCGGAGGAATTGCCGCCGGGCCTGGGCCAACGCCTCGGCGCCGATGCCGGGCGGCGGCCAGATCTCCTTGATGGCGCACAGGCGACCGGGCAGGCGCAGGTCGGCAGCCTTGTAGACCGCGCCCATGCCCCCCTGGCCGATGAGGGCCAGGATTTCGTATCGGTTGCGCAGGCGTGCGCCCGGTTCCAGCCCAACGTGCATTTCCACTCCATGCAATACGCAATACGCCACAGGCAATACTACTGCAACCGACACATCCTGTCAAGGAGGGGAACGGATGTCGGAAAAAGAAGCGGCTCTGCTGCTGTGGACGGAAGGAGAAGAGATCAAGGGCCGCTGGTCGTTGGACAAAGAGATAACGACCCTGGGTCGCTGGCCGGACAACGACGTGGTAGTGGACGACCGCTGGGTTTCCCGCCACCACGCCCGCATCCGCCGGGAAGGGGAAAGATACGTCCTGGAGGACCTGGGCAGCAAGAACGGTACGTTTGTCAACGGGCGGCGCATCACCGGGCCGGTAGTATTGAACGACGGCGATGAAGTGCAGGTGACCCCCCTGATCAAATTGACCTTTGTAGATTACGGCTCGACGGCCCCCTTGCCCTCCGCCCAGGGCAGACCGGGGCTGGTGCTGGACCGAGCAGCGCGGCAGGTGTATGTGGGCGGTCGGCAGCTGGAACCGCCCCTTTCCCAGGCCCAGTTCACCCTCTTGGCCCTCTTGGCCGAGCAACCGGGCCGCGTCTACAGCCGCGAGGAAATCATCGCCGCCGTCTGGCCGGAGGACCGAGCCGAAGGGATCAGCGATGAAGCCATCGACGCCCTGGTGCGGCGCGTGCGCCTGCGCCTGCGCGAGTTGGACCCCGACGGTGAGTATGTGGTGACGGTGCGGGGGTACGGCTTCAAACTGGAACCAAAGGGCTGAAATCTGCGTTCATCCTCTGCCGTGAACCTGCCGCCATTTTGCCGATGGTCCCAGGTCCGGTATAATGGGGATGACCAACCCTTTCCCACCTGGGGTGCGAAAGTGCTTGACTTGGGGATCGTCATTGTCAACTATAACGTCCGCGACCTGTTGCGCGACTGCTTGGCTTCGGTGTTTGACAGCCGGGGGGATTTGGCCTACCGCGTCTGCGTCGTAGACAACGGCTCCACCGACGGCAGCGCAGACATGGTCGCCGCCGAATTTCCCCAAGTGCACCTTATCCGCGCCGAAAACAGGGGCTATGCGGCAGGGAACAACCTGGGCTTGCGGGCATTCGGCTTCCGACCGCCGGATGCCCCCCCACCGACGCACCAATCCACCGACCCGCCCCGCTACGTCCTGCTCCTGAACCCGGACACCCTCCTTCCTCCTTCTGCCCTTGCCGAAATGCTGGCTTTTATGGAGGCACACCCCCAAGCAGGCGTGGCCGGTCCGCGCTTGGTGCGGGCCGACGGCAGCTTGGACAAAGCATGTCGGCGGAGCTTCCCCACACCGGAGGTTGCCTTTTACCGCCTTTCCGGGTTGAGCAAGCTCTTCCCCCGCAGCCGCCGCTTTGGCCGCTACAACGTCACCTACCTGCCGCCCGACATGACGACGGAAGTGGACTCGGTGGTCGGCGCGTTTATGCTCATCCGGCGAGAAGCCCTCCAAGAAGTGGGGTTGCTGGATGAGCGGTTCTTTATGTATGCGGAGGACCTGGATCTGTGCTACCGGATCAAGCAGCGGGGCTGGCAGGTGTGGTACAACGCCGACGTAACCGTCTTGCACTACAAGGGCCAATCAAGCCGCCAGCGGAGCAGCTTCGCCAACGCCAAATTCTACGAAACCATGCGCCTTTTCCACGACAAACATTACAAGCAAGAAACACCGGAACCGCTTAACCGGCTGATCTACGCTGCCGTCGCCCTGCTGGGGGGGTGGGCCATCCTGCGAGATCGGTTGCGCCCACCGGAAAAGCGAGGGGTGGCTTCGGCAGTACCGGTCGCAGAAGGTGGTGAACACCGATGAAACGCCGTTCCGATGCTCTATTCGCCTTGATCCTTGCGATCAACGATACCGTAATGGTCACGTTGGCCTTTTACCTGGCCTATTGGCTGCGCAAAAACGTCACCCCGGCGGCCATCGCCATCGCCCCTTTCCGCGATTACGCCGCCATGCTGATCATCCAGGTCGTGACGATGCTCACCCTCTACTTCTTTTCCCGCCTGTACGATGTCAAACGCTCCATGCCCCGTTTAGACGAATTTTACCGCATCTTTGCGACCACATCCATCGGCACAATTGTTACAATCGCTCTCACCACTTTTCTCTTCAAAAACAGCACCTGGGAACTGGATTTCCCCCGTGTCATGGTCATTTACGCCTGGCTGCTGACGATTCTCCTGGTCACGCTGAGCCGCTCCGGCTGGATTGCGGTGCGTGATTGGCTGCGCACACGGGGCATCGGCATCACCCGCCTGCTCATCGTCGGCACGGGTGATGTGGGGCGCATGATCTTGCAAAAGATCCGCCAAATGCCGCGCCTGGGCTACCGAGTCGTCGGCTTTATCGACGGCGATACCCCTCCCGGCCAAGAGATCATGGGCGTCCCCGTCCTGGGCGGCGTGGACGACATTCCCGATCTCATCCGCGAGCACGAAATCCAAGAAGTGATCATCGGTCGTCCGGAGCTGAGCCACCAGGAGCTCTTGGCCCTCATCTCCCGCTGCGAACGGGGCCAGGTAGGCATCAAAATCTTTCCCGACCTATTCCAAATCATCGCCACCGAGCTGAGCATCGGTGACCTGGGCGGCTTGCCCCTGCTGGTCGTCCGGGATATTGCCCTGCGCGGCTGGAAGCTGACCCTCAAACGGGCGGTGGACCTGGTGGGCAGCGCAATCGGTCTGGTCATCCTTTCTCCCTTTTTGATGCTCATCGCCATCCTGATCAAGCTGGATTCCCCCGGCCCCGTGTTCTACGCCCAGGAGCGGATGGGGTTGGATGCCAAACCCTTCTGGTGTCTCAAATTCCGCTCCATGCGCACCGACGCCGAAGCCACAGGCCCCGGTTGGACCACGGAAAACGACCCCCGCGTGACGCGGGTAGGACGCTTTATCCGCCGCTTCTCCATTGACGAGCTCCCCCAACTCATCAACGTCCTGATGGGGGAAATGAGCCTGGTCGGGCCGCGCCCCGAACGCCCCGTGTACGTTGAGCAGTTCCGGCGCAGCATCCCCCGCTACATGGACCGCCACCGCGAAAAAGCGGGCATGACCGGCTGGGCGCAGGTCAACGGGCTGCGAGGCGATACATCCATCGCCGAACGAACCAAATACGACCTGTGGTACATAGAAAACTGGTCCCTTTGGCTTGATTTTAAAATCATCCTGCGCACCTTTTTCAGCATCCTCAAGGACCGACACGCCTACTGAGCCAACCGCGTCCCCTGCCATTTGACAGCCTTGCCAATTCGTGGTATCATCCCCAATGGAGTGCATTAGCACTCTAACAATCAGAGTGCTAAAACTTTCCGGGGTAAAGGATGAGCGATCTGACACCACGTCAACAATTGATCCTGGCCCTGGTTGTCCGGGAGTATATCGCCGCCGCCCAACCGGTCGGCTCCAAACGGATCCAGGGCTATGGGTTGGGCGTCAGCTCGGCCACCATCCGCAACGAAATGGCGATTCTAGAAGAGCACGGCTATCTGACCCAACCCCACACCTCCGCCGGGCGCGTGCCCACAGAGCGGGGCTATCGCTATTTCGTCGAGCGGCTGATGCACGAATCGGACCTGCCTCCGGCCGAGCAGCGGACCATCCGCCATCAGTTCCACCAGGTCGGTGTGGACCTGGAACAATGGATGCGTCTGGCCGCTTCCGTGCTGGCCCGCACGGCCCAATCGGCCGCCGTCGTCACCAGCGTCAAGACGGAGCAGTGCCGCCTCCGCCACCTGCAGCTGATCTCCCTGCGCGATACGATGATCATGCTCATCGTCGTCCTGGAAGGGGGCATGGTCCAGCAACAGATCCTCACCCTGGACGAGGCCATGAGCCAAGATACCCTCAGCCAAGTCGCCAATCGTCTGAACGACCTGTGCGTCGGTGCATCGGCCAGCCGGGTGCAAGCCTGCCGCTCCCAAGTGGGAGCCTTTGAACAACAGATCCTGGACAAAGTCGTGCAGATCATGAAGCGGGTGGACGACCAAGCCGGGCTGCACCTTTACCGCGACGGCCTGCTGAACATCCTGCACCAACCTGAATTCTCCGTACCGGAAAGTGCCCGCAACGTGATCCAGCTCTTTGAAGACCGCGCCCTGCTGGAGGACCTGCTGACCGAGATGCTGGAAGTGGGCGGCGTGCAGGTCATCATCGGCGGGGAAGGGAAATGGAACGAGCTGCGGGAATGCAGCCTGGTGGTCTCGCCCTACGGCGTCAGCGGCGCGGCCAAAGGCGCGTTGGGGGTCGTAGGGCCGATGCGGATGCCCTACAACCGAGCCATCTCCGCCGTGCGCTACGTGGCCGGGCTGATGAGCGATCTTTTCCGCGAACTGTACGGCATGACCGAATCTGTACCAACACCGGAGGAGTAGAACATGAGCGAGACACAAGTAGCCGAACAAGAGATCCGGGAAGCACGGGAAGAACCGGAGGAGCAAGAGGAACAATCACCGCAGGCAGAGCAAAAAGAGGCCCAAACCGAGGAGGTGACGGAGGAGGCAACGACAGAGGAGGGAGAACAAAAGGAGGAACCCGATGAGCTGACCATCCTGCGTCAGGCATTAGAAGAGGCCCGGGCCAAAGAGGCCGAGTACCTGGACGGTTGGCAACGGGCCAGAGCCGAGCTGGCCAACGCCCGCAAACGCTTCCAACGGGAACAGGCCCAGGCATACACCAACGCCAAAGCCGACGTGCTGAGCCGCATCCTCCCCATCGTGGACGACTTTGACCGGGCCTTTGCCAATCTACCCGACCATCTGAGCAAAGAGCCGTGGATCGAAGGCGTGGAGTTGGTCCGGCGCAAACTCCACGCCCTGCTGGACCAGGAAGGCGTCACCCCCATTGAGGCCGAAGGCCGGGAATTCGACCCGGCCATCCACCAAGCCATCACCCACGAGCCGTCGGAGGAAACACCGGAAGGCCACATCATCGCCGAGGCGCAAAAGGGCTACCGCCTGGGCGACCTGATCCTGCGGCCCAGCATGGTCCGCGTCTCTGCCGGTCCTCCCGATGAAACATCCGATGAACCGGATGATGAGAAATGATCAATGAGGAATGACCAACGGTCATGAGCAATGACCAATTTTTGAAGAGGTGAAATTATGTCTAGAATTGTCGGCATTGATCTCGGAACGACCAACTCGGTTTGCGCCGTCATGGAAGGCGGCGATCCAACCGTCATTCCCAGCTCGGAAGGAGGAAGGCTCTTTCCCTCCGTCGTTGCCGTCAACCCCAAAACGGGCGAACGGATGGTGGGCCAAATGGCACGACGGCAGGCCGTCACCAACCCGGAAAACACCATCTTTTCCATCAAACGGCTGATGGGCCGCAAGTACAACGACCCGGAAGTGGTCAAAGCGCGGCGGATTCTGCCCTACAAAATCATAGAACGGCCCAACGGCGACGCCTGGGTGGAGATGGGAGGCAAAACCTACTCGCCGCCCGAAATTTCGGCCATGATCCTGCAAAAGATCAAACAGGACGCCGAAGCCTACCTGGGCGAGCCGGTGACCAAGGCGGTCATCACCGTCCCGGCCTACTTTAACGACAGCCAACGCCAGGCGACCAAAGACGCCGGTCGCATCGCCGGGTTGGAGGTGCTGCGCATCATCAACGAACCGACCGCTTCCTCCCTGGCCTACGGCCTGGGCAAGGGCGTTGAACAAAAGATCGCCGTCTACGACCTGGGCGGCGGAACTTTTGACATCAGCATCCTGGACGTGGGCGACAATGTGTTTGAAGTGCTTTCCACCAACGGCGATACCTTCCTGGGCGGCGACGACTTTGACCAGCGCATCATCAACTGGGTGGCCGATGAATTTCTCAAAGAAGAGGGGATTGACCTGCGGGAGGACCGCATGGCCCTGCAGCGGCTCAAGGAAGCCGCGGAAAAGGCCAAGATTGAGCTTTCTACCACCATGCAGACCGAGATCAACCTGCCCTTCATCACCGCCGATGCCAGCGGCCCCAAACACCTGCAAATGACCTTGACCCGCGCCAAGTTGGAGCAGTTGGTGGACGACCTGATCCAAAAGACCATCGGCCCCTGCCAGCAGGCCCTCAAGGACGCCAAACTGACCCAACAGGACATTGATGAAGTGATCCTGGTCGGCGGCATGACCCGAATGCCCGCCATCCAGGAGGCGGTGCGACGGTTCTTCGGCAAGGAACCGCACAAAGGGGTCAACCCCGATGAAGTAGTAGCCCTGGGCGCGGCCATCCAGGCCGGCGTCCTGGGCGGCGAGGTCAAGGACGTGCTGCTCCTGGACGTGACCCCCCTGACTCTGAGCATCGAAACGCTGGGCCACGTCGCCACTCCCCTCATTGAGCGCAACACCACCATCCCTACCAGAAAGAGCCAGATCTTTTCCACCGCCGCCGACGGTCAAACCCAGGTGGAAATCCACGTCCTCCAGGGCGAGCGGACCATGGCCGCCGACAACAAATCGCTGGGCCGCTTTATCCTGGACGGCATCCCACCCGCACCCCGCGGCGTTCCTCAAATTGAAGTGACCTTTGACATTGATGCTGACGGCATCCTCCACGTTTCGGCCAAAGACAAGGCCACCGGACGTGAACAATCCATCACCATCACCGCTTCCAGCGGGTTGAGCGAGGAAGAAATAGAGCGGATGATCCGCGAAGCCGAGCAGCATCGCCAAGAAGACGAACGACGGCGGCAGGAGGTCGAAGCCCGCAACAACGCCGATTCACTCATCTACCAGGCCGAAAAGCTGCTCCGCGAAGAAGGCTCCAAAGTTCCGCCCGAAGCCCGCTCCGACGTGGAGGACAAAGTGGCCGCTTGCCGTTCCGCCCTGGAAAGCAACGAGCTGGACCGCATCCGCGCCGCCACCCAGGACCTGGCCGAATCGCTACAGCGATTGGGGGCGGCCATGTATCAGCAGCCCGGCGCCACGCCTCCGCCCGAAGGCGAGGGCTACACCCCGCCCGACGATGAAGACGTGATCGACGGCGAATTCAGTGAAGCATGAAACGCGACTACTACGACGTATTGGGGGTGAGCCGCCAGGCATCCCAGGACGAGATCAAACGGGCGTTCCGCCGCCTGGCCCGCCAATATCACCCCGACGTAAACAAAAGCCCCGACGCCGAGGCCAAATTCAAAGAGATCAACGAAGCCTATGAAGTCCTTTCCGACCCGGACAAGCGGGCCGCCTACGACCGCTTTGGACACGCCGGACCCCAAGCCGGGTTCGGGGATTTCGGCGGCTTTGGTGCAGGGTTCGGTGGGTTTGAAGACATTTTTGAGAGCTTCTTCGGCGGGGGGATGCGCACCGGCGCGGCCCGGCGCGGCCCGGCGCGGGGCGCCGACCTACGCTATGACCTCACCATTGAGTTTGAGGAAGCGGTCTTTGGCTGCGAAAAGGAGATCATCGTCCCCCGCCACGAAACATGCCCCCACTGCCAGGGCAGCGGTGCGGAGCCGGGGACCCAGCCCATCCGTTGCCCCCAGTGCAACGGAACCGGCGAGATCCGCCGCCAGCAGCATACCTTCCTCGGCTCCTTCATCCAGGTTTCCACCTGTCCCCGCTGCCGAGGCGAACGTGAGATCGTCACCACACCCTGCACCCGCTGCGGGGGGAACAAGACGGTCCAGGTGGAACGCTCCATCTTGGTCAAGATTCCGCCCGGTGTGGACGACGCCACCCGCATCCGCCTGATCGGGGAAGGGGAACCGGGGGTGCGGGGCGGCCCGCCCGGCAACCTGTATGTCGTCTTGCACGTCAAGCCCCACCCCGTCTTCCGCCGCGAGGACAACGACATCTGGCTGGAACTGGACATCAACATCGCCCAGGCCGCTCTGGGCGACAAAATCAAGGTTCCCACCCTGGACGGCGAGGAAGAATTGGTCATCCCGGCAGGCATCCAAACCGGGGAAGTGCTGCGCCTGAAAGGCAAAGGGGTCCCCCGCCTGCGGCGCAACGGACGGGGCGATCAACTGGTCATGGTCCACGTCCGTACGCCTACCCGCCTGACGGCACAGCAAAAGCGACTGTTCAAAGAGCTGAGCGAAACCCTGGGCGGCGAAGTTATCCACCAGCCGGAAAAGGGCCTGTTCTCCAAAGTCAAAGAGGCCCTGGGCTTGTGAGATGCGCGCGGCCCGGTTGGCGGATTCGGAGATTTGAACCGCGAAGGCGCAAAGAGCGCAAAGGGAGGAAGAAAAAGGAAAAAACCTTCGCGCCCTTCACGTCTTGGCGGTTCAAAAATCCGAACCGCGAAGGCGCAAAGAGCGCAAAGGGAGGAAGAAGAAGGAAAAAACCTTCGCGTCCTTTGCGTCTTGGCGGTTCCAAAATCTGAACCGCGAAGGCGCAAAGAGCGCAAAGGGAGGAAGAAAAAGGAAAAAACCTTCGCGCCCTTCACGTCTTGGCGGTTCCAAAATCTGAACCGCGAAGGCGAAGAGCGCAAAGGGAGGAAGAAAAAGGAAAAAACCTTCGCGCCCTTTGCGTCTTGGCGGTTTCAAAATCTGAACCGCGAAGGCGCAAAGGAAACGAATGGCCTGCTATTCTCTGAGGAATATCCCTTGAACTGGCTTGAGTTCAGTGTCTCCACCGACCGCGAGGCCGCCGAAGCGGTCGTTGAATTGTTCAACCGCTACGGCCAGGGTCGGGCCGTGGTCGAAACGCCGGTAGACTGTTTCGAGTACGAACTGGAAGACCGGCTGCCCCCGACGGTGGTCGTCAAGACCTACCTGCCCGCCCAGGGCAGTGAGCAGGCCCGCCGCCACCTGGAAGAGGGGCTGTGGCATCTGGGTCGCATTCTGCCCATCCCCCCGCCAACCGTCCGCGAACTGGCCGAAGCGGATTGGGCCAAAGCCTGGAAGCAACACTATCACCGCCTGCGGGTTGGGCAGCGCACCGTCATCGTACCCGCCTGGGAGGAATACACCCCCGCCCCCGGCGAGGTCGTCATCCGCCTGGAGCCGGGCCAGGCTTTTGGCACGGGCTTGCACCCCACCACCCGACTGTGCCTGGCCGCCCTGGAAACGCACCTGACGCCCGGCGATGCCGTCCTGGACGTGGGGACCGGCTCCGGCGTGCTGGCCATCGCCGCCGCCAAACTGGGCGCCCGCTCCGTGCTGGCCCTGGACGCCGATCCCCTGGCCGTGACCGCTGCCGCCGAGAACGCAGCCCGCAACGGTGTGGGCGGAACGGTCGTCGTCCGGCACGGTTCCCTGCCCGGCGGGGAGGATGTCCCCCACCGTTTTCGGGCCGACGGGGACCTGGACTTGTTGGATTCGGGACACTTTGACCTGATCCTGGTCAACATCCTGGCCCCCGTCATCCGGGGAATGGCCCCGGCGTTGGCGGCGCGGCTGGGACCGGGAGGGCATCTCATCGCCTCCGGTCTCATCGAAAGCCAAGAAGAGGACGTGACCCGCGCTCTGCAAGCCCAGGGCCTGAAGGTCATCGCACGCAGCCGGGAAGAGGATTGGGTGGCTCTGGTGGCGAGGGGAGAACGATGATGCACCGCTTTTTCGTCCCTCCTGCCTGGATCCAAGCCAACATTGTGACCATCACCGGCCCCCAGGCCCATCAGATCGCCCGCGTGTTGCGGATGCGGCCCGGCGAGCGGATCATCGTCCTGGACAATTCGGGCTGGGAGATTGAAACGCAGCTGATCTCCGTTGAGCGGGATACGGTGCGGGGCGAGGTGCTGCACCGCCGCCTTTCCGCCGCGGAGCCGCGCACCAAAATTTCCCTCTACCAAAGCGTACTCAAAGGCAATCGCTTTGAGTGGGTGCTGCAAAAGGGAACCGAACTGGGCGTGGTCGAATTTGTGCCCCTCATCACCGAACGGTGCATCCTATCCGAAGTGGGGGCAGTGGAGAAAAAGCGGCAACGCTGGGAACGCATCATCCAAGAAGCCGCCGAACAGAGCCGCCGGGGGCGCAAACCGGCCCTGCACGAACCCCTTTTCTTCCCCCAGGGCTGCGAACGGGCGCGGCAGGTGGGCGGGCTGGCCCTCATCCCCTGGGAAGAGGAAGAAGCGGTCAGCCTGCGCCAGGCCCTCTCCGCCGCGCCGCTTTTTACCGTCCACCTTTTCATCGGGCCGGAAGGCGGCTTCACCCCTGCCGAAGTGGACCTGGCCCGGCGCTACGGCCTGCAACCGGTGACGCTGGGGCCGCGCATCCTCCGCGCCGAAACGGCGGGTATCGCCGCCGTAGCCGCCATCCTCTTCGCCTTGGGGGATTGGGAATAGTTCTGTTATTTATCCAGCAAAACGGCCACACCGGGCAGCACCTTGCCTTCCAGGAATTTGAGGCTGGCTCCGCCACCGGTAGAGATGTGGCTCATCTCCTTATCCAAGCCGGTCCGTTTGACCGCCGCCGCCGAATCGCCGCCGCCGATGACGGTGGTTGCGTAGGGCAAAGCAGCCAGTATGCGGGCTACCGCTTCGGTCCCCTGGGCAAACTTGGGAAACTCAAAGACTCCCATCGGCCCGTTCCAAATGACGGTGCGGGCGTTTGCCAACCGGTCGTGGAACAGCTCAATGGTCCGGGGGCCGATGTCCATGATGCGCCAACGAGGGGGGACCTGGGAGACGCTGACCACTTGGGAAAAGGCATCGGCGGCGAAGCGGTCGGCGACCGTCACATCTACCGGCAGCACCAGTTTATCCCCCGCCTGCTCCAGCAGGGCGCGGGCCGTTTCCAGGCTGTCATCCTCCACCAGTGAATCACCCACATCGTGGCCTTCGGCCTTGAGGAAAGTGTTGGCAATGCCGCCGCCGATGAGGAGCGAATCCACCCGGTCCAGCAAGTTCTCAATCACGCCGATCTTGTCCGAGATTTTGGCCCCGCCCAAGATGGCGATAAAGGGCTTTCGCGGTTCGTTCAGCACACTGCTCAGGAACGAGATCTCCCGTTCCATCAGAAAACCGGCCACTGCGGGCAGATATTGGGCCACACCCGTCGTTGAGGCATGGGCACGGTGGGCCGAGCCAAAGGCATCGTTGACGTACAGATCCGCCAGGGCCGCCAATCGGGCGGCAAAGGCGGGATCGTTTTCCTTTTCCTCCGGGTGGAAGCGGGTGTTTTCCAAAAGAAGGACCTCGCCCGGCTTGGCCGCCCGGACCGCTGCCTCCACCTCCGGTCCGACGCAGTCATCCAGCTTGGTCACAGGCCGCCCCAGCAGCTCAGAAAGACGGCGGGCGACGGGGTCCATCCTGAGCGATTCAACAACGCGGCCTTTGGGCCGCCCCAAATGGGACATCAGAATCACCACCGCATCCCTTTCCAGCAGATAGCGGATGGTGGGCAAGGCCGCCCGGATGCGGGTATCATCGGCGACTTGGCCGTCGCTCAAAGGAACGTTGAAATCCACACGAACCAGCACTCGCTTTCCTTGAACATCTACATCACGAACGGTCTTTTTCATGTTCAACCACCCCAAAACTCTTCTCATCACGCCGAGTCCAACACCGAATTGCGTCCTCGGCGGCGTGTCGCGGATCGGTCCTCCTCTAGAACCCTTGCTGCACCAAGTAATGGGCCAACTCGGCCACGCGGCAAGCGTACCCCCATTCGTTGTCATACCAAGCCACAACCTTGACCAGATTGCCCAGGGTCATGGTCGATAAAGCATCCAGAACGGAAGAGAAGGTCGTGCCTCGGAAATCGGTCGAGACCAAAGGCAAGTCCGAATAACCCAAAATGCCTTTGAGCGGCCCTTCGGCAGCGGCCCTTTTGAAGGCAGCATTGATCGTTTCCTTGTCGGCAGGCCGCTCCACACAGGCCACCAACTCGGCCACCGAGACGGTAGGGATGGGCACGCGGTAGGCACAGCCGTTGATCTTGCCTTTCAGCTCAGGGATGACGCTGCCCACCGCTTTGGCCGCCCCGGTCGTCGTGGGCACGATGTTGGTTGCCGCCGAGCGGGACCGTCGGGGGTCTTTGCCCACATGGTCCAAGATCGGCTGGCTGCCGGTATAGGCATGGATGGTCGTCATCAATGCTTCGATGATGCCAAAGTTTTGGTGCAGCACCTTAGCCACAGGCGCCAAGCCGTTGGTAGTGCAAGAGGCGTTGGAAATGGTGCGGTGGCGCTCCGGATCGTAATCGGTATGGTTGATGCCTACGACCACCATGAGGTCTGCTTTGGGGTCCGGAGCGGTGATGATCACCCGCCGCGCCCCACCCGTCAGGTGCAGGTGGGAACGGCCTTTGAAATGCCCCGATGCCTCAATGACCAGGTCCACCCCCAGGCGGCCCCATTCGGGCACAGGGCCGTAAGGGTTGCGGCCAATGATGCGTGTTTCCCGACCGTCTACGATGATCGCATTCTTGCCACCGCGCACGTTGGCCCGGACATCGGCCTCAAAAGGGCCGTAGTTGGAGTCATATTTGAGCAAGAGCGCACGGTTTTCGGTGACATGGGGATTGCTGACGCCGATATGGGTGATATGCAATTCATCGGCGTATCGTTGGTGGATGATTTTGAACACCTGCCGACCGATGCGGCCAAAGCCGTTGATCGCCACCCGGATCGCCATCGTCGTCCTCCTCAGGAAGGAACCGAAGACGCCAAGGGCGCAAAGGTTTTTTTTTCTTTCTCTCCCTTCGCGTCCTTCGCGCCTTTGCGGTTCAACCTTCGGGACCGCCAAGACGCCGGGGCGCAAAGGTTCTTCTTTTCTCTTCCTCGTGCCCTTTGCGCCTTCGCGGTCCAACCTTTGGGACCGCCAAGACGCCGGGGCTTTTCCTCGCGCCCCTCGTCTCGGCGGTCAAACCCTCATGCCTGGTCCAGCGAGACTTTGGCCTGCGCAGCCAAAAAGTTGCAAAGATCGGCTACGCGGCAGGAGTAGCCCCATTCGTTGTCGTACCAGGACACGATCTTGACCATGTTGCCCTCAATGACATTGGTCAGCGAGCTATCCACGATGGAGGAGCGGGAATCGCCCTTGAGGTCCATCGAAACCAACGGGTCCTCGCTGTAGCCCAAGATGCCCTTCAACGGCCCTTCGGCGGCAGCCCGCAAGGCTTCGTTGACCTCCTCTTTGGTCACATCCCGCTTGAGTTCGGCCACAAAGTCCACGATGGAAACGGTGGGGGTGGGCACGCGCAGGGCAAAACCGTCAAACTTGCCCTTCAAGTCGGGGATGACCAGGGCAACCGCCTTGGCCGCGCCGGTTGTAGTGGGGATGATGTTCAAAGCGGCCGCTCGTGCCCGGCGGGGGTCCTTGTGAGGGAAGTCCAGGATGCGCTGGTCGTTGGTGTAGGAATGCACCGTGGTCATCAGTCCACGCTTGATGCCAAAGGTTTCGTGGATCACTTTGGCAACGGGGGCCAGACAGTTGGTGGTGCAAGAAGCGTTGGAGATGATGTGGTGCTTATCCCGCTGATAGTCCCCATCGTTGACGCCCATGACGACCGTCCAATCCACGCTATCGGCGGGCTTGGCCGGTGCGGTGATGATCACTTTTTGCGCACCGGCGGCGGTGCGGTGCAGTGCGGCCTGCTCACCATCACGGAACACACCCGTGGATTCAACGACGATGCTCACTCCCAAATCCCCCCAGGGAATCTGGCTGGGGTCATACTGCGCAAAGGTTTTGACCTCTTTGCCGTCTATGAAGAAGCTTCCCTCCGTGACCTCAACGCGAGCGGGGAAGCGACCGTAGTTGGAATCGTATTTGAGCAGATTTGCCAGGGTCTGGTTATCGGTCAAATCGTTGACGGCCACCACCTCCAGGTCCTCCGGATAGCGCTCCCAGATGGCCCGGAACACCTGGCGACCGATCCGGCCGAATCCGTTGATGCCTACTCTGATCTTCATCGGTATTCCTCCTTAAAAAGCCTTTCAGACTCTACGTAATGTTGAAAATATCGCTGCTGCTAACAATGCCCACAATGTCCTGACCGTCAAACACCAGGACGCGCCGAATATCCGCCCGCGCCATCAGGGCTGCGCAATCCTGTAAGCTACACGTGGGCGGCACGGTGATCACCGGTTTGGTCATGATCTCGTGGACCATCACCTCTTTGGGGTCCAACCCTTTGGCCACCACTTTTTCAATCACGTCGGTCTGGCTCATGAATCCCCAGGTGTCGGTGGCATCTCTGCGCTGGACCAGCAGACTGGAGACATTCCACTCCTTCATCTTTTCAATGGCCTCGGCCACGGTGGCATCAGGGGAAATGTCCACAACGTGCTTGGTCATTGCGTCCGCTGCGGTCTTCATGGTTCTCACCTCCTCATCTCTTTTCGTGCTTACGCCACAAGTCCATGACCGCTGCCCCCAATTTCCCCGCGTCGTGTCGCCAGGGAGTGCGGGTATCGGTCAGATCGCACTCTATCACGCGATAATCATCACTCTGCTCATAGCGGGCTACCACCGGCTGCAGGGGAGGGTGGTCGGTGGGGAGAGGCGGGTTGTTATTGACCAACACCCAGGGGAACAGCCCACGCCCCACATGCCGTTGCAACGCGCCGATATGCTGCCCTGCATCAAATCCATCGGTCTCCCCCGGTTGGGTGGCAATGTTGCAGACATAGACCTTGACCGCCGTTGCCGCCGCCACCGCCTGCCGGATGCCGGGGATGAGCAGGTTGGGCAAGACGCTGGTAAAGAGGCTGCCCGGCCCGGCAACGATCAGGTCGGCTTCCAAAATGGCCCGCACCGCTTCCGGGTAAGCCCGGACCCGCTCCGGCTGCAAGAAGACCCGCTCAATGGGCCGCCCGGCCTTGGGGATGGCCGATTCCCCCCGGACACGGGCCAGCTCCCCGCCGGAATCCCGACCTGCAGGCCGCAGGTCGGCGACCAGGGTCACATCCTCCAATGTGGAAGGCAGAACACGCCCTCGCACCGCCAGGACGCGCCCCGCTTCCAACAACGCTTGTTCAAAGCTACCGGTGACGGCGGTCAGGGCCGTGAGGAACAGATTGCCGAAGCTGTGACCGTTGAGGCCCTCCCCCTGTCCAAAGCGGTACTGGAAGAGCCGGGTTATCAACGATTCGTCGTCGGCCAGGGCTGCAATGCAATTGCGAAAGTCACCGGGCGGCAGAATGCCCAGCTCCCGCCGCAACCGCCCCGACGAGCCGCCGTCATCGGCTACGGTGACGATGGCGGTGATATGGGGGGTATGGAGTTTCAGGCCGCGCAGCAACGTAGAAAGCCCCGTTCCCCCGCCCAGGGCCACAACTTTGGGAAGCCGATCCCCTTCTCGCCCGCTCATGCCGTCTCTTGTAGGGCTTCGTCCTCCCACGGCACGGGTCGCCCCCCTTTGCTCAACAGCAAAGGGCGAATCTTTCGGCGGATGGTCTCGCCGTTGACCACACATTTGACAACATCCGTGCGGGAAGGAATCTCGTACATCACATCCAGGAGAGTCTCTTCAACGATGGTCCGCAGGCCCCGTGCGCCGGTCTTGCGGCTCATGGCTTCTTTGGCAATGGCCTCCAGGGCATCTTGGGTAAAGACCAACTCCACACCATCCAGCTCCAGCATCCGTTTGAATTGCTTGACCAGGGCGTTTTTGGGCTGGGTCAGGATGGCGATCATAGCCTCTTCGTCCAGCGGGTCAATGCTGCACACCACCGGCAAACGGCCCACCAGCTCCGGGATGAGGCCAAAGGCCATCAAGTCATCAGGGGTGATCTCGCGTAGCAGCTCGGCCGCGGTCATTTCCTGGCGGCGACGGCCCTCACGCCCGGCGGCAAACCCCACCCGGCCTTTGGCCCCGATCCGCTCGGCAACGATCTTGTCCAACCCTTCAAAGGTCCCGCCACAGATGAAAAGAATGTTTGTCGTGTCAATCTGGATGAATTCCTGCTGCGGGTGCTTGCGCCCGCCGTGGGGCGGCACGTTGACCTCCGCCCCTTCTATGATCTTGAGCAACGCCTGCTGCACCCCTTCCCCCGAAACGTCACGGGTGATGCTGGGGTTGTCGCCCGATTTGCGGGCCGTTTTATCAATCTCATCAATGTAGATGATGCCGGTGGAAGCCCGTTCCACGTCAAAGTCGGCGGCCTGGAGGAGGCCCTGTAGAATCGTCTCCACATCCTCGCCTACATAGCCGGCCTCGGTCAGGGCAGTGGCATCGGCAATGGAAAAGGGCACGTCCAGGATGCGGGCCAGCGTTTGGGCCAACAGAGTCTTGCCACAACCGGTCGGTCCCACCAACAGGATGTTGCTCTTTTGCAGCTCCACATCATCCAGGGCGTTCCCCGCCCGGATGCGCTTGTAGTGGTTGTAGACGGCCACAGAAAGGACCTTCTTGGCCCGATCCTGACCGACGACGTATTCATCCAGCCGCCGAAAGATTTCGCGGGGAGAAGGCAGGTCCAACGCTTCCGCCTCTTCCCGCTCCGGGACGATCTCCTCTTCCTCCAGGATCTCCACACAGAGCCAAACGCAATCGTCGCAGATATAGACATCGTCGGGGCCGGAGATCAAGCGTCTGACCTGATCGTAATCTCGTTGACAGAAGGCGCACTTTTTGACGCCCGGTTCTTTTTCGGCCATGATCCCTCAACACGGTTCGCACCCTCGCCGGGATGCTATTCCTTCTTTTCCGCTTCCTCGGTCTCTTCCTCCGGCGGGGAAAGCACCTCGTCAATGATCCCGTACTCAACCGCCTCATGGGCGTCCATAAAGTGATCGCGGTCAAAATCGTCGGCGATCTTTTCCACCGGCTGCCCGGTGTGCTTGGACAACAGGCCGTGCAACAGGTCCTGCATCCGCTTCAGTTCCTTGTACTGAATTTCCACGTCGGGGGCGTAGCCCCGTGCCCCGCCGCCTGCAGGGTGCATATGGATGGTGGCATGGGGCAAGGCGAACCGACGGCCTTTATCCCCGGCGGCCAGCAAAACCGTGCCCAAACTGGCCGTCCAACCGACGGCGATGGTGGAGATGGGGGCGCGGATCATCTGCATCGTATCGTAAATGGCCAGACCGGGATAGATTTCGCCACCGGGGGAGTTGATGTAGAGTTGAATCTCTTTTTCCGGGTTTTCCCGGTCCAGAAAGAGCAATTGGGCAACGATCAGGTTGGCCACCTGGTCGTTGATCGCCGTACCCAAAAAGACGATCCGCTCTTTGAGCAACAGGGAATAGATGTCATAGGCCCGCTCACCGCGGCCCGTTGTTTCGATGACCATAGGGATTAAACTGCTGTGCATATAGTCCTCCTCGGCAAGTTTATGGGTTCGCCCCCGGCAAAGTATACCCCCGGCCCGCCACTGCCTACAGGCCCGGCGGCAACGGGGCCGTTGCGCCTGCGACGCAGCCGTGGGGGGTTATCCTTCGGCAACGGCTTGCGAATCGCCGCCTTCCCCGGCCTCGTCAGAGGGAGCCTCCGCCTCCGAGGGTGAAGCGGGAGCCTCCTCCGGTTCTCCGGCAACGGTTTGCGAATCGCCGCCTTCCCCGGCCTCGTCAGAGGGAGCCTCTGCCTCCGAGGGTGAAGCGGGGGCCTCCTCCGGTTCTCCGGCAACGGCTTGCGAATCGCCGCCTTCCCCGGCCTCGTCAGAGGGAGCCTCCGCCTCCGGGGGCGAAGCGGGGGTCTCCTTCTTCGGGGGCGGAGCCTCGCCCGAGGCGATCCGGACAAGCAACTCGTGGGCGCGGGTGATCAACAGGTCGTCGGCCACGGCCTTGCGGCCCTGGGCCGTTTCCAAGAAGCGAAGATCCTCCGGGTTGTCCAAAGACGTGCGAAGGCGCGCAATCTCGGCGTCAATTTCCTCTTCCTCAACCGTCAATTGCTCTTCTTCGGCGATCCGGACCAGCACCAACCGCTTTCTCAACCGCTTTTCGGCGGTCGGATACAAGTCCTGTTTGTAGGCTTCGCGCGTCTTGCCCAGCATGGCCAGGAACCGCTCCATGGTGATCCCCGATAAACGCAGGTTCGCTTCCATCCGGTTCACCAAGATTTCGGCTTCCCGATCTATCGCCTGGGGGGGATACTCTATGCGGGAGATCTCCATGACGGCATCCAAGACCTTCTCGGCGTAGCGATCCTCGGCCTCTTGCAACGCTTCCGATTCCAAAGACTCCCGTGTCGCTGCCTTGAGGTCGTCCAGCGTATCATAGTCGCCGACCATCAGAGCCAAGTCGTCATCCAAAGGGGGAACATCCTTTTCTTTGACGCTGTGCACCTTGACGGTGATGGTGGCTTCCTTTCCCGCAACCTCCGGGTCCTCGCCCTCGGTGGGCATGATCAGGGTGAAGGTCTTTTCCTCACCGGGAGCCATCCCCACGATCTGCTCGTGGAAGCCGGGCATGGGATACGATACATCCTCTTCGAGGAGCATCTCGTAATCCTCATTGTTCATCACTTCGGTCTCGCCCACCGTACCCCGCATGTCCAACACGACCTGATCGCCCATCCGGGCAGGCCGTTCGACGGGAACCCAGCTGGCAAATTGCTCCTGATACTTGGCGAGTTCCTGCTCTACCTGCTCATCGGTGATCTCCGGCTTTTCGAAAGGCACGCGCACGGAGCGATAGTCACCCAGTTCCACCTCCGGCGCGATGGGTAAGCGCACGACCATGCGGAAAGGGTCCCATTCCACCTTTTGCAGCTGACCGATGTCATAAGGTTCGTAGTCAATCTGTTCCAGGGCCTCCTCATACCACCGGTCGCCGACCTCTTCCAACAGCTGCTGCTGGATTGCCTCCCGGCCAAAGGTACGGACAACGGCATAGAAGGGAGCCTTGCCCTTGCGATAGCCCGGTATGGCAAAGCGGCGGGAGATTTTGCGGGCCGTTTCGCGCATCTTTTTGTCAATTTCGGCGGCATCTACCTCAATGATGAGGTCAATCTGGCAGTTGTCAAGTCGCTCTGTCGTAACTTTCATCTCTGTTCTACCTTCCTACCCGGATAAATGAATTGTGCAGGGTAGCATTGCCCGTGCAGCAGCATTCATTATACCTCATTTCGGGGGACCTTCCAAACGGCCCGGAAGGTGTGTCCGGTGTGGGGCGTGGGGGCATTTCGCGGGGGTACCCATTGGACGATGACAAAAGGTGCGACGCACCTGTAAAGTGCGCCGCACCCGGCACCGCCGGAGGCACGAAGGGGGCAACTGGAGTCGCCGCTTTCGCTTACGGCATCTCTGTATCGGTCGCAGGCCCAAAGTGGCCGTAAGTTCGGTCAATGTAGGCCCGAATTTCGGGCAGCGTTTCGCCGCTTTTCAGTTTCTGCATCACGTCCCGCCTGCCCACCCTCCACCAGGTAGACGACGCTCCGGCTGCGGGCGTTCGCCTCCTCCACAAAGGGGACGAGACTGCCCTCCGGCTTCAGGTGCAGCATCTCCAAAAGGCGCGGACCGCCGACATAGACGGCGCGACCGTCATAGTCGGCCCGCACGCCCCGCCCCTTGATGGCCGTAAAGCCGGAGACCGCGGGCAAAGCCAGCCCCCGCTCCTCCGCCGCCCGACGGATGCTGCGGGCAATGGTGTGCTCCGAATCCCCTTCGACGGCGGCGGCCAGGGCCAGGGCCGCGTCCTCATCCCGGCCCTCGGCGGTTGCCAGACCGACGACGCCAAAGCGACCTTCCGTCAGCGTTCCGGTCTTGTCAAAGACCACCACATCAATTTCGCGGGCCTCCTCCAACGCCAGCCGGTCGCGGACCAGGATGCCGTTGCGGGCGGCTTTGGAGGTGGTGATGGCGACGACCAAAGGCACGGCCAAGCCCAAAGCATGGGGGCAGGCGATGACCAGCACCGTCGCCACGCGGGCCACAACCTCTACGCCAAAGCCGACGCCCACCGTCCAGGCAACGGCGGTGAGGACGGCCACGCCAATCGCCACGTAAAAGAGCCAACCGGCGGCTTTGTCGGCCAGGATTTGGGTTTCCGACTTGCTCTGTTGGGCCTGTTCCACCAGGCGCATGATGCCCGCCAGGGCCGTTTGCTCGCCGGTGGCCGTCACCCGCACCCGCAGGCTGCCGTCGCCGTTGAGCGTCCCGGCGATGACGGCTGCGCCCGGTCCCTTTTTCACCGGCTTGGATTCGCCGGTGATCATCGCCTCGTTGACATCCGATTCGCCCGTCACCACCTCGCCGTCGGCGGGGATACCGGCCCCCGGTCGGACCAGCACCAGGTCGCCGGTTCGCAGGGCGGTCACGGGGACCTCCTCGGTGCTCCCGTCGGGCAGGAGCCGCTCGGCGGTGTCGGGCATCAGTTTGGCCAGCTCGCCCAGCGCGCCGGAGGCCTGGCGGATGCTGCGCATCTCAATCCAGTGGCCCAGGAGCATGATGTCAATCAGCGTCACCAGCTCCCAGAAAAAGCCGCTGCCCGGCGCGATGACCAGGGCCGCCCAGCTGTAGACAAAGGCCACACCGATTGCCAGGGAGATGAGGGTCATCATCCCCGGTTTGCGGCTGCGGAGCTCCGGCACGGCCATTCGCAGAAAGGGCAGGCCGCCGTAGATGAAAATGACGGTCGCCAGGATGGGGGTGATCCAATCGCTGCCCGGAAATCGGGGCATGGAAAAGCCGAACCAATCCTGGATCATGGGGCTGTAGAGCAGGACCGGGATGCTGAGGATCAGCGAAACCCAGAACCGCTTGCGGAACATCTGCTCGTGGCCGGTGTGATCGGCGTGTCCTTTGTGCCCGTCATGCCCTCTGTGGCCGTCGTGTTCCGCACGGCTCCCATGATCGCCGTGGTTACCGTGAGCGACGTGCTCGCCCATGGGGGCGTGGCGCTCCCCTTGTGCGTTCCCGTGCGCGTGCTCGCCGTGTGTCATCGGACATCCCCTTTCTTTGGCCTTGCCTCGGCAAGGCCCTCGACGCTCTCAGTATGCCATCCTCCTGTAAAGGGGTCTCAAAGCCTGTGTGAAGAATCGGTAAAGGTTCACCGTTGCCCCTACGGCTTGCCCATTCCCCCATCCTGGGGTAGAATTCCGGCAAAGGAGGACCGGAGCCAACCGTGCGCAAGACCACCATCGCCGCGCTGCTGCTGTTCACCGTTTTGAGCGTATTGCTGACCTTGCCCTTCCCCCTCCACCTGGCCGATGCGGTGGAGGACCGGCAGGACGCGCTGCTCAACGTCTGGATCACCGCCTGGGACGGCCACCGGCTGCTGACCGATCCGCTCCATCTCTTTGACGCCAACATCTTTTACGACTATCCGCGCACGTTGGCCTATTCGGAGTTGCTGCTGGGCAACGGGCTGCTGGCCTTGCCCATCACCGCCGTCGGCGGCAACCCGGTGCTGGGCTACAACCTGGCCTTGCTCTTGTCCTTCATCCTTTCGGGCCTGGGGACTTATCTACTGGTGCGGTATCTCACCCGCTCCCCCGGCGCGGGATTGGTCGCCGGGGTGATTTTCACCTTTTCCGCCTACCGGATGAGCAACCTGGCCCAGGCCCAGCTCCTCACCACCCAATGGATGCCCCTTGCCCTGCTTTCCCTTTACCATCTGCTGCGCCGCCCCCGCCCCCGCCACCTGATCGCCTTCGTCCTCTTTTTCACCCTCCAGGCCCTCTCCTCGTTCTACTACGGCATCCTCCTGGCCTTGGCCGTCGGCGCATTTGTGATTTGGGAATTGGGGATTGGGAAATCGGGGATTGGTAGATTGGGGATTGGGTACTTGGTGTTGGCGATTGTCCTTTGTGGGGTGATTGTTTTGCCCTTTGCCCTGCCCTACTTTCAGGTGCAACGGGAGATGGGGTTTGAGCGGACGCTGGCCGACAGCGAGCCTTTTTCCGCCAGCCTGAAACAGTACCTCATGGTTCCGCCGGGCAGCGTGCTCCACGGGCGGTGGCTGCCCCAGGACGAGACGCCCCTCGACGGCGGCTACCCACCTGATGCCCTCTTTCCCGGCCTGGTCACCCTGGTCCTGGCCGCTTGGGGCCTGCTCCGGGGGCAGGGGCGCGACCGCCTGTTCTTTTTCCTCCTGCTCCTTGCCGCCTTTGTCCTTTCCCTCGGCCCGCGCCTCTACCTGGCCCCCGGCGTCCCGGCCAAGTCGGACCTGACCCTGCCCTACGCCTGGCTCTACGCCTTTGTCCCCGGCTTCAAAGCCCTCCGCGCCCCCGTCCGCTTTGACGCCCTGGTGATGCTGGCCCTGGCGGTGCTGGCCGGATATGGGGTGGGCGGGCCGGGCAGGGCCAAAGGCCGCACCTCAAAGGGACCGCAGCCCGCATCCGAGCCACCGAGACCGGCGGACAGGGCAAGGGGCTTGCTCATCCCCGCCATCTTGGCCTACCTGATCCTAGCCTCCTGGGTGTACCCCGCCGCCCAGGTGACGCCTGTACCCGTCGGCGACCGGATCCCCCCGGTTTACCGCCGGCTGGCCGAGCAACCGGAAAGCGTCATCCTGGAGCTGCCCATGGCCTTCACCCCCGGCGGCCCACAACTGGATTACCAGTACCTTTCCACCTATCACTGGCACACCACCCCCGACGGTTACAGCGGCTTCATCCCGCCCAAGCACGGCCAGATCGTCTACGAAATGGACCGCTTCCCTTCGGAGCGGAGCGTGAGCCTGCTCCAATCGCTGGGCGTGCAGTACCTCATTCTCCACACCGACCGCTACCCGCCGGAGCGGTGGGCGGCCATGCAAAAAGCCCTGGCCTCCTTCCCCGAGCTGATACCGGGTGAGGAGTTCGGCCCCGACCGGGTGTACCGCGTCCGGCCCCGTTCCTTTGACCCCGCCGTGTTGCAGGTTTCGGCCTACTTCCCGCCCCGGGCAATCGCCGGTCGGCCCTACACCGCCTATCTCATCGTCCGCAACGATGACGCCCGCAGCTACGCCCTCCGCCCCACCGACCGCATCCGGGCCGATGTGCTATGGTCTCCCATCACGACGGAGGCGGTCCCCCTCGGCGAAGGGCATCCCCCCGCCGTCGCCGACCCACCCCTGGTCATCTCGCCGGAGGGCGGCGCAGCGGTGATCCCCCTCCCTCTGGAGGCTCCCTCCCGGCCCGGCGGTTATGCCTTCCGCGTCGGCGAGGAAGAGGGGCCTCTGGGGAGCTGGTCCTTGCAGGGAGCCGTGACCGTCGGCGACCGGGCCGCTCCCGACTTTCCCGTGCCCGTCCGCCTGGAAGCCTGGGAGCACCCGGAGACGGCCCGGCCCGGCGGCCCGCTGCCGGTGCGCCTCACCTGGCGCGCCCTGGGCAAAATTGACGCTTACTATAGCGTGTACGTCAAACTGCTGGATGGTGGGGGGAACGCCGTCGCCGGATGGGACGGGCAACCCCGCAACGGCGACGCGCCAACCCTGCTCTGGGTTCCGGGCGAGACGGTGGAGGACCTGATCACCCTGACCATCCCCGCCGACGCGCCGCCCGGCGATTATGGGGTGGAGGTAGGCATGTACCGCGCCTCCGACCTGGCCCGCTGCCTGACCCTGGACGCCGACGGCCACCCCGTGGACCGGGTGGCACTGGGGACGGTGCACATTGCCCCCTGACTAGCGCACCAGGCGGTCCAGATCTCGCCAGCCGAGCAGGACCCCGTGGCCGGTCGGCAGCGACCGGTCACCGCCGTAGACAACGTAACTCCGCTCCGGGGGCGTCCCTGCCAGCCGCTGCCAATAGCGGAGGTTGTCAAAGTAGCTCATGTTCATCGTCCGACCGGCTTTGATCTCCACCGGGATCAAGTCCTCCCGATCCTCAAGGAGACAGTCCACTTCATGCCCCTGGCTATCCCGCCAAAAATAGAGGGCAGGTCGTTCCCCACGGTTCAACGACCTTTTGATGAACTCGTTGAGGATCAGGTTCTCAAACAGGGCGCCTTTGAGAAAATGGGTATCCACCTGCTCGACCCGGCGGATGCCCAGCAGCGAGCAGGCCAGGCCGGTGTCGTAGAAATACAGTTTGGGCGATTTGATCAAGCGTTTGTTGAAGTTGCGGTGATGAGGGGGCAACCGGTAGACCACATAGCAAGCTTCCAAGATTGAGAGCCAGGCTCTGGCCGTGTTGGGACTGATCCCGGCATCATTGGCCAGGCCGGCATAGTTGAGCAGTTGCCCCACGCGCCCGGCGCACAACCGGCTGAAGCGGATGAAAGCATCAAGATCGGCAATATTTTTGATCAAACGGACATCCCGCTCCACGTAGGTTTGGATATAGGCCGGGTAGAAATCGGTGGGCGCGATCCCCCGATCGTAAATGCGGGGGTATTGCCCCCAAAAGATCGCCTCCTCATAGCGGCCAAAGGTATGCCCTCCCCGCCGCAATTCGTCCAGGGAAAAGGGCAGCAGGTGCAACACTGCGCTTCGCCCGGCCAGCGTCTGGCCGATCTTTTCCATGAGCAGCAGGTTGGAAGAGCCGGTCAGGACGAAACGGGCCTCCCGGTTGTCGTCCACAATGGACTGGATGTAGGAAAGCAGGTCGGGAGTGCGCTGCACCTCATCCAGGATGGCGCGGTCCCCCAGGTGCGCCAAAAAGCCGCGCGGGTCCTCCAGGGCAAGCTGACGGATGTCCGGTTCCTCCAGGGAGACGTAAGGCCAGGTGGGAAAGGTCGCGCGGACCAACGTGGTCTTGCCCGATTGACGAGGGCCGGTCAGCATGACCACCGGGAATCCCGCCGCCAACGCCGTCAATTTGGGAGCCAACGCCCGCTCAATCACGGTGCACCTCCTTCCGCCGTCCAGTATAGCACAGATCGTGCAGATCCGCAATCCGATTGCAGATCTGCACACCCCGTTCCGGTGTGCCGTCCCCCCATTTTGACCGCCCCTCCCATCTCGTGCTATAATTGCACCCGTGCCGAAAGGAGGGGCGTCCGTTGTCCGACCGGGAATCGCCGATCCCCAAAAATCTGTGGCCTGCATTTCAAGAGTACGATCCCGCTGCCCTGACGCTGGAGCGGGACGCTGACCTGATCATCCAGCGCACGTTGGAACACGGGGCCTGGGAGGATGTGCGTTGGCTCTTTGCCGCCTATGGCCGCGAGCGCATCGCCGCTTTTGTGCGGCAACATGGCGCACGGATGCTTTCGCCGGTCGTCTTTAACTATTGGCGCAAACTGCTGAACGTCCGGCGCTGGCGGCCCTCACCTTTCCCCACGGCCAGGGAGGAGGTATGGCCCTATTGACTCAACCTTGCTGGAACGCCCTCACTGCGGAGACGCGCCAGGCGTTCGATCTGGTCGCCCGGCTGCCTTTTATCCGGCAATTCTACCTGGCCGGGGGCACAGGATTAGCCCTGCACCTGGGCCACCGCTTCTCGGTAGACCTGGATTTCTTTTCGCCTGCTGCGGATGCCGTTGGGCCGGATATGCGTGCCGTGTTGCGGGACACTCTGGCCGATCCCACGCTGACGATCACCTATGACCAGGATGCGACCTTTGTGGCTACCTGGCGCAATGTGGGCATCAGTTTCTTCCGCCTGTCCATGTACCCTTTGGTGCAACCGCCGCTTTTGCTGGGAACCGTGCCGGTGGCAACGGTGGAAGAGATCGGAGCGATGAAACTGGCAGCCATCATCGGTCGGGGGACCCGCAAAGACCTGGTAGACCTGTACTTTATCCTCCGCCGAGTCCCCCTGGAACGGCTGTTTGCAGTAGCCGCCCAAAAGTACGCCCAGGCACGAACTTTTGCCATCAGCGCGACCCGCGCCTTGGCTTATTTTGACGATGCGGAAAACTCGCCCATGCCCCAAATGATCGATCCCACCCCTTGGGTTGAGATGAAAAAATTTCTGGAACAGCAGGCAATGGCAGCCGGGCGGATGCGATTGGAGGGCTTGTGGGCATGAGGGCCACCGGGCGGCCCCGCGATGGAGGAAACCACCTTCTGGCCGGGCATGATCCCCCACCGGAGGGCAGGAATGGAACCTTTTTGCTCCGATTTTCCCGTTCCGACCTGCTACCCTCGCTCCTCTGGGCCGTCGCCCTGGCCGGGCTGCTCTACCTGGCCGGGCTGACCGCCTGGCTGGGCGGGCGCGGCCTGCTCTTTCCCTATCAGCTGGACTATGGCGAAGGCGTGCAGCTACACTATGTCCGCGAACTGCTGGCCGGGCGGCCCATCTACCGGCCCATCGGCCGCTACCCTTACATCACCGCCAACTATCCACCCCTGACCTTCCTCCTGACTGCCGCCCTGACGCCCCTCCTGGGCCTGACCTACGCCGCCGGGCGGCTCTGGACGCTGCTGGCCCTCGCCGCCGTCGCCGCCATCATGGTCGCCTGGCTGCGCCGGGAGACGGGGCGTTGGGGGCCGGGCCTGGTCGCCGCCCTGCTCTTCCTCGGTTCGCCCTACATCTACCACTGGGCGCCCCTCTTTCGTGTAGACCTGGTCGGCCTGGCCCTGACCCTGGCCGGGCTGTACGTCATTTTTGAAAACCGCAAGCCGGGGGGCGGAGCTTACCCGATCCTCCGGGTCCTGTTGGCCGCCGTGCTGTTCGTCGCCGCCCTCTATGCCAAGCAGTCGTTCCTCTTTGCCCCGGCGGCGGCCATCCTGTACCTCTGGGCATCCGGGGACCGCCGCCGGGCCATTATCCTGGCCGCCGCCATCGCCCTGCCGGGCGGCAGCATCTTTGTCGCCGTCAACGCCGCCACCGCCGGGAGCTTCTGGGAGAGCCTGGTCGTCGCCAACGTCAACCCTTTTCTCTGGGATGAATTCTGGAAGCAACAGGCCGACTTTTTCGGGACCTTTGCCCCCCTGGTCCTGCTGACCGCCCTCTACGCGGTGGGCAGAGCCGCTCCGTTTTTTCGCCGCCGGGGTGCGAAGGAGGCCCGGCCTGGGGACGGCTCCGCAAAGGCCGGGGGCCGCCGGACCGTCCGCCTTTTGGACCTGTACCTGCCCCTGGCCCTGCTCGGCGTCCTGTTGGCGGGCAAGGCGGGGGCCTGGGAAAACTATTTTTTCGAGGCGTTGGCCGCCCTGAGCCTGGGCGCGGGGCTGGGTTTGGCCCGTCTCTGCGCCGGGCCGGGCGCGGCAACGAACGAAGGAAAGCGTGGGCAGGGCAGATGGCTCGCCCCCCTGCTGGTGCTGGCCCAGGTGATCCTGATGTGGCACACGCCCCGCGTCGCCAACCGCTACATGGCCCTGACCCGCGCCTCTTACGAAGCGATGGCGCCCATCATGGCCGCAACGCCCGACCCCCTCTTTGCCGAGGATATGGGCCTGCTGGTCACCTTTGGCAAGGTGTTGGACTACCACGCCTTTGAGTACAGCCAGCTGGCCGCGGCGGGCCGCTGGGATCAATCGTGGGAGCTGGGCGAGCTGCGGAGCCGCCGCCGAACCCTGGTCATCCTGGACCGGGGGACCCGCCTGGACCCCGACCGCTACCGTCGCTTCACCCGCGCCTTTCTTTCCGAGCTGGACCGCAACTACCGCCACGCCCGCAGCGTGGGCAAATTTGAGCTATACGCGCCGGACCCGCTCCAATACGAGCGGCACGCCGCCTTTGGCGACGACCTGGCCCTGATCGGCTGGAGCCTCCACGCGCCGCCGGACGTGCAACCCGGCGACGCCATCAGCCTGACCGTCGTCTGGCAGGCGCAGCGGGCGATGGAGAGCGATTACACCGCCTTTGCCCACTTGGTGGATGAAAACGGCCGGGGCCGGGCCGGGGACGACCGTCGGCCCCACGACGGCCTCTATCCCACGAGCAAGTGGGCGGCAGGCGAGATGGTGCGCGACATCTTCCACCTGACCGTCCCCGCCGACACCCCGCCCGGCCTGTACGACATCCGCAGCGGTTGGTACGACCCTGCCGACGGGCGGCGGCTGCCGGTGGGCGGCGGCGATAGCCTGCGCCTGGCCGTCCTGCCCGTGGCCTGGCCCACCGCCCCCACCGCCGGGTTGACGCCCCTGGAGGCCGCCTTCCGGGCCGCCGGTGCGACCATCACCCTGCGCGGCTACAAGGCATCCGTCCGGCCGGGAGCGGTGAACGTCACCCTGCGCTGGGCGACCGACGGCTACCCGGACGCCGACTATACCGTCTTTCTCCACCTGGTCCCGGCGGACGACGGGGAGCAGGTCGTGGCCCAGGGAGACGCCCCA
>Ga0256914_1000229_pt1 | contig 54173 bp, 35 predicted proteins | sample HulkmetaG_FD_191571 | JGI IMG/M metagenome (GOLD analysis project Ga0256914, IMG submission 191571) | Hydrothermal chimney microbial communities from Main Endeavour vent field at the Juan de Fuca Ridge, Pacific Ocean - Hulk | ecosystem: Environmental > Aquatic > Marine > Hydrothermal vents ...
GGGGATCAATCCCAACGGACTGTCTCTGCGGGTCGGCCTTTTCGGCGCCGAGCCATGGTCCGAGGCCATGCGCAGCGAGATCAACGAAAAACTGGGTATCGTGGCCACGGACAATTACGGCCTCTCCGAGGTCATGGGGCCGGGTGTGGCCGGGGAGTGCCGGCTGTGCAACGGCCTGCATATCAATGAAGATCACTTCCTCCTGGAGGTCATCGATCCGGAGACCCTGGAACCGGTGAAAGCGGGCGAGGTGGGGGAGCTGGTCATCACCACCCTGACCAAGGAGGCCTTCCCCATGATCCGGTACCGCACCAGGGATCTCACCCGCCTGCTTCCCGAACCCTGTCCCTGCGGCCGGACCCTGATGCGAATGGAACGGATCATGGGCCGCAGCGACGACATGTTGATCATCAAGGGCGTCAATGTCTTTCCGGTGCAGATCGAAAAGGTCCTCTTCGAGATCGAGGGAACCGAACCCCATTACCAGATCATCGTCGAACGGGAAAATCATTCGGACAAGGTGACGGTCCTGGTAGAGGTGGTGGAGGCCATCTTTTTCGACGAGATGAAAAAGCAGCGCCGGATGGTCGATCATATCCGGGAACGGCTGGCCTCGGAACTGGGTATCAGCGTGGATGTCAAGCTGGTGGAGGAGAGAACCCTCGAGCGGTTCGAGGGTAAATCGAAGCGGGTGGTCGACCGGCGCAAACTGTAGGAAGAACGAGTATGGTTCGGAGTATGCACAGAATATGGGGTATTGCGGTCGTCCTGCTGCTCTTCATCGCCGCACCGCTGCCAGGAGCCGATATGAAGGGCTGGGGAAGGCAGTCGCCCTACAACCAGCTCTACAAGGCCTCCGAGCTGGACAAGATCAAGGGGTATGTCGAGAAGATCAGGGAGGTTGTGCCCATGCGGGGCATGGCCCCAGGCATTGCCCTGATCGTCCGGGACAGAGAGGGGGAGAAAATCACCGTTCATCTCGGCCCCAAGTGGTTTCTTGGCGACGCCATCGGCATCAGGCGGGGCGACAAGGTAAAGGTCAAGGGCTCCTGGGCCGAGATTGATGGCCGGGATATCTTCATGGCCTCCAAGGTCAAGAAAGGGGATTTTTTTGAACTCAAGGTCAGGTTGACCAAGGACGGAACGCCCTTCTGGACCATGTCCGCCGAAGAACTGGCCAGGGAACGGGCCTCCCGGTGAGGGCAGGGGCGATAACCATTGACCATGCAGGTCGATCGGCTTTCCGTCAGGCCCGGTCTCCCAGAACCCTGCTCAGGGTCTTCTGCATGTTCTCCAAAAGGTATGGCTTGTGCAGGACACCCAGAAAGCCATGTTTTCTGTACTCCGCCATGATGGGATCGTTGGAGTAGCCGCTGGATACCAGGAGCACGGCATCGGGATCGATTTCCAGGAGCTGTTTTGCGGTCTCTGCACCGCCCATCCCGCCCGGAATGGTCAGGTCAAGAATGACCGCCCTGAACGGGTCGCCCGTTTCCATGGCCCGGCGGTAGCAGGCTATGGTCTCTTTTCCCTCGCAGGTCAGCACCAGGTCGTATCCCAGATAGGTGAGCATCTTTTCGGCCACGTCACGGATGACCTCTTCGTCATCCATCAGCAGGATGCGTCCCTGGCCGATCGACCCGTCCGGGCTGTCTTTTTCCTCGGTCGAACTGCCGGCAGCCGCCGGCAGATAGATTGCAAAGACCGTCCCCTGGGGACCAGTCCGTTCGCACTCAATGTGTCCACCGTGTTTGCGGATGATGGAGTGGGTCACTGCCAGTCCCAGTCCGCTTCCCTGCTGTTTGGTGGTGAAGTAGGGTTCGAAGATCTTGTCGACCACCTTGGCCGGAATACCGACCCCCTCGTCCTGAAAACGGATCTTGATGTAATCGCCTTCTGCCAGGGGGAGGTGGTTGTCTGTAGAGGGGGTGTGACGATAGTTGACGCATTCGATGTGGAGATCGCCGCCCTCGGGCATGGCCTGGCGGGCGTTGAGGGCCAGGTTCTGGATAACCTGGCTGATCTGGCCTCGGTCCACCTCGGCATTCCAGAGTTCCGTGGCCCGGTCGATTCGACAGTTGACATTGGTCCCGGAGAGAACGAAGTCGCAGGATTCCCTTATGATCTCATAGATTGAGGCATTCTCCTTGACCGGTGCACCTCCCTTGGCAAAGGTGAGGAGCTGCTTGGTCAGCCTGTTGGCCCGTTCAGCGGCATTGGTCGCCATCTCCAGCAGGTCTCTGAGCGGTTCGTCGTCCTGGAGTTGCAGCTTGGCCAGGCTGAGGTTGCCGAGGATGCCGGTTAGGAGATTGTTGAAATCATGGGCGATCCCGCCAGCCAGAACACCAATGGACTCCAGCCGTTTACTTCTGGTCAGCTCGGCCGTGATCTTGTTTTCCAGGGTAACATCCCGAAACACCAGTACCGTTCCGATGATTCTGCTCTCCCTGTCCCGGATGGGAGCTGCACTGTCGGCAATGGAACGCTCCGTTCCGTCCCTGGCAATGAGCAAGGTGTGGTTGGCCAGGCCGATGATGTGCCCGGTCTCCAGGACCCGCTGTACCGGATTCTCGCACGGTTTTCTTGTCTTTTCGTTGATGATGCAGAAGACTTCGGAAAGTGTCCTGCCCGTGGCCTCGTCTTTTGACCAGCCGGTCAGCTGCTCTGCCACCCTGTTAAACAGGAATACCTTGCCCTCCAGATCGGTGGCGATCACGCCGTCGCCGATCGAGCGGAGGGTTACGGCCAGGAGTTCCTTTTCTTTTTCCAGTTCCCTGCGGGAGAGTTCCTGCTCGGCGAGCAGAGCTTCGAGTTTTAAATTTTTTCTTTTAATCTCCTGCTGTTGTCTGTGGACGGTGAGGTGGGTGTTGATTCTGGCCAGCACTTCAAGCTGCTGGAACGGCTTGGTGATGTAGTCGGCGCCACCGGAAAGAAATCCCTGAATCTTGTCCTCGATGTCCGTAAGGGCAGTCAGAAACAGAATGGGGATATCCGCGTGCTCGGGATCCGATTTGATCCGTCGGCAGACCTCGAATCCGTCAAGACCGGGCATCATGACATCCAGGAGGATGAGATCCGGCTGTTGCCTGGTGAGGTGCTGCAGGGCCCGTTCGCCACTGTCAGCCACCAGAATCCTGAATCCCTCTTTTTGGAGGAAAGATAGAAGGATCTGCAGGTTGGCCGGCTGATCGTCAACGATCAGAATGGTGGGGATTTGCTGAGTGCTCTCCATGCATCTATTCCAGTATTGTTTTCAGAAATTCTTCCAGGAGGCCGAGTTGGAAGGAGGAAGCCAGTTTCCGAACGTGACGGACAAATATAGCACAAGAAGCCGGACCTGTCGCTTCCATTTCCCCGACCGTTTCTTCTATTCCGCCGATATCACCGATTTCCACCTGACGAAGAAGTTGAATCAGGATGGAACGTGGGGGCAGGTTTTCCGGCTTCACCTCTTCCTGGGTTCCCTCTTCTGTTTCGGCATCAACCCAGACAATGGGCAGGTGGGCGGCCAGCTGTTCCAGGAGTTCATCCATGATGAATGGCTTGGCGATATAGCCGCTGAATCCCTGCTGTATGCAGGTATGGTGCATCTCGCCGTCGGCAGCTACATGGGCGGAAATGGCGATGACCGGAATGGTGGCCAGTGAGGGATCGGCTTTCAGCTCGCCAAGGGCTGCAAAACCATCAATTTCAGGCATGCGCAGGTCAAGGAAGATAAGGTCCGGCCTGAATCGGTTGCAGCGATCCACGATCTTGCGGGCATTGGGGGATTCTTCCGTGAGAAATCCAAGTGAGCGCAGAAGGTCGCTGAGGACGGCACGGTTGGATGCATTGTCGTCAACTATGAGTATCCGTAGTTTTTTCCTGTTACCATATCCATCTTGACACGCATAACCGGCTATGAGCCGCTGTTCGGGCACAATGTCCGGCATGGTCTTGATGACAGGAACCTCCATGGTGAAGAAAAACCGGCTGCCTGTTCCTTCTCCTGCCAGATCCGGTGGATTGAACGGACTTTCGACCTGCAGTCGGCCGCCCATCATCCTGACCAGTTTCCGGCTGATAGTCAGTCCCAGGCCTGTGCCTTCCACATATTGGAGTCTGTTGTCGGCCTGCTGAAAGGGGGCGAAAATTTTTTCCAGCATCCCTTCCGGAACGCCGATTCCGGTGTCCTGGACTTCGAAGTGGAGTTCTGCCCTTCCACTCCGGACGGACCGTTGGCTGACCAAGAGGCGGACCTCACCTGCATCCGTAAACTTGACCGCATTGGAAAGCAGGTTCAGCAGGACTTGGCGCAACCGCAGCTCATCGGCAATGATCGTTTCCGGAAGATCTGTGTTCAGTCGGAGGACAAATCGGATCCCTTTTTCTCTGGCCCGGACCGCTGCGATGGATCCCAGACTCTTGAGAAAAGTGGGCAGGTGAAAACGTACCGGCCGAAGTTCCATCTTGCCTGCCTCCATTTTGGAGAGTTCCAGGATGGAGTTGATCAGTTGAAGAAGATGCTCGCCGCTCTTGTGGATGGTGACTATGCCTTCCTGCTGACTGTCGGTCAGTGATCGATCCTGAAGAAAGAGCTGGGTATAACCGAGGATGGCGTTGAGAGGGGTGCGCAGTTCGTGGCTCATGTTGGAAAGGAAGATCGATTTTGCCCGGTTGGCAGCCTCTGCCTGTTCCTTGGCGGCAAGCAGTTTCTGTTCTGCCTCCTTCTGCTCGGTGATGTCCAGGTGGATTCCCACGGCCCGCCGGGGGCTGCCTTCATCATCCCGTATGAAGACTTTGCCGACATCCAGCACCCAGATCCATCTGCCTGATTTGTGGCGGAGCCGGTGCTCGGCAATGAACACCTTGCTCTTGCCGGAGAGGTGCTTGTTCAGACTGGCCATGACAAAGTCCTGGTCATCGGGATGGATCATTTCCTTCCATCCCCTCATACTACTGGTGAACTCGTTCTGTTGATATCCCAGCATACCGGGAAGCCGGGCATTGAAGGCCATGGTGCCTGTATGGATATTCCAGTCCCAGGTGCCAAGTCGGGCACCGTTGATGACCAGCTCGAGTTCCTGCTTCTTCTCGGCCACCATCTGTTCACGTTTTTCCACTTCTTCCAGAGAGGCGGCCAGGACCAGGTTGTTGGCATAAGCCCGGAGGAAGAACACTGCTGCCAGAAATACCCCCAGCGAGAGGATGGCCATCCCGGCAAAGGTACGGTTGAAAACGTGCCGGTTGGTCACCCGGGTCGCTTCCGCAGCCAGGAACAGAGTGATGGGGTAGTCACCCAGATAGGCATGGAAGAGGAGGTAGTCCTGGTCCGGATCGGTGCCGCTGTTGAAGGATATGGCAATGTCCTTCAGTTGCACCTGGACGGGAGATGCCTGGCCGGGAAAGGTATAGTCGTCCAAAGAGCGGTATGAGATACGCCTGGTGTCGTCAGACTGGTAGACAATGCGGCCGTTCTGGGTGACGATGAACAGACCGGTTTTCTGGCTGAGAAGGTGCTGATACAGCGTAGCAAAAGAAACCCAGCCCCTGACATAACCTTGCAGCTCACCGTGCACCAGGACCGGACTGGTAAAGGAGATATCCCCGGAGGAATGGCTTTCCACCAGCACCTCGCCGGTTCGCATGGGGATCTGCTCGGGAACCGGCTGGACCGCCTCCACCGCAAAAGGAGGATAGGAGGATAAGATATTTCCTTCTGTATCAAGAAGGTAGAGCCTGGTGTAGATGGATTTTCTCTCCAGTTGTGATGTGGTCCAGCGACGCTCGAAGACCCTGGTGACATTGTTCAGGCTGGCCTTCAGACCGTAGAGCATGCTCATTCCCAGAGCCCGATTCTTGAAGTAGGCAGTGACTGCCTCGGACCGGGCCAGGTCCCGGATGTCGTTGTTTCGCTCGTCGAGGAAGTAGCTCATGCTTTTGGCGCGTTTTTCCAACTCGTCCTGCACCCGCTGCATGCTGATGTTCTGCAGGGACTGTTGCGAGGAAAAGTTCAGAGCCAACAGGGTAGATATGAGTATGGCGAGGCCCAGGATGGCCAGGAACATCATTATCCTGCCCTTCAGGGATCTGAATTGGGTGCGGTACGAGATCATGACTGGTCCTGAAACTAGCCCATTACGGGCAGCAGTGAATAGTTTCTGAAAGAGGCCAGGAAGACGGGCAGAGGGGCAGTACGCATCGTCTCACGGGTTGGACTCCGGCGCTGTCCGGGAAAAGAAATCAGGATAATAGTCGAACACGTCAGGATAATACTTGCGAACCAGTTCGCGATACTTGCCTGTTTTCCAGAAGCGGTTGAAAAAAGTGTTGAAGGCTGCCAGCAGTTCGGGGGAATCCTTGCGGAACGCCACGCCCATTTGCTGCTGGTCCGATATGGGGCCGAGAATCTTGAACTGTCCCGGCCAGCGGGACAGGGCCATCAGGGCGTCGGGAACATCGAGGAGAGCGGCATCCGCCTCTCCGCGGATAATGGCCGGGGTGAGGCTGTTCAGGTTGCCGGTGAAGTTCCGGATCAGCACATCACCCTCATCCAGGCCGTACAATCGCGGATCAAGGCAGGTGTTGTATTTTCCCAGCAGGGTTCTGCCGGCCAGGAGATTTTTCACGGCTCTGATATCTTCCTTGGTGTTTTTTCCCGGCGAGACCGGTGCAAGGGTCGAGCTTGATCCTGTGATCAACCAGACCTGGGTAGGAAAAGTAGGGGCGGAATAGGCGAGAACCTGCTGCCGCCAGGGTAATATGGTCAGGCCGTTGGCAATCAGATCGCCCCTGACCGGGGTGCTTTCGAGGATCACGGCCTTGTCGCCTTCCGGAAGCACCTTGTTGCCGATCAGATCACTGATGACCGATGTCCAGCTGCTCTGTACGAACTCATAACGCACTCCGAGATAGTGGGCGAACCGTTCTATCAGCTCCACGGAAAGACCGCGGCCGTCACCGGTGACAAAGTTCGCATAGGGAACACCGATATGGCGGAGGACATTGCGGGTACGGACATCCTGCAGATCCTGGCCGGACAGGAACGTAGGCAGGAAGAAACACAGCAGAATGACAAGATAGAAAGCCTGGCAAAGCTTGTACATGGATCAGGCCTCCAAGAATTCTGGAATGGTCAGGAGAAAAGGAGAGATCATCCTTGATAACAGGTTATTGTTCAGATAGATCGAGGTCAAGACCTTTCTTGGCTCAGTGGCCAGTTTTCAGCGTATTTCCCTGGAGCTGTTTTTGTCCGTACTCTGAAAGAAGGCCCGCAGCCGCTGGAGGAGAACGATGGTGTCAGGTGTCAGCGGTTCACTGGTGTGCAACTGGAGAATGTTTTTGAGATCCATAAAGAAACCATATTCTATTTCTTCTTTCTGCAGGCGGAAGGGGCCATCGTGGCGGCAGTGAAATATCCGCCCCCAGACCCGGTTCTCCGGTGATTCGAAATAGTAGTCAAAGAGGGTGGTCAGGGGAACATTCCGCAGGCCGAGCTCTTCTTCCAACTCCCTGCGGGCCGACTCCTCATAGGTTTCGCCCGCCAATACCACGCCACCGGCGGCAGCCTCCCAATACCCCGGATAGACATCCTTGGATGCGGACCGTTTCTGGATGAAGAGCTTGCCCTCTCTGTTCTGGATAAAGATATAGGTCGCCCGATGGATGAGGTTCTGTTCCCGCATGATCGATCGCGTGACCGCCCCGATCTCTCTGTTCTCTTCGTCCACGATCTGGACTGTCTCTTCTTCAGGCAGGATCATGATCTGTCTCCGTTTCGGTGACGAATCCGCCAGCAGCGATGGGTATGCCTGGATCGTCTGAAATCAACGGGTCTGGTTCGATGCGTGATTTCCCTGACGTGAAAACGATCCACCAGTTCGGCAGAGATTTTGAACCGGCGGTAGTTGTTGGAAAAGATGAGCACACCCTCTCTGCTCAGGTGCTGCATGCACTGTTCGAGCAAGGTTTCATGGTCGTCCTGTACCTGGAAACGCAGGCCGCGGTGCCGGGAGCGGGAAAACGTCGGGGGATCGACGAAGATGAGATCATAGCTTTCCCGGCAGGTTTCGAGCCAGCTGAGGCAGTCCGCCCGGATGAGCCGATGCCTGGGACCACCCAGGCCGTTCAGGGCCAGGTTGGCCTTGGCCCAGTCGAGATAGCTGGCAGACAGGTCCACGGTGGTGGTCGAACGGGCTCCTCCCAAGGCCGCGCTTACCGTTGCCGTGCCGGTATAGCCGAACAGATTGAGAAACCGTTTTCCTTCGCCAAGACGAGCCAGCATCCTTCGTGTCTTCCGATGATCGAGAAAGAGCCCGGTATCCAGGTAGTCGCTGAGATTGACAAGGAATCGGGCTGTTCCCTCCCGGACCTCCCGCAGACGACCATGTTCACCCTGTTTCTGGTACTGCTGCCCGCCTTTCTGCCTGCGGCGGGTCTTGATGAAGATTCGGCCGCGGGATGCGTTCAGGACGATCCGCAGGACCCGCAGGCCGGTCTGCAGGCGTGCTTCGGCTTTTTTCCGGTCCACCGAGGCAGGCGGGGCATACTCCTGCACATGGATCCAGGGGCCGTACAGGTCCACGGCAAAGTTGTATTCCGGCAGATCAGCATCATAGATCCTGAGACAGGTGATGTCGTGACTTTTCGCCCACCGGAAGAGCCGTTCACAGTTCTTGCGCAGCCGGTTCGCCAGGTCCCGGCCTTCTGGATAGTCAGCCTCCGTAGCCAGCTTCCAGGGCCACGGAACCCTGTCTTCCGGCTCCGGGATGGTTACCTGAAACAGACGGCAGGACAGCGGTCCGTTGTGCAGTCTATGGTGGCTTGCCCAGCGGAAACCGGGCATTGCGGCAAGGTCCGGGTTGCAGGAAAACATCGCCAGTCGCCAACCCGAGAACCGCTGGCGCAGAATTCTGCCCAGGCAGCGGTAGAGGCAGCTGACCGTCCTCTTCTCCAGGAGCCGTTCTCCATAAGGAGGGTTGGTGAGCACCAGGCCGCCGGGAGCTGGCGCCCGGATCCGGGCCAGCTCCTGTTCGACGATGTGGATGCGGTCTTCCAGGCCGGCTGTGGCCACATTTTTTCTCGCAGCCCGGACCATGGCCGGATCGGCATCGCTGCCCATGAGCTGTGGCCAATCACGTTTCAGGCCCTCCTGTTCCTTCTGCAGGGCCTCGTCCACGAGGCTCTCCCAGGTGGCCTTGCTGTGGCGGCGCCATTTCTGGAAGCCGAACGACTTGCGCTGCAGGCCCGGGGCCGAATCACCAATGATCAGGGCCGCCTCGATGAGCAGGGTGCCCGATCCGCACATGGGATCGACTATAGCCTGATCCGACGACATTCCGTTTTTCACGCCGGCCAGGGCAGCCAGGCCGGCGGCCAGGGTTTCCTTGAGAGGAGCCTCGCCTCCGGCCAGCCGGTAGCCCCGACGGTGCAGGCTTTCCCCGGACAGGTCCAGGGAGAGGGTAGCCTGGTCCCCTTCCACATGAAGGTGCAGTCGGATGTCCGGCCTGCGCGTGTTCACGGAGGGCCGCTGTCGTTCCATGTTCTGAAACCAGTCAGCCACGGCATCCTTGACCCGCAAGGCAGCATAGTGACTGTGGGTTAGCCGTGATCCGGACAGGCTGCAGGAGACGGCAAACGTCTCCTCCGGGGTAAAATGGTCAGCCCAGCAGACCGTCGAGGCACCCCGGTAGACAGCATCCGGATCCGGCGCCGGAAAGGATGCCAGAGAAAGAAGTATCCTGGAGGCGAACCTGGACCAGAGACAGGCCCGGTATGCTGATGCCACGGTCCGGTCCTGCCAGGTCACCGCGCCGGGGTACACTGTCACGCCGCTGGCGGCAAAGCCCCGAATCTCTTCGGCGACCAGTTCTTCCAAGCCTGCCGCGCAGGTGGCCACAAGAACAAGGGGCTCTTTTTTCCTCCGCCGCCTGGACCGGACCATGGTTACTGTTTCTTGAGCATGAAGTAGAGAACCGGCACGGCCATCCTGCTGATGAGCAGCGAGGCGATTTCACCGAACATCAGGGAAATGGCAAGTCCCTGGAAGATGGGGTCGGCGAGGATCACCGCCGCTCCCACCACCACGGCCAGGGCCGTGAGCAGCATGGGCCGGAAGCGGACCGCTCCGGCCTCCACCACTGCCTCGGCCAGGCTCAGGCCATGGCTGAGACGCAGCTCGATGAAATCTATGAGGATGATGGAGTTGCGGACTACGATCCCTGCACCGGCCATGAAACCGATCATGGAGGTGGCGGTGAAAAAGGCGCCGAATGCCCAGTGAGCAGGCAGAATGCCGATCAGGGAAAAGGGGATGGCGGTCATCACCACAACCGGGGTCAGGTAGTCCCTGAACCAGCCTACCATGAGCATGTAGATCAGGACCATGACCGCGGCAAAGGCCATGCCCAGGTCACGGAAGACCTCCAGGGTGATGTGCCACTCGCCGTCCCATTTCATGGCCGGTTCTGTGTCGGAAAACGGCTGGTTCAGGTTGTAGATCGCCAGCCCGGCCTCTGCAGATCCGTAGCGGCGCATGTCGATGGCCCGCAGCTTGCGGTTCATGTCCAGGATGGCATATACCGGGCTCTCCACTTCACCGGCCACGTCGCCGGTCACATAGATGACCGGTTTGAGGTTCTTCCGGTAGATGGCTTGCTCGACCGGGGCCTCCCGGATTCTGACCAGCTCGCGCAGCGGCACCAGAGGGGCCTGCGGATTGCGGTCCGGCCGGAGGCTGATGTCCAGGATGGACTCGATTCTGGCCCGGCGGTGCAGCGGCAGCTGAAGGATGATCTCGACCTGTTCCTTGTCAGTGGGCACATGGAAGAGGTCGATGGACAGGCCCTTGAGGGCCAGCTCAACCGTCCGGGTTATCTCTGCCTCGGAGATACCGTTGAGGGCCGCCTTTTCCTTGTCCACGGTAAGGATTTTTTTGCTCCGTTCCTCTTCCCGGTACCAGTCCACGTCCACCACACCGGGTGTGGATTCGAATATCTGCTTCACCCGTTTGGCCAGGCGCACCCGCTGCTCATCGTCCGGACCGTAGATCTCGGCCACCAGGGTCTGGAGGACCGGCGGCCCGGGAGGAACCTCGGCCACGGCCACGGCGGCGCCATACCTGCGGGCAATGGCGGTCACAGCCGGACGGACCCGGCCGGCGATTTCGTGACTTTGCCGGTCACGTCGTCCCTTGGGCAGCAGGTTGAGCTGGATATCGGCCACAGTGGGCCCGGAGCGGAGAAAGTAATGACGGACCAGGCCGTTGAAGTTGTAGGGGGCAGCCGTGCCCGCATAAATCTGGTAATTCACCACCTCGGGCTCCCGGCTGGCAGCCACGGCCATTTCCCTGGCAACCCGGACGGTCTGCTCCAGGGTGGAACCCTCGGGCATGTCCAGGATGATCTGGAATTCCGACTTGTTGTCAAAGGGCAGCATCTTCACCTTGACCAGGCCGAAATAGATCATGGAACAGCTTGCCAGCAGCAGCCCGGTGATCATCACGAAAAAGAGCAGCCGATAGCCGGCATGGGCAAGGAGTGGATCCATGATCCGGTGATAGAGGCGGGTGAAGATGTCATCTGGGGCATGATCGGTGTCACGGTCTTCCGGCTCCACCGTACATTCCCGCTGGCTGCATTTCCGGCGAAGGATGCGGATGGCGGCCCAGGGGGTGACTGTGAAGGCGATGAGCATGGAGATGACCATGGCGGCCGAGGAACCCACTGGAATGGGCCGCATGTAGGGCCCCATGAGTCCGCCGACAAAGGCCATGGGCAGAATGGCGGCGATGACGGCCCAGGTGGCCAGGATGGTGGGATTCCCCACCTCGATGACCGCCTCCACGGCGATGTCCCGAAGCGGCCTGTCCGCATTGGCCGGCAGCCGCATGTGCCGGACGATGTTTTCCACCACCACGATGGCATCGTCGACCAGAATGCCGATGGAGAAGATCAGGGCGAAGAGGGTTATCCGGTTGAGGGTATAGCCGTAGAGATAGAAGAGAAGCAGGGTCAGGGAAAGGGTGGACGGGATGGCCAGCATAACGATGATCGACTCCCGCCAGCCCAGGAAGAAGAGGATGAGCAGGGCAACGCCGAAGACCGCGATGCCCATGTGGAGGAGCAGTTCATTGGATTTTTCCGCCGCGGTCTCGCCATAGTCACGGCTTACGCTTACGCTCACCTCCTCAGGAATGAGGGTGCCTTTCAGATCTTCCACCTTGGCAAGCACCGCCTCGACCACATGGACGGCATTCGCACCGGGCCGCTTGGCCACGGACAGGGTGACGGCTGCTTCGGGTTCTGCCAGTTCCCGGCTGCCATGCAGAACATAGGTGGACGGTTCTTCCGGCCCGTCGATGATCTCTGCCACCTCGTCCAGGTAGACGGGCCGGTTGTCGAAGACGCCCACCACGACCCGGCCGATCTCCCTGGCAGATTCCAGAAAGGTGCCTGTCTGCAGGATCATCTCCCGGTTCGTGGAGAGGAGGACGCCGGAACGGGACTGGCGGTTGGCCTCCTGGAGGCGCGGCACCAGCTGGGCCACGCTCAGGTTGCGGGCAGCCAGCTCCAGGGGATCGAAGAGAATGCGCACCTGTCGTCTGGTTCCGCCGATGATCCGGGTTTCGGCCACCTCGAAGATACTCTTGATGGCATCCTCAACCTGGGCAGCCAGCCGGCGCAGGGTATAGTGGTCATAGCGGCTGGAATGAAAGGTGAGGGCCAGCACCGGGACATCGTCGATGGTATGTGGTTTGATGAGGGGCGGCGAGACGCCGTGCGGGATCCGGTCGAAGTTGGTCTGGAGTTTCTGGTTCAGCCGGACAATGGAATCCTCCAGGTTCTCGCCTACGTAGAAGCGGGCCACCAGCAGACTCTGGCCGGACATGGAAGTGGAATAGATGTACTCGATGCCCGGGAGTTCGTAGAGCAGTTTTTCCATGGGAATGGAGACCCGCTGTTCCACCTCCCTGGGGGTGGCGCCGGGCATGGCCACCATGACGTCGATCATGGGGACCTTGATCTGCGGCTCCTCCTCCCGGGGCAACAGGTATACGGCCAGCACACCCAAAAGGAGCGAAGCGACGATTCCCAGGAGGGTGAGCTTGGAGTCGACGAATCCGGCGGCCAGCCGTCCGGCAAATCCGGGCTTCAGGCTGCCATCCTTCATGGTTGCACCCTTACCGGCTGGCCATCGGTCAGGTGGACCGGCGCTAGGATGACCCCTTCACCCGGCTCGATTCCTGCCAGGATCTCCACCTGGTCCCGAAGGCGGAGACCACTGCGTACCAGGCGGAGTCTGGCCTTGCCGTCTGCAAGGACGAAGACCCGCTCCATCTGACCGAAGCGGCTGACAGCCGGGGCAGGGACGAACAGGGAGGTTGTCGTCTCTCCGGGGAAGCCGACCCGGGCGAACAGTCCGGAGCGGAGCCGGTCCGAGACCGGGATGTCGATCTTCACCGCCCCGGTCCGCGATGCGGGATCCGCTGTCGGCGCCACCTCGGCAACGCGCCCTTTCACTTCCAGGTCTGCAGCCGGAACCTGTACCCGGACCTCGTCTTCCCGGTGGAGACGAACCAAAAGACTTGCCGGCACAGCGGTGACCACCTGGAGTCGGCCGGGATCCTCGAGAAAGAGCAGCGGGATTCCCGGGGTGGCCAGGTCGCCGACATGGGCTGTCTTGGCGGTGATGACCCCGGAAAAGGGGGCGGTGATCGTGGTATAGTCCAGCATGGTCTTCGCCTCCCGGTAACCGGCCTCAGCCACACGGACCATATCCTGGAGCGACTTGACGGTCTCCGGGGTGGATGCGTGTTTTTTGAGCAATTTTTCCTCTCTGGCCAGGTTGCGTCTGGCCTGGTTGAGCTGGGCCTGTGCCTGGAGGAGTTTGGCGGAGATCTCCTCGGCCGATATGCGGACCAGGGTGTCGCCCTTGGTCACCTGTGACCCGAGGACCACCGGAATTTCCACAATGGTGCCGCTCACCTTGGCGGCTATGGCGGCCCGGTTCACTGCCTGTATCGTGCCCACCAGTTCGATGGCCGAGGGGATTTCCTCTGGCGCGGCCTGCCAGACCTTTACCAGGACCGGTTCCTGCTTTCCGGGAAGAGACGATTCTTCCGCCTGGGACGAAACTGGAACGACACAGAGGATGTACAGCAGGAGAAGGATCTGTTTCATGGCTGACTCTCGGTTTGGGGGGATGGTGGAAATGTCTCTTCCGGAAACTGTGGCAGGCCCAGCGAGCGGCGCAGGTCTGCCACCGCGATCCGACGGGCGGCCCTGGCCATGGTCTGTCTGAGCAGGGCGTCGGTGAGCCGGTTTTCCACGTCGATGAGCTCGGAGGAGAGAATGACCCCTTGGCGAAACCGTTCTCTGGACAGTCTGGCGCTCTCCTCGGCCACTTCGACCATCTTGGCTGTCACCTGGAGTCGCTCCTCGGCCTGAGCCAGGCCGAGCCGGGCCTTTTCCACCTCCAACCCCAGGGCGAGTTCCAGTTTGCGATACTCTTCTCTTGCCCTGGCCAGTTCTGCCCGGGCAGCGGCGATGGCAGCCTGGGTTCGGTCACCGTCAAACAAGGTATAGTCGATCCGGATGCCGGCCAGCCAGGAATCGCTGGAACCATGTTCATACTCGAACCCCTTGTCCACCTGCCAGGAGCCAAACAGGTCGGCCCGGGGATAGCGACTGGCCAGGGCACGATCCAGTTCCCTCTCCGCAGCCTGGATTGAGGATTTTGCCCTGGCCAGTTCGGGCCGGCGGCTGAAGTCGCTCTCCGAGGGGACGATCTGACAGCAGCCGGCCCCGGTATCGATACTGATCATCCCCTGCCTGAGGCCGAGGATATTGAGCAGGCCCCGCTTGGCCAACTCCAGGGAATGGCTCGCCTGGATACGGTTTTCCCTGGCTCTGGCCAACTGGACTTCCAGGTTGAGAAGGTCCGCCTTGAGCAGGTCACCGGCCTCATAGCGGGCCCGCGCCGCCTCCAGGGAGGCTTCGATGGCCCTGATCGCTGAAAGACGGGCCTCTACGGTCTCGCTGGCCTGGAGTATGGTAAAGAAAGTCTGGACCACGGCAAAACTCAATGAAGCCCGAACAGACTGCTCCTGCCAGCGTGCCGCCTGCTCCCGGGCCAGGTTGACATCCAAGGCGGCCCGGTCTCCGCCGCCGCTGTAAAGATTGTAGTGCAGGGAAGCGGTCAGGTTCAGGTCGTCGCTGACACCGGGATCATTGAAGTCGATGGCCGGGGAAAAGACCTGTTGGTTGAGTATATTGCCAAATGAGTACATGGGGTTGTCCGTGCGGCTGTATCCACCGCTGAGACTGAGGCGGGGGTAGAAGGCTGCCTGTGCCTGCCGGACGGCAGCCCCGGCTGCCTGGATCCGGTGCCGGACGATGCGGGCATCCGGGTTATGTTCAAGGGCATAGCGGACCGCCTTCTGAACGGTCCAGACAACCGGCGGATCAGTCGCTTTCCCCCTTGGCGGAAAAAGGAGCAGGACAAAGAGAATGGGCAATAAGCGGGTGGATTTGAAAGGGCACATGGATCGCTGTTTTCAGGTTGAAAATCGTCTTGGCGGCGCCTTGCACAACCAGAGGTCGAATTTTGTCACTATACCAGAATATCCTGTTTAACAAATTCAATTTTGCACGCAAGGATTTTCCCTGGTTCTCTTTCCCCTGTCCGGGGGGATTCGGTAAATTGCGTGCCAGTGGTCAAGGCTCCATTCCGGCCTGACCGGTTTATTTCCTATGCAACCTCGAAAAGGAACGGTTTTTGCAATAAAAAGCTTTTGTTAGGAGTCTTGTTGGTCTGTTCTACCTGATTGTTCCGGGAAAAACTATGTATTTTCCTGTTATCCGGAAGGTCGGCCGGGTTAGTTGTGCTTTCGAAAACTCCTGGTCATAAACGACGTGATGCGAATCATCTTGGAATGTCTGGCCGCCTTGTCAAGAAAATGTATTTTCAGGGCGTGCTGCATCGTTTTGCTCTGGATGTTTTACCTGGCGGCACCGGCTGCTTCTGCCCGGTCTGCAGCCGACGGTCCGGACGGGGCAGGCGGCTCTCTTCCGCCGGCCGTTCTTCGGGTCATCGTCTATCTTCTCCAGGAGAACAATGAGCCGCCGAACGGCATCATCGACAAACCGTCAGCAGAGACAACGGTCTGCCTGGGCTGCCCCGTGGAGTTTGCAGGGTCAGGAATGGATCCTGACGGTGATGTACTCTCCTACCACTGGAACTTTGGTTCTGCCGGAGTAGACGATTGCTGGGAAGAGGATCCCGGCCTGGTGGTTTTCGACAGGCCGGGAACCCATCTGGTGACCTTGCTGGTGACCGACGCCGAGGGTGAGCCGGATCCAAGTCCGGCAACGGTCCGGGTGACTGTCCTGGACAACCGTGCTCCGGAAAGCCGCATTGACAGTCCGGCCGACGGCCTGCTTGTCAATCCCGGTGAACCGGTGTTTTTCACTGGCACAGGGGAGGATCCGGAAAATCATCTGCCTCTCACCTATCACTGGGAGTTCGGCACACCGCGTATTCCGGTATCGAGCGAGGAGGATCCTGGTGTTGTCAGGTTCGATGAATCCGGCATCTACCAGGTTCGTTTTACGGTAACCGACGGCAAAGGGGTAGCGGATCCGAGTCCTGCCGAGGTGACGGTCCATGTCAACTATCCACCGGACGGGTTTATTGATTTGCCTGCTGGCGAGATAGTGGTGAATCCGGGTGGGCAGGTTGTCTTCAGCGGTCATGGAATTGATCCGGAAAACCACGTCCCCCTTCGGTATCACTGGGAGTTTGGTGATCCTGCCATTCCTGCGGCCGATACCCGGGATCCAGGCCCGGTGATGTTTCCCCGTGCAGGACGTTACCAGGTCAGTCTCACGGTCACGGACTCCCGCAACCTGGCCGATCCTGATCCGGCCACGGTTACGGTGATGGTGAATTCACCTCCGGAATCCACCATCACCGCGCCTTCCGGGAACATCCTGGTCAGCAGGGATCAAGCCGTCGACTTTGCCGGCATCGGGACAGACCCGGACGGCGATGCTCTTTCTTATGCCTGGGACTTCGATGGAGACGGGACAGTGGACTCCACGGCCCAGGATCCACCGCCGCATGTATATCCCAGCGCAGGCCAGTACCTGGTGACCCTGACCGTGACCGATTCCCATGGCCTGGCCGATGCCACTCCGGCGCAGGTGTACGTATTTGTTGACCAAGGTGAATCGGGTGAACAACTGATCGATGACGAGAGCAATGGATTCTCCACCACAACCTGGTGGGGCTGGGAGAGCAGTCCGGACGGATGTGATTTTGTAGGCTCACGATATCTCCTTGGCAGGGAGGGGAACTGTGATGGTGCAGCCACCTGGAGTTTTCCGGTGGAACAGTTTGGTGTCTACGAGATTCTGGTCCACTGGCCGGCCTTTGACAATGCCTCCTGTTACAGTCCTGCCGGCCCGGCCGGCTGGTATTCCTTTTCCTGGGAAGCCCCGTACACGGTGTTCAACAATGGCGTGGAACGGGGACGGTTCCGTCTCGATCATCGTCTGGGCGGTGGAACGGAATTCACCAGTCTGGGAGCCTTTCTCTTTGCCCCGGGCAATGCGAGTTTGCAACTGTACAACATACCCTCCGGCCTGGTGCGGGCAGATGCCGTCAGGCTGGTCTACCACTCCGATATTCGGCCCAGGCTGCAGATCGTTTCCCCGCAGGACAAAGGGCTGGAGACGTCGGCCACGGTCATGGCACGGGTCTTATCCTACAACATACCGGCCGACTGGACAGTCAGGTTCATTCTGGATAACAGCAATGGGAATCCCCGCTATGGAACGCCCTGTTCCGAGGCAGGGTATGTCTGTCTGGCTCTGGATGGTCTCAACCGGGGAGAACATAGCCTGCTGGTGGAGGCTGTGGACAATAGGGGTAATGTACAGGCCTCTGACTGGATAGGTTTCGGCGTGGGAGACTATTATGTCCTGGTGGGTGACAGTATTACGGCAGGGTACAAGGATGACGACAGCTCGGACAACATCTCTGCTGATGGACGAGACAGGTATGGCGGCTGGATCCCGTTTGGTGAGCAACTTCATGCCCAAGGAGGATATGGCCCGGTCCTGAATGATCTTCTCACCGCTGCCCTGGGATATCCTCACACCTTGGTCAACGAAGGGGTCGGCGGCGCCTCTTCCCATGACGGGGCCAGGCGGATAGTCGCTCTTTTGAATCTTCACCCCAAGGCCACCCATTTTCTCATCCAGTACGGCACAAATGATGCGCTCCCCACCATGCAGGTGCCGAGCGGTACGGGACTGGAGCCTGGAGAAGAAGGGTACACTGGTTCGTTCAAGGATAATCTCCAGCAGATCATCACTGCTGTGCTCCGAGCCGGTCGGCAGGTCCTGCTGGCCAAGGTGCCCATTGCCCTGGGTGACAGCTCGCTTAGCCAGAGGTTTTCTGATCCCGACCAGGCAGAGGTAAACAGGCGGATCAGGGAATACAATGTTGTCATTGACGAGCTGGTGGAAAAAAATAGCATCGGCGTTGTCCCGCCAGACTTCTATACCTACTTCAAAAATCACCAAAATCAGTTCTCCGACAACCTGCACCCCAATGGAGCCGGATACCGGAACATGGCCAGGCTCTGGAGCGAGCAGATTGTCCGCTAATAGTCTGTTGGCTACCCCCCTACCCCCTGCACCAACTGAATAATCAGGACGATGTTTCTTGACAAAATGGAAAGGAAACTATAAAATTTCTATTTCAGAGTTGACGGGCGGGTGTAGCTCAGTTGGCAGAGCACAAGCTTCCCAAGCTTGGGGTCGCGGGTTCGAGCCCCGTTGCCCGCTCCATTCGTCACTGGTCGACTCGCCACCGCAGGCCACAGCCGGGTGGCAACGAGCCATACATCGGGAAGCCGATGTGCGAGAAGTGGGCTGCCGTGCCCGCTTTTTTTATTGCTTTTTTCAGGACAATATCCTGTACGAATTTTTTTTAAAACAAGTGGTTACAACTAGTGGAGCCAGCTGAAGAACGGGTAGTCAGGACGGTTGAAGGATTTGCGGAGGGATTGCTGGCCGATTTCGGCATGGAGCTGGTGGAGGTCCAGTTTCGGCGGGAACGTCATGGCTGGGTATTGCGTCTCTACATAGACAAGCCGGGAGGCGTGACCGTAGACGACTGCGCTGCTGTAAGTCGGGAAATGAGCAGCTATCTGGAGGTGGAAGACCTGATCAGCCATAGGTATCACCTGGAGGTCTCGTCCCCCGGTCTGGAACGTCCGCTCAGGAAAGAGGCAGACTTTGTCCGTTTTACCGGCAGAAAGGCCCGCATCAGGCTGCGGGAGCCTGTGGATGGCCAGCGGGTTTTTGTGGGCATTCTGGAAGGAGTGGAGGATACAGCCGTGGTATTGGCGGTGGAGGGCAAACGGAGATGTTTTGCCCTGTCCGCCATAGATCGGGCACGATTGACCTTGGAATAGTTTGAGAACAGAGCAGAAGTAAACCGGAGACCGTTGCCGGCTTCCTGCGGTGCCGGTACAGGTGGAGTGAGACAATGTTGGGAACCGAAAATTTGAAACGTATACTTGATCAGATCTGCCGGGACAAGGGGATCGATCGTGCACTGTTGGTGGATGCCATCGAAGAGGCTGTTCGTTCCGCTGTCAGGAAGAAATATGGCAGCCGGCGCGATATAGAAGTCCAGTTCAACGAGGAACTGGGAGAGATCGAGGTCTTTCAGTACCGGACAGTTGTGGAAGAGGTCGTTGACGAGGAAACCGAGATTTCTCTGGAGGAGGCGAGGCGGCTCGATCCCGAAGTGGAGCTGGGCGATGATTTGGGCGAGAAGATGGAGGATATCGGCGAACTGGGCCGGATCGCCGCCCAGTCTGCCAAGCAGGTGATTATTCATCGGATGCGTGATGCCGAGCGAGAGGTGATCTACGAGATGTTCCGGGATCGGGAGGGCTCCATCGTCAACGGGATCGTGCAACGGTTTGAGCGGGGAAACATGATTGTCAATCTCGGCAGGACAGATGCCATCCTTCCCCGGGAGGGCCAGATCCCCAAACGGTCTTTCAAGCAGGGGGACCGGATCAGGGCCTATCTCCAGGAAGTGCGGCAGGACAGCCGCGATTCCCAGCTGGTGCTGAGCCGGACCTGCAACGAGTTTCTCGTCAAACTCTTTGAGCTCGAGGTCCCGGAGATTGCCGAAGGCATCGTCAAAATCATGGGGGCTAGCCGGGAACCGGGTTTCCGGGCAAAGATCGCTGTCTCTTCCCTGGAGTCCGACGTGGATCCGGTTGGAGCCTGTGTTGGCCTGAAGGGCTCCCGCGTCCAGAATGTGGTGCAGGAACTGCAGGGAGAGCGGATCGACATCGTCCCCTGGAGTCCGGATCCGGCCAAGTATGTCTACAATGCCCTGGCACCTGCGGAAGTGAATTTTGTCATCGTGGACGAGGAAAATCATTCCCTGTTGGTGGTGGTACCCGATGACCAGCTTTCCCTGGCCATCGGCCGGCAGGGCCAGAATGTCCGCCTGGCCTCCAGGCTCATGGGCTGGCGTATTGACGTCAAGAGTCAAAGCCGGTATGACAATCTCGAGGATCCGGGATATCAGAGCCTTCTGGCCGTTGAGGGGATCAATGAGAACCTGGCGGACAAGCTGTTAGGTGCCGGTATTTCCTCCTCGGTCAAACTGGCCGAAATGGAGACCGAGCAGCTCATGGCCCTGGCCAGAGTCGACGAAGAGCAGGCCCTGGAGCTGAAGAGACTGGCTGCCGAGGTGGAGCCGCCCGTTTATAGCGATGCAGAGGCACTCTTTGCCCCGGCGTCCGAAAAAGAACCAGCAGCGGAAGACGACAGTGCTGATCCTGTCGACAAGGAGGAAACCGGGGCAGACGATCCGCAGGCCGACGAAGAAAAGGCTGAAAAGGGCCATGGAGACGGTCCGGAAGCGGCCTGATGATGGAACGGGCCATATACCGATCCGGACATGCAGGGCCTGTGGCCGGAAGGCCCCGAAGAGAACGCTTGTCCGCCTCGTCTGCAGGCAGGGCATGGTTGTCGAGGATCCTGGGCAGAAGATGGCCGGCAGAGGGGTCTATTGCTGTTCGAATGTTGACTGTCGGCAACGATTGGAAAAGAATAAAAAGATATTGGAACGGGCTTTTCGCCGCCGGTTCTGACGAGTAACAAGGACGGGAGTAATTGATGAGCAGGGTCCGCATTTATGAACTGGCCAAAGAGGCCGGTCTGAAAAGCAAGGAACTGGCCGATAGACTGATTGAACTGGGCTATCCGATCAAGAGCCACAGCTCCACGGTCGATGATGACATGGCGGCCGATATCCGTCGCAAGGTCCTGGACCAGGCCGCCAGCGAGGTGATCGAGAAGAAGATCGACAGAAAGAAACGGACGACTGTGATCAGGAGAAAGGCCACCACGGTGGTGCGCCGCCGCTCCAAGGCCCAGAAGGAAGAGCTCGCCAGAAAGCAGGAGGAGATCGAGCAGGCCGAGACGGCTCAACGCGCTGCTGATGCTCGTGTGGAGGAACCGGCTGGCGCGGAGGAGACGGTTGTTCCGGCAGAGGCGGAACGGCAGGAGACAGGTGTTCCGGTTGCACCAGCGCCTGAGGCTGGCGAGGAAGGGTTCCGGGAGGCCCCGTCGGAGGAAGAGCAGCCCCGGACTGGAGAGGAGCAGCCGGCCGAGACCGTTGAAGAGCCGATAGCAGCAGGAGAGGCGAAAGAGGAAAAGCCGCTGGAAGAGGATGAAAAACAGCCTTCGGCAGGGCCCGAGTCTCTTGATCAGGAGACGACCCGGTCCGAAGCGGCTGCCAAGAAGCAACCGAAGCGTCCCAGGAGCCTGGCCAGGATTGTCGGCCGGGTCGAAATCCCGGTGGAGGAACAGCGGCCCGCGCCACGGCGCAAGGCTGGTAGGCAGGGCGTGGAGCATGGCGGCGATCAGGCCCTGGAGGTGGTGGTGGACACTGGCCATCCCGGCAAGGGAAAGAAACGGGGCAAGCGGGTGGTGGCCATCAAGTCCGCACCTGGTGGTAGACTGAAGAAGCCTGGCAAGGCCTCGCGCAAGGGACGGCAGCGAATGGGTTTTGCCGCAGACGGGGATATCGAGTATATCCGGCCAAGAAAATCCCGGAAAAAGAAAGAGAAGGGGAAAAAGGAGGCAGCGGCCCCTACCCCGGTCGCCGAGACCAAGGCCATCAAGAAGCGAATCAAGGTCTTTGAAACCATATCGGTTGGTGACCTGGCCAAGCGGATGGGGATCAAGGCCAACGAGATCATCGCCAAGCTCATGGGACTGGGGGTGATGGCCACGGTAAACCAGGCCCTGGATCTCGATACCGCTACTCTGGTGGCAGCAGATTTCGGCTATGACGTGACCCAGGGGATGACCGAAGAACTGGGAATCATGCAGCTGCAGGAGCAGGAAGAAGGTGGCGAGCAGCTTCCCCGGCCGCCGGTGGTGACCGTCATGGGCCATGTCGACCACGGCAAGACCTCTATCCTTGACGCCATCCGGAAAACCGATGTGGCCGAGGGCGAGGCGGGCGGCATCACCCAGCATATCGGTGCATATCACGTCCAGGCGCCATCCGGCGATATCACCTTTGTCGATACCCCCGGTCATGCCGCCTTTACCGAGATGCGGTCCCGGGGGGCCAAGGTGACCGATATCGTCGTCCTGGTAGTGGCTGCCGACGACGGGGTCATGGATCAGACCAGGGAGGCCATTGCCCATGCCAAGGCCGCCGACGTGCCCATCGTGGTGGCTGTCAACAAGATCGACAAGGATAACGCCGATCCGGAGCGGGTCAAGCGGGAGCTGGGAGAATTCGGCCTCATACCTGAAGAGTGGGGCGGAGATACCATTTACTGCGAGACTTCGGCCAAGAAGAACATCGGTATCGAGAATTTGCTGGAAAATATCCAGTTGCAGGCAGAAATTCTCGAGCTCACCGCCAATGCCGAGCGGCGGGCCAAGGGGACGGTCATCGAGGCCCAACTCCATAAGGGCCGGGGCCCGGTGGCCACCGTGCTCGTCCAGGAAGGAACCCTCAAGGTGGGTGATTACTTTGTCGCCGGAATGTACAGCGGCAAGGTCAGGTCCCTGACCAACGACCGGGGGACCAAGGTCAAGGAGGCCGGGCCTTCCATTCCGGTGGAGGTCCAGGGCCTCTCCGGCGTGCCCCAGGCCGGTGACGAGTTCATCGTGGTCACGGACGAGAAGATGGCCAAGTCTGTCTCCCATGCCCGTCAGCTGAAGGCCAGGGAGTCGGAACTGGCTTCTGCCTCCAAGGTGTCGCTGGACAACCTGTTCGAGAAGATGGCCGAACAGGACATGAAAGAGCTCCGGGTCGTCCTCCGGGCCGATGTGCAGGGCACCCTGCAGGCCTTTGGCCAGGCGGCCGAGAAGCTTTCCACCGATGCCATCAGGGTACGTGTCCTGCACGAGGGAACCGGCACCATAACGGAAAACGATGTCCACCTGGCAGCTGCCTCGGACGCCATCATCATCGGCTTCAACGTCCGGCCCTCGGTCAAGGTTAAGGAGCTGGCCGAAAGAGAGGGGATAACCATTCGCTCCTACGACGTCATCTATCACGCCCTGGAGGATATCGAAAAGGCCATGGTGGGCATGCTGGAACCGGAATACGAGGAACGGGTCATCGGTACGGCCGAGGTGCGGGAGACCTTTTCCGTTCCCAAGGTGGGCACCATTGCCGGCTGTTTCGTGGTGGACGGAAAGATGGAACGGAATGCCAAGGTCCGGGTCATCCGGGACGGTGTCGTCGTCTATACGGGTACCATAGCTTCGCTTCGACGGTTCAAGGACGATGTCAAGGAGGTGCAGACAGGCTACGAATGTGGTGTCGGGGTGGAAAACTTCAATGACATCAAGATAGGCGACACCCTGGAGGCCTTTGTTATGGAAGAGGTGGAGGCGAAACTGTAGACAGGATGGATTTCAACTTTTCGCTGCCCGGCCTTGGGCGGCCGGCAAGCTCCCGGCCCAAACGGGTGGCCGAGGCCATCAGAAACGAGCTGTCGCTGCTCCTGCTGCAGCGCGTCCGGGATCCTCGCCTTGGAGGGGTGACCATTACCCTGGTTGAGGTGGCTCCAGACCTGAAACGGGCCAAGGTCTACTATGCTGTTCCCGAGGGAGGAAATGAAAATGGGGTGCGGTCGGCCATGGAGCGGGCCAGGGGATTTTTTCGCAGTCACCTGGCCGCAAGCATCAATCTCCGCTACACCCCCGAACTGATTTTTTTCCAGGACCGCCATAACGAGGAAATGGAACGGCTGGAAGAGCTCTTTGCCCAGATCCACCGGGAGGAGAAGGCATGAGAGACTGGCAGGAGTCTCTGGTCAACCTGATCCGGGAAAAGAACACCGTGATTCTGGCCACGCACGTCAACCCGGATGGCGATGCCCTGGGATCTTTGCTGGGATTGGCGGATATGCTGGAATCCATGGGTAAGACGGTGATTCGCTACCTGGAGGAACCCGTGTCCCATCTCTATCGTTTTTTGCCGGACAGCGACCGGGTGGTCACCGATCTTGACCAGGTATGCGGGATAGCACGGAACGCCGGTGAGGATGTCCTGGGGATCAGTCTGGATTGCGGTGATCTGAAGCGGCTGGGAAAAAGTGGGTCCAGGCTGTTGCAGATTCATCCCTTTGTGGTCATCGATCATCACCAGGGCAACGATGGCTTCGGCGACCTGGCCTGGATCGAGCCGCACCGTTCCTCCACCGGTGAAATGATCTTTGATCTGATCACAGCCCTGGGCCTGCGACTCTCCCTGCGGGCGGCTTCCTGTCTCTATGTGGCCATTGTGACCGATACCGGTTCGTTCAAATACGAGGCCACCAGCAGCCATACTTTCCAGGTGGCCGCATCCCTCCTCGAGGCCGGCGTGCGGCCGGAAGAGATCTCCCGAAACCTGCATGACAATTTTTCCCTGGGACGGCTCCACCTCATGCAGCAGGTTCTGGCCACCCTGGAGACCTTTGCCGATGACGCCATTGCCGCCATCCGGGTGACCCGGGAGATGCTCAGAAGCTGTGGCTGCACCCTGGAGGATACTGAAAATTTCATCAATCTTCCCAGGTCGGTGGACAGTGTTCGGGTAGCCTGCTTCCTCAAGGAGAGTGGAGAAGACCTGGTTACGGTCAGTCTTCGGGCCAAGGGAGACTGCAACGTGGCCAGGGTGGCGAACAGGTTCGGAGGAGGCGGACACCGGAATGCGGCCGGGTTCCGCATGCACAGGCATACGCTGGACGAGGTCCAGGAGATCCTGCTGCCGGTCCTCCGGGAAGAACTGGCAGCCTGACATGGCGGCCGGGAAACGGCAGCCGGTCATCGTCGACGGCCAGCCGTTTGCAGCAGGGGTTTTTCTGGTTGATAAACCGGCCGGAATCAGTTCTTTTGCAGTGGTGCGGCTGGTCCGTCGTCTCCTGGGGATGAAAAAGGTGGGCCATGCCGGTACCCTTGATCCCTTTGCCACCGGCCTGCTCGTGGTCTGTGCCGGTCGGCCGGCAACACGGATGATCGACCGGTTCATGGCCGGCCACAAGGTGTATGAGGCCTGCCTGCAGCTGGGGGTGGAGACCGACACCCAGGATCCGGAGGGGGAGGTTGTTCGCAGGCGTCCTGTGCCGCTCCTGAGCCTCGACAGGATCGAGGATTGCCTGGCTGGATTCGTCGGCACCAGGATGCAGGCCCCACCGCCGTATTCGGCAGCCAAGTTTCGGGGCAAGCCGCTTTATCATTATGCCCGCCAGGGTATACTGATAACGAAAGAGCCCCGGGAGATCCAGGTCTTTTCCCTGCACTGCCGGGATTACGACCAGAAGCGGCAACAGCTCCACGTCCGTGTCGTCTGCAGCCGTGGCACCTATGTCCGGGTACTGGCGGCAGAGATCGGCGAGGAGCTGGGCTGCGGGGCCCACCTCATTGGCCTGCGCCGTACGGTGAGCGGCTGTTTTTCGGTGGAGAATGCCGTGCCTGTGGACCTGTTGCAGGAAAAGGACGGGCTTGCCCGTCTGCTGGCCGGGATGATAACCGTGGCAGAGGCCCGGGCGTTCCTGTCCGGGGAGCCGTCTCCCGAGTTGGCTGACGGTTAGTGTTTTTGGCTGTTCCCGGGATCATTCCCTCTGATCCCGACCAAGGAACAGTGGTATCCAGACTCCAGTCGAGGCTGAGGGGAAAACAGGCTTTGCTGGTAGCGGAAGGAATCAATTTGGAGGTATGTCGTGGCACAGAGTGCAGCAAAAAAGAAAGAAATTATTGAACAGTTCAAAACCCACGATAATGATACCGGTTCGCCGGAGGTACAGATCGCCTTGCTGACAGACCGGATCAAGTATCTGACCGAGCATTTCAAGGTGCATGCCAAGGATCACCATTCGCGGCGCGGCCTGCTGAAGCTTGTCGGCCAGCGCCGCAGTCTGCTGCGGTACCTGAAGAAGAAGGATGTCGAGCGGTACCGGAAGGTGATCAAGGCGCTTGGTATCAGAAAATAATGAGATAACCGGAAACCCGGGACAGGGAAGCGGTGGAGAGCTCCACCGCTTCCGGTCAGGCGGATCCAGCCTGCTGTCCAGAAAACAAGAACAGGGAAAGCTGAACCTGGTGGTTTCCATGAGTTGTCTGGATACTGGTTCTGTGTTTTGCGGCGCAAGCCACAAAGACACAAAAAAGGCCAAGGGAAGAAAGCACTGCCTTGGTGTTTTTTGTGCCTTTGTGAGGAGACTCTGCAGAGCCGGTGCCGGGCATCATGGCAGAACCTGTACGGGGTGTGATTTCCCGACATGATGATCCGAAGATTTCGGAAGAGGAGTTTGTATGTACAAGAAGTTGGAAGTCAATGTCGGTGACCGGAGCATGGTGTTCGAGACCGGCAAACTGGCAAGACAGACTAACGGTTCGGTGGTGGTTTCCTGCGGGGATACCATGGTTCTGGTGACGGCGGTAGCTGAAAAGAAGACCAAGGATATGGGGTTCTTGCCCCTGACCATCGAATACCAGGAACGGATGTATGCGGCCGGGCGTATCCCGGGCAGCTATTTCCGACGGGAAATCGGCAGGCCGAGCGAAAAGGAGGTCCTGACCTGCCGGCTCATTGACCGGCCGCTCAGACCATTGTTTCCCAAAGGGTACATGAGTGAGACCCAGGTCATCATCACGGTCTTTTCCGCTGACAAGGAGATCGATCCGGATATCCTGGCCATGAACGGATCCTCGGCAGCCCTGGCGATTTCCGATATCCCCTGGGAAGGCCCGGTGGCCGCTGCCAGGGTGGGCTATATCGATGGCCAGTATGTGCTCAATCCCACCAGGAGCCAGTTGGAAGACTCGGCCATGAATCTGGTGGTGGCCGGAACAGCGGAGTCCGTGGTCATGGTCGAGGGGCGGGCTGCCGAGCTGAGCGAAGACATTGTTCTGGAAGGCATCTTCTTCGCTCACCAGGGAATTCAGCCCATCATCGAACTGCAGAACCGGCTCCGTGAGGAGGTTGGCAGACCGAAACGGGAGGTGACAGTCCCCCCGGCAGACGATACTCTGAGGGAGCGGGTCGAGTCCCTGGCAGCCGAGGGCATGGAGGAGGTCATTACCACCCCGGCCAAGATGGAACGGGGAGAACGCTTCGATCGTCTGCAGGAAGAGGTCCAGGCAGCCCTCGGGGAGGAGTATGAGGGGCGGGAAGGCGAGATTGCCGATCTTCTGAGTGCCTACAAAAAGCGGCTCATGCGGGAGCGGATCGTCCACCAGAAACAGCGGATCGACGGCCGGCGGTTCGACGAGGTTCGTCCCATCTCCTGCGAGGTGGGCATTCTGCCCAGGGCGCACGGTTCTGCCCTGTTCACCAGGGGCGAGACCCAGGCCATGGTTATCAGCACCCTGGGCAGCGAACGGGACGAGCAGCACCTGGAGGGGCTCAGTGGTGACGAGTACCGCCGCTTCATGCTTCATTACAATTTTCCCCCTTTCTGCGTGGGCGAGGTCCGCTTTCTCCGTGGCCCCAGCCGGAGAGACATCGGCCATGGCACCCTGGCCAGGCGCGGTCTCGAAGCAGTCCTCCCGGATTCAGAGGAGTTTCCTTATACCATGCGGATCGTTTCGGAGGTGCTCGAATCCAACGGCTCATCGTCCATGGCAACAGTCTGCGGCGGCAGCCTGGCGCTGATGGATGCCGGGGTTCCCATTAAGGCGCCGGTCTCCGGGGTGGCAATGGGACTCATCAAGGAGGGGGACGAGGTGGTGGTGCTCACCGATATCCTTGGTGACGAGGATCATCTGGGCGATATGGACTTCAAGGTAGTGGGGACCAGAAACGGGATTTCTGCCCTGCAGATGGACATCAAGATAGATGGTGTGGACCGCCGGATCATGTCCCAGGCACTGCTCCAGGCTCGGGAGGGCCGGTTGCACATCCTTGGCAAGATGGAAGAGGCACTGGAGATGCCGCGGTCGGAAATATCCGAATATGCACCACGCTACATTGCCTTGAAAATTCATCCAGACAAGATCCGCGACATCATCGGTCCCGGTGGCAAGGTGATCCGGGAAATGACGATGGAGTTTGATTCCAAGATCGATGTGGATGACGACGGGACGGTCAAGATCTTCAGCACCAACGGCGAGGCAGCGGACCGGCTCGTGGCCCGTATCGAGGAGATGACTGCAGTACCTGAGGTGGGCAAGGTCTATGATGGTGTGGTCCGAACCATCAAGGATTTCGGCGCATTTGTTCAGATCCTTCCCGGTACCGACGGTATGGTGCATATCTCTGAGCTGGCCCCGTACCGGGTCAAGAAGGTGACCGATATCCTCAAGGAGGGGGACAAGGTTCGGGTCAAGGTGCTGGACATCGACAGTCGGGGCCGGATCCGTCTGAGTCGTAAGGCAGCGTTGAAGCCTGGCGAGAAGTAGGCGCAGGGCTGAAACGGTGGTGCTGTCAATGTGTATCTTCATCCGAAGAGTCGTTTGCTGTCCGGCCCGGACAATTGGCAACGTTCCATCAACATTGCCGTACGTACATAAGGCAAGTTGATATGGAAAGGAGGACAGGGACCGGTGAAAGACCGGTTGTCTGGATGGTGGATGAACGAGGTGACCGTACTGTTTCGCTGGCTGAATCCTGAAGAGTCTGCAGATCTTGACCTGCCTGCATATGCTTCGGACCTTGCTTCCGGAATGGATGTGGCGGCTGCCATTGATACGGACTTGACAGTTCAGCCTGGAGAGATAGTTCTCGTTCCCACCGGGTTTGCCGTTGCTCTGCCGGCCGGATACGAGCTGCAGGTCCGCCCCAGGTCCGGTCTGGCCATCCGGCACGGTATAACCGTGGTCAATGCACCGGGTACCATTGATGCCGATTATCGGGGTGAGATCAGAGTGGGACTGATCAATCTGGGGGAAACATCGTACACCATTCGGCGTGGCGATCGGGTGGCGCAACTTGTTCTGGCTCCTGTCCTGCGGGCTCGGCTGAAGATCGTGGACCGGCTGGGCGAAACCGGGCGGGGAGCAGGCGGCTTTGGCCATACCGGCCGGTGAGCCCAGGAGATGCGGTTTTCTGTGCTTGGCAGCGGCAGCCAGGGTAACTGCACCCTGATCGAGAGCCGGGAAACCACCCTGCTCATCGATGCCGGATTTTCAGGCAAAGAGGTGGCCCGACGGCTGGCCCTCATCGGCAGGAAAGTTGAAGACCTTGATCTCCTCCTGGTGACCCACGAGCATAACGACCATATCGCCGGTGTGGGGGTACTCTCCAGGCGATGCGGCCTGCCGGTCTACGCCAACGCTGCCACCCACCGGGCCTGCGAGCACCGGGTGAAGAAGATCAGGCGGTGCGAATTCACAACCGGAGAGCGGTTCACAGTCCGGGATCTGCAGATTCACCCGTTCAGTATCTCTCACGATACGGCCGATCCGGTTGGATTCGTGATCAGTGATGGTGATATCTCGGTGGGATACTGCACTGACACCGGCATCATCTCCAGGCTGATCGGTTACCGGCTCCAGCAGTGTCAGGGGCTGGTTCTTGAGGCCAACCATGATCCGGAGATGCTGGCCAGTGGCCCCTATCCCTATCCCCTCAAGCAGCGGGTCAGATCGAGACAGGGTCATCTGGCCAACGGCGACTGCGCAGCCTTTCTTCGGGGAGTCTGCGGCACATCAGATCTGCGACATGTGGTTCTGGCCCACCTGAGCAAGACCAACAATACGCCTGCCCTGGTCATGGAGACGATGGAACGGCAGCTTGGTGGAATGGGGAAGACCTTTGCTCTGCATCTTGCCGATCAGGACGCTCCTACCGAACTCATCACACTGGCTGACCGTTGAGTCCCTGACAGCGGCCCACCCGGACGATCATCCGCGTTTTTCGTCGATGGCCCGGTTGGCCAGAGCGTCTGCCCGGCTGTTGTCGGAGCGCGGCACATGGCTGATCCGCCACTGGGCAAACTGGCCAAGCAGGTTGCCAACCCTGGTGTAAAGCGGTTTGAGAGCAGGACTCTTGACCTGGTATCTGCCCTGGAGTTGACGGACGATGAGTTCCGAGTCCAGGAAAATTTCCAGGCGACGGCAGCCCAGTTCCCGGGCAAGCTGCAGGCCATGGAGAAGGGCCTGATATTCTGCCACGTTGTTTGTACACACACCAAGGTAGACGGAGCGTGTAGCCAGTTCCCGCTCCCGGTGGTCGAGCAGCAGAATGCCTGCTCCGGCCTCACCGGGATTACCCCGTGAGGCACCGTCTGTATAGAGGCGGCAGGAACCCGGGCGGGTCTTCCCGGAACCGGTGGCGACTGAGGCTGGATCACCCGCCCGGGCCGTCATCGCTGACGGATGAATCAGCCTGCGGACGGTGGTCGGGTCGGTCCCAGGGAAGATTTTTTCGAGGAGCGTGTCAGAGAGCTTTTCCGCCAGAATTTTGAGAACCGCCTCTCTGGAGGGCTTCTCAGGCACTGGCAGCCTCCAGTTCCGGTTCCAGGTAGTAGAGGATGCGCTGGCAGGACGGGCAGAGGTTCATCTTGTCGCCCTTGCGGATTTCATTGAACTGCTGGGGAGGCGTGGTCATGAAGCAGCCCTGGCAGACGCCGTCGATGGCTTGAACGACGGCAAGACCGGCCCGTTTCTGCAGCAGCATGTTGTATCGTTTGAGAACGCCGGCTTGCAGTTCACCAGCAAGTTTATCCCGTTTTTTGGCAACCTTCTCCTTCTTGCCGGTGATGAGAGCGATGGCCTCCTTGACCTTGTCTGATTCTTCGGCCAGCAGTTCTTTTTCTCCCTTGCACAGGTTTTCCAGCTCGCCTATCTCTTTTTTCAGGCGCTCGGCCTCCTCCATGATGACCAGGAGCTGTTCTTCGGTTTCCTTGAGCAGTTTCTTATTGTCTTCGATTTCCTTGAGCAGGGCCTGGTGTTCCCGGCTTGTCTGGACCTGCATGATTTTGTTTTGCCTGTCCTTGATCCGGACCGCTGCCTCGTCATGGGTTGCATTGATTTCCTTCTGCTTCTGTTCCAGGTCCACAATCTTTCCTTTCCGGTCTTCTATGGCAGCCTCTTTTTTCAGGATAGATTGTTTCCGGTTCTCAATCTCCTGTTGCCGCTCCTCGATCTGTCTGTCGAACTGGGCCAGTTCACTGTCGATTTCCTGCAGGGCGATGAGTGTGACGATTTCCTTGTTCAATGGTATGCTCCTATTATCATGCAGCTGAATGCGCCATGCCGATTCAGCCGTATTTCATGTCAAGCCCGTGTCCACCAGACGCCGGGCAGTTTCGCATTCCTCAGATCGGTCGCAGGGGCGGAGACTGCTCTGCAGAGTGGAGCGGCAGCTCTGCCCCGGTTTTTCTCAATTGTTTTTCCAAGGTGTCCCGCAAAGCCGGGATCACCGGGTTCTCCGTGCTGAAATGGCCTCCATCGATGATCCACAGTCCCGAGATTTCGGCCCAGCGGGCAACGGCGTGTTTCACTTCAGCCGTGATGAAGACATCAGCACCGGCACGCCAGGCGGTTTCTGCCAGCTCGGATCCGGAGCCGCCACAGAGCGCGACAGTCTGTACCTGAGCCGGTTGTCTCCCGGCTGTCAGAAGCCACGGGAGATCCCAGGCCATTTTCAACTGTTCGATGAAGCGGTCTGCTGGAAGGGGAGACCGCAGCTTACCCATCCTTCCCATGCCGCATACAGAAGATCCGGTTTGTCGGGGGCAAGGGGTTAGGGGAACAATTTCATCCAGTTTCAGGAGATTGGCGAGGACGTCGTTTACTCCATCCTGGGCCATGTCAAGATTGGTATGGCAGGCGATCATGTTGATGCCGGACAATACGGCCCGATGGATGAGCCCTCCCTCGGCAAGGTCGCTCCGGATTGCTCTGATGGGCTGAAAGATCAGGGGATGGTGGGTGATGATCAGATTGGTCTGGAGGGAAACAGCCTGATCGATCAGCTCCAGGGTAGGATCCAGAGCCAGCAGCAAGCCGGTAACGCGGGTCTTCGGGTCTCCGACGAGCAGGCCGGTGTTGTCCCACTCTTCTGTCAGATCGACAGGGGCAATGGAGTCCAGTATATCGAGTATGTCTTGAACCGTTGTTGCCATTTCGTTCCCAAATAAAGAAAAAGAGGCACAAACCCTAGGGGTTGTGCCTCTTTTTCGACCATCGGTCTACTTTCCTGTTTCCAGGAAGACAATGCTGTTTGCTGAAAATAGTATATATTCAATAGCCCGTTGTACGGTTAACTGCTCATCAGCAGGCTGATTGGTTGCACCTGGCAGCTGGATTTTCATTGGTGGGCCTACCTGGACTCGAACCAGGGACCGACCGGTTATGAGCCGGTGGCTCTAGCCAGCTGAGCTATAGGCCCTTCAATTAGCGAACCTATAATTATAACGGAATGAAAAATTTGTTCAATAGATTTTTTGGTTGTTGTGGCCCTGCACAGGGAGAGGACTCTTGGGTGAAACGGTTTTCCGATTGAACTATCTACAGTTACAGAGAATACGCTGAGAATGGATAATATGTCAGAAGGTTGCTTGTGGGAGGCATCCAGTGCAGGCTGAGATGTATGTAGGTGCAAAGATATGATGGCCCGTCCGGTCATTTATCCATTGTGGATGACTTGGGGAAACGTGTACGATGAACAGGAGTGAGCCAACCAACCGGTGGGCCGGTTAGCCGTCAATGTGCAAAGGAACGTCTGATGTTTTATGGAAACCTGCTGTATTTTCTTATTGTTATTTTTGTCTTTTCCACATCGTCTGTCCGCTCGGCTCCTTTGCTTTCTCCAGCGGTTGCCATCCCTCTCTTTGCAACCCTCTGCTTCCTGTACAGCAGGGTCGCCTTGGCCCTGTTCCGGAGATGCCGACACGGTTCGTCTGCCGACTATTTCACCACAGAACGGAAGCTCTCGATCCTGGCTGTCCTGCTTTTTTCTTTGGCTGTCTACGGCTTTGACCTGAAATGGTATCTCCACCCTCTCACCTTTGCAGGCAGCCTGCCCATTCTGGAAAATATCGGTGCCCTCACCGTATTTTTCGGTCTCCTTGCTCTGATGTGGCTGCAAGGCAGGCGAGTCTATGAGCGTGTTTTTCACCGCTCCTATCCGGCCAGGACCTTTGTTTTTTCCAATATCAAGGCGAATCTCCCGGTGGTTCTGCCTTGGCTCGTCCTTTCCTTTGTCTTCGACCTGCTGGCCAGCCTGCAGGTACCGTGGCTGACAAGAATACTCGACACCCAGTGGGGGGATCTGCTCCTGTTTAGCGTTTTTGTTCTTTTTCTGGCTCTCTTCTTTCCCCCTTTGATCCGCTGGCTCTGGGGATGCAGACCCCTCGCGTCCGGCCCGCTGCGGGAACATATCGAGCATTTTTGCCGTCAGCATGGATTCTCGTCGGAAATTCTGTACTGGCCTCTGTTCGAAGGGCAGATGCTCACCGCCGGTATCGTCGGCATTGTGCCGGGATTCCGGTACATTCTGGTTACTCCAGCACTTTTGTCCGCCCTGGACCTCTCAGAGCTCGAGGCGGTTCTTTCCCATGAAATCGGTCATGTCAAGAAACGTCACCTCCTTCTCTATATAGTATTGTTTCTGGGATTCAGCTTGTTGGCAGGTGCCCTGGCCGAACCGTTTCCCTATCTCATCCTGAGCTCCGAGTTCTACTATGGCCTGTTGTCTATGACACACGTCAGTCCGGAGGCCCTGCTGACTTTTCTTGGCGCCGTACCTTTGCTGTTCTTCATGCTTGTCTATTTCCGATTCGTCTTTGGCTATTTCATACGGAACTTCGAACGACAGGCAGATCTGTTCGTCTTTCGGACCCAGGGAACGAGCGGGCCGCTCATCAGGGCTTTTGAAAAGATTGCCGCCCTGAGCGGCAATATCCGTGACAGAAAAAACTGGCATCATTTCGGTATCGGGGAGCGAATCGATTTTCTCCTTCGCTGCGAAAAAGAGCAGAGCCTGATTGCTGCCCATGACAGAAAGGTGCGGTATAGCCTGCTATTGTATCTGGGGTTGATCGGCGTGCTGGTCTGGGCCATCCGGCAAGTGGATGTGGAAGAGCTTGCATCCGGATATGAGCTTCGGTATACCGAGGCGGTATTGCAACAGAAACTGCGCCACGAGCCCAACAACAGTCTCTGGTTGCAACTTCTTGGAGACCTGATGGTCAACAGCAAGATGGAGGCCAAGGCCATAGAGGCCTATTCACGGGCCCTGGAGCTGACACCGCTCAATGCGGAGATCAGTAATAACCTGGCTTGGCTCCTGCTGACGGCAAAAGATCCTTCGCTCCGCGATCCGGAACGGGCCCTGATCCTGGCCCGTTCGGCGGCCATGCTCAGGGAGGAAGGGTTTATCCTGGATACACTGGCCGTGGCTTGCTGGGCCAATGGCTTGTTGGAGGAGGCCATCCTCACCGAGGTAAAGGCCATGCGGATCGATCCTGGAAACAGGGCGTACTACCAGGAACAGATCGACAGATTTCAACGGGAGTCCTGGCAGAAAGAGGCGTCGGGGCATCAGGATGCAGCAGCGCATGATTGATCATCGTGGCTGCTGTAATCCTGAAGGATGTCACCCAGGCTGATTCGGAAGATGTTCAAACATTTCTCCATCTTTTGTTTGTTTTTCAAAAACATCCCGAGCTGATTCGTCCGGGCGGCCAGATCGTTCAGGCCTAGGTTGAGAAGGGCTCCCTTGAGCTTGTGGGCTGCCCCGGCTATCCTCTCATCATCCTGGTCTGCAACCGCCTGGTCAAGTTGTTTCAACGTTTCATTCAGACTGTCGGCTGTAGTGGCGAGCAGGAGGGTAATCTGCTCCTCTTCAAGACGATACACCGATCGGAGATGTTCCCTGACCTGCCGGACCTGAATCTTCATGACCTTGGAACCGGTATCAGTCTGTCCTTCCCGTTCTGCGGATTCTTTCGTCATGTTTTCGTTTTTTGGACAATACTTCCAGAGAATCCGGCGTAGCTCGTCAGGATGGAAGGGTTTGCAGATATAGTCGTCCATTCCGGCCTGGAGCCAGCGATTCTTTTCTTCTTCCAGGACATTGGCGGTCAGGGCGATGATCGGAGTATAGGTGCCGGCTATTGTCCTGGCAAGCGAATCGAGCAGATCCTGATGTTTTTCGGCCTGAAAGGATGCCCCGGTTTCGCAGCGGCGGATATAGCTCGCCGCGCTCAATCCATCCATGACCGGCATCTGCATATCCATGAGGATGAAATTGACCCGGTGTTCAAGGAGTTTCTGCAGGCATTCCAGGCCATTGGTTGCTGTAATGATTTCATGGCCGTCGTTTTCCAGTGTCATGCGGGCCACATCTCGATTGATGTCGTTGTCTTCCACAAGAAGGATTTTCAGGCAGGGCAGGTTTTTGCAATCTCCCTGCTCGCCTGCTGTGAGTTTTTCCAGGGCTGCCTTGGAGGCAACATCGCAGGGAATGGTGAAACTGAAACAGCTTCCCTTTCCCTCTGTACTTGTGACTGTGATCTCTCCCCCCATGAGGCTGACCAGCCGCTTGCATATGGTCAGTCCCAGGCCCGTGCCACCAAATCTTCTGGTAATCGAGCCGTCGGCCTGGGTGAAGGAGTTGAAGATATCGGAAATTTTTTCCCGGGGAATCCCCATGCCTGTATCCCTGACCTGGAAACAGATGCGGGCCTGAGTTTCTGTGCGTTCAGAACAGGAAATGGTCACGGTTATGGTTCCCTTGCCGGTAAACTTGACACCGTTGCCGATAAGGTTGGTCAAGACCTGCTGTATACGGAGTGAATCACCGATAACGACTTCTGGAACATCGCTTTCAAGCCGGCAAGCCAGGGTCAACCCCTTTTCCGCTGCAATGGGTACAAAAAGGTCCTCAACCTCCTGCAGCAGGGCAGCCATCTCGAATGGATGTTGGTCGAGCAAGAGCTGCCCGGCTTCGATTTTTGAAAAATCGAGTATGTCGTTGATGATTTTGTTCAGAAATGCTGTAGAAGTTATTGCCTTTTCAAGAAGATGACTCTGATCTTGAGTCGGCTCCGTGGCTCGCAGCAATCGGAGCATGCCGGTGATGCCGTTGAGAGGAGTACGGATCTCGTGGCTCATGTTGGCCAGAAATTCGCTTTTTGCCCGGTTTGCGGCTTCGGCCTGTTCTTTTGCCTTGATCAGTTCCTTCTGTGCTTTGACGCGCTCTGAAATGTCTTCGCATATCCAGATCGAACCCTTGGCCGGGTTATGCGGATCAATGACCTTGCCCGTGGCCATGACCCAGAAAAGTGATCCGTTTCTTCGGCGCATGCGCATCTGTTTTTTGAAAATCTGTTTGGCCCGGTAACTCTGTCTGAACTCGCTCAGTATTTTTTTTGCGTAGTCATCGGCAGGAAAAAGGGCCGTGGTGGGCAGGTTTTGTATTTCCTGGCCGGAGTAGCCGAAAATGGTCTTCATTTCGTCGTTGCACCAGCGCACCCGCTGGTTGGTGATCATGGCGATTCCAAAACCGGCGTGTTGGACAATGGTTTCCAGTTTCTTGGTATTCTCGGCCAGCAGTTTTTCCAGTTTTCTGCGCCGGGTGATATCCTTTTTCACATTGATGAAATGGGTGATGATCCCCTCCTGGTCGAAAATCGGCGAAATGGTGACTTCTTCCCAGTAGATCGCCCCCTTTCTGCTTCTATTCCGAATGATGCCCTGCCAGGATTTACCCTGGCTGATGGTTTGCCAGAGTTGGCGATACCGGTCTGGATCAATATCTTCCGGGACCAGTGTTCGGCTGGTCCGGCCGATAACGCTTTCCTTGTTGTATCCGGAGATTCGGCAATAGGCCGGGTTGACATATTCGATAACACCTTCGTGGTTGGTTATCACGATGGCGTCCACGCTTTGGTCCACAGCCCGGGAGAACAGCTGCAACTGTTTCTGTCTCGTTTTCTGTACCGTGATATCGGTGAAAAAGGTAAATCGGAGCAAGCGGTTCTCTTCCTGATCCAAAAGGGTGCTGCTGCTCATGGAGACAGCTACAGGATTGCCCTTGGCTGTCCGGAGTTCGGTTTCGACGACATATTCCTGGGCATCCGCATCCTGGTCCAGATGCTGGCGCAACCTCAGGATCCCCTTGGAAGTGAAAAAATCTGTGGTGGATCTGCCGATCAGCTGGCTTGCCTCCATCTCCAGGAGTTGACACATTCCTTTGTTGACTTCCAGGATCTCGTCGGTTTTGGGGTCGAACAGCCAGAACCCCTCGCTGGTGCGGTTGATGATCTCTTCATATTTTTTTTCACTCTGGATCCGTTTGCTGGTTTCGGCAGCCAGGGAGGCGGCATTTTCCAGGGCACAACGGTGTCGCCGGTACAGCAGGACAAGGAGTGTTGCCGAGACAACCAGGAGACAGGAGACAAGATTCAGCAGGATCCGGTAATTGTTCGTATGGATGATCAGGACCAGATAGGCGGTCGCCGCCAGGGCCACCAGAGATGCTGCGGCAACGGCGGCAACCGGCAGGCTGTTTTTGAATATTCCGGAAAAGGGACAGGAATGCGAGTGCGGCATCTGAGCCGGCCATGATTTTATTTTCTGCATGACTCTAACTGGTTACAAAGAGGTCAGGTTATTGATCCTTAAGGCGGTTATAAACGGAGATCCAGATGTCTTCCTGACGGAAAAAGGCCTTCACCACGCGGGGATCGAAATGGCTTCCGCTTTCCTGGGCAATTATCTTTTTGATGGCATCATGACGGTAGCTTTCCTTGTAGCAGCGTTTGCTGCTCATGGCGTCGTAAACGTCGGCCAAGGCCATGATTCTGGCGGAAACAGGTATTTCGTCCCCCTGTAATTTGTCCGGATAGCCACTGCCATCCCACTTCTCATGATGATGCCGGGCTATTTCATAGCCCACCTTTAAGTACGAGCTACCCGTTTTTTCATAGAGTTCAAGGAGGATGTCTCCGCCAAGGCTGGCATGGGTCTTCATGATGTCGAACTCCTCTTTTTCCAGCCGTCCAGGTTTATGGAGAATATGATCGGGTATGGCGATCTTGCCCAGATCATGTAGGGTGCTGACTTCGGAAATCTCCGTTGCCTTCTGAATGGTCAGACCCATCTCGGGATGATGTTCACACAAATCTGTAGCCAGGATTTTTGTATACAGTCTGACCCGTTCGAGATGGTAACCGGTCTCCCTGCTCCGGTACTCGGCCAGTTTGGCCATGGAAAGGATCAGTGCCTCCTGACTTTCAAGGCGCAGCAGCCGTGCAGCCCCGGCAAGACGCAGCCTGAGTTCCTCGCTGAGCACCGGCTTGGTAAGGTAGTCGTCCGCTCCCAGACGGAGGGCCCGAATCAGGTTTTTCTGTTCATCATTTGACGTCAGAACAATGATATAGGTGTACCGGTATTCAAGTTGCCGGATCTGTCGGATCAGCTCGAAACCATCCATCTCCGGCATGTTGAGGTCTGTAATGATGAGGCGGATCTCCGGTTTTCCGGTGAGGAGGTCCAGGGCTTCTTTCCCGGAAGCAGCCTCGATGGTCCGGTAGTCGGCCTGTTCCAGGCTCATCTTCAGCAGGAGGCGTTGCGCGGCATCGTCATCGGCAACGAGAATGAGCCTGTTTGAATCGTTCAGCATGGAAATGTCAGCAGGTGGAATGAAGGCGGCTAGCAGGCCGGCGGAATAGTTACAACCTCACAGATTGAAGTGTATTAAAATGAATATTGAGAATCAAATATAATTTGGAACTTGTCCTTTTCTTAGAGGATATGCCGGATAGGGAAGTCTTTTCCACTGATTTCGGTAAATGTGCAGTAAAGATAACGGGAAAAGCCTGGGCCGGAAGGAAGGAGGAAGAGTGACGTTGTTCAGGAAGGAAGCTGAATCCGTCTGTCGTTGTTCAGCTCCTTATTCGGCAGATAGAGGAGAATGGTCCGGCCGATGAGTTGAACCAGGCTGGCTCCGGTCAGGCTGGCCAGATCTTGAGCGGCTTCCCGCTTGTCCACCGGACAGTTCTGTCCCAGCTTGACCTTGATCAGTTCCCTGGCGGCCAATGCTTGCCGCACCGATTCAATCAGGTTGTCGCTCATGCCCTCTTTGCCGACGATGACCACGGCCTGTAGGTGATGGCCGAGACCACGGAGGTAGCGTTTCTGCCTGCCGGTAAGAGTGGGGGGCTGGAATTTCCTGTTCATGGTCGTATAACTCCGGATAGTTGATCAGGCCATCTGCCTGATCAGCTGAACAGATTGGTGAAGATTCGGTATCCTCCGACCCAGGTGCCGATACTGGAACCCAGGCCGGTGAGGAGAAAGACCAGAAAAACCCGCAGCAGCTTGTTTTGCCACCAGCCGAGGAAGGTGGAGATGTCTGTGCCCACGGCCTCGAATTCCCGGACCACGGGGGGACGGGTCATGACCTGGACAAAGGCGCACACGTAGCCGGCACCGATGACCGGCGTCAGGCTGGTCAGCGGGGCCGCGGCAAAGGCCGAGAAGATGGTCGCCGGATGGGCAAAGGCAAGTAAAGCGCCCACGGCGGAAGGTATTCCGTTTGCCATGATCCAGTAGAGGATGTTGGAGCCCGCCTCTCCGGCACCCTGTCGGATGCCGATGGCCAGGATGGCAAGCAGGATGGCCGCCGGGATGGACCAGCCGATCCACTTCCAGATTGGCGCAACCGGGGGGATGGTGTCTATCTCCTCAAGACGGTGGGCATTGTCCCTGCCGATGGCCCTGATGATTCCGGCCATGTGACCTGCTCCCACCACGGCCACCAACCGGTGACCAGGGGCTGCCTTGATCTTTTCCGCCATGTAGATGTCCCGCTCGTCGATGAGGACCTGCTTGGTTGTCGGCAGGGCAGAGCCCAGCTCGTTCATCAGCTCGCTGAGCACGTCCTTGTTTCGCAGCTCGGCCAGTTTTTCCTCGTCCAGTTCGGTCTTGTCGAACAGGGAGGCCAGGAGGGTGGCCAGAAGATACCCCTTTTTGAGCAGTGAAGTCGCCTTCCAGGCCCGGCGCAGAGTCACTCGGATATCCCGGTCGCAAAGTTCCACCCCGATGTTGTTCTGTTCGGCGATTTTTGCTGCGGTGAGCAGCTCTGTGCCAGGCATGACCCCAAGCTGGCCGCCCAGTTTTTTCTGATAAGAGGCCAGGATCAGGTTGACCAGGAGGGTGGAGAGCTGCTTGTTGCGAATGACCTGTTTGAGATCGAGATTTTCCCAGCGCTGCTTTTTGGACAGAGCGGAATACCGTTTTTCATCCAGTTCTATGCAGACGGTGTCCGGCTGCTCCTCTTCGATGATCCGGGCGACCAGATCGGCTGATTCCCTGGAGATGTGTGCCGTACCCACCAGGAGGATGGTTTTGTCTTTGTGATGGAGGACGGCGACGTCCCGGGGATACTGATGACGGGGGAAGGGCTGTTGTTCGCTCATTGGTCGATTCTACTGATGGTGATGATGGTCGGCAGGATATTCCGTTTCCCTGTCAAGGATTGACCCCGTTTCCGTCCCCAACGTTCCTTGCAGGCCTGGAGCAGGTCCCACTCCACCGGGATCAGGACAACGGTGAGAAAGGTCGCCGTGCAGAGACCGGTGACAAAGGTCATGGCCATGGTACCCCAGACCAGCGAATACTCCGGGATGCCCAGGGCCATGGGCAGCAATCCCAGGGTGGTGGTCAGGGTCGTCAGGATGATGGGACGCAGCCGGATATTGGTTCCCTGGACAATGGCATTCCGCCGTGACATGCCGGAGTCATACAGTTTGTTGATGAACTCGATCAATACAAGAGAGTCGTTGACCACGACACCCGTGACTCCCACAATAGCCATGAACGAATTGATAGTAAAGAGGGAGCGGGAAAGAAAGATACCATAGATGACCCCGGTGAGGGCAAAGATTACCGAAGAGATGATGATCACCGGTTGCACATAGGAGTTGAACTGGGTTGCGAGGATGAGATAGATAAGGAGCAGGGCGATGAGAAAAGCGTAGCTCAGCGAGGTGTAGGAGCGGTGGGTGGATTCGTATTCCCCGGCAAAGTTGAGTGATACGCCCGGATAGTCTTCCTGGACCTGTCTGAAGTATTTTTTCACCATTTCCACCACCGATTGGGAGGAGATTCCGCTTCCCTGGCGGATATTGGCAGTCAAAGTGATGGCCCGTTGTCCCTGGAACCGGTTGAGATATCCTGGTTCACTGGAGAATACCGGCTGGCAGAGGTCTCCCAGACGGACAGGTCCGGCAGGATGCTCGATCAGCGGCACCTGAAGAACCTGATGAAGGTTGTCCCGGGGCGGCGGGGCCAGCTTGACCTTGATGTCGATTTCTTCGTCCATCAGTCTGTACTTTCCCACGGTCCGGCCATTGAGCAGTGTTGCGGCCAGCAGGGCCACCTGATCCATTCCGAGTCCGTATTCAGCGATCCTTTCCTGGCGGAGCCTGAACGAGAAGACCCTGCCCGGCTGGCCCTGGTTGTCCTGCAGGTCGATGAGAGCGGCGCCGGTCAGAGGGTCTTCCCTGAGAAAGCGGATCAGGTCCCGGCTGAGACGGTCCACCAGCTCGGTATTGGCGCCCAGGATGCGGATGTTGACATCCTTGCCCGAAGGAGGGCCATCCTTTTCCGGTCGGATGCGGATGCTGAAACCATTGACGGCAAAATGGGCGAGTTTCTGCCGCATGGTATCCAGATGACGCAGGATGTCGTTTTGCGGATAGTCTTCGAAATGCCGTTTTTTCAGGGCTGGCAGGGTGACGACCACGTGACCGAGGTGATTGCCCCAGATGGGCATGTAATCCTCGTTGAGATAGAATCCAGCCATGCCGGCGGCCGAGGCAGCCATGCCCGGGCCGTCTGCCATCACCTCGGCGGCGATCTGTTTGATCAGCTCGTGGGTCGTCTCGATAGGCGTTCCGGTCGGGCCGTCCACCTCCACATAGTAGATCGAGTAGTCGTCCGGAAAAAAGGTCACCCGGATCAGGTTCATCCTGCCGGTGAGCGAGACCACGGCGATGAAGATGGCAATACTGAAGGCAAGGAGAAGCACGGCGAGGCAGGAAATCCGGTACCTTAGGGCGGCCTGCAGGAGACGATTGAAAAATCTGCGGCTGATGGACATGAACAGGGTGTCCTCGCAGACGAATTCCTGGCCGCCGCTGCGAACGATATATCTGCGCCCCCGGGGCTTTCTGTTTTCGGCTGCCTGGCCGTAATCCAGATAGTGGATGGGCAGGATGAGCAGGCATTCCAGCAGGGAGGCGGCCAGGGCATAGGAGACCGCCTTTGGAATGATGGCAAAGAATTCGCCAATGGAGCCGGTCATGATCAGCATGGGGAGAAAGGCGGCTATGGTTGTCAGGGTGGCCGAGATCACGGGGAGAAAGACCTCGGATGCCCCGTCGACCACGGCCTCGGCTCCCTTCTTGCCCGCCTGGACATGACGGAAGATGTTCTCCACCACCACGATGGCGTCGTCCACGATGATGCCGGATACCAGGACAAAGGAGAAGAGCGACAGCTCGTTGATGGAGTTCCCGGTCCCGTACATGATGGCCATGGTGACCAGGAAGGCAAAGGGAATACCGATGGTGGTCAGGGCGGCGTTGCGAAATCCCATGACTGACCAGATCAGGATGCAGACCAGGACGATACCGACCAGAAGATTGATCCCCAGTACCCGCATGGAGTCTCTGATCTTGACCGTGGAGTCCTGGGTCAGTACCAGATCCACCCCTTCGGCTGCATACCGGTCCCTGTTTTCCGCCACGATCTTCCTGGCCGCGGCCACCATTCGTATGGCGTTGCCCTGGCGGGTCTTGAGCAGTTGCAGGCTCACGCAGTCCTTACCGTTGACCGAGGAGATGACAAAGGGTTCCCGATGGGAGAGGTACCCGTCCGAGGCCACGTCTTCCACCCGGACGAATGAACCGTCCGCATCGGTACGGATGATGGTCCGCATCACCTGGTCGCGACTGCGGAACCGTTCGTCCAGCCGCAGCATGACCTCGCCGCCGCCGGTGGTGATGTCACCGGCCGGTACGGTGATGTTGGCCTTGGCCAAGGCCCGGGCAACCTGGTCAAAGGTGACGCCGAGGGTGTGCATCCGGGACGGATCGAGCACCACGTGGAACTCCCGCACATATTCTCCCAGGAGTTTCACCTCCTTGACGCCAGGGATACGGGCCAGTTGTGTCTTCAGCTCTTTGGCGATGAGAGTCAGGGTACGGTTGGAGCGATCGCCGATGATATTGACACTGATGGCCGGAAACCAGTCATTGACATCCAGGTAGTTGAAGCGGGGCGGATCGATTTCAGGGGGAAGATCCTGGAGTACCCCCTGGACCCGGAAGCGGATCTCGTCGTATCCCTTTTCATAATCCGTATCATCGAGAAACTTGACCAGAATCGAGGAACGCTCGCGGTAGGAACTGGAGAGGATATACTCCACATCGTCCAGGTCTTCCAACTCGTCCTCGATCACCTTGGTCACGAGGGCCTCCACGTCCTGGGGCGAGCCTCCAGGATAGAAGGTGTCGATCATCACCTTGCCGAAATGGATGTTGGGATAGCGTTCCACCGGGGCCACCAGCATGGACCATGCCCCAACCACCATCAGGAGGATGAAGAAGAGATTGAGCAGGACCCGCTGCCGCAGTGTGAAACGGATGAAAGGAGCCACCGGCAGCACCTATTTGGAATCAGGGAGGAGAAAGGCGTCTCCCGGCCGAATCTCGGGCGAAACGACTCGCAGCCACTTTCCCGGGCGCTTCTGGAGGTCAGCCGGACCCAGAACAATCACCCGGATCTTCCGGCCGTCCTCTCTGGTGAGCCAGTGTTCCTCGTACCGCTCTTCCACAGCAGCAGCCGGGACCAGAAAACTGTGCATGGGATCTTGCAGGATCAGGTCGATTTCGACCCGCAGGCCACTGCGTTTTTCCGTCAGCCTGTCCATCAGCTCGGGTTGAAGGCGGATCTCAACCGGGATCTTGCGGGTGACCGGATCGAAGGCCGGTGAAACGCGATGGATCACGGCCAGGCCGTGCAGATTCAGGTCCGGTAACCTGACTTCGAGCCTGGAGCGGGAACGCAGCCCTTTCAGTTCGGTCGTGGTGAGAGCCAGGGGAACGATCAATGCGGAGTAGTCTCCTGCCTTGCCCAGAATCGCACCAGTCCTCACCCACTGACCTTCCTCGACTTTCCGGCTGCTCAACCGCCATCCGGCCGGTGCCCTGACCGTGTGGCGGCTGAGGATTTCCTCCAGACGCTTTTTCTTGGCAGCCAGTATGTCGAGCTGCAGTCGGGAACGGTCCCTTCGCAGTTCCAGCTCATCCAGCCTGGAGCGAGACGAGGCCTTGGTGCTGAGCAGCCGGCCGAACCGTTCCACCTGCAGTTCGTCGAACTGCAGTTGCCTCCTGGCTTGCCTCTCCTCCACCCGGAGAGTCTCAAGATCGATCCGGGCCAGGGTGGAATCGATCCGGGCAAAGATGCCGTCTTTCGGAATGGTGTCGCCTATGTCCGCATAGACGTGCTGGCACCGGCCGGAAACTTCGCTGACGATATCGAGGGTGGCCCGGGGGCGGGTGAATCCAGTGAGTTGTATGATTCTGGGAGCCCGTTCTGCCCGAAAGGTGGCGGGCCCGGCCAGGCAGAGTACTGGCAGAAGGAGGAAGGCAACCGCCGATAGGAGCCTGGGAAGCATGGGGTGTTCAGCCGGCAGGAACCGGCAGCGGATCGTTTTCAGCCCTTTTTGATGACCAGTTGCTTTCCAGGGTGAATCTTGTTGGAGCGCAGGTTGTTCCATTTTCGGATCTCCCTGGTCGAAACCTGGAATTTTCTGGCAATGGTCCAGAGTGAGTCGCCGCTTTTTACTTTATAATAACTGATGATAGGCTGGCCTGACGTGCTGTCCTCATTGGCAGACACTGGCAGTTTCTTGGTGTCGGCGAGGATGATGATCGGCTTCTTGCTTTTATCTGCAACCGATTCGCCATTCCTGCTATATTGACCGGTTGGTGACGCTGTCGGTCCGAGATAAATGGCCAGCTGATCTCCGGCTCTGATCTTTCGCACATTCCTGATGTTGTTCCATTCCATGAGAACCCGAACCGGAACGTGATACCGCGCGGCAAGCTCGGACAGGGTCTCGCCCCGCTGCAGCCTGTGCAGGATCATTTGCTGGCCAGAATCCGCGAGACGGGAATCGATGGTCTCTCCTTCCCCCAACAGCACGTACGTCGTGGTCTGGTAGGGAATGCGGAGACGCTGACCAGGTTTCAGGGCAAGAGAGCGGACATTGTTTGCCTTGAGCAGGGTGGTTTTGTTCAGTTTGTATTTCCGGCAGATCCTGGACAGGGTATCCCCTTTGCGGACCGTATGGGTCCGGTAGCGGATGGTGACCACCGGGTGCAGACGGCTCAGGTTGGCCGCCACGGTCTGGTAAGTTCCTGCCGGAATACGCAGGTCGAACCTGGCAGGTTTTGGCGGAGTGGTTCCCCGCCGAAGTTCACTGTTGAGCATCCTGATGGTCTTCAGGCTCGTTCCGGCTGCAGCGGCCACGGCGGCAAGTGGTGTTCTGGCTGGCACCTCGATATGATCGTACTGCACAGGCTTGTGATAATCGATGTCCGTGAATCCATATTTTTCCGGATTACGGGCAATGAGAATCGCCGCAATGAGCTTGGGAACATAGCGTTTGGTCTCCAGACGGAGATATCTGTGGCGGGCAAGTTTCCAGAAGTTTCTGGTTTTAAACCGCCTGATGGCCTTCTCGATCTTGCCTTCACCGGCATTGTAGGCGGCAACGGCAAGGTACCAGTCCCCGAATTCATCATACAGGCTGGAGAGATAGGAGATCGCCGCCTTGGTGGCCTTCTCCGGGTTTCGGCGCTCATCGATCCAGTAATCGATCCGTAGACCGTGATTGCGACCGGTGGACCTGATGAACTGCCAGAGTCCCACTGCGTGAGCCCTCGAGTAGGCGGATGGATTGAAACCGGATTCGATCATGGCCAGATAGGCGAGATCTACCGGCAGTCCGGCCTTTTTCAGCTCTGCCTGGATATAGGGTAGATAGGTCCCCGATCTGGCCAGCCATCGCCGAAAATGAGCACGCTGCCGATTCTGGAAAAGGTCAAGATAGAACTCCACCTGCTTGTTGTGGACAATGGGAAAGTCACTGACCGTTTCAGCCGTTTTTTCGCTTCCCGTTGTCTCTCCACTGTCCCAGGGGCCGATACGTTCAAGTGCTGCCAGTTCGTCCTCGATTTCCTGTTCCGGCTCTACGAGGACATAAGGGTTGTATTCTTCAAGGAGTTCTCCTCCCTCGAGATAGGTGTCACCCTCGTCGGGTTTTAGCATGGCGCTCTGTTCCACCTGGGCACAGGCAGATAACAGTATCAGGAGTGTGGCGAGTATGTAATATGTTGGAATTGAAAATGTTTCTTTCATGTTGCAGTGTGAGTTGAATCAACGAACAGGCCTGCTGGTTTCATGCCGGATCTATTGCCAAAGAAACGTCAACGTTGTAAAGTTGCTAAGATTTTATCATTAAAACTAGCCATTTTACAGGAAAAAACGTAAAGTTGCCAGTCACAACAACAGAAAAAACAGATAAACGGTCGGATAATTTATGGTCAGTTTCTGTATATTTTGTGATATTAGCATGTTGCGGTAATGAAAAAAACAGGGCGACAGAAGACGGTATCCATACTTCTTTGGCTTGAACAGGCTCTGACCAGGGAATCTGATAAGTTACAGCATCCATGAGACGCTTTTGCATATTCGTATTGTATACCCTGCTGGGCCTGGTACTGCTCGCTGGCATCACCGCGACGGCCGGCTTGTATTATCTGGTAGTGGTGGTGGACTGTCCAGAGATGGAGGAATCCCACATCGCCTCTATTCTGGGCCGGGAAAGCCCTGTCTATTATCGTCACGGTGAAGAAAAGATAGGGGTCCTTTTCCAGGGTATACACAGGCAGTATCTCAGTTATGACAAGATTCCGGTCAACTTTATCAATGCCATCGTGGCGGCTGAGGATGACCGGTTTTTTCAACATCATGGGGTGGATCTCAAGGGTATCGTCAGGGCGTTCATCGTCAATCTGCGGGCTGGCAGAATCGTCCAGGGAGGAAGCACCATAACCCAGCAGACGGCAAAGAATCTTTTCAAACGGGAGTCGAGGAGCTACAAGGCCAAGCTCAAGGAGCTGCTTTACGCCCTTCGCCTCGAGTACCGCTATTCCAAGGAGAAGATTCTCGAGTTCTATGTCAACCAGTTTTTTGTCAGCGGCAACGGGCATGGTCTGGGGGTGGCTGCTCGTTACTATTTTGACAAGGATCCGGAAAATCTCACGCTTTTGGAAAGCGCCTTCATCGCCGGCAGTGTGAAGCGGCCCAACTATTACAATCCTTTCACCAAGAAGACTCCGGAGGCAGTGCAGCGGGCCCGGGCCCGGGCCGAGGCCCGGGCAGGGTATGTGCTGGGCAAGATGCTGGAGGGAGGAATGATCTCCAAGGCCCAGTACGAGAAGGCAAGAGCCAGCACCATTGTCTTCAAGCGGGGCCGGATGGCCTATGCGCTCAACACGATCATGGACCTGGTCAAGGATGGTCTGGCCGATCCACTGGTGGTGGCGGCCCTGGAGGAGCATGGAATCTCCAATGTGGCCACATCAGGGGTCAGGATTTACACCTCGGTGGACCGGGAGATCCAGGAGAAGGCACTTTATGCCCTCCGGCGGCATCTGTCCAAGCTCGATGTTCGGTTGCGGGGCTATCGGCGGGAGATGGTCCAGGAGGAATATGGTGAACAGGGTTACCGGGGTGATACAGAACTGCGGCCTGGAGCCTTCATGTTCGGGACAGTGCGCAGGATCGAACAGGATCAGGATGGGGTGCGTATCTATGTCGATCTTGCCAAAAAGCGTCTGGGAATTATCGATCGTCAGGGACTGGAGCACCTTCTGGATCCACTGGTCAAATATGAGCGGCAACGGTGGGACAGTGCCAGCGAGGAAGATTTGCCCCTGCTGCTCAACGAGATAGAAGTAGGGGACACCGTCTTTGTCAGTATCCGGGAGATTACAGAGACCACCACTCCCATGCTCGAGCTGGAACGGTATCCTAAGGTCCAGGGGGCGGTTCTGGTTCGTCAGAATGGTATGATCCGAGCTATGGTCGGTGGTATGAGTAACCGGTACTACAATCGGGCCGTCAACGCCCGTCGTCTCATGGGTTCCACCTTCAAGCCCTTTCTGTTCGCTGCTGCCATGCAGCTCGGCTGGAGTCCGACCGACGTGCTCGACAACAGGAGAAATGTCTTTGTGTTCATGGACAGGCCCTATTTTCCTCGGCCCGATCATCACAGTCCCCATGATTTCGTTTCAATGAGCTGGGCCGGGGTGCATTCGGAAAACGTTGCCGCGGTCTGGCTGCTGTATCATCTCCTGGACCAGTTGACCCCGCCACGTCTGCGGGAGTTGGCCGCTCATCTCGACATGGCTCCCAGGCAAGAGGAGGGGCAACAGGAAGGATATGAGCATTTCAAGCAGCGGATCAGAGACCGTTTCGGAATCCGGATAGATTCTGAAATACTTGCCCAGGCAGCATACGAGCGGGCAGTCAGGAACCTGGAAGCGGATTTTCTTTTTGAAGACCGGGCTGATGACTACCAACGTCTGAAGGCCCTGCCTTATGGCCTGCACTTTGCTGTTTACAGACAGGAAGTGCTCGATGCTCTCGATGAGCCGGACCTGCAGAATGACGAGCGGAAGGAGTTGCGGTTCCGCCTGAGCCTTTTGGGAAAGAACTTCCTTGCCCTGCAGGGAACTGCCGCCGCTCTGGAGGAACAGCGGCGGGCCATCCGGGACCGGGCTGGCCGTTCCGGTCTGTTTGCCATGTTCTCATCCCAACCGGTAGCGGAGTCCCGTGGTGTTTTTGTGGAAAATAATCATGGGGCAGTTATTTTCACCCTGCAACAGAGGCTCCCCGATTCCTGGCAGGTGCTGCACGCCGAGGAATTGATCCGGCGGCTGGATGGGTTGGAGGCTGAACAGCAGGAGGCTTTTTGGGGGGCTGTGCTCCTCGAAGATTCCCTGCGGTACCGGGACTATCTGCTCGTCCGCAGGCAGCTGGCCAGGGAACTTGCCGAACTGAAAAAGGCGCGTCCTTACTCCATGGAGACCCTGGCTGCGGTACATGATTACCGGATTATGCTGGGCCTGCAGTATCTTCGTGCCCTGGGAAATGAGGCTGGGATCAGAAGCAAGCTGGAGCCTGTGCTATCCTTTCCATTGGGATCCAACGTGATCACCTTGGCCGAGGGAGTGCAACTCTATGAAACTCTGATTACCGGAAACCGGCACGAGCCTACCTGGCTGACAGGGATGAGTGCCGACGTGGAGGAAGACGTGGATCACACGGGACTGGCGATCATCGAGCGGATCGAATCTCCGGAAGGCAAGGTGATCTACGCCGAGGAAACCGTGACCACCCCGGTTCTGGATCAGCGGGTTTCCAGGGCTGTGGACAATATTCTCCAGAATGTTGTCCTCCATGGCACGGGGCGGTATGCGGGCAAATATGTTCGTCTGCACAGCAAGGATGAAAAAAAGGAGAAACAGTTGCAGGAGACCGATCTGGTCTATCCCCTTCTGGGCAAAACGGGCACAGCCAATCAGTTCCGGAATGCTGCATTTTTCGGTTATGTCCCTGTGAGCATGCAGGAAGGAGAAACCTCCCTGACCCTGACAGACGGCTATACTGTCGGGGTATATGTTGGGTATGACAACAATGTCCCGATGATCCGCAAGACAACCCATATAACCGGTTCCACAGGCGCCTTGCCCATCTGGTGCAGCGTGGCCAATGCCATCCTTTCCAAGGAAGAGCTGGCCGAACAGCTTGATCCGGTGGACCTAAGTTTTTCTGGCCTGGGCCTAGACTACGGAGATACCGGGCACGTCTTTGTTCCTGTCCTGCCGGAAAGGGGGGGGATTGTTCGGGACTCGGCGCCGGTGGTGCGAGGTGGAGTACCTCCCCATGGGCCTTCCATACTCTTTTATGGCCGGCTTTCTCCGGGCCGTCATTTTGATGCTGAACGCTTTTTTCTGCCTTTCTGGAAAAATTATGGAGCGATCCGGGTGTCCAGGCTACAGTATTTGCCGCCCAGGCAGACAGAAACAATCGCTGAACAGGAGAACCCACCGTCCGGACAGATCCATGGGGAAAATTCTGGCTCGGTGCAATGAGGCTTTCCATCCTGCCGGCAATTCGGCATTGTCTTTCCGGAATATTTTTTCTCAAGAAAGCAATTGTGGTCACACAGGTTTTCTGATATTTATTTTACGTTCTCATATCAGCTAGCTTAGGCTGGCGGCCGTTCAAAACGAAAACGGATGCTTCATCCAGGCCAGAAAATATTCCTGTCAGGCCTGTTCGTTGAGGACAGATGCGGCGAGTAGACGGAGTGTTGCCGTCCCTCCAGGGTGATGATCGAGATAACTGAGAGTTCCACTAGGTAGAGGTGCATTGGGTGAGAAAGGGAGATCGGTTGCCCGGTATCGGACGCAAAGGATACATCTCTATCACTGGAGGTTGGAAACGGTCCGGGTATACGGTGCTCTGTTCGGCAGCAGTTGCCGTATCGCTCCTGTTGAGTGGCTGTTCGAGTAGGCAGCCTCTGATCGATCCCCGCCTGGGAAGACAGCAGCGGGAGTTGGCCCGCCAGCAGCAGATGGAGAGAGCGGCCGGTGGAAAACAGCTCCCCAGGATCGGCGAACCTCTCCCTGAGACAGGCAACAGGCCGCTGGCAAAGGAAAAGCAGGCTCCTCCACAATCTCCAGCTGTACAGGACATGCTCATGCCCACTCTGACCAGGATCAATGACCGGATATTTGCCTATGAGCAGAAACTGAGGTCCTGGGATCAGTTCATTGAAAAGACAGACTCGCTGAAACTGGAGGAAGAACAGCGAAGCAAAATAGCTGCCTGTCGGAACCAGGTAAAGGAGATCATCGCCGGTTACAACACCTTGCACGAGAGACTGCTTGGAGAAAATTCTCTGGCGCCGGCCAGGCTGCTGGCTGCTGAGTCCCTTTTCACTCTGGAAAAAAAGGACATTGACTATCTCGAGAGCAACTGCTGGCAGATTCTCGCCGGAACCGGCGGCAATTCTCTTTTGGCCACCACCCGTAACCAAACAGTGGTCCAGCAGGAAAAAGCGCTCCGAGATGCCCTGGATCAGGGAGACTACGATACGGTCATCGCTTCCTATGAACAGCTTCCCTTGGCCGAGGGTCAGGAGCCTTCGTTCAGCACTACCTTTCTGTATGGGCAGGCCTTGCTGAAAGCCCAGCGGGAAGAAGAGGCAAGGCAGGTTTTTGCCGGCTTGCTTGAGCGTATCCGCAAGGAGAACCAGGCCGAACTGGAGTTCAACCTGATGCGGCTGGGAGGTGATCTAGCGTTTGGCCTGGGTGATTTTGAGCATGCCAGAAATGCGTATGAAACCATCCGGCAGCGATATAAGGAGCTTGGAGCAACGGACGAGTGGGCTCAGCAACAGTTGGCGGTCCTGGACAGCAGTGGAGACCAGGGGCAGGAAGTGGCGGCCTATGCCGACCTGTTGCGGAAGTATCTGGTGTACAATCCTGAGCGGGATGGATACCGGACAGTCATGGAAGCCGAGGATTTTCTGAAAACGTATCCTTATTCTTCCGCGGCCTCCAATGTGGACCAGCTTGTGGCGGAGATGCGGACAAAGGCGGATTCCTGGTTCAATGGGTTCATGGCCGGCATCGATGAGCTTGAGCGAAACAAGCAGTTTCAGGAGGCCCTGTTGCGCATCGAGCAGGTTCCCCGTGATATCCTTCCGCTTGAAAAGCAGGAGATTCTCAATAACCGGGCCGATGCCCTGGTCACTGCCGAGGCGATTGCCCTGGAGACGGAACGGCTGCTCCGGGAACAAACCCTGCAGGAGAACTGGAACAAGGCTATGGCTCATCTGGAGGCTCGGGAGTATGACCTGGCCATTGAAGGATTCACTGCCCTTTTGGACAGTTCCTATGCCGAGAAGGCTCGCAGCCGGATAAAGGAGGCCGTGGAACTGGCAGCCAGTGAAGACAGACGGCGGGCGGCAGAGCTCTTTGTGCGGGCCAACCGGACCCATGACCTGGAAAGCAGGAAAAAACTGCTTCTGGCATCCCGGCGGTTGCTTCAGGAGATTCTGGTCAAATATCCGCAGTCTGGGTTGATAAATAAAGTCAAACGTAATTTAATCCGCATTGAGGAGGAAATCAGAGCAATTGACCCTGCCCTGTTGCAAGCGCCGTTCACTCTGGATGGCCGACCAGCGGTGGATGGCGGCTCCTCTGCGCAGAAGGACAGAAACATTTCTCCGATGACTGACAACGGACAACGAGAAAACATGAACACGCAGGAGTAGAACATCATGAACAAAAATTTCGTTATCGCCGCACTGGCTGCCTTGCTGATCCTGGGATCGATTTGGGGACAAATCGGCAACAGATCCAAAAAGGCATTGCAGAAAGAACTCGAGATGACGGTTGCCCAACTGGAGGAGACAAAAAGCCAGAGCAGCCAGGAACATGATGTTATCCTGAGCAAGACCGCCGCCCTGCAGAAAACGCTTCAGGGGAGGGAGGAAGAGCTGAAAAAGGTCCGTAACGCACTTCACGAAAAAGGAGAACAGCTGAAAAAGGCGAGAAAAGAACTGGTCGGTCTGCGCAAGGGCGCCAAGGCCATGGAGGTCAAGGTCTCGGAATGCCAGGCTGCACTCCAGGCCATGGACCAGGAGAAGGCAGCCCTTCTGGCCGAGTTGGACAAACTGAAGCAGGCGTTGGATGAGCAGGACGGAGCCGGCGAATCTGCTGACGAGCAGGCTGTCGCCGCTTTGCAGGCAAAACTCGACGAAGCGCAGGCCACCATTGCCGAGTTGGAGAAAAAAGTTGCCTCCCTGGACGAGTCGCAACCATCTGGCCAGGGATCTGTTCTTTCTGAACTGGAAACCGCCCGTGCTCAGATCATCGGCCTGGAAAAGATCATCGAGGAGAAAAATGCGACCATCGAGGAGACAGGTCGTGAACTGGATCATTTCCGGGTCAACATGGATGTGCTCCTGAGCAAGATTGCAGACCAGAGAGACGAGCTGCAGGAGCTGCGGGAGGAAAATCGCAAGCTCGTGCAGGAACTGGCTGCCAAGAACGAGCAGATCGCCGATCTGAACGAGCAGCTGGCCGAGCCTCCCGCAAAGGAGTAGATAGTCTCCCTGTTTTCTCTGTCTGACCGGTCGTATTCTGCTGATGAAGGCCCAGCTCCTTTGCCGTACCGGCAGCATGCGGTCCGGTTCCGGGCCGCTGGTCCTGGATGAAAGGGATCTTCCGGTTCCTGCCGAAAACGAGGTTCTGCTGCGGGTGACCGCCTGCGGAGTGTGTCATACCGAGTTGGACGAGATCGAGGGCAGAACGCCTCCTCCTCGCTTACCGGTGATCCCCGGCCACCAGGTCATTGGCAGGGTGCAACGATGCGGAAGTGCGGTGCACGATGTCCGGCCCGGAGAACGGCGTGGAGTGGCCTGGATTTATTCCGCCTGCGGGTCCTGCCGTTATTGCCTGGCCGGCCAGGAAAATCTCTGCCCTGCTTTCCAGGCCACCGGCCGTGACACCGATGGTGGTTATG
>Ga0256914_1000230_pt1 | contig 54062 bp, 48 predicted proteins | sample HulkmetaG_FD_191571 | JGI IMG/M metagenome (GOLD analysis project Ga0256914, IMG submission 191571) | Hydrothermal chimney microbial communities from Main Endeavour vent field at the Juan de Fuca Ridge, Pacific Ocean - Hulk | ecosystem: Environmental > Aquatic > Marine > Hydrothermal vents ...
CTGTAGGATCAAACAGGCCCGAACATTATCCGATATCAATATCCATTCATAACCGGGCAAGGTTTGTTCAAGACAAAGGCATGTAAAAAATCCGACCACAAAAAGATATGTTTCCATGATTAAAATTCGGACATAGCAACCGGACAAAACAGCCAGTTATAGATTTGGTGTTCATCCAGGAACAGATTCTGGTCATTATCCGGTTTCCCGCTCTGCAAACAAGATCCTTTGCACAAGATCACTGAAATCAATGATTATAGGGCGGCGTTACACATGTTCCACAAAAAAATCCCGCAAATGGGTGGAAACCGGATTAGGCATTTACCTTAAATAAACAAGCATATATCTTTTGATATCTTTACCAATAATTATCGTACAGTCAGACTGCAATTTCAAACAGAAGCAAGATTACACAAAAGGGAATGTTTAAAGCTTGATTCATATGTTTACAATTTATACACAGGCAAACAATATGATTAGGAATGGCAAGTAAAAATCTATGAGAATCCAAAACCACTTGCAGATAGGTATTGTTGGAAGATATTAATAAGCATAAGGCTGTACGCAAAGCCTTTTTCCCAAAGCATATGCTTACCCGCACATGACCGCATAAAAACAGGTTATATGAAAAACATTCCAAGAATATTAAAACGCATAATACCTGCAAGGCTTCAGGTAAACCCTGGTTTCGGAAAAATACCCCTAATTTGCGAACAGCCTTATAAAACAGTTTCTATCCATAAATGGTTGTTTTTTTACAATATCTGACGTATTGGATCAAACAAAGCAAACAAGGCACTCTACACAACACCTAATTGCCTTTATCTTGTAAAAATTGTAAAAAGCATTACATATCTGGACAGGAAACTCTATAGCATACAGATCTGAAGACAGATACTATTTAATCTCTACCGAGGCTCCTACTTCCTCAAGTTGAGACTTGATCTCCTCTGCTTCTTCTTTTGTTACACCTTCTTTAACAGGACCAGGAGCCTCATCTACAACAGCCTTTGCCTCTTTAAGCCCCAATCCTGTAATAGCGCGAACAACCTTTATTACCTGGATCTTTTTGTCACCAACACCTGTAAGAACTACATCAAATTCGGTTTTCTCAGGTGCTGCTTCCTGTGCCTCACCACCAGCACCCCCTACTGCCACTGCCACCGGAGCCGCAGCCGTTACACCAAATTTTTCTTCCAGTTCCTTCACAAATTCGGAAAGATCAAGAACCGTCATATTTGAAATAAATTCAATAACATCTTCTTTGGTAATATTATCAGCCATATCCGTTATTTAAACCTCCATTGTTTTTATTTACGCTTGGGTACTAATTGTTTTTTTGTTCTTCAATAGCTTTCAGGACATTCAGCAAGTTAACAATCACTGCATTCAAAACTCTAACAAAAGACCCCGGCACAGCCTGCATAGCAGAAAGAGTCTGTGCCAGTAATTGTTCTCTCCCTGGAAGAGAAGCCAGCCGTTTAACATCTTCTGCATTAAGCACGTTACCAGCAATCTGACCACATTTAATATCAAGTTTTTCATTCTCTTTTGCAAAATCCACCAGAACCTTTGCAGGAGAAACCACATCATCGTAGGTAATCGCTATGGCAGAGGGCCCTTGCATAAAATCCACGATCATATTCGTATCTGTATCCCTGCTTGCCAATTTGAGCAACCTGTTCTTTACAACCTGAAATTCAGTATTGGATTTCCGGAGCCCCTTTCTGAGTTCATTGATAGCCTCAACATTAAGGCCTTGATAATCAACAAGAAAATTACCGTTAGCCTTTTCAAGCTTAGAATGCAGATCATTTACCAGTTGTACTTTATCCTCTCTTTTCATGTTCACCTCCTCTCAATTTGACGGTATGCTGCAAATATCCCAATAAAAAACGGGAGAGAACAACCCGGCTTATAACTTTAAGATTATCTATATAGGCCATATAAGGGCTGAATAATCAATGACAGTCTGGCCGGAAAACTTTTTGCTCAAGAAGATATGCTCAAAAAACTCTGCACATTCAACAAGTACAGATACAAACAGATGTCTTTTACAAGACTTCAGTAAAAGCATACAACTTATCCTGGCAAACAAGAAAACAATAAAAAAAGACCACCCCAAAAAAACCATCCAGAGCAAAAAAACTTATACCCTGACAGGCGGCCATAAAGATTATCCTCTCTAAATGTTTTTATTATCAAGCTATTGCAGTCAGCATATACAACACTTATCATCAGGAATTTGCCTGTGTTGCACATACAAGCAGATTCAGCAGGCTCTGTTTGACAAAATCTCAATCAGAGCCTGTTTATCAGACAAAAAACATCTTACATGCACCTTTCTTAGAAACCTTTGCATCATGCAAAAGACCTTGTCCTGAACAAGATTGAAGATAATGCAAAAATTTCAGTTCCAGTCAAAAACAGAGGACAAAACAATTACTACCAAGCAATAAATCACAAGGTATTAGATAGTGACCAAAATCTGTTTCCGGACGGGCACTAAAATATATACCTGTGGAGAGTCAAATCAGTTCAAAAGACCTTTCCTGCATAGGACATCTGATTAAAACAGAGATACAAAGGCAGAGACATATGCCTGAAAATGGCTACCAGCCGGGCTGTCTTCAGATTTAGAAACAAACATAAAAAAACAGCTCCAACAGACAAAAGCCAAGGCCTTAAAACTGATTTTCAATAACAAGATATGACTGTCAAAAAGTTTATACGGTTTGCATCAATAACAAATCACAATATCTGCACCCGCCTGCCCCAAGTACTGCAGACAAACCAGGCCGGGGAACCATCTTCAACAACTACCATATAAAACCACCTGATTAAACAAGCAGTTGCTTTAAGAACAGTCTGTTATAGTGTTGATTAAGATAAAAAATACTCGTCTCGGCAGGCAAGATTTTAAGCCTCAACAGGATACAAGCACATCATTATACCCATATACCCATTTTTAAAAAGCACCTACTGTCTTTGACTGTATAAAAAAATAATGTACAAACAAAAAAAATGTACAATAAAACATATATGCAAGATTGCCCTATTGATCAGGCAACACAAAAAATCACCTCGTGCCCATCCACAAACAGAACACGGACACTGGTGAATTTCCAAGTTATAAACAAGGTTTTTTTGAACAAAATCAAAAAATTCTGCAGATCGAGACTGAGATTGTGCAAAAAGGCCATTTATGAATAAAAAGAACCTGAAAAGCCTGTTTCAGAATGAGCCGGACAATATCTCTGTTTTGCAAAATCGAAATACCTGTCCATTTGGTATAGAGTTCCTAAGGTATGTTTACGAACAAGATCATCAAAAAGATTCCGGAATAGCCATATAATGACCTATCAATAATCTTGCCAATAGCATGAAAACAAAAAAAACAGTCCATGCCCAGACCTTATCGTTAAAATACCCAACCGATACAAACAGTTATTGGCTTTTCAAAAGATCCCTCACACTAAGCGGATCAACTTTAATCCCCGGTCCCATAGTTGAAGACAGGGCTATTCCCTTTAGATAAGTCCCTTTACTGGCAGCAGGCTTAAGTTTTACAATCGTCCTAAGGAATGCTGCTATGTTTTCAAGGAGTTTTTCACCGCCAAAGGACACCTTCCCCATAGGGGCATGAACAATACCGACCTTTTCGACCTTAAAATCTATCTTTCCTGCCTTTAATTCCTGCACAGCCTTTCCTACATCAAAAGTAACAGTGCCAAGCTTTGCATTCGGCATTAACCCCCTTGGTCCCAATATACGGCCCAATTTCCCAACAGCCCCCATCATATCGGGAGTTGCAACAGCTTTGTCAAAATCAAGCCATCCTTTTTGTACCTTATCAACAAGATCATCTGATCCAACAAAATCAGCCCCTGCCTCAAGAGCCTCTTTTTCCTTTTCACCCTTTGCAAAAACTGCAACACGCACTTTTTTGCCAATACCATTAGGTAAAACAACGGTTCCTCTTACCATCTGATCAGCATGTCTTGGATCAACACCCAAACGTACAGCAATATCCACAGTCTCATCAAATGCTGCATAAGCACACTCACGTACAAGATCCAGGGATTCATTAAGATCATATCTCTTTGTTCGATCCACAGCTTTGGCCTTTTCCCTGTATTTTTTTCCTCTTTTAGGCATATCTAAAGTTCCTTCCTTATTATTAAAATATAGACCCTGCTTTTTTTATCCGTAAATGGCTATTTTTCTGCGATCTCAGCGCCCGGTTATGCAGGGGGAAAAGCTGAAGAATTACATAGTGCTACCCAAAAACCAGTCTGCAGATAAACACTATACTACTGTAATCCCCATACTCCTCGCTGTACCGCTAATTGTTTTGCATGCCGCATCCAAATCATTGGCATTCAGATCCTCAAATTTAATCTTTGCAATTTCCTTTATCTGATCATATGTAACCTCACCCACTTTTTCCTTGTTTGGAACACTGGAACCCTTAGCTACCTTGGCAGCCTGTTTCAAAAGCACTGAAGCTGGAGGAGTTTTGGTAATAAAAGAAAATGTTCTATCAGCATAAATTGTTATTACAACAGGAATAATAGTGCCTGATTGCTCCTGGGTCTTTGCATTAAAGGCCTTGCAAAAATCAGCAATATTTACACCATGCTGACCTAATGCCGGACCAATAGGAGGAGAAGGATTTGCCTGGCCCCCAACTACCTGCAACTTCACAGAAGCAAGAACTTTTTTTGCCATAATATCAACCTCTTATAATTTTACTATATAACACAGGGGATTACATCCTGTAATAAGGTATCCAATATTCTACAGATTATGGAGTCGCCATCTTTAGGAAATTATTATTTGGACAGCACAATAAAAAGTTTCAGATACAAGATGCACAATCTTAAGGAAATGAGGGCAATCAATTTGCACCCTCTTTTTTTATATTGATTCGGATCCTGCCCACAGGGGAGACAGTTTTTCAAGATCAAGATATAAAACAACCCTGAATACAGAAAACATCTCTAATTATCAGGGCGTACAGTTTCATTAACAAAAACAATACAGCACAAAGATCACAGTTCCTATCAAATCTTTGTAACCTGTATAAAATCCAGAGACACAGGAGTCTGACGTCCAAAAACAGTTATCAGGACTTTCAGTTTTTCCTTGTCTGATTTCACTTCCTCAACAATACCCTTAAAATTGGTAAAAGGGCCATCTATAACCTTAATTTCGTCTCCCTCTTCAAAATGATACTTGGATTTAGGTTTGGAAATTGCATCTGCCATCTGCTGCACAATCTGTTCCACCTCATGATCAGGAACCGGTATTGGTTTTATATCCCCTCCGACAAAACCAGTAACCTTAGAGGTATTTCTAACTGCATGCCACGTCTTTTCATTCAAGAACATCTGAACCAGTATATAACCAGGAAAGAATTTTCTGGAAGAGGTTCTTTTCTGACCCTTCCGCAACTCAAGCACCTGCTCCGTTGGTACAACAATCTCCCCAAAATATTCATTAAGCTTTAAAATATCTATCCTTTCCTGCAGGCTCTTTTTCACCATTTTTTCAAAGCCAGAATAGGTATGTACTATGTACCATTTTAGTTCCACGCAATAACCTCAAAAATTTCGGTGCAATTGTAAGGATCTCGTAAAAAGCCAGGGAGTTGAATTCCGGTCACAAAACACTCCATACTCAGATGTAAATACAACATATTGCATAATGTGCAACAAGAAACCTTGAGACTCTTTACCAGGATATCAATCTACAGACATACAATCTCAAAAAGTTCCCATCACCAGATCTGTTCAGCAGTTCATACCTGACAAAACTGTAAAAAGCTTATTTACAGCACTCCGCAACACCCATCCTTAAAACAGGCCGTAAACGCTTATGCGTTTCTGATCTGCAAATGAGATTTTACTGGCAAAATCAAGGAACCCCATAAATTGATACCGGGGATTGTACAAAAAGGCCATTTATGGATAAAAACTATCTGACTACAATTTTTATTGTTTTAATAAGCAGAAAATCGACAGCCCCCAAATAAAAGGCTACAAACAACGATAAAACAATAACAACAATGGTAGTAGACAAAAGCTCCTTTTTGTTAGGCCACTTAACCTTAATCAACTCGCTTTTGGCTTCTCTCAAAAACTGGCTGATCTTATCAAGAAATGATTTTTTCTGATTCAGGGAATTGGCATTACCCCTGTTTTTTTTGATGGCCGCTCTTTCAGGTAACGGTATGACAGATCCGGAGTTACGGATACGTGCCTTTGCAACATTATCACGAACATTTGAATTTGAGGACACAACATTATTGGAAGATTTTTTATGATTTTTTCTTGATTTTTTTTTGGATTTGGTCCTCTTGTTCTGTTTTTTCATTTTACAACCTGGATACCTGAATTAAGGGATTTTCAAGTTTGCCAAAGACACAAAGCATGCAAAACCTTCTTGGTTCTCAATGTACGCAAAAATCACTGCAAAAAAACGGAGACACAACAAACTTGGATTAAAAATTGTAAGATCCAGAAAGGTCAATCTTTGAGACTATTTCAAGCAAAACAACCCGGTGAATTGTAATCAGAAAAAATTGCATAAAAAGTTTTTCAGCAAAGATCAGCCAGTTTGACTACAAACAGGTATGCAAAAAAATGGCAGGCCAGGAGGGATTTGAACCCCCAACACCCGGATTTGGAGTCCGGTGCTCTATCCGTTAGAGCTACTGGCCTACAATATCCACAATTACCCCAAACTGACGAACCCTTTTTTGAAGGCCGCTCATACCCGCATAGCCCCCGTAAGGGAAACAAAACAACACAGCATGTGCAGCTTTCTCAAGGCAAAGGAGGCCATTTATGGATAAAAACTATTTTGTCTCTTTATGAAGTGTATGAGTACGACAATAGGGGCAATACTTCTTCAATGTAAGTTTATCCGGTGTCTTTCTCTTGTTTTTTGTTGTAGTGTAATTTCTGTTTTTACAATCAGAACATGCCATTGTAATTATATCACGCATTGCACAAAAGCCCTCTTTTCAAACAAAATAGTTGCCATCCGGAAACAGATTCTGGTCATTACCTGAGTTCCAACCCAAAAATGAGATTTTTTTACAAGATCAAGGAAATCAAGGGAGCATGCAGAGGCATCCTATATGGCATACTATATACAGCACACCTCACAAATGATCAGACAGATTGACGCTGATGTTGCAAAAAACAACCCTTTACAGTAAGAGAACAAACCAACATAAAAAAAGATTCACCCTGCCTTATTCTCCAAATTGTAGAGAGAAAACAGTGCCCAATATGAAGCCCACGACCGGGATCGAACCGGTGAACCTCATCCTTACCAAGGATGCGCTCTACCTACTGAGCTACGTGGGCAACTCAGCATTCCACTTATCTGTTCTGCAGGTTTTGATGTCTCCACACAACAAACACAAACAAAAAACTGGAGCGGGAAACGGGACTCGAACCCGCGACCCTCAGCTTGGAAGGCTGACGCTCTAGCCAACTGAGCTATTCCCGCTCAAAAGAATTACAGTGATTTTAACAACACCACAGGAAGCGCCCTGTTTTATGACAGGAACCAGATGGTGGAGAGGGGAGGATTTGAACCTCCGAAGGCTGAGCCGGCAGATTTACAGTCTGCTCCCTTTGACCACTCGGGAACCTCTCCGCAATACAGCTAACACCAAAATACTCAATTTTGATTAAAAGTAAAGAAACAAAACTTAGCCCACGCAAAATCCGTGATCAATAAAAACTGACAGTCTTGCAAAAGGACTTAAAGAGGCATTGCAAAACACTGCATGGAATAATGCTGCCCGCAGGTTTGATGCAAGGCACCTCATAGTCAAGGTTAAGTTTTCCGGCCTTTTACAAAATTGGCCCCTCTCTCAGATATGGACCATAACCTCCGGAAAGTAAGACCAACAGCCCAACACTGCACAAAAACCCTCATTAAAAGAATACACAGACAAGTTTTCCCTGCATTGTCAAGCGAAGCCAGCGGAGGGAATCGAACCCACGACCTACTGATTACAAATCAGTTGCTCTGCCATCTGAGCTACGCTGGCATAAGCACACAAAAACTGTAAACGAGAGATTATATTAGTTATATAAATAATTGCAAGAGGGATATATGAGCAATAACATATATTACCGCCCATAATCAAGCATTATATCCAAATTAACAAATTTTCCTTTTATTTTCTGTATCAATCGCACACATACAATCAATTATCAATTCAACCCTGTACAGATCACGAACATACAATTTTAATGATATTCTGTTGCAGGATATCCAAAAAACCCTGAATGATATTGCACATTGTTCAAAAGCAAATCATGCAAAATTCTTATCCGCAGAATTAAAGCCTGAACTTGGGCTGCTCCTGTCATCTTCATAGTGTCCATCCACATATTAATTCTGACAACAGAAAGCTCCCGACCCGGGATGAGACTGTGCAAAAAGACCATTTATGGATAACACCTGCCTGTATTACCGCTGTTCTTATCCTTAATATTCCAGAAACTATTCCGGTGGCTACAGACAGACAATAAAATCTGTCCATACATAACAGCCGGCATTACAGAACATGATCCAGCCTTTCAGCACCCAAACCGGCATGGCCGGATTCATGGGATCGTGGGTATCCACGGATACAAAAAGACAATCTGATTCAAAACACGGCCATACGTATTTTTGCAGCAAAAATCAATACGCACATGAGCACAATAAAAACCTATACCTGACGAAACAGAGAACGAACCAGATTAACATCTTCTTTTATATGAGATCTGGCTTTACTCTTATCCGGATTAATTGTCCGGACAAGATCTAATCCGACATCCCTGTCTGCCCATGAATTAAATAAAAATGTCCCTGGAGGGAATAAAGATTCCGTATTTTTTATTAACAAGACATTTAAGGGCATATTGCAATATCTGGCAATCTTAAAGGCCCCCTTGTTCAATACACCAACCTTCCCATCCCGGCTTCGTCTGCCTTCCGGAAATACAAACAATATTCCTCCGGATTCCATATACTGTCTGAGACATTGCATTTGTTCCATTGCCTTAACATCAAACCTGTCTTCACCCATAGCAGGGATGTAACCTGATGACCTAAGGAGCCATCCAAACACAGGAACCCTGAAAAACACGGGCTTAACAATGGTTTTATGCCTCCTGAAGACAGAAATAAACAGAAGCGGATCAAGATAGGACAAATGATTACTGACAACAATACAGGACCTGAGGTTTTTCACTTCCGGACTGACAGAAAAAGATACCTTTGGAATCAACAAATGAACAAGCAGAAAAAAGCCCTTGAAAAAAAAATGATTCGTCGCCTGAAAGACATCCTCGTGATTTTTCAAAAACAGATACGCACACAAATGCAACGGAAAGACAAAAAGCAGATAACATACAATATAATAGGCCCAGATAATAGTCGTAACAACAAGATCGTTTATAAATTTAACAGCCTGACACACAAAACTATAACTGCACATAATTTCCTTATATGCCAACAGGTTTACATCCATAAATGGCCTCTGTTACACAATCCCGGTATCGATCTGCGGGGTTCATTGATCTTGTCCAAATTTCTCACTTGTATATTGGAAATCAACTTTTGCCCGCAGTCTACTTATGGATGGGTACTTATTGGCAGCTATTCAAAAAACAGCTATTGGGCACTATCAAGCTTCCAGTTTCCTGGAGCTGTTAGGTGCTCAATCCCATTGACTAAAAACAGGACAGTGTTCCCGGGAACAATATATTTTCACAGGATCAGGGAAACAAAACACACAGGTTCTTCATAATGAAACACTCTGAATACTTCACTGAGCAGAACACTGGGGCTACAAGAAAGTCGCTGGTTATGGAATAAAAAACATCATCTGAATTAAATGGGAAAAGACCGCGGCAGTTTTTTGGTTAAAAGCGAGGTTAATCACCCTCTTTGACGATCCGGTTCGAAATTGCGTTTTGCTGCCAGAAATGTCGGCATATGCCTTATAAGACGAATAAAACTTCTTCTATGCTCCCAAAATCGTTTAATAAGCCGTCTGCGCCAGTTTCGACTGGAATAAAATCTTTTCACATGCCAGTTATAAAGTTCATCAAGCCTTTCCTTTGACTCTATTGCATCAGGCACATAAACAAAATTAAGACAGTTCATTTTTTTCCAGTCATAATCAAACCTTCCACTTCCATACACATCAGACCATACAGGAGCACCATAAAAGGGCGTAAATTTGGACATATTCATATCATCAAGATCCAGTGAAACAGCAAGGTCACTTGTTTTGCGAATAGTTTCTTCTGTATCTCCCGGAAGTCCCATAATAAACAGGCCCTTTACCCTAAGACCACAAGCCTTTATTCTGTTGACTGTATCTTCAACATCATCCAGTTTCACACCCTTTTTATGAATCCCCATAAGCCTGGAATCACCCGTCTCTATCCCAACAGAAATCTGTAAAAAACCTGCATCTTTAAGCAACCTGAGCAATTCATTGTCTGCATGGCCTACTCGTACAGCGCAGTTGAAGTTCATAGGCAAGGGCCTTGAAATCATCAGATTGCAAAATTCAACAACACGTTTCCTGTGAACGGTAAAGAGATCGTCATAAATATTTATATGCCTTACCCCGAATCGTTCATACAGATAACGTACATGTTCATAGATATATTCCGATGAATTATAACGATACTCGTTTTTAAATACAGACCTGTCACAAAATGAACATTTGTAAGGGCAGCCCCTGCTGGTAACCATGGTTGCACCCGGAGACAATACATAGCTGAACAGAGGAAGCTCATACTTTGACGGAAAACCCGGAAGCTTTTCATATGCAGGAAAGGGCAGTTGATCAAGGTCGCGTATCCTCTCCCGAGGGGGATTTGTTACAACATCATTACCAGACCTGAAAACTATCCCATTGATCTTTTCAGGGCCTTCTCCCTGTGAAATTTCTGACAGGGTTTTCTCACCTTCACCAAGACATAAAAAATCAATATATTTAAACTGTTCCAGCAGTATCCCCCCCATTGCCGAAACATGAATACCACCAAACACAATCTGTATTTCCGGGGCTGTCTTTTTTATTATGGAAGCAATATAATAGGCATCAAGAAAACTGGACGTCGTTGTGGAAAAGCCAACAAGATCAGGGTGATGTTCTACGATAATTCTGGCATTAGCATGTGCCCCGGAAACCGCATACGGCCCCATACAGTCATGAACAAAAACCTTATGACCTTCACGTTCAAGATAAGAAGCAATTGACAAAATCCCAAGGGGTGCCATTCTGTTGGCCGTTGTTGTTATATCCCTTTTTCCGGGCACCCAGTTAGACCCGGCGGGATGGACCAAAACAACTCTCATAACCTTCTCCCGTCCACAGTCAATACCCCCTCACCTTTCTTAACAGAACATAAATCGTACCTGTTCCTCCATCATAAGGCATTGCCGTGGAAAATGCCAGAACAAGATTTTTTATCGGTTTACGACTCAACCAAACAGGCAGAAGTTTTTTAAGAACTGGAATATTATTCTCGGAATTAAGACCACGCCCATGAATAACAAGGACACATCTTAAACCAAGCCTGTAACTTTTGAGCAAGAAATTCTTTACAGTATTCTCTGCTTCCTGTCTGGTAAGGCCATGAAGATCTATATAATCCTGCACGGGAAACATACCTTTTTTCAGCTTTTTCATGAGGTCGGGATCAAAACCTCGTACATGCCCTTCAATATAATCATCCCTGAACGTTATATCCATATCCACAGAACCTGTTACAAGGTCATTAAGATACGCCATTACCTCCAGCTCATCAGAATTTGCGCCATGCAATGGCCTCACATGTGTATCCGGTTCCTTTAGCACCCTGCTTTTGACAGAATTGTTTAATGGCACAACATCCTGCATGGCTCTAATAAACACAGCCCTGTCAGAGTCATATTTATCTGCCGTAGAAAACGGCTTTTCCCTGACAGCGACAGAAGTCTGCTTCAGTAAAGATTTCAGAGGACTAAACGCAGGATTGAATTTCTTCTGCTTTTTTATCATCCCTGTTTTTCTGGATCTTCTCCTTTTTTTTCCACGAGACATTGGAAACCTCACCTGTATCCGTAAATAAGCAAGATATTGTTAGAGATCAAGTCCCCGGACAGCATAACTTCATCCCGAAAGGGAAAACAACCGCCTCATGAGGAGAGGTAAAGATGGTCCGCAGATAATCCTGCAGATTGACTTCAATGAAACAGGCTACGCATTTCACCGGGCAGGATGCCAAAATTGTGCAAAACAGCCATTTGTGGATAGCACAAAAACCTGTTCAACAATAACAAATTGTTTGTTTTTAGAAAATATCTCTTTTTGCCTGATTTTTGTGTCAGTCAAGACCATTATATCTTTCATCAGAACTGCCGTATTAATAAAAACCAGGTGCCTGACATGCCAAAAGTGGATTACCCGCACAATCGTCACCCATCCAGACACAGATTCTGCTCACCATCCGGCTTGCAACCCATAGATGAAAGTTTTTGGGCAGGATAAAGGGACAAGGTGGTACGCAAAGGTGCAAGTTTACATATCACCGCAGATTAATACAAAAATTGCAAAACGTGTACATTATATGAATAAAAACTAATCAAGGTTAAAAAAAACACCATATTATGTTACGATCTTACATGAAACATTTCCCTTTATATCCAAAGACTGGACATGAAATGGATTTCTTTGATTATATCCGCCTTTCATGTATTTATAAGACCTGCATTTCATTGATATAAAAAGTGCATCTCCCATTTGCCGTTACAATGCACCTCTGTCAATGTCCAATGTCCATCATATAAATGTCTTTGATAATATTTTTCTGATTCAAACAAACAATTAATGTTCAAGGTGCCCCCTATGAACAATGGAATATTAAAAGATCTTTCCGCCCTTAAAAAGGCAACAAATTATTCCTTATCAGGATTGGTTTCTGCATGGAAGAATGAATCTGCCTTCAGAACAGAATGTATCCTGACAATAATCATGATCCCGGCAGGACTATGGATAGGCAATAGTCTCATCCAGAAACTGCTTCTTGTAATCTCGTGTCTTGCTGTTTTAACCGTTGAACTGCTCAATTCTGCAATAGAAGCCATTGTTGACCGTATTGGCCGTGAATTTGATCCGCTGTCAAAGAGGGCCAAAGACATGGGGTCTGCTGCTGTTTTTCTAAGCCTCACGATTACTCTCATCATCTGGCTTGCAGTTATTATTGGAAATCGGCTCTGACATCAAAAGGGATTATTCCCTGCAGCAATTTCCATTCATAAACAGTGTCCAGCCAGAAACAGATTCTGTGGTTACTATCCGGATCTCAAAGCCATAACTTACAGTTTTTGGGCAAGATAGAGGGAATCAAAGGATTATGAAGAGGCGTACAGACCTCCCTCAAGGAATCCTGCAGATTAACACCGGGATTGCACAAAAAGGCCATTTACAGATGAAAACCAAACAGTTGTGTCTTCAATTAGATATCTCCATAACAAATATGTTCTATATAACAGTTTTTTTTGATCTTTCAACATCAGGGGAAGAGATATGAAAATACTGCTTGTTGAAGATGACTTGACAATCGCTGCTTTTATTACAAAAGGCCTTAAAGATGCGGGATTTGTTGTCCGTCACACTCCTGACGGCACGGATGGATTTAACGCCGCCGTAACCGAAAATCATGATCTGGCCATTATAGATATAATGCTTCCGGGTATGGACGGGCTATCACTTGTAGAAGGCATGCGAAGGCAGGGAATCAATACTCCGGTGATCATACTTAGTGCAAAAAAAAGTATAGAGGACAGGGTAAAAGGTCTTCATACAGGCAGCGACGATTACCTCACCAAACCATTTTCCTTCAGTGAGCTTCTGGCCCGGGTTCAGGCCCTGATTCGAAGGGCAACCAGTGTTTCAGAATCAGCCATACTTCAATTTGAAGACCTTTCAATGAATCTTATTACACGTGAGGTTACAAGGGCAAAAAAAAAGATAGTGCTCCAAAACAGGGAATTTGCACTCCTTGAATATCTTTTAAGGAATACGGGAAGGGTGGTATCAAAGGCCATGATAATGAAACACGTGTGGCATTACAATTTTGATCCCCAGACAAATGTGGTCGAAGTAAGGATATGCAAACTTAGAGATAAAATCGACAAAGGATACAAATCCAAACTCATTCATACCATACGTGGAGTAGGTTATGTACTTAAAAAGGACAATTAACCATGTCTCCAGCCTCCCTTTTATATTGATTTCATTATATACATTTATAATTTCACTAACATGCCTATGCAGTTTTTTAATATGTTATATAAGGCTTAGTGCCACAATTCAAAAAACAACAGACAGAGAAATCCTGAATGAATTTTCTGAATATTCAAGGCTGTTGAAGCTCAAAGATATAAACACTGTAAAAACAGCCATAAAACTTGAAATAGAATCTGAAGGTATAAACCGTACCTTTTTTCGTATCATATCAACAAACGGAGACATACTGTTTTCATCAAACATGTCATGGTGGGGCAATATACCCATAGACATCAAGGCATTAAAACATATAAAAACAAATGCGGCTCCCATACTTAAAACCATACATATAGCACATCATCACAACAGGGCTCGAATCGGCTATGGCCCTATTGGTAAAAAACTTGTCCTGCAATTGGGCAGGTACATGAAAGAAGACAGACAGTTCCTCAACATATTCAAACGGACATTCAGGACGTCCATGATCATTGCAATTGTCCTGTCAATTTTCATTGGATGGTTCCTTGTCAGACTAACCCTGCACGGAATTGAGAAGGTAACCCAAACAGCGCTGCAGATATCAAAAGGACACTTTGATAAAAGGGTTCAGGCTGCAAGCAGAATAATGGAAATAAAAGAACTGGAAACAGCCTTTAACAACATGCTTGACCTTGTTAACAAGCTGTTCAGAGAGTTAAGGGAGGTAACTGACGATATTGCCCACGACTTAAGAACTCCTGTTGCAGGGATTCGCGGGATTGCCGAGATGAGTCTGATAACTGACGGTACAATTGAAGAATATAAAGATATGGCAGCCAATACTATCGAAGAGTGCGATCGCCTGCTTAACATGATAAACACAATGCTTGATATCAGAGAGACTGAGGCAGGCACACACAAACTGAAAAAAGAGAAATTCAATATCTCCAAAATGGTGTATGATATCTGTGACCTGTTTGAACCTGCTGCAAAGGAGGAAAAAATTTCTTTTGAAATAACTGCTCCAAGGGAAATTCATATTCATGCAGACATTCCAAAGATACAACGAATGCTGGCAAACCTGCTTGATAACGCCATCAAATATTCACCACCCAAAAGTACTGTTAAAATCACATTAAACACCAACCACAAGCAGGCCATTATCAGCATCTCAGACAGAGGTATAGGAATCTCGGATAAAGACCTGCCAAAAATATTCAATCGCTTTTACAGATGTGACCAAAGCCGTTCCTGTAAAAGAGGCTCAGGTCTTGGACTGAGCCTGGCCATGACAATTGCCAAAGCACATGGTGGCGACATAAAAGTTACAAGTCAATTAAACAGGGGCAGTATATTCACGGTATCTCTTCCCATGTAATTTTAGTGACCATTTATAAAACAAATACCGGATTGAGCCCGGACATGTATCACAACCCTTACTGTTTTGCAGCAATAACCCGTTTTTTTCGTACATACCTGTTGGCATCTGCTGCAAGCTTATTTAATACCGCCTTATACCCTGCAACAATGACCTCCTGTTTTTTCACGTCTATCATACAATCATTTGCCGTTGTAACCCTATAATTGAAATAGCTATAATCTCTAAATGGAAAAACAATCTTATATCTGGCATCCATGTAACACATATATCTGTAATTGCCAAATATCTGGAATCTTTCCTTGCGATCAAGCAAGCTTGTACCCTGAGAAAAACTTTCAAGGTCTGCATGGATTCCTATAAAAGGGGCAAGAGTTCCAATAATATCAATATGAGAGGTAGGAATATCTATTTCCCTGTGGGTTGTACCTGGCAACCATAATACAAGTGGGACATGGACCTGCTGTTCAGGAAAAACCGCATTATGACCATGCCCCCAGTGTCCATGTTCCATAAATTCCTCGCCGTGATCGCCGGTAATCAAAAAGATGGTGTTTTTTAAAAGACCATGATCTGTCAAATATTCAAGAACACGTCCCACCTGTCTGTCAACACAATGAGCAGCATTCATGTAGCGTGCTTTAATACGATCAATACCGGTTAAAAGATTCAGATGAGCATAATTCATATCCCTGAGATAATCGGGACAGATAATATCTTTGTCCGTAAAGCTGTACGGGGCATGGGTAGACTCAAAAAACATAAAGGCAAAAAAAGGAAGGTCTCTTTTCCGTCTGTCCATAAAATTCAATATTGACGTAATGTTCATTTTGTCGCGTTGCCATGGAGGAATACTCTGATCCTTCAATTCATGCATAAATTTCCTTGGCACATTTGCAAATACAGTACGGTTCAGCTCAGGATATGTAAAGCTCTGACTGGTGTTTACTGTCATCTGATATTTCTGATTCAGCAGGGCATCCACAAACACAGGGCCTATGGCCTGTTTTTCAAACGAATACCAGTAATTGGGATACAGGCCATAGAACATGGTGAACATGCCCATTCGGGTACGGTTTCCTCCGCTGTAGTGACGATTAAATCTCAAGGCCCGTTGAGAAAAATACCACAATTTGGGCATAATCTTTGGATCGAGCATATCCCACCTAAGGGATTCAACCGTCAGCCAAACAATGTTATATGGCTTTTGTATCCTGTCAAAACAGACCGGATGCAAAGGATAGATCACCTTCCCTTCCCTGGCCTTTATTTTTTGTCTGTATGGCCGTTTAAGGGCGAGATCTTTGAGAATGCCGTTAAAACTCAGCTGCAAACTCAGCGGTATTGTTGACTGTGCCTGCAATATGGGATCAATATACATAAAATTTGCAAAACCGTGAACAATCTCTTCCACTCCTAACAAAAGCAAAAGAACCATAAGGCTCCTGATCGCAAAACGTCTGCTTAAACTCCATATGTTCTGTTTCCCTGACAAACAGTATATAATAAAAAACAGGGCAACATTTACAAAAATCACAACTGCAGCCATCAACAAGTAACTGATTTTTGTACTGTAATTGGCACCTAAAGAATCTATGCCGCCAGGGGTCATGATGAGATTGATAACAAAGGGATTGTTAATATGATAACCATACAGGGAATATAATTGATAATCAAAAAATATAACCAGAACCGTTGTACTGGCAACGGCTATCAGCACACCATAAAAAACCGCCACATGCCATGTTTTTGACTCCTGCAAACGCCTGTTCAGAATCAAACGCCCAGCAATAAAGACAATACCTATGGCAGGCAAAAGATAAACAGCAGGATATACAATCACAAGCAATATAATATAACCAACAGTTACAGGATTTATGGTCATTACATGCTGCACAAAAAGAAGGAGCATTATCACCAGTTCCAGATATACAAAAAAGATGTAGTATCCGGCACAGGTTTCCTCTTTCATCATAATATTACAACTCCTTATATCAAACAGATTTACAGCTTTTTCAAAGGTCCAGAGATCTTACAGGACAATTTCTGTTGCCTGTCAGACCACAATATGGCATAAGCTTTCCTTGTCTGCTTTTCATCCATAAACAGCCGTATGCTGCCATATGCCGAACGCGACATGTACATGTATGTCAACTTGCAGAATCATTTGTGTTTATAATCCTGCACAAAGGCTCTTACTGACAACAGACAAATGGCAGATTGACATGCAATTACAAAAATTGAACATCATTACCGACAAGGTGTCAATAAAAACATTGTTTTATAACAAAAAGATAATCCTTATCCCAAACAGGACGATTTTCGGGCAAAAAATGCGAAAACCTTTTAAATTCAGGAAGGAAAAGCATAAAGCCACACTGCAATGACGAAATTCCAATAACAATTCAACATATTCTGCAATCCCGCTCATGTATTGTTACACATGGGCAGCTACATGGAGAAACGCCTTGACATCAGCAAACAAACCACCGGAGGTATTAACTGTAAGCAAGCTTACACGCAGAATCCAAAGCGTTTTTGAAAGCACTTTCGGGATCGTTTGGATAGAAGGGGAAATATCCAACTTCCGTGCGCCCGTTTCCGGTCATTATTATATGGCGCTCAAGGATGAAAAAGCACAGATCAGGGCTGTAATGTTCAGGTCTCAGGCGCAGGCACTGAAATTCATACCAAAAGACGGCATGATGGTTATTGGCAGAGGGAAGATAGGCATATATGCCCCAAGAGGAGAATACCAGATAATACTGGACTATCTCGAACCACTGGGAGTAGGAGCCCTGTCCCTTGCCTTTGAGCAGCTTAAACAGAAGTTGGCAGCCAAAGGAATTTTTGCGCCGGAAATAAAAAGGCCCTTGCCATTTTTGCCCCAAAGAGTGGCAGTAATAACATCGCCAACAGGCGCAGCAATACGGGATTTTCTTAAAATTATCAACCGACGGTTTGCCAATATAGAAATCATTATTGTCCCTGTAAGGGTACAGGGAGAAGATGCCGCAGCAGATATTGTAAAGGCAATCGATATAACGAATCAGAAACTTAATGTGGATGTTATTGTACTTACCCGTGGGGGAGGATCTCTTGAAGACCTGTGGGCATTTAATGCAGAAGAACTCGCCCTGGCCATAAGACGATCAAAGATACCCGTGGTATCCGCTGTAGGACACGAAATTGATTTGACAATATCTGATCTTGCCGCTGATTTCAGGGCGCCAACTCCGTCAGCAGCAGCAGAGCTTCTTGTAGAAGAAAAGGAGGGGCTGTTAAGAAGGTTGAGGGAAATAAAAACAAGGCTTGTCTCTGCCACATCCCAGATCATAAACAGCAGAAAACATGAGCTTAACCATTATAGCAAACGGCTAAGGAATCCCAAACGGAACATAGCAGATCACCTGATGAGACTTGATGAATTTCATTCACATCTGGCAAGACTTATCAATGTTGCCATAAAGGACAGATTAAAGGCAATAAAAAATGAAAAACGCGCCTTACGCCTTAATTCCCCTGCAAGGCTCATAAATTCCATGAACCAGAAAATAGCATTTCAACGACATACTGTTCTTCAGTCCATATCAAGACGGCTTGATGAATTACAGGCACCCGTTCATTTGCTGGAAAAACGGATATATGACCTTGCTCCTGTATCAGTTCTTAACAGGGGGTACAGCGTTGTACAAAAGCTGCCTGAAAAAACAACATTAAGGGATATATCTTCTGTAAACAAGGGGAACAGGGTACGGATCATCTTGTCCAAAGGCGAATTAGGATGTATAATAGAAAAAATAACAGACAGCAGCTTATGAACAAGACAGGTTGAACTCACCATAAAACGCCCTTCCTCAGGTTCTTGATCCATTTATGAACGGGCACCTTATAACATTTACTACGGCAGAATATGACAAAAAAAAATTTTGAAGAGGCAATGCAGCGTTTAGAAGAAATTGTTAAGCAACTGGAAGAGGGAGATCTTTCATTAGATGCATCTCTAAAGATCTTTGAAGAGGGAATGGAACTGATCAAATTCTGCACTCTCAAGTTGGAAGAGGCAGAAAAAAAGGTTACCATGCTATTGGAACAGGACAATGGGGACACGGTTCAAGTACCATTCAACCCGTAAAACTCATCACCCTGAACCTGCATATATGCAACAGCGTACAGCTTTGCAAGATACTTGACCTCGTTTCCATATGTCTAATATAACGCCATCCAGCTTGATATCTCACCGAGGTTCTTCAGGTTCAGAAAAGTGTCTTTCTGCAAAACCAGATTTCAGGCACTGTTTCCAACCTGCAGGATAAAGGCTGTACCTTAACAAAAGACAGTCAAATACAAACAGGCTGTACAGAACACACTCTACCCATTCCCGTATCTGCCAGATCTGGACAGCAGACATGTACAAGGGGTATATATGAAAAGCAGTTGCCAATGTACCGAATCATCTGTCTGTTGATGGGTAAAAAATAAAATGAGGCATTATGAATCTTGCTGAATATCTTAAAGAAAAAAAGGCAATTGTGGACAATGCGCTTAAAGACATCATTGAGGAATATGCCCCTCTTGTATCCCTGCTTACAAAATCCATGCAATACAGTCTAATGGCCGGAGGAAAACGTCTAAGGCCAATACTGTGTATGGCAGGAGCAACGGCTGTAGGAGCCAATGATAATGACGTCCTGCCCGTTGCATGTGCACTTGAGCTAATTCATACCTATTCCCTGATCCACGATGATCTTCCGGTTATGGATAATGATGACATGAGAAGAGGGAAACCAACCAACCACAAGGTCTTTGGAGATGCCATAGCCGTTCTGGCCGGAGATGCCCTTTTGACAGAGGCATTCCATCTTATAGCATCTGATCAGGCAAGACACAGGTTATCAGATTCAGCCCTGATCAATGCACTTTTTCTCATTTCCGGGTCTGCAGGATACCGTGGCATGGTGGGGGGACAGGCGGCTGATATCATGTCCGAAGGAAAAACCCTGGATTTATCTGCAGTGAAATTTATCCATACCCATAAAACAGGGGCCCTTATCAGGGCATCTGTGACAGCCGGCGCCATCCTGGGTCATGGAAGCAGGGATGAAATCCGGGCAATATCCGAATATGGCAAAAACGCAGGCCTTGCCTTTCAGATAGCAGATGACATCCTGAACATAGAAGGCGACAGCAAGACAATGGGAAAAAGTGTAGGAAGTGACGAAAAACGCGGTAAAATGACCTATCCTGAAGTGGCAGGACTTGAAGAATCCAAGAAGATACAGGCAAAACTGGTTGATAAGGCAGTGGATGCTCTCAGAATCTTTGATAAATCAGCAGATCCTTTACGCCTGATCGTCCATTACATTATTGAGAGGCATAAATGAACCAAGGAAAAAACGAAAAAAAACTTCTTTCCACAATAAACAGCCCGGAAGATATCAAAAACCTGTCAATGGATGAATTAAATATCCTGGCAAGGGAAATTCGTGAAACCATCATTGACACTACATCAAAGACAGGAGGACATCTTGCTGCAAGCCTTGGTGTGGTTGAGCTTACTATTGCACTTCACTATATATTCAATGCTCCTTCGGACAAAATCATATGGGATGTAGGCCACCAGGCCTATGCCCATAAACTGCTGACAGGCAGAAGAGAAAGATTTCATACCCTGAGGACATACAAGGGCATAAGCGGCTTTCCAAAAAGAGAAGAAAGTCCGTACGATACCTTTAATACAGGTCATAGCAGTACATCTATTTCCGCAGGCCTTGGTATATCCACTGCAATGCATCTTAACAAAAAAAACAACAAGGTAATATCTGTTATTGGCGATGGTTCCATGACAGCAGGAATGGCCTTTGAAGGACTTAATCAGGCAGGTCATACCGGCAGGGACCTGATTGTCGTACTTAATGACAATGCCATGTCTATTGCCCCAAATGTTGGAGCTCTTTCTTCTTTTGTCAGCCGTAAGATGGCCGGTAAAAGGTTTGTAAATTTTAAAAAAGAACTGGAAAACTTCATCGGATCCTTGCCTGGCGTTGGAGAAAACATCTTGAAGATCATGCAGAAAAGCGAGGAATCCCTATTAAGCTTCCTGACACCGGGCATGCTTTTTGAGGCATTCAAATTCAGATACATAGGACCCATTAATGGACATGATCTTGAGCAGTTGTTGGACAGCTTTAAAACAACCCTTCACCTGAAAGGACCGGTTCTGGTTCATGTGCTGACTGTAAAAGGCAAGGGCTACAAACCGGCAGAAAAAGATCCTGCCCATTTTCATGGTGTAGGGGCATTTGATGTATGCAATGGATTGCCATGCAAAGCCAAGGGGAAACACCCGCCATCATATACCGACATATTCGGAAAAACCATGGTGGAATTTGGAAAAACAGACAAAAAATTATTTGCTGTCACAGCGGCTATGCCTGAAGGAACAGGGCTGGTAGAATTCGGCAACACATTTCCTGAACAGTTCATCGATGTGGGAATTGCAGAACAACATGCTATTACATTTGCAGCCGGCCTTGCAACAGAAGGATTCAGGCCTGTGGTGGCAATATATTCCACTTTTTTGCAAAGGGCCTTTGACCAGATCATACATGATGTCTGTCTGCCCAACCTGCACGTAGTCTTTGCCATAGACAGGGCCGGCCTTGTTGGTGAAGACGGTCCGACCCATCACGGAGCTTTTGATATCACCTATATGCGACATATCCCAAACATGACAATAATGGCTCCAAAAGATGAAAACGAATTAAGGCATATGCTGTATACCGCAATTTACCACACAAAAGGAGCTGTTGCAGTAAGATATCCACGAGGCAAGGGGCTTGGAGTTTCCTTAGATACAGAATACAAAAACCTTCCAATTGGCAAGGCAGAAATCCTACGTCAGGGGAAGGACATTACAATTCTATCCCTCGGGGCCACTGTAGTGCCTGCGCTTGAAGCAGCAGATCGTATGCAGCAGGCTGGTATCTCAACAGGGGTAGTTAATTGCCGCTTTGCAAAACCTCTTGATCCTGAACTTGTAAAAATTGCAAAAAAAACCGGCTGCATACTTTTAGTGGAAGAAAACACCCGTATAGGCGGATTTGGCAGTGCTGTTCTTGAACTCATAAATGATGAAGGACTGTACAACATAAGGGTCAGAAGGATTGGGTTGCCCGACAGATTTATAGAACATGGACATGTAGATTTGCTGAAAAAGGAATGCGGAATTGATACTTCCAGTATAATCAGGGAAGCAGAAATATTACTGAATGGCAAAAAAAGTTAGGCTGGACCAGCTCATACTGCAAAAAGGTCTTGTGCAAAGCCGTGAAAAGGCCAAGGCAATGATAATGGCAGGCTATGCAGAGATTGATGGTATTAAGGAATGCAAACCTGGTCGTCTTGTTTCTCCTATGGCATCCGTTGTACTGAAAGACAAGGCATTGCCTTATGTCAGCCGGGGAGGCCTTAAACTTGAATCAGCGCTTGAACACTTCCCTGTAAAGATAGAGGGCAAAACCATCATAGATGTGGGAGCATCAACAGGAGGATTCACAGACTGTCTTCTGAAACATGGTGCAAAAAGGGTAATTGCCGTAGATGTGGGATACGGTCAATTTGCATGGAAACTCAGACAAAGCCAACAGGTGCGTCTTCTGGAAAGAACCAACATACGCTACCTCAAAAGCAAAGACCTGAATGAATTCATCCAGGGAGCAGTCATAGATGTTTCTTTTATATCATTATGTCTTGTTGTACCCCCGGTATCCGACTTGCTGACCAGGGAAAGCTTTATTATTGCGTTGATCAAGCCACAGTTTGAGGTGGGGAAAGGCAAGGTAGGAAAGGGGGGAGTAGTACGGGACAAGAAGCAGCATACAGAGGTAATTGAAAGGCTTACGATCTTTTTTAAAAGTATAGGCTGGAAACCACAAGGATGTATTCCTTCACCCATCCTTGGCCCAAAAGGTAACAAAGAATTTCTGATATACCTTGTAAGATAAAGAATCTTACAAGGTCATCACCCTAAACAAATTGATAATACAACAGAAAATTCACTATCGGAAATCCGATGTTCAACCACAAGGCACTGCATACCAGATTCGCAAACAGACCCTGTCAATTCTGTTCAAACCAAAAGAAGACAAAAATTTTCGCACCTCCATTCACAGATCAGTCCCCAAGTACCATACAGCCTTTTGTCAAGCAACAAGATATCTACTATGAATCCAAACAAATCAACTGGTCATAACTGACACATCACAGACAATGCATAACCTTGTCTGCCACATGTTATATAAATATAAGGACAGATATTGCGAAAAAACATGGATATATGCATATAAAACCTGGTTAACGGGCCATTCGCTTGGATGCCTTTAACGGATTGATTTTTCCTGTCTTCTCATCTGTATCTATTTTAACATGTGTCGCCATGCCACATACCGTAACACGCCATTTGGCAGCAGGATCAGGATAAACCGTACAGTATTTTCCTGTTGGAAATTCGGCTATCCTGCTGCAGTTTTCACATTCCTCCACAACAGGAAAACATGTACCACCATTAAACTTGCATCCTTTCTTGCTCATAAAAGAACATTCCACACCTTCTCTTACACTTGTACAAATCATTTTCGTTTCATCCTTTTATTCATTATGGCCTGTTTCAAAATCTGTCTTTTTGATATATATTTCATATCACAGCTGTAAAAAAACAGATATAAAAAGATTTAAAGACATTAAAGCAGGGCCAATCCTGTTAATAAAATTATCAGCAAGCATCCGTTTGCAGATCAATTATCGAGTACTATACAGTTTTATATCCATAAATGGGGATTTCTGTCCTGAGTATCTTATATTAATCCCAACTTCAAACAGGGATCAAAAGATCATGCAGAGCAATACAAAAACGCTGCATCTGTTTTGTTCAATACATACAAAACAGGCACAGATACCGTGAAAAAAGCCATTTACAAACCAAGCACAGCAACCATTCTATCTGTAAAAGATGCAATGAGTTTTTGCATTACATTTTTATGCTTGTCAAGCAAAATTTACATAATTACAGTTATAGGGTTTAATCCTAATCGTATATCCCAAACACAGCATCTGAAAATGGATGTCCGTTTTCAGACAGTGGAACCGTAGATTTCACACTGATAAACATATATGGTTTCTTATGGATCATTCACAAATACCTGCAAGAAAAAACCGTACCATTCTTGACCTGATCGGAAACACCCCGATGGTTTTAATAAACAAGATAAACCCTTACAGCAATGCAGAAATTCTTGCCAAACTGGAATCCTTTAATCCCGGCGGCTCCATCAAGGACAGACCTGCCCTGTATATGATTGAAGATGCTGAAAAAAAAGGCATATTGACAAAGGACAAGATCATTCTTGAGGCAACCAGCGGAAATACCGGGATTGGTCTCGCACTTGTAGCTGCGGTGAAGGGATACAGAATCATCCTTGCCATGTCAGAAGCGGTAAGTGAAGAAAGGATAAAGATATTACGTGCAATGGGTGCAGAAATCAAATTCACACCTGCCCGAATGGGAACAGATGGTGCTATAGAATTTACATATTCCATGGCCAGGGAAAATCCCGAAAAGTACTGGTTGGTGGATCAGTTCAACAACAGGGCGAACTGGATGGCACACTACACCCATACTGCCCAGGAAATATGGGATCAGACAGACGGAGACCTTGACATAATAGTATCTGCCATGGGCACAACAGGAACCTTGATGGGTCTTAGCAGGCGTTTCAAGGAGTTAAATCCTGAGATACAAATAGTAGGAGTAGAACCATATCTTGGCCACAAAATACAGGGCCTGAAAAACATGAAGGAATCCTACAAACCAGGAATATTCGAAAAAAAACGTATCAACAGGATTATTCATATAGATGATGAAGAGGCATTTGAAACCACCCGGATACTTGCCAGAAAAGAGGGCATATTTGCAGGCATGAGTTCAGGGGCTGCAATGGCCGCAGCCTTAAGACTTGCAAAAAAGGCAGACAGGGGGAAAAAAATCAGAATTGTAGTTATTCTGCCTGATGGTGGAGAAAGATACCTTAGCACTCAACTTTTTACAGGCAAAAAGGATTCCGGCATCAAGATATACAACACCCTGACACACAAACATGAAAATTTTGTCCCTATTGAAGAGCACAGAGTAACAATGTATTCATGTGGCCCGACCCTATGCCGGTTTATTCATCTCGGCCAGTGTCGAAGATATGTATTTTCCGACCTGCTCAAAAGATACCTGGAATTTCGCGGGTATCATGTCACACATATTATGAATCTCACGGATCTTGATGACAGGACAATACAGGGAGCAGAAAGGAACAACATCCCGCTTGCAGAATTTACAGACAAATACCGCAAGGCATTTATGGAGGACCTTGAAAAGCTGTATGTAAAAAAAGCAGATCATTATCCAATGGCAAGTGAACATATAGACGATATGATTAGCCTGACGGAAAAACTTGTTGAAAAGGGTTATGCATATGAAAAATTTCATTCCATATATTTTGACATATCACGACTCAATGGTTATGGCGCCCTTTCCAGAATAGACCTGAACAAAATCAGACTTGGCAAAACAGTGGACCTGGATCAATATGAAAAAGATAACCCGAGAGACTTTACTCTGCTTAAAAGGTCTACCCTGAGCGAACTGAAACAGGGAATATTTTACAAAACCAAGTGGGGCAACGCAAGACCGAGCTGGCATTTGGAATGTGCAACCATGGCCTTGAAATACCTGGGAAAACAATATGATATTCATACCAGTGGCGTTGATCTGATGTTTCCTCACCATGAAAACTCCATTGCCATAAACATGGCTGTTTCCGGGAGGGTTCCTGCAAATTACTGGATACACAATGAACTGGTTATGGTTAAGGGAAAAAAGCCTTCAAGGTTTGATGAAGACCAGGACATAAGCCTAAGGGATGTATTGGCAAAGGGGTATACAGGCAGAGAAATAAGATACTGGCTGCTAAGTCGACATTACAGAAAACCTATTCACTTCTCCTGGAGCAAATTAGATGCTGTAAAGAACACAATCAGTCATCTCGACAAATTTGTAAAAAAAATACATTCCTGCAAATGCAATGTCACTGAGACCTGTGCAGATCAGGCAATATACGATTTCCGACATAATTTCACAGAGGCAATGGACAAGGATCTCAATCTTGCCAGCGCCTTGGCCGCACTATTCAAATTTATGCGTAATCTTAACCGAATCATGGAAAACAAGGGCATATCAGGCACAGACAAAAAAAACATAATAAAGGCTCTCAAGGATATCAATTCAGTCCTTGGCATCATGGACCTTGAACCAGAAAAGCCGGATCAGAAAATAGCAGCCATAATCAGGAAAAGAGAAGAAGCAAGACAAAACAGAGACTGGGTTAAAGCAGATTCACTGAGACAGCAACTGGAAGATATGGGAATTGAAGTACTTGACACCAGGGAGGGAACTGTATGGAAAAAAAAATAGAACCAGAGACATGAATTGCAGTTTTACAAACTGATACCCATCCATAAATATACCGTGGGCAATAGCAAGTTTACAGCCTATAAATGAGAATTTTTACACAAGATCAAAAAAAATCAAGGCCCCGGAGACATACAGTGTTATGGACGGGAATCAACTGCATTATCCGCCACAAACCATTGGCAGGAATGCCGAAACATAGGCCACTGCCCTTTGTTACCATCCCAGGACACATCATTCACACATCTGCCCAACGCATGTGGGCTGTTATGCCCCTTTTCATTCTGCAGCTGTCTGAAATATTTACAATGGGCACAACAAATAAGGTGTTCCCTGTTTTTTATGTCATCTGTTTCCATTCGCAGAATAATGGCGGAGAGAGAGGGATTCGAACCCTCGAAAGAGCGTTAACCCTTTACTCGCTTAGCAGGCGAGCGCCTTCAGCCTACTCGGCCATCTCTCCACTTAAAAACTGTACAGGGCCTTTGCATGTTTCCCAGCTGCAACCTGATTTGAATAATGGCGGAGGGAGTAGGATTCGAACCCACGGTACCTCTCGGTACAACGGTTTTCAAGACCGCCGCCTTCAACCACTCGGCCATCCCTCCTGATTTCAAACCCTGATTTTTTTATACATTAAGGGCAAAAACATGCAAAACACCTTGTAAAAAAATTAACATCTTCAAGAAATATAGTCAATGCACATAACGCCAAAAAAATCATAAAACAGTCATCATATAGACACTATCTCATATTTTCTGCTGCCAAGACCTATTTTCTCGGCATGTACAAGCTGGATATTCCAATCTATTTTCGGATAAAGAGATTTGAATTTATCTCCCCGGGGCATTGTGCTGTCAGGAATGCAAAAAGTTTCATTTACATCATTGCAGTTCACCATATCAACAGATGCCTGGTCAAGGGCAACAGGATCCAACGATGCCATAATACCTATATCATGGACAATAGGGACATCGTTATACCCATAACAGTCGCATGCAGGAGAAATATTTGTTAAAAAATTAATAAAGAACGTCTTTCTGCTCTTTCCTTTTAACACGGCAAATGCATACTCGGCCATTTTTTTCTGAAATCTTGCCGCATCAGCATTCCAATGAACATCAATGGCATTGTTGGGACAAATCAGTATGCATTCTCCACAACCGACACATCTTTCGGGATCTATAACGGCCCTATCTCCTTCAAGGGAAAGTGCATGTTGAGCACAGTGCTCAACACAATCACCACAGCCTTTACATTTTTTATGTTTGATCTTTGGAGCAAGGTCAGAGTGCTGTTCCATCTTACCCTTTCTTGAGGCACAACCCATCCCCAGGTTTTTGATCGTGCCACCAAATCCCGACAGTTCATGACCCTTAAAATGGGCTACGCTGATCAGGGCATCTGATTCAAATATATCCTTGGCTATATAGGCTGTTTTAATGATTTCCCTGTCAATTCTAACCTTGGAAAAGGATGCTCCTCTCAGACCATCTGCTATAATAACAGGGGCATGAACTACAGAATATGCAAAACCATTTTCCATGGCAGTTTTCAGGTGCGATACACTGTCAGACCTTGTCCCTGCATACAAGGTATTGGTGTCGGTCAAAAAAGGTGTCCCTCCCATGACCTTGATATGATCTACAATCTGACGGATAAACAGGGGGCGTATAAAGGCAGTATTCCCTCTTTCTCCAAAATGCAGTTTAATAGCAACCAGACTTCGCCTCGAAAGTCCCCAGGAATTATCAAGACCGGCCATGGTCATCAATCTGTCCAGCTTGGACAGAAGATTTTCCTTTACTGTAGCATGAAGATTTGAAAAATAGACTTTACTTGCAGTCATGAATATTCTTTCCCATATTTATATAAATGTGTATATCTTTACATAACAATCTTGACAGAACAATAATCCTACAAGCGATATTATCAGGATACAGACTTCAAAGGCAACATTATTTTAATCACTGCACCACCGTCATTATGATTGTCAGCAAAGATATTACCTCCAAGTCCGTTAATAATTCCTTTTACTATAGCCAACCCAAGACCTGTCCCCCTCTCCTTTGTGGTAAAGAACGGATCGAAGATCTTTGAAAAGTTTTCTTTCTCAAAGCCTTTTCCGGTATCCCGCACAACGATCCACACCATTTTTGTACCAGAAGGATGTTTTTGTGACTCAGTAAAGGTGGTTACATATAAAGTACCACCCTCAGGCATGGCATCACAGGCATTCAAGAATATATTCCATAACACCTGTTTCAATCCATCCGGGTCAGAGTTCAAAACAATATCCCCTTTAAAATCCGTCTTAATATCCACACCCCGATGCATATGCCGGCTGCTCTGAAATATACTAATGGATTCACGCAACAGGGAATTCAGCTCAAAGGACTGCATGATTTTCTTTCCGGATCGGGCAAAAATCAGAAAATCATCCACAAGATGATTCAATCGTTTTATCTCCCTTATAACTATCTCCATAAGCCTGATATTGATATCATCCCTGTTCATGTTCTCTTTAAGCATTTGTACAGAGCCGCTTATGGAGGCCAGAGGGTTTCTTATCTCATGTGCAACATGAGCAGCAAGCTCACCTGTCATTGCAAGACCTTCAACCTTTTTAAGTTCCTGCTCAGAGAGCCTTATTTCTGTCATATCCTGAATCACGAAAATATGCCCTGTTCTTCTTCCCTCGGGTAACATCAAGGGAGCAGAAGAAACCCTTAAATATCTCTTATGATTGTCAGGCGTTGTATATACAAAATCAGCAAAAGCAGTTTTTATGGATAAGGAATCTGGATTGTCAAATACTGGCAATTTTTCAAAAAGGACAGGAAACACATTGTTGATCTGTTTGTTGGAAACCGTTTCCGCCTTCACTCCAAACATATTTTCAGATGCCGGGTTAAAAAGCACAATGCGGTTGTTATCATCAACGGCAATGACACCAGAGGGAACTCCGTTTATAATACTTTTTTGCAAAACCTCAAGGTTATCAAAATCAGACTGTTTTGCTCTAAGGGCAAGATGCGCCTTTCTGGCCTGCCTTGAAAGATAACTGCTTAACAGGGCAACCAGAAAAAAACCTGCCATATTTACAGAAAAGACATAGACAAGCTGGAACCCATTTTTATACCTGGAAATATCTGCAGGGTCTTCCAATGGACAAATAAAACCAAGATAATAAAACAGAAGTAAAAGGCCATAAAACAGGGCACTGCTGGATGCAACAATCAATGCCCCTTTTTGGTAAAGCATTATACCGGCAGCTATTATCAGCAGGGGATAAACAAAAGAAAACAGACTTTCGATACCCCCTGTAGCATATATGATTGCAGTAACCAGCAACGTATCCACTACAAGCTGGACATATGCGAGCGCAGATATATGATCCGTGTGCTTAAAGGCAACTACATATAAAATGGTAAGAAAATATGACAGGGCAATAAGCAGATAATGGAAGGTCTGTATCTGTCCAAAATAGGCTTTCGCCTCCCTTGTCTCTATGAAAAGGGAAATACCAAGCATAAGGGTTACAAAGATTACTCTCTGCAACATAAGATACTTGAGTTTTACATAGAGTTCAGAATCTGTTTTTTTGGGGTGCCGTGAAAGCATTTTCAGACCTTCGCATAATGATATATTTGCAAAAAGTTCAATTCCGGTCCGGTCAAGAGGAGATAAAAAAACAACCACAGAAACACATTGAATATTTCAAGAATTGCACATTTGAACCTGACGCAGAAACAGGGCAAAAAGAAAGGTTATGCAAAGACCTTGTATCGAGGCACAGATGCAGGATTATCCTATGATCCAACAATGGAGGCCATCTGAAATATTGGCAGGTACATGGACACAACCAGGCCCCCGATGGTGCCGCCAAGGAAGACTATAAGTATGGGCTCCAGCATGGAGGTAAGGGCTGCCACTGCCGTATCAACCTCATCCTCATAAAAATCGGCGACCTTTTCAAGCATGGTCTCAAGTGCACCGGTAGATTCACCAACTGAAATCATCTGTACTACCATTGGAGGGAACAGATCTGCCTCAGCTAACGGTTCAGCAATAGGCTGGCCTTCAGCAATGCTTGACCGTGCCTCAAGAATAACCTCTTCAAGAACAACATTACCGGATGTCCTGGCAACAATGTTCAGTGCATCAAGTATGGGAACGCCGCTTTTTATCATGGTTCCAAGGGTTCGTGTAAATCTGGCAATAGCACTCTTCTTAAGAAGGCTTCCTATCAGGGGAATCTTCAATGCAATCGTATCTGTCTGTCTCCTTCCTGTCCGGGTATTTCTGTATTTTTTAAAGACAAATCCAAAGACCATCAGCCCCCCGATTATATAATGTATGTTTGATTTTAAAAAATGGCTTATAGCTATAACAATCTGAGTTGGAAGAGGCAATGCCTTTCCAAAGCTAGAGAACATATCTTCAAAGACAGGTATGACAAAAATCAGTATCACCGCTGTAACAAGAATGGCAATACCTATAACCACTACCGGATATGTCATTGCCCCCTTAACCTGTGATTTAAGCTTTTGAGCCTTTTCTATGTAAGCCGCAAGACGCTGAAGAACAGTATCCAGCATACCTCCTGCCTCACCCGCTACAACAAGATTGACAAACAGCTCATCAAACACCTTTGGATGTTTTGCAAGGGCCTCTCCAAGACCGGATCCTCCTTCCACATCTTTACATACCTCCTTAAGCACCTTTCTCAAACTCGGATTAGCAGTCTGTCCAGCCAGAATGTTAAGGCCCTGAACAAGAGGAAGCCCTGCATCAATCATAGTAGAAAACTGCCGGGTAAAAACAACTATATCCTTACTCTTTATCTTTGGCTGCAGGAATTCTATATTTTCAAAAAGATCCTTCGGTTTTGGCTTCAGCTTTTTAACCGTCAGACGTCTTTTTCGTAATTGGGCACGTGCCACCTTTTCATTTACTGCTTCAAGCTCACCTTTAAGTACTTTCCCTCGTGTTGTTTCAGCAACCCAGGTATAAACAGGCATTATCTCCCCCTGCTCAAAAAAATCATTAACCGGTTTTCATTTAAACAGCCTTTCTTCACAATATCCGGATACCCAGACATTAATATCGGCCAACCTAAAAAGAAAAATCGCAAAGAATTTTATGCAATATCCGTACCCGACATGAATCAATCAATAATATATAAAAAAACGACCATGGCTGAAACCAGCCTTGATGGACCATATGAGCCAATACAGAGAAGAAGAAAAAAATAATATGATTAATATCAGTATGTTATATGTTGGCACAGTTTGTGCTTGATACATTGTCAGAGGTAACCAGAAAAGGAGGTGCAGTTAATGGCAAAAACATTAGATGATCTTATGAAAATAAAGGGAGTTGCTGCCTGTGGGGCATGGAAACCAACAGGAAGAAACAAAAAGATAGAAATCCTGGGCGCAAGAGGCGACATATCGGAAGAATCAGGGTATATGGCATCTGCATTCTGTGAATTTGACCTGTTTACCTCAACTACCCAGTGCGCCATTTATGAAGAATACTCAAAACAGATGAAATTCTTCCCCGCTACTGCCGCAGCAATAAGAGGAAAGGAATACTCCGTCCTTACAGTGTACGCAAAAAATGGGGATCATATGATAGGATGCTTTATGAAAAACAGTGACAAGCCAGACGTCTGGGCTCTGGCCGATGAAATGCAGGAAATTGATCAGTTTTAAGCTGCTTTTAACCTGCATTCAATAATCAGGGGGAAACAAAGCCAGGAAAAAAACATAATCTGGTTACCTTGATCCTGGCTTTACAACAAAGACATATCTAAAACATTTAACAGCAAAGAAAAGGATTAAACCTCGGACCGCCAGAACATTAAACCTTCTTGTAAATATCATACGCTTTCTTAATATCAACGGCAGGATAGATATCAAATTCCGCATCCTTAAGATGAGGTTTTATATAATCCACAATATCTTCTTTCCTGTCTGCTTCAAAGATACTGACAAGCCACGGCTTACCTACCACAATAACTTCAGCCAGTATCTTCACCTTAGGCTTATCCTCTCTGTCCACATGTCCAAGTATGTTCTTTTTCAATGAACCTATATCTGTTTTACCAATCATATAAAACAACATATTATCCTCCTCAGTGAACAGATATGATTAAAATCAGTTTTCATCCATCATAAGGGCATTTCCCTGTCCGCACAAAACCGTCAGCCATATTAAAACAATACTATTCAACAGCTATCCCGTACTTTTTCATTTTGTATCTTAATGCGCCCCTTCCAATACCCAGGATCTTGGCTGTTTTTGAGATATTGTTGCCTGTTTCCCTGAGTGCATTCCGGATTACTTCCTTTTCGAGCCCTGCCAATCCGGAATCTGATACAGCAGGGGTTTTTTGTCTGATATCCAGGGGAATATCATTTTCGGATATGTACCCCTGCTTTTTTATTATCATTATCCGCTCTATTGTATTACACAGCTCTCTTACATTGCCCGGCCATGAATATGCCTTCAGAATTTTCTCCGCTCCGTCAGTAAATCCCCTCACATTTTTTCTGAATTTCTCATTAAAATTACCAACAAAACACCTTGCAAGAGCCATAATATCATCTCTTCTCTCCCGCAAGGGAGGAATATAAACGGGAAAGACATTAATTCTGTAAAAAAGATCCCTTCTGAAGCGACCATCCTCAACAGCCTTTTTCAGATATATGCAGGTCGCACACAGTATTCTTACATCAATTACAATCTCTTTCCTTCCCCCAACCATCCTGAAACTTTTGTCCTCTATGAGTTTCAAAATCTTGGGCTGAACAGAGAGAGGCATATCCCCTATCTCGTTAAAAAAGACTGTGCCTCCCTTTGCCATGGCAAACAATCCTTCCTTATTTGATAACGCGCCTGTATAGGCGCCCTTCACATGGCCAAAAAGTTCGCTTTCAAGAAGGGATTCCGGAATAGCCGCACATGACACTTCAATAAACGGACGGTCAGATCTGGAACTCGACAAATGAATAGCCCTGGCTATCCTGTCTTTTCCAACTCCTGTTTCTCCCTCTATCAAAACAGTCGTATCAACATTTGCAACCGTCATAGCAGACGATATCACGGCCTTCATCCTGTCGCTTTCTGCAATAATAGTCTCAAATCCCCCTTTTTTCAGTTCCTCTTTCTTGAAATTGTTAAGCCTTGTTTTCATTTGCCATTTTTCAACAGCACTCATTACTACAATCTTCAGTTCATCAATATCAAAGGGTCTAAAAACAAATGTGTAGGCACCATACTTAACAGCGGCTCTGGCAAGTTCAATATTTTTATAATCGGTTATCACAATAACAGAGGCTACTGTATTGAATTTGCATATCTTCCCTAAAACAGAAAATCCCCTTTGCCTAAACCAGACATCACTAATAATGGCCACGTGGATATCTGCCAATACCTCCTCTTCAATACTGTCTTCATCCTCCTTTAAAGAAACAGCGACAAAGGAATATTCATCCTCAGAGAACAGTTGTCTTATAAACCAGGATTCTATCTCATTGATCCCAATCATTAATATGTTGTAGTGCATGATATAATATCCTGTGACCACCTATGAACAGGCACTGTTTATCTTTGCAGTATTTTCAGCAGGTCCTGAAATTATATGGTACTTCTGCAATACACTGTTTTTGTAATAGCTCAACAAATAGGGACAGGAGGGTTTTTCTGATGTGACTGCAGGGAGGGCTGGAGCAAAAGAAAAATCCTCCTGCGCCGGTGGTACGTTCGCCGTTATCCCCCTAATTATTGAGCTGATACCTGTTTTTTGCTTTTCCATGAATATTGACATCACAACACATGTTCTGATACTGTTTCCAGTAAGAGTGTTTTTTGCCTGCGCGCCTGCCATGGCTCAACAGTGTACAGACAAAGAAACCGGTTGCAGGTATGCATGCCTCCCCGGACCCAAAGCGTACCTTGTATCTTCTTAAAGCTATAGAATCTCTTGCCTCACATACTACTAACCAAAAAACGGACCTCTCAAAAGGATCAGATTATGGGTTTAATATCCGGTTCAGGAAGTTTTACCAGATATATTGTAACAGATATTCTTCCAGACAACTTCATGGAAAAACTGCCAGAAATGATTGTCAGATATTCATTTAAAAACTTCGATGAAACATCTACGCAGGAACGTTCAATTGGGTGGGTCAATATCATGAACATGTTTGATAATAAATTTCAAGCGCTTGATTTCCTGAAAGAACCATATATTGCCATGTCCTTAAGAATCGATGAAAAAAAGATCCCTGCCACAGCAGTCAAACAACATTGTATAGAAGCCGAAGAAAAGATAAAAAAAGAAGAGTCTGTTGAATTCTTATCCAGAAAACGTCGGGCAAACATAAAAGATACCATAAAGCAGGTCCTTATGAAAAGGGCCATACCGGTTGCAAGAACATACAACATGGTTTGGAATTACAGTACCGGAGCGGTAATCTTTGGCGGCACAACAAACAAACTGTGTGATGAATTTACGGAACTCTTTTTTCATACATTTTCTCTTCAACTACAGCCGGTATGTCCATATACACTTGCAACCAAATTTCTTGAAGAAAACAGGACTCCTCCCGATATTATTGAAGGGTTGCATCCATTCAAATTCTTGGAGAAACCATAATTATGGAACTTCTGGATAAGGTAAGAAAAACCGCTTTCCTGGGTCATGAATTCCTCCTATGGCTATGGTTCAGAACAGAAACAGAAAAAGGGATATTTGATCTGGCCAATGAAAAAAAAGCAGAACTATGGTTTGATGGAAAAATAACACTCCAGTCAGAAAATGAAAAAGGCACTGAAACAATAACCTGTACCGGAGAAAGCCTGAACATGCGTGAGGCACGTTTTTCACTCAAGGCAGGCAAAGACATCTTGCAGGCATCAATAGTTCTCTCCATCAACAACAATGAATGGTCTTTTATACTGGATTCAACATGGTTCAACTTCAAATCCTTTAAAACACCAAAGGTAATGCAGGACAAAAGAGATGACCCGGACGGACTGTTTTATGAAAAGATGTATCTTATAGAAGAGGCACTGTTTGCAATAGATGAAATTTTTGTATCTTTTATACAACTGCGCCTTTCACCCGAATGGGAGCATGACATTGCACCTGCCATCACCCAATGGATCAATGAAACAGTATCAAAACCTTGACAGTGCTTCAAAACAGGTTTTCAAATAACATTGATAGTGCCCTGAAAACAACCACCTAAGAATCTTAATATCGGTCTGCAAAATTATTTACAGCCTGTTTCCATGACACAACTTATGTGTATCTTACGGTAAGAATTATGGCAGAAAATGTTTTTGTAAATAAGGACAACACCGCCTGTTTTGTCTGCCCTGCATGTAACAAGGCCAGAATACTTAACATATCAAAATATGATTATTTGAAAAAGGCCTACATCATAAAATGCAAGTGCCCATGTGGCCATACCTATTCGGTCAAACTGGAAAAAAGACAATACTACAGAAAAAAGGTAAATGTTTACGGACAGTACACAAAGATAAAGTTCAATGATAAGACAAACCGTTACGAAAGGCAACATAAAGGCACGGTCCTGATAAAGAGTATCTCCCGTACAGGCATACGAATGGGCCTGATGGCAACAGATAACGATTTAAAGATTGGAGACAAGCTTATTCTGGAATTCCGTATAGATGATACAAAAGGCACATTAATCAAGAAAACCGCCTCAATAACGTGGATTAACCCTCCTGACATAGGTCTTGAATTTGACAAGACAGAATCATTTACTCCAAGCGATCAGGCCATTGCATTTTATCTTTTGCCATGAAAGATTCAAGCCGTACAAATCAATAGATACAGAACCTGTAACAGCTCAATAAACCGTAGCAGGAAGGTTTTTCTGACGCGACTGCCCCGGTGGTACATTCGCTGTTATTCCCCTGTTATTGAGTTGATACCATAACCTCATACCTGGCAACAAGATTCAGCCATACAATAAAAAAACATCTTGACACAACCTTAAAATTACAAACCTCAGATAACAGACAAAAGATATCAGATGAGCAACAGGTCAGCGGTTATCATAGGGTATGATTCTGTTTCACCTCTTGGCACAGACTTGGAAATGCAATGGAAAAGGGCTGTAAAAGGGGAAAGCGGGATTGGGCATCTTACCCGTTTCCCTTTACCTGAAAACTTTCCGGTCCATATTGCAGGTGAAGTAGACCCCATAGATCACCTTTCATACCCTTTTCTCAGTATGCGGGAACAGGCAAAATGGACATCCCCCATATTCAGGTATGCCCTGCTTACAGTACAGCGTGCCCTGGAAAAGAGCGGGATTGACATTACACCGGATATTTCATCAAGGGTGGCAGTAACGTACAGTTCTGCCATCGGAGGATTGGATGCGGTTTTAAAGGCAGATCGTCGTCTTATATCAAAAAATGCAATGCCGCACCCCTTTACAAATCCCAATGCATGTATAAACATGGTAGGAGGAAATATATCCATCCTTATTGGTTCTACCGGCCCTATAACATCCACAATAACTGCATGCGCCACAGGCCTTACATCAATAATTATGGGATCAATGCTCCTGGAGGCCGGAAAGGCTGATATTGCCATATGCGGCGCAGCTGACTTTGCCCTGGTAGAACCTATAGTAGCAGGTTTTGCTGCAATGAACGGAGCATTTGTTCATAAAGACAATGAAGAGGAAGAAGACCCCAGTAAGGCAAGCCGTCCCTTTTCCCTTAATCGCAGGGGCTTTGTAATATCGGAAGGTGCAGGCTGTATTGTTATTGCTACAAAGGAATTTGCAAGATCCAATGGCATCTCCTTTGATGTGGAAATAGCCGGCTACGGAATGACTTCGGATGCCCATCACTTTGTAGCACCCAATCTGGATACAATCAAAATGTGCATGTTAAAGGCTATTCAAGATGCAAAAATAACACCTGAGATGATAGATACTGTAAACGCTCACGCCACATCAACGAGAACAGGAGACAAGGTGGAATTCAATGCACTCAAGGATGTGTTCGGGGACAGAATCCCCCCTGTCACAGCCAACAAGTCTCTTATCGGCCATGCCATGGGCGCATCAAGTGCCATTGAAACCGTATTTACTGTCAAGGGAATGATTGAAAACAGGGTATTGCCAACCATTAACTATTGTTATGATCCTTCCATAGATATGGATTGTGTACCAGATGACGCACGATCATTATTACAGGAATACGTGCTGAAAAATGCATTCGGGTTTGGTGGATGTAATTCGTGTGTTGTGTTTCACAGAACAGGATGACATGAGAACACCAGAAAACAGACGTGTGTTTGTTGTGGGTTATGACGTAATGACACCTCTCGGGCACACATTTAAAGATACGTGGCACGCTATTGTCAATGGCAAAACCGGCTTTCGTCGACTCACGCGATGCAAGGTAGAGACCTGCAGTAACATCGTAGGGGAAATCCCTGACTGGGATCCCTGTGAAACAGGGATATTCAACTCCAAAGATGTCTACAACTGGAATGCAGCATACATACCCATGATCATGCAGACCTGCCGGGAAGCAATCAGACACGCCCGTATTGAAATAGACAAAGACATTGCACCGAGAATGGCATGTATTATCGGTTCTGCACTAAATGGCACAGATGCCTTTCGGATAGCCATGCAGAATTATATGGAAAAAGGCCCCTACAAAATAAGTCCATATCTTCTCCCCAATCTCTGCGCCAACCTGCCTGCAAGCAAGGCAGGCATGCTCTTGAAGTTCACAGGGCCAATATTTTCACCTCAGAGCGCCTGTGCATCCGGGAACCATGCAATTGGGCTGTCCGCCCGAATGATACGTGACGGTGATTGCGATTTTGCCCTTGCCGGCGGTGTTGACGCATGTCTTCTGCCCGAAATAATACAGGGCTTTGCCAACATGGGAGCCACCATCAAAGTCAGACCCGAAGACCGTGCATACAATGATCCAGGTCAGGCATCAAGACCTTTCAGCGTTGACCGCAAGGGGTTTGTCCTTGCAGAGGGAGCAGGGGTACTTGTCCTTGCAGCAGAAGAAATGGTGCACACTTTCGGCCTTAAACCGATGGCGGAAATTCTCGGTATAGGCTGGACATCAGATGCCAGGCATTTTGTTATCGCCAGAAAGGAAACCGTCATAATGGCACTTAAAAACGCCATTTTTGATGCAGAACTGGAACCTGAAGACATTCACTATATAAATGCTCACGGAACATCAACCGTCAAGGGAGACAAAACAGAGATAGAATGTCTCAAAGAGGTGTTTGGGAAAAGACTTCCAAACATTCCGGTTTCATCCTGCAAATCACAGATAGGACATACCCTCGGGGCATCTGCAGCCATAGAAGCAGCCATGGTGATTGAAGCAATGCACAGAGAAATCATTCTCCCTACACTTAATTATATACCGGATCCTGAATTAACGGATATAGACGTTGTTCCAGATACCCCGCGTCAAAAAAAGACCGAAATTGTTATGTCCAACGCATTTGGGTTTGGCGGAACAAACTGCTGTATCGTATTAAAAGGAGTATAAATTTGAGGCCACGTCCTTTCATTCCGGAACAGATTGTTACAGATAAAAACGGCCTGTATGTAAAGGATAACTCTACCGGCCTGGTATGGCACCGTTGCGAACTGCGTATACTTTATATAGACACGGATCGTTCGGGCACAGTTTATCATTCAAACTATCTGCGATACTTTGAATTTGGAAGGGCATGTCTTATGAGAGACATGACGTTTCCATACATTGACATAGAGAAAAGCGGATATGTGTACCCGATTATTGAAATTAATGTCCTGTACCATAGTCCTCTTCAGTATGATGATCCGATTTACATTCACACTCGTCCGTCCTTACTCGAAAAAGTCCGTGTACGGTTTGACTACCTTATCACCCATAAAGACACCGGTGTTACAATATGTACTGGCTTTAGCAGACACTGTGCTGTAAACACGTCAGGGATTCCGGTAGCAGTAGATGACAAAACGGTTACATTGTGGAAGACCTTCCCAAAGTAAATAAAAATATCCGGTTTTCCATTACAGTAGACATACTGCCATACATGAAAGACCACCGTGTCGGGAAAGACATCATCCTGGCAGGCGTTGAGGCCATGCAGATTCTGGCCCGGTGCATATCAAGGTTATGGCCTACAGCTGACTTGCAATATATGACAGACATCAGGTTCAGCAAATTTCTGTTTCTAAGACCTGATGCATCGTTACCCGCAGTCTTCTGTAATATATCAACCCTAACAGCTAAAAAGGCAACTGCATCTCTTACCACAAAGGCAACATCTTCAAAGGCAGGAATAACAAGAAACAGGGAACATGCAACAGTATCCTTTATTCAGGAAAGGCCAGAAGTTCCTGTATTCCATGTTGATCTTGCTGCAAGCATAGAAGATATATGCATCAAGATACCTGCCCATACGATCTACAAGGAGCTTGTACGGTTCGGTCCTTTTTATCAAAACATAACAGGCAGCGTATATGTTTCAAAAGATGGGGTAACAGCCTTTATAAAAACACCGGCTGCCGGTGAAAACAAAGATCTGCCGCTGGGATCACCCTTTACCCTTGACGCAGCTTTTCATGCTGCCTGCATATGGGCACAGAGGTACAAACATATAGTTGCATTTCCGGTCAGTATAAAAAAACGTATCATATTAAACAAAACAGTGCCGGAAAAAAGTTACATAACACGAATTGTCCCTGTCAATTATACTCGGGAACCTTTGGTTCTTGACATATGGATATACGATACAAATGGAGATCTGTTTGAATATGCCTCAGGGGTCTGCATGCGCGATACCAGTGCAGGACGTCTCAGGCCGCCTGAATGGATACTGGAAAACATGCAGGGGCATTCGCTGCCACACATAAGGGATATGTTTAAGGACGTGGCGGTAATCGAGATCAATGCTCTGGCCCCGTTCGCTGACAGGGCCCTTTCACCCGTTGAACGAGCCCGCTTCAAAAAAATGGGCACCCGGCGCAAATCATGCTATCTTGCAGCACGTATTGCCTGCAAACGTCTTTCCAGAAGGCTGTCAGGCAACAATATCTCAATACCACCCGATTCTATTACAACAATCCGCAACGATAAAAAACTGCCATGCTGTCCTTTGGCAAACGGCAAAACACCATATTCATGTTCTGTATCACATGACAGCCGGTTTGCAATAGCAGCAGTATCCAGGGACAGGATTGGAATCGATGTGGAAGAGATATCAGACAGACTAATCAAGGCCCAGAATCTGTACATGAGCGCAGATGAACAGAATATGGCAAAAAAATCGTTTATGGGGCAAAAAGATGCCTCAGTAAGAATTTGGTCCGTAAAAGAGGCGGCAACCAAGGCATTAGGAATATCACTTGCCGATTCATGGCACCGTATAAAGGTAACAAAAACAGATTATCACAAAAGCTGTGTTATTGCAGACGGCAACAGGTGCACAGCCATCCATGATACTGTAGATACTCACGTATTTACGGCTATACGCTTTACAAAAAAACACAAGTGACTGTATACTGCTACACATAACACAGAAATATATTATAGGGATTGAAATTTGGCAAAAGAGGATATTGTTTAAAGGGCTATAAACACAATCTGCAGAAAACATTTAACCAATACAGGACATTTTCTACAGGTCCAATAACATGGAGGGAAAAATGGCTACAACAAAAGAAAATTTACAAGAAGCATTTGCCGGCGAATCCCAGGCAAACAGAAAATATCTTGCCTTTGCAAAAAAGGCAGATATGGAAGGATATCCCCAGATAGCAAGGTTGTTCAGAGCCGCTGCTGCGGCTGAAACAGTGCATGCACATGCACATTTAAATGCCATGGGTGGTGTCAAAACCACTGCAGAAAATCTGAAAGCTGCTATTGAAGGGGAAACACACGAATTTAAAAACATGTATCCTGCCATGATTCAAACAGCAAAGGATGAAAACGAAAAGATTGCAGAACGTTCGTTTACATATGCCAATGAGGTAGAAAAGGTACATGCAGAGCTGTACCAAAAGGCACTTGACAGCATGGACAACCCTGTGGACACAGATTATTATGTCTGCTCTGTATGTGGATATACCTGCGAAAACAAACCTCCGGAACAATGCCCGGTATGTGGATCAAAAGCCAAGGCATTTTCAAAAATTGATTAGTTTTGGATCAGTACCTCTTAACAATTGCATCCCTGTCTGTACTGCCGGACATGTCAGACAGACAGAGCACATGTACATTACACAGAAATGCTGATCAACCTGACCTGTCATCAGGCATAGTCATGGTCTGGCCGTGCCTGATGACAATTGCAGCATAAACACACAGACATATGCCTACATTGCTCTCCCTTGTATTCTGTACCCATAAGGTCATTGCAAATAACAGACGGTCTATTTGTGCAGGACACAGACTATCTTGTAGCTAAAGGTCTCAGGACTCAACCAGTCCAGTGAGACACCGTCCACTTCGGCGTACGGATACCCAAAATTGTTTAAAGGCGACCCTGCCTGACGAGGGTTCAGAATCACATCGCGTCCAACAGACAGCCTGATTCTGTACGGATCCCAGGCACCCCAGAAATAGCTACGCCACTTCTCCGTTTCAGGGTCATCAAACGCAAGACCATGAACGAGCATAAATTTACGCACATCAGCAGGATCAACAGGAACCCATCCATACCCGGGAAGATAAAACTCTGCCCAGCAATGTTCCCATCTGGTAATATCCGCAGATGTTTTTTTACACATTCTGATTCCGAATATTTCACGTGCAGGAACACCAACTGCCCTGCACAAAGCAACAAATACTGAATGGATGTCGGTACATTTTCCACCTGGTCTCTTCTTTTTTAATAGATAGCGCACATCTCCAATACCGCATCCCCTGACAGATTCATCCCGATACATGTTTTTGCATGTCCAGTCATAAATTGCCCTGGCCTTTTCCAACACTGATATCTTACCTCTGACAATATGTTCGGCAAGGCTTCTTACAGCGCCATCCGTAGGCCCAAGCGAACTTGGCATCAGCCACTTTTCATAATCAACAGGATTCCAGCAGGATTCTCTTGCAGGAAAATCCCTCCTGACCACCTCAATTCGTTTTGCATCAAACCTGAACAACAGTCTGCGGCTCCTGACCCCTGGTTTCCATCTTGCGTACAGGATAGGTGTCTGGAACCTTTTGTCCGTGTAAACACCGGATTCTGTATAATTCCCTTCAACCCTGATCTTGCTTATTGTCTGATATGCCGATGAAACAGGATAAGGAATCCATAACCTTACATCTTTATCAACCGGATATGAGGAAAGATCAAACCTCATTGTAACAGTTCCGAACACCGATTCCGGAAAGATATCAGCAAATAAAAAACCTGGTATAAATATCAGCACAATAACCAAAACAAACATTCTTTTCATAGTTCAGCCCATAATACTTTCAGATTTTTCAGATACCATTTCTTCAGATGCCTATCCATAAGCAGAAAACAGGCAACAGCAAGCTTCCAACCCATAAATGGAAATTTTTCGCAACATCAGAAAAATCAATGGATTATATAAAGGCGTACAGGGTTTCCACAAAAAATCCCGTTGACACGAAAACTGTGCAAGAAGCTCATTTATGGACGAAGACTACCTATGCAAGCCCTCTATATTCACCATAACTCCATTGAACGCAATCTGGCCTGATACAGGGCATCTGTCTTCAGCATTTGTCAGGTAATTTACTGACTTCCATGATGTGAACGGAGCCTTTTCACCATATGAATACGGAACAAATATGGTATCTTTCCGTATATTGGAAGTAAGGACGGCCTTTGCCACAGTATTACCATAAGAGGAAGATATCCTGACAATGTCTCCGTTACTGATTCCCAGGTCTGATGCCCTTTCATGGTGAACGAGACAAAACTGATCGGGAGAAATATCATTCAACCTTTTAATCCAGTGAGAGGTATGCCCCATAATTGCACTCGAAGGCCGTCCGCTAACAAGATAGAATGAAAATCCATGGTTCTTTCCTTTTGGTACCAGCCTGACCTTAAAAGTATAACATCTGTTTTTCTGGAAAGGAGATAAAATCCGGTGGCTTCTGTCATAGGATATGATGGTTTCATTTACAGATGCTATGTCAGGATCGACATAATATTTTGGGATGCCAGTAAGACCGTATGTTGCAAACTGTTTTTCTGTTGATCTGGTCCATAACTCTATCTTGCCGCTTTCTGTAGGAAACTTCCTGTCAAGAAACAGGGTCCCCCGATCCTTTACACGACCTGAGACAATCTTTATGGGAGCCCTCAATGTATTGTTCTTACGGGAAACAAAATTTTCAACCGTATATCCTTTTGCCCCCCCTGTCCTGTCTTGAAGCTTGACCGGGTCCTTGAGATCATCAGTAAAAATGTCTTCCCAGCCCATCCTCTTTCCCAGTTCAATCCACCACCATCTATCCGGTCTGGCCTCTCCCGGAGGATCGACAAGCCTTGGAACCCACACAAACCTGCTGTCATCAGAGACCGGTGCAAGACCTCCGGCCTCTATCCATGTAGCTGCAGGCAGAATATAATCAAAATAACAGGCATTGATATTTCTGGTAAGGCCATTGTAAACACTCAGATCAAGTTTTCCCATAAGGTTACGGATTACAGACTGATCAGGCCACTGGGTCATGGGACTGCCGGTACTGATAAGGGCCCTAAGCCTGTATGGCGAGGCAGGATCATCAAGGGATGAAAGCCAGCCAACAGGGTTTTTGGACAGCTCCACAGGAGTCTTAACTACCCTGTCTTCTGGAACAGAAAGACTTCCAATAGAAATCCCGCCATTATTCAGGCAGCAATAACCGGTGGCCTTCCTGCCAAAATGCCCGGTTACAGCCGCAAGCATATAAAATGCGCGGTGTGTCTGTACGGCAGTGGTATGATGACTCAAACCGGCATTGCCAATCATAATGGCCTTTTTTGTTTCAGCATATTTTTTGGACAGATATGCTATTTTCTCCTCTGGCAACCCTGTTATACTACTTCCCCATGAAAGGGTATATCTGCCGGCCAGTATCTCTTTTTTCAGTTCCCTGAAACCAACAGTATGATTTTTTACAAAGCTTTCATCAACAAGTCTGTTTTCAATAACATAATAAAGCATGCTAAGAGCCAGACCAAGATCCCTTCCCGGTTTTATTGGAAGCCACATGTTTGCTGTTTTTGCTGTTGCCGAACGTCTGGGATCAATCACAACGAACATGCATTCCCCTTTGTTTTTTCTCCTTTTCAGGTTGGAAAATATCACTGGGCGGGTGGCAGCCATATTACTTCCAATAAAGAGATAAAGATCAGCCCCGTAAAAATCATCATCACTGCAAATCCAGGGGGTATGGCGCGTCCCCAATATGGAGATACCGGCAGGTTTTCCAGAGTAATTACAAAACGGGCCTGTCTTTTCGTAGTTAGGAGTACCATAAAGTCTTGCAAATGCCCTGTTGACGATTCTTCCGTCATAGGCACTTCTGCCAGAGGCCCATATACCAAGACATTCGCCTCCATATCTTTTACGAACAGTCTTCAGCTTCCATGCAATCTCGTCAAGGGCATCCTCCCAGTTCATACGCACAAACCTGGCATCCTTGCCCCTGTTTCCTGTCCTCTTCAAAGGATACAGGAGACGTTTGGGACTGTTAAGCAACTCAAGACTGCCAAACGGCTTCATGCAAATCTTGCCCTTTGTAACCGGATCATCAGGATTCCCGGTCACGTGTACGGCCTTTCCGTCTTTTATATAAACAATCATACTGCATGCACCCTGACACCACATACATCCTGTTACATGTTTTTTTATCCCGCTTTCCGCGGGACCTATACGAGCTGCATCAGCATATGAAAGAACAGGATAAACCCCTGTCACAGCAGCCATCTTTAACAGTGATCCTATAAATTCCCTCCTGTTTACAGATCTGCCCATCCTCTTTTCCTCACAATGTTTTCATTCCGGATCCACATGGGAATCCGGCATTACTGTATACCAACCATCACCGGAAAAAACATAATAAGGATAGTTTGATTTGTAAAACAGGAAATTCCGATACATAACGCATCTTTTACAAAAAGAACCTATTATAAAAGTATCAAGAAAATCACCCGTACCTGCAAAAACCGTTGAAATCAAGAGCAATGCTTACAAGGATGTAAAAGATTTTGCAAATCCGACAAAAAGTACATGCCTGCACCAAATCAGGCAATTGTAACCAGCCAATATACGCACATGAAGGGTGATAAAAACGATTCTGATTTTAACAGGGCCACAGGAAAACCGTAAGGAACATATCCAGTATTGCTGAATCTGTTTTACCAGCAACCACAGACAAACATGGTTGCATCTGACCGGAGAGAAAGGTTGAAATCATATGCTTGAAGCACCTGGCATATCATTGCAATCCATACAGCCAATTGTGAAGATTGGTTTAATAAAAGTTGCCGGAAACAAGATAAAAGGCCTTCATGGTTTAATGGATGGGCGCTATCTGATTTCCAACCCATAGACAAGACTTTTTGGACAGGATCAGGGAAATCAGGGTATTATCCAGAAACATACCTATAGCGCACCGCACAAGGTATTCCCGCAGGTTGACACCGGGGCTGCACAAAAAGGCCATTTACAGATGGAAACGATGTAAATTCAATGGGGGGGGCGGGGGGAAAGAGTTAAGCAACAGGCAGGGCATTATTATATGATAATATCAAATCATTTTTTATTTGATGATTCAGAAATGGCAAGCAAGGATTCAGGTCCTTTCTGTATGTTTTCTGAATACAGAATTCAGCAGAAAAACAAGTTTTTCTTTTGTATTAAGTTCTGGTTTGTCTGTAACCATATCTCTCAAAGAAGCCAGTATCCTCCCCACCTCAGGAGACGGAGGAAGTCCAAGATGCCGCATTACGGTAGTGCCGTTTATGGCAAGATCTTTTATCTCTATACAGGCAACGCCTTTTTTTGTCTGTTCACAGATACGTCTTTCCAGATCATCCAGACAGGGAAACCAGTCATTATTTATTCCATGTGCAGCAAGGTCGGCCTTACGCAGTTCTACAAGTTTCATGATATGATTCTTTCCTGCCTTTCTGACCAGACGTCTTACCGCACCATCACTCCATCTGAAATCATAATCTATAAAATGATGCCTCACAAGGCTTGTTATATTCCTGATCCTTTTCTTGCTTAATCTCAACCTTTCAAGTATTTCTTCTGCAAGTTTTGCACTGGCCTGTTCATGTCCATGGAATACCCATTGCCCATCAAGTCTTTTTCTGACATACGGTTTTGCGATATCATGCAGCAGGGCTGCCCACCTTAATTCAAGATCAGGCCGGATATTGTCTACTGTTTCCATAATATGTCTATAAACAGTATACTTGTGATATGCATTCTGTGTCATTTTGTATCCCTTGGTCAATTCAGGGAGGATAATTCCCAGAATGCCTGTTTCAAACATCAGGTTAAAGGCCCTGGAAGGAGTCAAAGAGACAAGAATCTTGTTCAGTTCATCCCTTATCCGTTCAGGAGCGGTTGTTTCAAGGCTGGAACACAGTTGTCTGACAGCCTGCATGGTATTGTCTTCGATTTTAAAATCAAGGGATACGGCAAGCCTCACAGCCCTGATAATACGTATGGGATCTTCACAGAAACGGTCATGAGGACTGCCAGTTGCTCTTATGAGTTTTTTCGAGATGTCGGTCAGGCCATTGGCAGGGTCTATTATCCTTGATTTCCCAGGCAACAATGCCATGGCATTGATCGTAAAATCTCTTAGCATGAGATCTTCTGTAATGCCGGATTTGCCCCGAAACGGCGTCAGCTCAAAAGTGAGGCCTTTTCTGTCAAGTATAGTAACTGTATCATGTTTAAGAGAAAAGAGTCTTTCCGTGTGAAAGACCTTCCTTATTTCCTCGGAAGATGCAGATGTAGCTATATCCCAGTCACTTACAGACCGATTCATACAAATATCCCTGACCGCACCTCCAACAATATATGCTTCATATCCCGCCTCTGAGAGACGACTGAGAATCATATTTAAAAAATCAGGGAATGTAATACACATAAAACCGCCCGATTCGCTATATACGATGATTTTGCAAGACCAAAAACAAAAACCATATTTTTGCCTCTTTTTTACACCTTGAATCTTATTGCGCTGTCCGCATATTGAGGGAGGGGATTTGTGCATCCGTGCAACAAGGAGCCGGCCAGCCTGAGATTTCACTCTGTTCTGGAGGATACCGCAAATATCCCGGTTTAAGAGAAAACCCCAACCATAAGGGCTGTTGGAATAGAAGGGGAACTGAACAGGGCATTTGAAGCGGACATAAAAGATAATATGTACAGGGTATGAAACCGGAGAGCGATTTCCCACCGCCAATCAAAGCGGCAGAGACACCAAAGGAAAACAAAGGGACGGGTTGCAATCTTACAGAACGCCGGATCATGTTGCACACGCAACAATGAAATTTGACAACAATCCTTTTGGATACCGTCCTGAAAGACCGACCCATAATGCCATCAGCATAACACAACAACGCTGCTGACAATGAGGCAGATTACGGAGTCTGACATCGAGATACTGCTGACAATATTTGTCCTGATCTTTTGACAAAGGCATTGCAACATCCAATGCAAGATTCACTGGATATTGCTGTATTTGGAAGGCTGACTGAAAACCCTGCTTGCAAACAGCAAAGACGGGCATGGGAACACATTGGAATAACAGATAATGATCGGGACGACTGGATTTGAACCAGCGACCCCCGCGTCCCGAACGCGGTGCTCTACCAGACTGAGCCACGTCCCGATAAAAACAGTAAAATCTGCTATTGTTTCTGTTTTTTGCAAATAATTTTGTCTGAGATATATCTGATTATATCAAAATACGCAAGCAGAAACCATATGGAACTATTTTTGAGAGCACCTGTTTTTTTCATGCTTCCAACAATATCAGATCAAAGATTTGCAACCGTAAATCCCTGAGCCTGCAGCATTAAACAGATGACTTTCAGCATCAAATGTCACCTATTATTTGTATGACATTTGCCATTATTCTTGCTGTAGCTCCCCATATAAACTCCCCCTGATACTCATAGACAGGTGTGTTAAAGTTTCTATTACCCGCAGCATCCCTTGCCGTTACCGGATTTCTGGGATCAAACACATCCAATGGCACTGTTATAATACGGTCCACCTCGGCCCGACTAAGTCTAAAGTTGCAAGGGTACGGTATCGTTCCCACAAAGGGATGAATTATAAAGTCTGATGCCTTTGCAATGACATCATCAACCTGCCCCAGTATGGATACATGAGAACTGCTGATTCCTATCTCTTCTTCTGTTTCTCTCAATGCAGTATCTAAAAAAGATGCATCCCGGCTGCTGTCCACAGCACCGCCTGGGAATGATATCTGACCCTTATGATGCTCTACTTCAAAGGTTCTTTTTGTAAAAAGAACCTTTAGGGTGTTGTTTTCCCGAAAAAACGGGATAAGAACAGCAGCATGCCTGTACGATGGATCAATATTATCTGTAATTTTTACCTCTTTTGATCTGAGTCTCTCTTTAATCAGTTCCGTATAATTCAAAGTATTCATTGAGGTTTTCCATTGTTTCCCTGTTTATTGGCTTGCGTGTTCCGTTAACAAGCAAAGGTGTTTTGGAAGTATACAGATAATTAAAAATTTCTCTAATTCCTGCCACAGAAAAAACAGGCACTCCTGTTTTTGACATGAAATCCTGTATGGCGTTGGCACCTTTGGAATCAAGCACCAGCCTGTTATGCCTGTCATATACAGGACCTGTTTGTTCACGATCTACCGCAATGACAAGAGCTTTTACCTGGCATCTTATATTGCGTTTGTCAGCCTCCTTATATATCTTGCCCAAGATATCATACTTGGTTTTCATGGATGTAGCCACGTCATCCACAATAACTATTCTGCAACCCTCAAAAAAGGCGCCTGTAACAAACATGCTTTTTGATGTGCTTGCCTCGCCATGGGACTTGGGTTCTTTTCGGTCATATTCAAACATAAGATCAATCCCATGATCTTTCCATACAGATACAGCAGTTGCAAGAGCAATGGAACTGCCTTTGTAGGAAGGCCCCAGTATTATATCAATATCACTGACAAGGTTTTTGTCAACTATCATATCCGCAAAAACGGAACCAAGTTCCAGGCTAAGACGACCTGTTCTGAACATTCCCATGTTGACAAAGTACGGGGTTGGACGACCATCCTTCAAAACAAGGTTCTTGTCTATAAAGAGTGCACCTGTTTCTGCTATTGCCAAAGCCAAACGTTTTTTGTAATCTTCCATACATTGTATATTAGACATAAATAATAATTATTTCAACTCAAACCTAAGCATAGTTATTTATGGATAAAAATCGGTTCAGCCGTTTTTTCCAAAACCATCCAGCCAAAACCATCTCAGGAGGAAAAATATGCCAGATGCAGAGGGAATCTTGGATGCAAGAGATCCGAAAGAACTGCCAAAGGAAGAGGTTGTCACAGGTAAAAAGAGTATAAAAGGGGCAGAGAATACAGGATGGGGAATGAAAAACCGTCTTTCCCGTCTTATAAAGGATGACGGACATTGCCAATTTCTCCCTATAGACCATGGATATTTTCAGGGCCCTACACGATGTCTTGAAAGACCTGGAAATACCATTAAAGAACTTGTTCCATTTGCAGACGGACTGTTTGTAACCAGAGGTGTGCTCAGAGCGGCCATAGATCCGGACATACAGACGCCAATCATACTCAGGGTATCAGGAGGCACAAGTGTTATAGGTGATGATCTGGCAAATGAGGTCATAACCACCTCTGTAGAAGAGATGATCAGGTTGAATGTGGCTGCAGTTGGCATCTCAATATTTGTTGGCACAAAATACGAGAGACAGACACTCCAAAACCTTGCAATGCTGGTTGATGAGTGTGAAGAATACAACATACCTGTAATGGCAGTTACTGCTGTAGGGAAAGAAATGGAAAAGCGAACAGCCCGTTATCTTGCACTTGCCTGCCGGATTGCTGCCGAATTAGGGGCACGGATAGTAAAGACATATTACTGCCCTGAAAATTTTGAAAAGGTGACAACCGGATGTCCTGTCCCAGTAGTTATTGCAGGTGGGCCAAGGTGTGAAACAGAACTTGAAGTCTTTGAATTTGTTTATGATGGCATGCAAAAGGGGGCAATAGGGGTAAACCTTGGCAGAAATGTATGGCAAAACCCACATGCCAGGGCCATGATGATGGCATTGAATTCCATAATACATGCTAACAATACTCCGAGGGGTGCACTGGATCTCTTTGAGTCTGTAAAAAATGACGGACAGGAATAAAAATGCGGGTATTGATGTATTACAGCAATAACGATGTAAGGGTTTGTCAGATGCCTGTTCCTGACATAGGAGCGGGAGAGATACTGTTAAAGGTTGTTGCAAGCGGAATATGCGGAAGTGATGTAATGGAATGGTATCGCAGAGACAAGATCCCTCTTGTACTTGGTCATGAAGTTGCAGGAGATATTGTTAAAACAGGCAAGGGGGTAAACAAATTCTCGGTAAACGACAGGGTGACCGCCACCCATCACGTACCATGCAACACCTGTCACTATTGTCTCAATGGGAACCATACCGTATGCGACACCCTGTTAAGAGGCACACATTTTGACCCCGGCGGTTTTGCAGAATATGTAAGGATCCCGGCAATAAATGTGGATCGCGGGGTTTTTCATATCCCTGATGACATTACCTATGAAGAGGCATCTTTTATGGAACCCCTTGCCTGTGTTTTAAGAGGCCAGAAAAGGGCAGGTGTCAAGGCAGGGCACAGTGTGCTTGTTCTGGGGACAGGTATAGCAGGACTTTTGCATGTGGGCCTGGCAAAAGGGCTGGGGGCAGGCCTTGTTGCAGCAGCAGATACAATTCCATACCGGCTTGATATGGCAAAAAAAATGGGAGCAGATATTGTCCTTGATGCCAATGATGATATAGCCTCTGCTATCGGCAAAACACAGAAAGGATATCTTGCAGATATTGTTATAGTGTGTTTTGAAGGTTTTATGGAACAGGCACTAAGATCTGTTGAAAGGGGAGGAACAATCCTTTTGTTCGCAGGATTTTCTGAGGGAGCAAAGATTCCCTATGACATTAACACGATATTCTGGCGTACAGAGGTAAATATAACAAGTACATATGCTGCTGCTCCTGAGGACTGCAACACTGCATTAAGACTGATCAGGGCAAAGACTGTCAATATCAACAGACTGATAACCCACAGATTAAGTCTTGAAGATGCTGGCCGTGGTTTTCAGGCCGTTGCAGACCCTGTAACCCATGAATGTGTCAAGGTAATATTGATGCCGCACATGTAAATGTCCTGATCTGGGTCATACTGTCTGTTTTTACATCCTGGTGATATCAGAGAGAATAATCTGATCTGAATCCTGCATCTCAAAGGGAGTGTTGTCTATAACATATACTCAACTCTTACTCCCGAAACACTGGTTAAAATTTTCGCATACATCTTGACCCTGAACAAAGCATCTTATCTGCAGACGAAAAACAGCTGATCTGGCAAATGCAGGATTCAGACCTGTTATTTTATGTAACGTTATCTACTTCTTGTCTGTACCAAACAATGCCTTGGCATCACTTTTTACCTTGTCCAGGGCATCTTCCTTTTCCTGTACTGTTTCAGCAGCGTTGTTTGCCTTGTCAACTACCGGTTTTGCAACATCCTCGGATGCATCTTTTACAGCATCCACTGTTTCACTGACCTTTTCTTTACCGGAATCTACCACTTCCTGTACTGTATCCTTGGCGGCATTCACTGTTTCTTCGGCCTTGTCTTTAACAGTGTCCACTGCTTCTTTTGTTGTTTCTTTCACGCTGTCAAGCACTTTACCGGCTGCTTCTTTACCCGTTTCAACAATACCCTTGGAAGAGTCACCTTCCTTTGTCTCCTGCACGGTCTGTTTTGAACCTTCGGCAGTTCCCTTGGCAGGTTCCTTGCTGTTGTTACAACCTCCTGCTATAAATACCAACATACAAAAAACTCCCAATAGCGTTGATAGTCGTCTCATAATGCCTCCTTATCTTTTTTATTGTTTTTCATATTAATCAAACCTTACGCAACGAATATTACAGATACTACCTTAAATTTCTACTGTAATCAAACCCTAAAAGACGATTTTCTGAAATTACAGTTTAATTCAGAGCATTCCGTCTTCCGGTTTACAGGTCTGAATATCTGACAAGTCTTATTCCCCTGTCATGTATTCTGTTTTTTACCTCAGGACTTACAAGTGCCTTTAACTCTTCCATACCTGAACTGCCTGATATGTTGCTGGGGTGGGTATAAAGCTCAAAAACCCTGTCCTGTTCAGAGATAAGATCTATCAGCTTTAATATCCATTCTTCGGTAATCCGGCCGGTGCAACACAGACCAAAAACAGCATCAGATGACATCAGACCTGCCAGCCTGGCCTTTTGTCTGCATAGATAACACAGGGGAGAAAAGACCATAGAGTAAAACATGTTCCGCACCTTGTGCCCGGAACATATCCGGCCGGAAATGTTCCAGGGTTCATAGGGGATCCTGACCGTACGCAATTTGTGCAGGGATGCATTTTTCAGGACAATGTCAAAAAGCTTTGGATGTATGTGCAAATGATGATGACTGTCTATATGACCGAAGGAAATACCTGTATCTGCAAACGCATTGAACTGGGCAGACACCTCGTTTTCTACCTG